>Ga0209390_10000006_pt1 | contig 307998 bp, 283 predicted proteins | sample BON01_FD_187212 | JGI IMG/M metagenome (GOLD analysis project Ga0209390, IMG submission 187212) | Freshwater microbial communities from Lake Bonney liftoff mats and glacier meltwater in Antarctica - BON-01 (SPAdes) (version 2) | ecosystem: Environmental > Aquatic > Freshwater > Ice > Glacier... | reverse complement strand
CCACCGCCGTCTCCCGATCCCGGTGCGGCCCCGGCCGACGCGGTGGTGGCCCCGAAGTTCACCGGCTGACCGCTTCCCCGTAGCGGGCCCGCGGGCCCGGACCTGAGACTGCACGGTGGCGCTGCCCCCGGGTGGCGCCATCGTCGCGTTCCCCGTCCCCGCTCCCCGCGTTCCCCGTCCGCGTCCACGCGCCCTCGCGTCCTTCGTCGCGCCCGTCCCGGGACTCGTGGCCCAGGTGGTTGCCCTGGTGGGGAGAAGTGGCGTAGTGTGGGGCGCAGTGGGGCCTCGTGGGGGCCAGTGGGAGAGGGACTGGACATGTTCGTCGGGACGTTCGAGCACTCGCTCGATGACAAGGGCCGCGTGGTCCTCCCGGTGACGTTCCGCGCCCAGTTCGGCCCCGACAAGGGCTTCCTCTCCCAGTGGGATTGCTGCCTCGGCCTCTGGACCGAGGACGGGTTCGCCGACGTGGCCCGCCGCCTCACCGACAAGATCCGTGATGGTCAGGCCCCCCAAGACGCCATGAGGGCCTTCGCCTCCAACGCTCGCGAGGTCAGCCCCGACTCCCAGGGTCGCATCACCATCGCCCCGCCCCTGCGCGATTTCGCCCGCCTCGACCGCGATGTGGTGCTCATCGGGGCCATCGACCGCATCGAGGTCTGGGACGCCGCCCGCTGGAACGACCAGGTCGGTGTCGCCGACGACAGCCTCGTCAAGGCGGTCACCGCCCTCGGGCTCTGACGTGCCGCCATGACCACCGACCCCCTTTTCCCGACCCGCCGAAAGGACACCCTCCGCCGACCCACCAGCACTCGTCGCCGCTGCGGTCCGCTCACCCGCAGCCTCTCGGATCACACGATGGAAGGCCCTTACTCCGCCCGCTTCCCATCGAGCCCAGTCGGGGAGAAATCCCGGCGGGTGACCGTGATCCGAGGGGCTGCCGATGAGCGGGCCCGGCCCCGGCACCTCCGGCCGGCCCGGACCGCCATGGACGCCACGCCTGATCTCCCCTTCGCCCACCGGCCGGTGATGGCTGACGAGGTCGTAGCCCTCTTCGCCCCGGTTCCCGCCGGTTGGGTGGTCGACGCCACCCTGGGGGGAGCGGGCCACGCCGCCGCCCTCCTCGACGCTCACCCTCACCTGCGGGTCCTCGGTGTCGATCAGGACCCGACCGCCCTCACCGCCGCCCACGCGCGCCTGGCCCCCTGCGGAGACCGGGTGCGAACCGTTCGGGCTCGCTTCGACGGTCTCGCCGGCATCGTGGCCGACCACCTGTCGGGTGAGTCGGTGAGTGGGGTGCTGTTCGACCTGGGGGTCAGCTCCCCGCAGGTCGATCGACCCGCACGAGGGTTCAGCTATCGCCACGCCGGCCCCCTCGACATGCGGATGGACCCCGACGCCGCGCTCTCCGCCCTGGACGTGGTGAACGACTATCCCGAAGCCGATCTCGCTCGTGTGCTGCGCGACCTCGGCGACGAGCGCTTCGCCGCCCGCATCGCCCGGGCCGTCGTGGCCGCCCGACCCGTCGTCACCACCACCGACCTGGCCGAGATCGTGCGCGACGCCATCCCCGCTCCGGCGCGACGCACCGGCGGCCACCCCGCCAAGCGCAGCTTCCAGGCCATCCGCATCGAGGTCAACGCCGAACTGGCGATCCTGGCCGACAGCATCGACGCCGCCATCGGGGTGGTGGCCCCACGCGGGCGCATCGCCGTGCTGGCCTATCACTCCGGCGAGGACCGCATCGTGAAGGCCCGCCTGCGTTCGGCCGCCACCGGTGACTGCGCCTGCCCGCCCGGGCTGCCCTGCGTCTGCGGGGCCGAGCCGTCGGTACGACTGCTCAAGCAGGGTGCGTGGAAGCCGACCGCGGCCGAGGTCGCGGCCAACCCCCGGGCCGAGAGCGCCCGCCTGCGCGCCGCCGAGAAGCTGACGATCGAAGCGGCGTCATGACCCCGGCCGCCGCTCGGGCTGCTGCCGTCGAGCCGCGTCGCAGGGTCGCCGACCTCGACACCAGAATCGGTGTGGCACCCACCCCGGGTCACGGGGTCGAAGCGCGTCCCGACCTCGAGGTCGTCACCCCGCGTCGGCAGCGTCGGAGCTGGCAGGTCGGCACGGTGGCGGGGGTCGTGCTCTTCGTCGCGCTGTTCGCGGTCGCCGGTTTCCAGACGCTCATCGTCTCGTCGCAGAAGAATCTCGACGAGCTCAACCGGGGGATTGGCGCCGCCGCCACCACCGGCCAGCGGCTCAACGACCAACTGGCCGAGTTGCAGAGCCCGCAGCGCATCACCACCGAGGCCACCCAACGCCTGGGCATGCTGTCCCCACCGGCGGTGGGCTACCTCCAACCCGGACCCGACGACGAAGCCCGGGCCGCCGAGGTCCCGGAACCCTCGCCGCCTCCCACGATGGCTCCACCCCCGACCACTCCCAAGTCGACCTCGAGCCCGACCACCCCGAAGCCCCGCTCCGGGTCGACCGGTGCCAGCGCCCCCGGCGGTACCACCGCCTCGACACCCACCCCGAGCGGGTCCGGCCGGTGACGCCACCCGGTCCGTCGGCACCGCCCGCCGACTCGCCCACGCGTCACGCCCCGTGGAACGACCCGGCGATCGCCGCGCCGCGCCGCCCGCGATCAGCGCGACCGGCTCAGCCCGGACTCGTCGGCGCGGGCTTCACCGCGCTCGGCCACGGAGCGGCCACCATGGGGTCGAAGGCCGGTCACGCCCTCGCCGCCGTGCCCTCCAGGATCGGAGGTGACCGCCGCCCACCCCGGAGGGCCGTCGCCGCCGGTCCACCCGCTGATCATCGTCGTCGGCTCGTCGCGGTGCTGGTGGTCCTCGCCCTGCTCTTCGTCGTGGTGGTGGCCAAGGTCGTCGACCTCCAGGTCGTGAACCCCGAGCGGCACCGGGCCTGGGGTGAGGCCCAGCGGGTGGGGGTCACGACTCTCGCCGCCGAGCGCGGGGCCATCCTCGACCGCAACGGCGCCGAGCTGGCGGTGTCGAGACCGGCCCGATCGGTGTTCGTCGACCCCCAGCTCATCGACCAGCCCGCGGCCACGGCCGCACAGGTGGCGCCGCTGCTCGGCCTCGACGTGACCGAGGTGACGGCCAAGATGGCCGGCGAGGGTCGCTTCGCCTACCTCGAGCGCAAGGTGCCCGCCGACGTGGCCGACCGAGTCGAGGCTCTCGGTCTGCCCGGTGTCGCCTTCCTCGACGAGAGCGAGCGCTACCGAGCTGCCGGAGATTCGGCCCGGTCGCTGCTCGGTTCCGTCGATCCCGACAACCAGGGCATCTCGGGCCTCGAGGCGCAGTACGGCGACGTCCTGACCGGCACGCCTGGCGAGCTGCGCCTCGAACGCAGCCCCTCGGGTCGCACCATCGCTGTCGGGGAGCACAACCTCGTTCCCGCTGTTCCCGGCGCCGACGTCGAGCTCACCATCGACCGGGCCATCCAGTTCGAGGCGGAACGCCTGCTCACCGAGCAGGTCGGGAGCACGGGGGCCAAGGGCGGCATCGCCATCGTGACCGTGCCGGCCACCGGTGAGATCCTGGCCATGGCCAACGTCGTGAAGGACCCCGAGACCGACGAGGTGCTCATCGGTACCAACAACGCGGCACTGACGACCCAGTACGAGCCGGGCTCGGTCATGAAGCTGGTCACCCTGACCGCCGCTCTCGAGGCCGGCCTGGTGGAACCCGGTACCGAGTTCGACCTGCCGTCCACCCTCAAGGTGGCCGACGCCGAGTTCGGTGAAGCCGAACCTCGCGGTGCCGTGCGCTGGGACGTCGAGAGCATCCTCGCCAACTCCTCCAACGTGGGCACGATCAAGATCGGCCAGATGCTCGGACGCGACCGGCTGCACGACGCGTTGACCAACTTCGGCTTCGCGTCCCCCACGGCGTTGGCCTTCCCGAACGAGGCTGCAGGCGCACTGATGGCCACCAAGGACTGGTCGGGAACGTCGTTGGCCACTATCGCCATCGGGCAGGGTGTGGCGGTGTCGCCGTTGCAGATGCTGCTCGCTTACAACGTCGTCGCCAACGGCGGCGACCACGTCGCCCCGAGCCTGGTCAAGGGGACGATCACCGCCGACGGTGTGGAGCACCCCACCCTCACGCCGACCGGCCGCACCGTCGTCAGCAGGGAGACGGCCTCAGCGGTCAATGTGATGCTGCGCAGCGTGGTGTCCACCGGTACCGGCCAACTGGCAGCGATCCCCGGGTACGACACCGCCGGCAAGACCGGCACGTCCTGGAAGCGTCAGCCCGGCGGTGGGTACCTCGACGCCAACGGCGCCCGGCAGTACCAGTCGACCTTCGTCGGCTTCGTCCCCGCCGAGCAGCCGGCGCTCTCGGTCTACGTCATGATCGACGAGCCCCAGGGCGGCCGCTACACCGGCGCCACCACCGCCGCACCCGTCTTCTCCAAGCTGGGCAGTTTCGCCCTGCGTCGTCTGGGCATCGCCCCGCCGGCCACCGATGCCGCCAGCGGTGGCAACGCCGTGGCGGAGAAGATGCGCGCCGGGTCGGCCCCCGGTTCGTCCACGTTCATCGCCGACGGCGGTCGGGTGCGCGCCCCGGCCACCGGCACGCCGGTGGCGCCTCCGGTCACGGTGCCCCACGGCGTCGACGAAGCCCCGGTCGCTTCGACCAGACCTGCATCCTCCCAGGGTCGCTAGGCCGTGCAGCTCGCGCTGGCGATCGCCGCACTGGAAGGCGCTCGCCTCGTCGGGGACGGCGGCGTCGATCTCGACGACCTGACCCTCGACTCGAGGCAGGTTCGCAGTGGAATGCTGTTCTGCTGCGTCGCCGGAACGGAGGCCGATGGTCACGCCTTCGCCGCTGACGCGTTGAGGGCGGGGGCCAGGGCCCTTCTGGTCGAACGGGAACTCGAGGTGGACGCCCCGCAGGTGATCGTGTCGGACAGCCGGCGGGGGACCGCGCTCGTAGCCGCCACCATGAACGAAAACCCGTCTCGCTCGATGTCGGTCGTCGGGGTCACGGGCACGAACGGCAAGACCACCACCACTCACCTGTTGGCCAACGTGCTCAACGAGGCCGGTACTCGTACCGAGGTCCTGGGCACCCTCACCGGCGTCCGCACCACACCCGAGGCACCGGATCTGCAGCGCCAACTCGCGCAATGGCGTGATGCCGGGGTGGAGGCGGTGGCGATGGAGGTCTCGTCGCACGCCCTGAGCCTGCACCGGGTCGATGGGATGCGCTTCAGAGTGGGCGTGTTCACCAACCTGAGTCGCGACCATCTCGACTTCCACGGCACCATGGAGGCCTACTTCCAGGCCAAAGCTCGTCTGTTCACCCCCGACTTCGCCGATCGCGCCGTCGTCAACCTCGACAGCCCCTATGGTCGTCTCCTGGCTGATGCATGCCTCGTCCCCACCACTGGTTTCGCCCTCGATGACGTCGAGCTCGTCCAGTTGAGCGCCTCGGGCTCGGAGTTCCGTTGGCGGGGTCGCACGATCCACCTTCGACTCGGCGGCGAGTTCAACGTCGCCAATGCCGTCGCGGCCGCATCGGCGGCGTCGGCCCTGGGTCTGGGTGACGCCGCGATCGCCGCCGGGCTCTCCCGACCGATCCGCGTTCCCGGCCGGTTCGATGCTGTCGAGGTCGGCCAGCCGTTCGCGGTCCTCGTCGACTTCGCACACACCCCCGATGGCCTGGAGCGGCTGCTGGCCGCCGCCAGCCCGCTCGTCGGGACGGGGCCGGCACGCCGCCCCGGTCGGGTGGTGGTGGTGTTCGGCTGTGGAGGCGAGCGCGACGTCGACAAGCGTTCGTTGATGGGAGAGGTCGCCGCCGACGGTGCCGATCGGGTGGTGGTGACGTCCGACAACTCCCGTGGTGAGGCGACCGACACCATCATCGACGCGGTTCGCCGCGGCTACGAGCGGGTCCACCGACGTCGGTCCACCGAGCTGAGGATCGAACCCGATCGGCGGGCGGCCATCGCCGGCGCCCTGGCCGGGGCCGCTCCGGGCGACGTCGTCGTCCTGGCCGGGAAGGGTCACGAAACCACCCAGGACCTGGGTGACGTCGTCGTCGCCTTCGACGATCGGGCCGTCGCCATAGAGGAACTGGCCCAGTTGGGGTGGGGCGCGTGATCCGCCTGCTCGTGGCCGCCGCCGTCGCCCTGACCGCCTCACTCGTGGGGACCCGCTTCTTGATCACCGCGCTCGAACGACGCAAGATCGGTCAGCCCATCCGCGAGGACGGGCCGCAGGGTCACATCACGAAAGCCGGCACTCCGACCATGGGTGGGGTGGCGATCGTCGGGGCCGCGGCGATCGCCTGGATCATCAGCGATCTGAGCGGCGCCGTGTACACCCGGCGGGGCGCGCTGTGCATGGCCGCCATCGTGCTCGCCGGTGTCGTGGGTCTGGTCGACGACGGTCTGAAAGTATTTCGTGAGCGCAACCTCGGTCTGAACAAGCGAGCCAAGATGATCGGTCTGCTCGTCGTGGCCATCGGCTTCGCGGCGGGCATGCTGGCCCTCACCAACGTCAAGACCACGATCTCCTTCACCCGCTACGACTACCCCGGAATAGAGATCGGGCCCGTCGGCTGGATTGCGCTGGCCGTACTGCTCTTCATCGCCACCACCAATGCGGTCAACCTCACCGACGGCCTCGACGGGCTGGCGGCGGGATCGTCGATCTTCGCGTTCGCCGCCTACACGGTGATCGCCTTCTGGGGCTTTCGCCACATCGACATCTACAGCGACGAGAGCTTCCTCGACACTGCCGTCGTGGCGGCCGCCATGCTCGGGGCCTGCGCCGGCTTCTTGTGGTGGAACGCCGCTCCAGCCAAGATCTTCATGGGCGACACGGGGGCCTTGGCCATCGGCGCCGGTCTGGCCGCCCTTGCGCTCTCGACGAACACCGTGCTCCTGTTGCCCATCATCGGGGGGCTCTTCGTGATGGAGACCGTCTCGGTGATCCTCCAGGTCGGCAGCTTTCGCATGTTCGGTCGACGGATCTTCCGGATGGCTCCCATGCACCACCACTTCGAGCTGGGCGGATGGCCCGAGACGACGGTCATCATCCGTCTCTGGATCGTGGCCGGGCTCTTCACGGCGCTGGCCCTCGGCCTCTACTACGCCGACTTCGTCCGCCTTCCCGGGGTCATCGACTGATGGGCCCCCCGGATGCCGAGGTGCTTCGGGCGCGGCGAGCCATGGTGGTGGGCCTCGGCGTCACCGGAACGGCGGTGACGAGATGCCTCGTGACGCGAGATGTGGGGGTGCTGGTCGTCGACGACCATCCCTCCGAAGCCACCGTGGCTGCGGCACGATCGCTGCCCGTGGACCTGTTGTCGGCACCGTCGGACGTCGACCTCTACGCCGCCCTCGCCGGTGTCGACCTCTTGTTGCCGAGCCCAGGGGTGCCCGACCGCCATCCGGTGTTCACCCTGGCGGCCAGGCGAGGTGTGCCCGTGCGGTCGGAGTTCGATCTGGCTGCCGCGTGGGACGATCGCCCTCTGGTCGCCATCACCGGCACCGACGGCAAGACCACAGTCACGACGATGGTCACCGAGATGCTCGTGGCGTCGGGTGTCCGAGCTGTCGACTGCGGCAACACCGACGTTCCCCTGGTCGAAGCGATCGCCGACCCGGCGACCGAGGTGTTCGTGGTCGAGGCCTCCTCGTTCCGACTGGGGCACACCCACCGCTTCCAACCGGCGGTGGCCACCTGGCTGAACTTCGCGCCCGATCATCTCGACGTGCACGCGTCACTCGACGCGTACGAGGCGGCCAAGGCGAAGATCTGGGCCGACCTGGACGACAACGCCGTGGCCGTCGTCAACGTCGATGATCCCGTGGTGCGGCGCCACCGACCGAGCACGGGGCGGGTCATCACCTTCGGCCTCGACGCCTCCGGACGACCTGACACCCGCATCGAAGACGGAAACCTGCTCACCGCCGATGGTGAGATCCTTCTGCCCGTCGCCGAGTTGGCCCGAGCGCAGGCTCACGATCTCGCCAACGCCCTCGCGGCCTCGGCCACCGCTCTGGCCGCCGGCGCCGACACCGATGCCGTGCGCTCGGTGCTGCGCACGTTTCGCGGCCTGGCTCACCGGGTGCAACTCGTCGCCAGCAATGGCGGGATCTCCTGGTTCGACGACTCCAAGGCCACGAGCCCCCACGCCACCCTCGCCGCCGTCGAAGGCTTCGAGTCGGTCGTCCTGCTCGCCGGTGGTCGCAACAAGGGGCTCGACCTGTCCGCCCTCTCCGGCACCGTGCCGCCGGTCAGGGCGGTCGTGGCCCTGGGCGAGGCCGCCGATGAGATCCGAGCCGCGTTCGTCACCTCCGGCGTCGACGTGGTGACGGTGGCCTCCGGGATGGGCGACGCTGTCGACGTTGCGGCCCACCTCGCCCGACCGGGCGACACCGTCTTGTTGTCGCCCGGCTGCACGTCGTTCGACTGGTTCGGCTCCTACGCCGAACGCGGCGATGCGTTCGGCGAGGCGGTTCGCTCCCGTCTCGGCGACGGTGGAGCGACGTCGTGACGGTTCCCCTGATCTCCTCTCGCGGAGGTGAACCCCGCCCCCGCGCCGGCCGGCTCCGCACCGCTTCGCCCGACGCCGCCACCCGACGCGGGTCGTCGTTCACCTGGTTGTTCGCCATCGTTGTGGTGCTCAACCTCTTCGGTCTGGTCATGGTGTTGTCGGCATCAGCCGTCACTGCCCTCTACGAGTACGGCTCGCCCTGGTACCAGTTCCAGCGCCAGTTCATCTGGCTCTGTCTCGGATCAGCGGCCCTGCTCGTCACCTTCCGGGTCGACTACCACCGGTGGCGGCGGTACACCACGCCCCTGCTGCTGGCCTCGATGGGCCTGCTCGTGCTCGTGCTCGTACCGGGCCTCGGGGTCAACGTCAACGGGGCCTCGCGTTGGCTCGGCTACGGCCAGCTCCGGATCCAACCGTCGGAGATGGCCAAGCTCACCGTGGTGCTGTTCGTGGCCGACCTCCTGGCCCGACGCGGCGGCAAGGTGCGTGACTGGCGACTCGGGTTGAAGCCGGTGATGGTCGTGTTCGGCGCAGTGGCCCTGCTCTTCCTGCTCCAGCCCAACCTCGGCACCGCGATCATCCTGGGGTCGATCGTGCTGATCATGCTGTTCGTCGCGGGGGCGCCACTGCGGCCACTGGGCATCACCGTCGCCGGCCTCACCGTGGGGGCGGTCGTGCTGGCGTTCGCCGAGCCCTACCGGTTCCGGCGACTGATGGCGTTCCGCGACCCGTGGGCCGATCCTCTCAACACCGGCTTCCAGACGGTGCAGAGCCAGACGGGCATCGCCAACGGCGGCCTCTTCGGTACCGGTATCGGGGAGGGGAGGGCCAAGTGGGGCTTCCTGCCCGAGGCCCACACCGACTTCATCTACGCCATCATCGGGGAGGAACTCGGACTCCTGGGCGCGCTCAGCGTCGTGGCGCTGTTCGTCGCCCTCGGACTGCTCGGGGTGCGCACGGCGCTGCGGGCCCCGGATCGTTTCGGGATGCTCGTGGCCACGGGGGTGACGGCATGGATCCTCGTGCAGGCCTTCGTGAACATCGGTGCCGTCGTCGGGGTCTTGCCGATCACCGGGGTGCCGCTTCCGTTCGTGTCGGCCGGCGGCTCCTCGTTGCTGTTCACCATGATCGCCGCGGGGCTGTTGTTGAACATCGCCCGTCAGGCACGCTGATGCGGCGCCGGTCCCCAGCCTCGCCCACCTGGGTCATCGTGGCCGGTGGGGGAACGGCGGGTCACGTGTTGCCCGGTCTCGCCGTGGCCGAGGCGCTGGCCGAGCGGGGCCATCCGGTGGAGTCGATCCGGTTCGTCGGCAGCGAGCGCGGGCTCGAAGCCCGCCTCGTCCCCGAGGCCGGTTTCGACGTCACTCTCTTGCCTGGACGCGGGATCCAACGGCGCCTCACCCTCGACAACGTGGGCGCGGTGTGGGGTCTGGCCCGGGCCCTGGCCCAGGGGGTGCGGCTGGTGCGACGGGAACAACCCGCCGTCGTGCTCACCCTCGGTGGGTACGCCAGCCTCGCCTGCGTGCTCGGTGCTTTCGTGGGGCGCGTCCCGATCGTGGTCACCGAGCAGAACGCTCGGGCCGGGGCTGCCAATCGCCTCGCCGGACGGGTGGCCCGGGCCTGCGCCGTGCCCTTCGAAGAGACGGACCTGCCCCGCAAGGTCGTGACCGGCAACCCGGTACGAGCGGAGGTGTTGGCCGTCGATCGGGTCGCGGGACGTGACGAAGCCCGCACCCGCCTCGATCTGCCGCTCGACCGTACCGTCGTGGCCGTGGTCACGGGCTCCCTGGGTGCTCGTCGGGTCAATGACGCCGTTCGGGGCGCGCTCGACACCTGGGCCCAACGCGACGATCTGGCCATCCGTCATGTGGTCGGCGCCCGCGACTACGACGCCGGGCTGGCGGCGCCCGATTTTCCGGCCGACGGGCTGGGCTACCAGGCCGTTCGCTACGAGGACCACATGGAGGATGTTCTCGCCGCCGCTGACCTGCTCATCGGGCGGGCCGGTGGCACCACCGTGGCCGAGCTGGCCGAGGTCGGCCTGGCGTCGGTCCTCGTCCCCCTGCCCACCGCGCCCCGCGATCATCAGAGCGCCAACGCCGGTCCGCTTCGACGGGCCGGCGCCGCGATCGTCATCCCCGACGCCGAGCTCGACGCCGCCCGCCTCGTGGCCGAGGTCACCCCCCTGCTCGACGATCCCGCCCGCTTGGCCAGCATGGGTGCCGCGGCCCGTACCCTGGCCTATCCCGATGCCGCCGACCGAGTGGCCGATCTCGTGGAGGCTCACGCCCGCCGTGCCCGGTGACCCGCGAACCCCGTCCGACCCCCCCGCCACGGTGGCGGCGGCCGCCATCGCCGAGGCCGCGGCCCGTCTCGACCTCACCGGTGCGCGCTCGGTCCACGTCATCGGTGTCGGGGGGGCGGGCATGAGCGCCATCGCCGAGGTCCTCGTCGCCATGGGTCATCGCGTCACCGGCAGCGATCTCAAGGAGTCCACCGGGCTCGAACGCCTCCGTGCGCTCGGTGTGGGTGTGGCCATCGGCCACGATGCCTCCAACCTGCCCGAGGCTGTCGACTTCGTGGCGATCTCCACGGCCGTCCCCTCGCACAACATCGAGGTCCGCGCCGCCGAGGTGGCCGGGGTGCCGGTGGTGCGCCGGTCCGAGCTGCTGGCGGCCATCGCCGCGACCCGCCAGGCCGTGGCCGTGGCCGGTACCCACGGCAAGACGACCACGTCGTCGATGCTGGCCCTGGTGCTGATCGAGGCCGGGGCCCATCCGTCGTTCATCATCGGTGGTGACGTCAACGAGATCGGGTCCGGGGCGGCATGGGACGTGGGCGACTGGTTCGTCATCGAGGCTGACGAGAGCGACGGTTCCGGTTTCGCCCTGCCCCGACTCGGTTGCATCGTCACCAACGTCGAACCCGACCACCTCGAGTTCCACGGATCGGTGGACGCACTCCATCGGGCCTTCGGCGCGTTCCTGGACGAGACGCCGGGTCCGAAGGTGGTGTGCGCCGACGACCCCGTCGCCGCCGAACTGGGTCGACACCACGGGGCGGTCAGTTACGGCACGGCGATCGACGCCGACTATCGCCTCGCCGACCTGCACAGCGGTCGGGGCGGTGTCCGCTTCACCATGGTGCGGCGGGGCGTGACTCTCGGTGAGGTGCGGCTGCCCATCCCGGGCGCCCACAACGCCCGTAACGCTGGCGCCGCCGTGGTCATGGCGCTCGAGTTGGGCGTGCCCTTCGCCGCCGCGGTTGCCGCGCTCGGCCGATTCGCGGGGGTGGCCCGACGGTTCCAGTTCCGGGGCGAGGCCGGCGGTGTGACCTTCGTCGACGACTACGCGCACCTGCCCACTGAGGTCGGGGCGGCGCTCGCCGCCGGGCGCGACGGGGGTTGGGGGCGGGTGGTGGCGGTCTTCCAACCCCACCGCTACAGCCGCACCGCCGCGCTGTGGCAGGACTTCGCCGATGCCTTCGAGGGAGCCGACGCCGTGGTCGTCACCGACGTGTACGCGTCCGGAGAGACACCGCGTCCGGGGGTGACGGGCAAGCTCGTCGTCGATGCCGTGCTCGCCGCCCACCCCTTCCAGGCGGTGGCCTATCTCCCCCGCCGCGGTGACCTCGTGAGCTTCCTGGCCGGGCGGCTACGGCCCGGTGACCTGTGCCTCACCCTCGGGGCCGGTGACCTCACTGCGGTCCCCGACGAGGTTCTCGCCCGACTCGACGGCGTCGCGACGCCGCGATCGTGACCTCGCCCCGGTCCGGCCATGGTTGTTGACGGGGAGGCGGTGCAGGCCGCGGCGCGTCGCCTCGGCGACCATGCCCGGCGGGCGGCACCGCTCGGACCGCTCACCACGTATCGCGCCGGCGGTCCGGCCGCGTTGCTCGTTGCTGATGCCGACCTCGTCGCCCTGCGGTCGGTGGCCGACGTCGTTGCCTCGACCGGGCTGGAGGTTCTCGTCGTGGGTCGCGGGTCGAACCTGCTCGTCGCCGATGCGGGGTTCGCCGGGCTGGCGGTGACGTTGGGCGAGGACCTCGCCGAGGTCACCATCGACGGCGTCACCGTGACCGCCGGGGGCGCGGCCCGCCTCCCCGTCGTCGCTCGCCGCGCCGCGTCGGCCGCACTCCGTGGCTTCGAGTGGGCCGTCGGGGTGCCCGGCTCGGTGGGCGGAGCCGTGCGCATGAACGCCGGTGGCCACGGCTCCGACATGGCGGCCTCGCTGGTCAGGGTCCGCGTCCTCGATCTGCACACCGGCGAGGATGAGTGGATGAGCGCCGATGCCCTTCAGCTCGGCTATCGCTGTTCCGTCCTCGCCCCCCATCAGGTCGTTCTCGCCGCCGAGCTCGGCCTGGGCCCCGGGGAGCGTCGCGCCGCCGAGGACGAATTGGCCGAGATCGTTCGCTGGCGTCGAGTGCACCAGCCCGGTGGCCCCAACGCGGGATCGGTGTTCACCAACCCACCGGATGACTCGGCCGGTCGTCTCATCGAGGCCACCGGTCTCAAGGGCCACCGCCACGGGAGCGCTGAGGTGTCCCGCAAGCACGCCAACTTCATCCAGGTGGACGACGACGGCTCGGCCGACGACGTCGCCGCCCTGATGGCCGAGGTACGGGAGGCCGTGGCGGCTCGCACCGGCGTGGTGTTGCACGCCGAGACCCGTCTCGTGGGCTTCGACGCCACGGTCGTGGCCGCCGCTGGTGCCGACGCGTCCTCGACGGGGGGTGGGCGGTGAGCACCCGGCTCGAGGAACGGCCCGAAGCTCAACCGGTCGACCCCCGGATCGCCGCCCGTCGCAACGCTGTCGCCGCTGATTCCCGTCGCCGGCGCTGGCGCCGGTGGGCAGTGGTGGCGGGCGTCGTCGCCGTCGTCGCCGGCGCGTGGTACGTCACCCGCACCCCGCTGTTCGATGTCGATTCGATCGAGATCGTCGGGGTCTCGAGAACCCCTCCCGATGCGGTTGCGGCAGCTTCGGGGGTTCTGGTCGGCGTCGCCCTCACCGACGTCGACGCCGATCGGGTCGGCAAGGGAGTGGAGGCCCTTCCCTGGGTCGATCAGGTCACGGTGCAGCGGGGCCTCGACGGGACCGTCGTGATCACCGTGACCGAGCGCACGGCGATCGCCACCGCCGTCACCGTCGAGGGCCTTCCCGTCGTCGTCGACGCCGATGGTCGAGTGCTGGCCGGCGTTTCTCCCGACACAGGGTTGGGTGTCGACCCGGCTCTCGTGCCGATCGAAGGGGTGAGCGCCCCCGGCCCCGGCGGCACACTGGGCACCGACTCCGGGGGGGCCCTCGACGTCGTCGGCCGGCTCGGCCCGGCGTTGCGACAGCGCGTCGCCGCGGTGGTCGTGGGCCCCGCCGGTGACCTCACGCTCACGTTGCGCCCACAGGGCGTGGCCGACCTGGGGCCGGCCACCCTGCTCGACGCCAAGCTCTCGTCGCTCGTGACCGTGCTGTCCCAGGTCGACCAGAGTGGCTTGGCGGTCGTCGGGCTCCGTGTGCCCGATCTGCCGACGGTCACACGCGCATGACCGGTCCTCCGGAGCGTCGCGGCGGCGAGATACCCGGTCGCCGCACGGGCGTCAGGTATCCTGACCCATCTCTCACCATCGACATGAGGTCAATGCGGGGGTCGGTCCCCGAGGCCGTTCCACCATTTCGGCCTCAACCGAAGCACCACCGAGTTCAACCACCCCGTAGAGGAGAGGCCCATGGCCGCCAACCCGCAGAATTACCTTGCGGTCATCAAGGTCGTCGGAGTCGGCGGCGGCGGTGTCAACGCCGTCAACCGCATGATCGACGCTGGGCTGAAGGGCGTCGAGTTCATCGCCGTGAACACCGACGCCCAGGCTCTGTTGATGAGCGATGCCGACGTGAAGCTCGACATCGGCCGTGAGTTGACGCGGGGGCTGGGGGCGGGCAGCGACCCGGAGGTCGGGAAGGCCGCCGCCGATTCGCACAAGGACGAGCTGGAAGAGGCCATGAAGGGCGCCGACATGGTGTTCATCACCGCCGGCAAGGGCGGTGGGACCGGCACCGGTGCCGCACCCGTGATCGCCGAGATCGCCAAGTCGGTCGGCGCCCTCACCATCGGTGTGGTCACCCGGCCGTTCGGGTTCGAGGGGAAGCGCCGGGCCGTGCAGGCCGAGACCGGCATCAAGAACCTCAAGGAGAAGGTCGACACCCTGATCGTCATCCCGAACGATCGGTTGCTCACCGTCTCGAACGACAAGACCTCGGTCCTCAACGCCTTCAAGATGGCCGACGAAGTGCTGCTGCAAGGTGTGCAGGGCATCACCGACCTCATCACGACTCCGGGTCTCATCAACACCGACTTCGCCGACGTCAAGATGATCATGAGCGATGCCGGTTCGGCGCTCATGGGCATCGGCTACGGCTCTGGTGAAGGTCGGGCGCTGGCCGCGGCCCGCTCGGCCATCTCCTCTCCGCTGCTCGAAGCTTCGATCGAGGGTGCTCGCGGCATCCTGCTCACCATCGCCGGGGGCAGCGACCTCGGCCTGTTCGAGGTCAACGAAGCGGCCGAGATCATCCACGGTGTCGCCCACCCGGACGCCAACATCATCTTCGGCACCGTCATCGATGACGAGATGGGCGACGAGGTCCGCGTCACCGTCATCGCCGCCGGCTTCGACCGATGGGACGGCGACAAGAAGCCGGTGGGTCGGGCCGGTGACGTCCCGGCTCGTGACGTCTTCGCCTCCGACGACGACTTCGTCGATGCCGAGGGCGACGACGACTTCGACGTTCCCTCGTTCCTCCAGTAGCGATTCTGTCTCCGGGTGCCCCGCTCTTTCCCCCATTCCTGGTGGGCCTGAGCGCCCGGCGCGGACCCAACCATGTGGACTCGCGACCTCGACGCCGGCCCCGACCTACGAGCCCGTGTCATCACGACGGGTGTGTCCGAGGGAGACCTGGCCGTCGGTGGTGAGCCGGCCCCACTGGCGATTCGGCGGCGACAACTCGTCGACCGGCCCTGGCTGTGGCTCGATCAGGTCCATGGCGCCGAGGTGGTGGTGCTATCGGATTCCGAGTCGGTGGTGGCGGTTGCCGGTTCCTCGGCCGACGCCGCCGTGACGCGGCGCGACGACGTGGTACTCGTCGCGCACAGCGCCGACTGCGCCACCATCGCCCTGGTGTCGGCTGACGGGGTCATCGGCGTGGTGCACGCTGGATGGCGGGGCCTCGTGGCGGGAGTGGTCGGCGACGCGGTCGGCTCCATGCGCCAGCTCGGTGCCACCGATGTGGTCGCGGTTCTCGGTCCCTGTATCGGTGTCGAGTGCTACGAGTTCGGTGTTGGCGATCTGAGTCGGGTGGTCGACGTGCTCGGCCCCGGGGTGAGCGGCTCTACCCGATCCGGTCGAGTCGCGCTCGACCTGCGGGAGGGGGTCCGCTCCGCCCTCGACGGCGCAAGTGTCCGGGTGGTGGCCTCTGATGATCGTTGCACGGCGTGCGGGCGCACGTCCGCCACCGACGAACCCGTCGCCACTCCGGACCTGTTCTCCCATCGCGCCCGGGCCGACGGCGGGCGCCAGGCGTTGCTCGTGTGGCTCGAGCCCGGGGTCCCTCATCCATGACGGCGGAACCGCTCACCGTCGATCCCGAGGCGGTCGCGGCCCGTGCCACTGCTTTGCGGGCGCGCGTCGACGGCCTCACCCGGCACGGGCCGATCGCCATCGTGGCCGTCACCAAGGGCTTCGGCTCCGATGCCGTCCGGGCCGCCGCGGCCGCCGGCTTCACCGATTTCGGTGAGAACTACGCCCAGGAGCTCCTCGTCAAGGCCACCGACCTGGGTGACCAGCTCTCGGCGCGTTGGCACTTCCTCGGGCGGCTCCAGCGCAACAAGGTTCGTTCCCTCGCCCCGCTGGTGGTGGTGTGGGAGTCCGTCGACCGCCCTGAACTGGCCGAGGAGATCGCTCGCCGGGCCCCCGGCGCCCGTGTGTACGTGCAGGCCAACCTGTCCGGTGAGCCGAACAAGGGCGGGGCCCCCTTCTCCGAGGTCCCTGACCTGGTGGCCGCGGCCCGATCGCTCGGATTGGCGGTCGACGGCCTGATGGGGGTGGCGCCGGCGGGTGATCCCGAGGACGCTCGTCCCGGCTTTCGGGCGCTCGTCGCTCTGGCCGACGATCTCGGGGTCGAGGTTCGCTCGATCGGGATGAGCGGCGACTTCGAGGTGGCGGTGGAGGAGGGTTCCACCGAGCTGCGGGTGGGCACCGCCCTCTTCGGGTCGAGACCGCTCCGACGCTGAGACCACATGTCTCACCGCCTACCCGACGGGGAGACCTGTGGCGGGCACCGACGCGCGTTTCGCTGGTCCCAGCAACTACCCTTGACCCACACGATCGACGCCGACAGCCGCGAGCTGTCGGTCATGGAGGACCAGGCATGGCGAACACGTGGCGCAAGGCCATGACCTATCTCGGACTCGGGCCCGACGAGGAGTACGACAACTATGACGCCGCCCTCGACGACCGCTCGGCTTCTCGCGAGCAGTCCGGTTCTCGGCCGGCACCGAGCCGCCAGGTCCCGGGCGCTCGCCCCCGCCCACCGGCGCCGCAGGGTGTCCCCGCCGCCCCACTCGCTGCGTTCACCACGAGTCCGGTCGAGCCGACCGGGCCCGCGACGGTGCGCACCCTGCCCACGCCCGGCGACGATGCCCCCAAGCCCCGGGTCCGCGCCGTTCCCCGCACGCCCCAGGTGAAGGTCCACCTGGTCGTACCCACGTCCTTCAATCAAGCCCAAGAGGTCGCCGACCGGTTCAAGGAATCACAACCCGTCGTCCTCGATCTCTCCGGCGTCGACCGCGACCTCTCACGTCGGCTGATCGACTTCTGCAGTGGCCTCTGTTACGGGCGGGGAGGGCAGATGGGGAAGGTCGAGAGGCAGGTCTACCTCCTCACTCCGGCGGGTGTCGAGATATCCGTTGAGGAGCGTCGACGTCTGGTCGAAGCCTCCCTGGCCGGCGCCTAGGTGCTGCTGTGACCGGCTTGTTGTTGGTACCGCTCCAGCTCTTCTTGTTGGCTCTGCTGGCGCGCATCGTCCTCAGCTGGTTCCCAGCCACCGGTGGGGTGCTCGATGGGATCCAGCGTTTCCTCTTCCGCATCACCGAGCCCGTGCTGGCGCCGGTGCGAGCTGTGTTGCCCCCCGTGCGCCTCGGAGCGATGGCTCTCGATCTGTCACCGATCGTGGTGTTCATCGTGCTCCAGTTGCTCATCAGCTTCCTGGGCCGCATCTGATCGAAGGGTGATCGCAGCGGTTCGAGCATGAACAGCCCGCGGGCACGAGCCCGGTACCATCGGGCGGATGGAAGGCACCTCGAGTACCCCGCACCTGCTCACCGACGTCGTGTTCACGGTCAGTCGGAAGGGCTACGACCCCGACGAGGTCGACAACTTCCTCGAGCGGGTGAGCTCGGCCGTCGCCCAGTTGCAGGACAAGCTCCGTCAAGCCATCGCCCAGGCCGAGGACGCCGAGGCCCGCTTCGGTGAGAGCGCCCGCAACCAAGGGGTGCTCCAGACCCGGGTGGCGACCCTCGAGGCCGAGCTCGCTTCGGTCTCGAAGGGTGGCTCGGGTTTCGGTTCGGCGCCCCGCCGCCCGGAGGACGACGCGGAGCAGGTCTCGAAGGTGCTCGTGTTGGCGCAGCGCACGGCTGACGCGGCGATCGAAGAGGCCAACGCCACCGCCGCCACCACGCTCGCCGAGGCCCGCACGCGGGCCAGTGCGCTCGTCACCGAGGCCGAGCAGGAATCGGCGCGCCTCGTCACCAGCGCTCGCACCGAAGCCGATGAACTGGTCGGCCAGCAACGGGCGTCGCTGGCCGACGAGATCCGAGGCCTCGAGACGGTGCGGGACTCGATCGCCGCCGATGTCACCGCGCTCGAATGGCACGTCGGTGAACAGCGATCCGTCGTGCAGGGATCCATCACCCGGGTGCTGGCCGTTCTCGACGATCCCGCCGCCTTCCGGGTCGCCCCCGCACCACACCTCGGCGGGTCCACTCTCTCCGATGTCATTCCGGACCCCTCGGATGCCGCGTCGTACGGACCGGAGGCCGCCGAGGTGGTCGAGACCGCCGCTGGACCAACATCGGTTCCGGTGACGGCCGAAGAGGACTCGGCGGTCACCTCCGGGGACGAAGCCGCCGAGCTCGCACCCCTCTTCCACGAAGACGCCGACAGTGGTCCTGCGACGCAGGCCCACCTGCCGGTCGAGTCGGATCAGGATTCTCCGTTGGGTCCGCCCGACGACGCGGCCGACGCCGCCATGAAGGCGTTCTTCGAAGCCGAGTTCGACGACGACCCGGGTCGCAGCCCCCGCTGAAGGGGACTGGGCTCAGGGTCCGTCTCGTAGTCCGGTCCACCGGGCTGACGCCCGCCGATGATCGTTTCCGGCGCCGTCAGTGGACGTCGACGGGGCCGACCCGGTCGATCCGCACCGCCACGGGCGACCCGGCCAGATAGATCTCTGTGGTGCTGGGACCAGGAACCAGATCGGCCAGATCGATGCGCAGGGCCAGCACTTCGGCCGCGATCTCGTCGTGGTAGGTCCGTACGACAGCCGCGACCGGAGCTTCGGCCCGCAGGGTGATGATCACCCGGTCGGAGATGGCCAGACCCGCTCCCTTGCGGGCGTCGTTGAGGGCCCGGATCAGCTCCCGGGCCATGCCCTCGGCGCGTAGCTGGTCGTCGAGCTCGAGGTCGAGGGCCACAGCCCAGCCGTCGTCTTCCACGAGCGCCAGAGCCTCGTGCCGGGTCGCCCGCACCTCCACCTCGCTGACGTCGAGGCGCACGCCGGCCACCTCGACCCATCCGTCGCGCTCGAGTGCAGCCTGTAACGCCGACCCATCGGCCTCGGCCAGTGCGGCCTTGACCGCATTCACCTGTGGTCCGAGACGCGGGCCGAGTACCCGGAAGTTGGGGAGCACGGTCCAGCTCATGAGCCCCGACAGAGTGTCGATGCGCTCGAGCGACTTCACGTTCAGCTCGGCGAGGATCTCGGCTTCCACCTCGGTGTCGATACCGGTCCCGGGATGCAGGAGCAGGGCTCGGGGGAGTGGCTGGCGGACCTTCACCTTGGCCTCGGTGCGGGCGGCACGACCCAGGCCGACGAGACGCCGGGCCGCCGCCATCTGCGTGGCGAGCTCGGGGTCGTGGCGACCCTTCGGCTCGGGCCAATCGGACAGGTGGACCGACGCCGCCCCGGTGAGCCTTCCGTACAACTCCTCGGCGAGGAAGGGGGTGAAGGGAGCCATGAGCTGGGCCACGGTGACGAGGCACTCATGGAGTGTGGCGTGGGCGGCACGGTCGCTCGCCTTCCAGAAGCGGGGCCGGGACCGGCGCACGTACCAGTTCGAAAGGTCGTCCACGAACGAGGCGATGCGGGAGGCGCCGGCGAACGCGTCGAAGCTCTCGAGGGCATCGGTGACGGCGGCGACCGTGTCGTCGAGCTCGGACAGGATCCAACGGTCGAGGACGTGGGTCACCGGGTCGCGAAGGTCGGCACCGGGCGTCCAGCCGTCGAGGTCGGCGTAGGTCGCGAAGAAGGACCACACGTTCCAGAGGGTCAGGAGGGTCTGTCGAGTGGCCTCACGGATGCCTTCGGGGAACACGCGCCGGGGAGTCCACGGCTGGCCGGCGGAGAAGAAGTACCACCGCAGCGCGTCGGCGCCGAGCGTGTCGAAGATCTCGAAGGGGGAGATGACGTTGCCCTTCGACTTCGACATCTTCTGACCTTGTTCGTCGACGATGAGGGCCAGGCACACGACGTTGCGGTACGGCGTGGCGTCGAAGACCAGCGAGTTGACGGCCAGCAGCGAGTAGAACCACCCACGCGTCTGATCGATGGCCTCGCAGATGAAGTCGGCGGGGAAGGAGCGGGCCAGATCGTCGCCGGCGAACGGGTGGTGCTGCTGGGCGCTGGGCATGGCCCCGGAGTCGAACCAGGCATCGAGCACGGGGGGGACGCGGTACATCGTGCCGGTGCACCCCGCGTCGGTGCAGGCGAAGGTGATGTCGTCGACGTAGGGCCGGTGCAGGTCGAGATCGGTGAGATCGCGTCCCGCCCGTGCACTCAGCGCCGCCACCGAGCCGATGCAGTGGTCGCCCCCGCAGGTGTCGCAGCGCCAGATCGGCAACGGTGTACCCCAGAAGCGATCGCGCGAGAGGGCCCAGTCGATGTTGCCCTCGAGCCACTTGCCGAAGCGGCCGTGCTTGATGAACTCCGGATGCCACCCGATGGTGTCGTTCTCGCGGAGCAGGGTGGCGCGCTGCTCCGACGTGCGCACGAACCACGAGGTCTTGGCCCAGTAGATGAGCGGTGTCCCGCACCGCCAGCAGTGGGGGTAGGTGTGCTCGTACTCGAGTCGGCGGACCAGCAGTCCCCGGGCGTCGAGGTCGGCGATGATGTCCTCGTCGGCGTCCTTGACGAAGCGTCCGGCGAAACGGGCCACGGTGTCGTCGAAGGCGGCCTCGGCGTTGACCGGGTTGAGCACGGGCAGCCCCTCGGCCCGCCCGACGACGGCGTCGTCCTCGCCGAAAGCGGGGGCGAGGTGCACGATGCCGGATCCGTCCTCGGTGGAGACGAAGTCCGCCGCGACCACCCGCCAACCATCGGCTCCCGGTGGTGGCGACAGCTCCTCGAACGGCCGTTGGTAGCGTCGGCCCACCAGTTCCGTGCCTTGCAGGTGCTGTAGGACCGCGGCATCTTCGGGAGCGCGAGCGGCGGCCATGATCAGGTCCCGCCCACCGTCGGGGTCGCGAACCTGCACATAGTCGATCTCGGGGCCCACGGCGGCGCCGGTGTTGGAGATCAGCGTCCAGGGTGTCGTGGTCCACACCAGCAGGTCGGCGTCACCATCGACGAGCGGGAAGCGCACGTAGACCGACGGGTCGGAGACATCGCGGTACACGTCGGGCTGGCCCAGCTCGTGGCTCGACAGGGCGGTGCCGCAGCGGCCGCAGTACGGCGAGACCTTGTGGCCTTCGTAGAGCAGACCCTTGTCCCAGAGCTGGCTGATCAGCCACCACACCGATTCGATGTAGCTGTTGTCGAGCGTCCAGTAGGCGTCGGCGGTGTCGATCCAGACGCCAGCTCGCTCGGTGAGGGCCTCCCAGTCGGCCACGTAGCGTGTGACCGACTCGCGGCATCGGCGATTGAACTCGCCGATGCCGAAGGCCTCGATCTGATACTTGGTCGACAACCCCAGCTCGCGCTCCACCTCGAGCTCGACGGGAAGTCCGTGGCAGTCCCAACCGCCCTTGCGAGGGACGTCGCGACCCCGCATCGTCTGGAACCGTGGGTAGAGGTCCTTGAAGGCCCGGGCCCACACGTGGTGCAGGCCCGGCCGGCCGTTGGCGGTGGGTGGGCCCTCGTAGAAGACCCAGGGCTCGTTGCCCTTGCGCAACTGCCGGGCCGTGGCGGCGACGTCCTTGGCTCGCCACTCATCCAGCACGCGCTGCTCGAGCGAGGGCAGGTCGAGGTCAGGGTCCACGGGGCCGAAAGCCATCCGACAAGGCTAGGCGGCGGGACCAGCGGTGCCGACACCTTGACGATGGAGGCCGCGACGCGTAAGGTCCGGCACCTTTGCGGCGGGGGTGAGGGAGGTCTCGATGGCTCGTGCAGCGAAGTCGGCGTCGATGGTTCGCTCGCTCTCCTGTTGCGGCTCCGTCACTCCTGACCCCGCTTCGAGCCGTTTCGTTCATCACGTGGTCGCATCGTCGACCGCGCCACTTCGATCTCCGAGAGGGTCAGTACTCACGTGAGCACCTCAGCTGCCAAGAAGGCTTCGACCAAGGTTCCGGCCAAGAAGGTTGCGGCCAAGGCCCCGGCCCGGAAGGCCCCGGCCCGGAAGGCCCCGGCCCGGAAGGCCCCGGCCCGGAAGGCCCCGGCCCGGAAGGCCCCGGCCCGGAAGGCCCCGGCCCGGAAGGCCCCGGCCCGGAAGGCCCCGGCCCGGAAGGCCCCGGCCCGGAAGGCCCCGGCCCGGAAGGCCCCGGCCCGGAAGGCCCCGGTCAAGAAGGCCCCGGTCAAGAAGGCCCCGGTCAAGAAGGCCCCGGTCAAGAAGGCGGCTGCGGCCAAGGCTCCCGTCAAGAAGGTGCCGCCCAAGAAGGTCTTCGACACCCGGTTCCTCGAGTCCCAGGAGGCGCTGCTCTACACGGCGCGGAAGCGGTTCTTGCGCGACGCTGACATCCTCACCGAGGAAGCCAATTCCCTGGCCGAGCTCCGCGAGCCCGGCGACGTGCAGTTCGACGAGGAGTCGGGCGAAGGCGACACTCTCGCCGTGGAGCGCCAGCGCGATCTGCTCCTGTCGGCTCAGTTCCGGGGCCAGATCGAGGAGATCGACCGGGCTCTGCACAAGATGGAGATCGGGACCTACGGCATCTGCGAGGTGTCGGGGACGCCCATACCCCGAGAGCGCCTCAAGGCGATTCCCTGGGCGCGTGAGCGAGTCGAGTACAAGGTCGGGGGCTTCGGACGCCGCTGAGCGGGCATCGCATGGCCGATCCTCCTGAGACGCGACCCCAACCCCATGCCGACTCGCCGTCGGTGCCGCGCACATATCGCAGCCTCTTCCTGGGCTTTGCCGCGGCGTGGTTCGTGCTCGACCAGATCACCAAGACCTGGGCCGAGAACACCCTTGCCACTCACAACATCGAGATCGTCGGCAGCTTCCGTCTCAACCTGGCGTACAACACCGGGAGTGCCTTCAGCTTCGGAGGCGGGCTCGGACCGTGGATCGCCCTGCTCGCCCTGGTCGTGGTGGGCGTCCTCGTGTGGCAGGGTCGCACCGTGCGGACCAGGCTCGGTGCCGTGGCCATGGGGATGATTGTCGGTGGCGCCCTCGGCAACGTGGCCGATCGGGCCTTTCGCAGTGACGCCGGCTTCATGCGCGGCGCCGTCATCGACTTCTTCGACCTTCAGTGGTGGCCCATCTTCAACGTCGCCGACGTCGGCATCGTCGTGGGGGGGATCCTGCTGGTCGTCGCCAGCTTTCGCACCCCCGAGCCCGCACTCCCGTCCGATGGGGCCGACGTCTCCCCGTCGCCCCCCGATGGCGAAGTGCGGTGAGGTGACGGTCGAGGAGGAGGTGCCCGCGACGCTGGTCGGCGAGCGACTCGACCGCGTCGTGGCGATGATGACCGGTGCCTCGCGGGCCGAGGTCGCCCAGTGGCTCGATGCCGGGCTGATCCGGCGCAACGACGTGGTGGCCACGTCCCGATCCGTCCGGGTCGCCGAGGGTGACCGGTTGGCGGTCGAGGTCGACCCGACTCCGTCACCGGCGCACCTGCAGCCTGATCCCGCCGTTGTCGTGGACATCGTGTACCTCGACGACGACCTCATCGTGGTCAACAAGCCGGCGGACCTCGTGGTGCACCCCGGTGCCGGGCACGACACCGGCACGCTCGTACAAGGTTTACTGGCTCGTTTCCCGGAGATCGCCGAGGTGGGTGAGCCCGGCCGGCCCGGCATCGTCCACCGGCTCGACAAGGACACTTCGGGTCTGCTGCTCGTGGCCCGCACCGCCGGGGCTCACGCCGCGCTCTCGCAGATGATGGCCGAGCGTGAGGTGCAGCGGCGCTACTCCACCCTGGTGTGGGGTCATCCCGAGGCCACCAGCGGGCTCATCGATGCGCCCATCGGGCGATCCCCCCGAGAGCCGACCCGCATGGCGGTCAGTGCCCGGGGAAAGGAAGCCCGCACGCGCTACGAGGTGCAGGCGCTGTTCGACGACCCTGTGGTCGTGGCCCTGCTCGAATGCCGCCTCGAAACGGGTCGGACCCACCAGATCCGGGTCCACCTCGACGCCATCGGGCACCCGGTCGTCGGTGACGACCGCTACCGGGGGGTGCGGTCCAGCCTGCCGGTGCCGCGGATGGTGCTGCACGCGGCGTCGCTCCAGTTGACCCACCCCACCCGTCCCGACGAGGAGCTCAGTTTCGAGGCACCACTTCCGGCTGATCTCGCCGAGGTGCTGGCCCGATTGCGATGAGCGGACGCCATCAAGGGTCGGGGGTACCGGCCCATGGGGGCGTGACGGCCGGGACTTTGTCGGCTTCGGCGGGCCAGGGCGCCTCGCCCCTGGTCATGCGCACCAGGTCGGCCAGCGTGGCTGCCTCGAGGTAGCGGCGCATGTGCTCTCCCACATCGGCCCACACGGCCAGCAGGACGCACTGACCCTCGTGGTCACAGGCGCCGTCGGTGTGGGGCTCGCGGAAGTCGCCGGCGACGATGGGCCCGTCGACGGCGCTGACGATGGCGGAGAGGCTGATCTCGATGGGGGGACGGGCCAGGACGTAGCCGCCCCCGACGCCGCGTTTGGAGCGCACCAGGCCGGCGCCCTTGAGGGCGAGGAGAATCTGCTCGAGGTAGGGCTGCGGCAGGCCGGTGCGTTCGGCGATGTCGCGGACCGAGGTGGGGCCGTTGGCGTCGCCGTGCAACGCCAACGAGAGCAGGGCTCGGCTGGCGTAGTCCCCTCGAGTGGACACCTTCACGTCGGGCATCGTAGGGCCGCATGGCTCCGACCGGTGTGCCTCGGCGCGGAGCGAGGGCTGTCCACCGCTCCTCACCCGGCCTCTGCTGGGGCTAGCGTTCCGTCTGACCGTATGGAGGACCGCACGGTGGCCGACCTTTCCCCCCGATTGCCCGACTACGCAGGGGCCTGCATCTCGAACGTGGTGCCGTGCCTGGTCGACGCGCCTCAGGCCTGGCCGGTGTGGTTCCCGAACCTGGCGGCCGACGCCGAGCAGGTGGTGCTCCTCGTGGCCGATGGTCTGGGCTGGGAGCAGCTCCAGGCCCGTCGTGCTCTCGCCCCGACGCTCACGTCGATGAGCGGTACGCCGATCACCGCCGTGGCGCCGTCCACCACGGCCACGGCGCTCACCTCGATCACCACCGGCCTGCCCCCCGGCGAACACGGGGTGATGGGGTACCGCATGAGCATCGACGGCGAGATCCTGAACGTTCTGCGGTGGCAGATCGCCGGTCGCGACGTTCGGGCGTCGGTGCCACCGGAGAAGGTGCAGTTCCACGAGGTGTTCGGGGGGCAGCGGCCGCCCGTCATCACCCGGGCCGAGTTCCGCACCACCGGGTTCACGACAGCTCACCTCGACCGCACCCGCCTGACGGGATGGCGGATGACGTCCACCCTCGTGACCGAGGTCGACCGGCTGGTGTCGGCCGGTGAGCCTTTCGTGTACGCGTACTACGAGGGCATCGACAAGGTCGCTCACGAGTACGGCCTCGGCGCCCATTACGACGCCGAACTGGTTGCTGTCGATCGACTGGCGGCCGACATCCTGGCCGTTCTGCCCCCCGGAGCCGTGCTGGTCGTCATCGCCGATCACGGTCAGGTGGAGGTGGGCGACAACCTGATCGTGCCGGCGCCGGAGGTGTTGAGCCACGTGCGCAACCAGTCCGGGGAGGGTCGCTTCCGCTGGCTGCACGCCCGTCCCGGGCACACCCGCCCGCTCCTGGAGGAGGCCGTGGCCCACCACAGCGACGTGGCGTGGGTGGTCGACGTCGACACCGTGGTCGACGAGGGCTGGTTCGGGCCGGTCGTCACCGATGCCGCCCGCCGCCGTCTCGGCGATGTCGCCCTGGTGGCGCGCGAGCCGGTGAGCTTCGTCGACCCGGCCGACTCGGGCCCGTTCGCGCTCGTGGCCCGCCACGGTTCGCTGACCGATGCCGAGATGCTGGTGCCCCTGCTCGTGGGAGCTCCTTGAGTCTGGGCTCCGACGCCGAGTCGGGCCCACCGTTCACTCCCTTCGGTGCTCATGCTCTGGTCCCGCAACTCGTGGCGTTGGCCGACGAGGCGGTGGCGGTGCGGGCCGAGCTGACCGAGGCGGTGCGGGCTCCGGTACCGGGGCCGCTGGCCGACGTGAAGGGCCTGGAGGCCAGGCTGGCCGACCTGCTCGACCAGATCACCGGTCTGGGCGTGCAGCTGAAGGGCTGGGCGCCGATCCTGGTCGACGTCGAGGTGGAGGTCGACGGCCGCGTCGTGCTGTTCTGCTGGCTCGAAGGGGACCGCGACCTGGCCTGGTACCACGAGGCCGACCACGGCTTCGCCGGTCGACGCCCGATCGGTCACCTTCGGAGCTGATCCGGCCGGTCCGATGTGGGTGCCCTCTCGGCTCGGTTGTCGCCCCGCCTCCGGTGGGCAAGGATGCCCACCATGTCGGAGCAACCGGTCGAGCACGCGGAACTGATGATCCCCGATGGTGGGGCTGGGACCGACGACGGCGGGGGTGACGGTCTGGCCGCGTCAGGTGGCGGGGACGGCAAGGAGTTCGTGTCCGAGCCGGCGAAGGTGATGCGGGTCGGATCGATGATCAAGCAGCTCCTCGACGAGGTGCGCTCGACCACCCTCGACGAGCCCTCCCGTCAGCGTCTGCGGGCCATCTACGACACGTCCATTCGCGAGCTCGGCTCGGCCCTGTCGCCCGACCTGCAGGACGAGCTCCAGCGGCTGGCCTTCCCGTTCCAGGGTGACGAGATCCCCACGGAGGTCGAGCTGCGGGTGGCTCAGGCCCAGTTGGTCGGTTGGTTGGAGGGCCTCTTCCATGGCATCCAGGCCACGCTGTTCGCCCAGCAGATGGCGGCTCGTCAGCAACTCGAGAACATGCGCCAGCAACTTCCGCCGGGTGCGGAAGCCGGTGGTCCTCCCGGCGATCGCCCGGGCACCTATCTCTGACGTCGGTCCTCGGGCGCCGACACCGCCCAGCCTCGGCGTTCGAGCTCGGCGGCCAACAGCTCCGCCGGCATGCCTCGCACCGCCTCGGCCCGCTCGGCCTCGAGCCGGCCTGCGGCCGCTTCGGCCCGGCGCTCGGCCGCCGCCGACAGAGCTCCGGTGAACGGTGGCGGGTCGGCGTCGTCAGGGCTGACCTCGCCGGCCAGGAGCTGGTCGATGAGGACCGATGCCTCCGTGGTGGTGAACTTGCCTCCGGCCTGGCGTTGGGTGAGCCCGAGCGGGTGGCGAGCGTCGCGGAACCCGTCGTAGCCGGCCTGCTCGACCAGCGATCGCAGGTAGCCCACCTGCTTGGCCGAGGCGGGTGGCCCCGACTGCTGACCGAAACTCATCGGGGCCGGCGGCCGGGGCACGAAGGGGGAAGGTTTGTCATGAGTTCATCATCTCGCGTCGCTGGGACACCGAGTACCTCATCGGGTGCGGAGGACGGCCGGTCAGGTCGTGGTGGCCTGCACCTTCGACAGTTGGTAGCCCGAGACGACGAGAACCAGGCCCACCAGGATGAAGGCGACCCCGGCCCCGCCGACCACCAGGACCAGGATTCCGACGTCCCGCCCCGGGCGGGGATCGTCGGCCGCGGCAGCCCGGCGGCGGCTCCGCTACAGTCGCCGTCGGAGCATCACACCGGTGTAATTCGTCCACAGATCCCTGTGGACGACGAAGGGCAGCGGTGCGATGACGAGCCTCGTGGGGCGTCTCGGCGCGCCCACGCCAGTGGAGAAGATCGAGGAGTTGCCGGGTGTCGGAGTCGTTCACCCACCTGCATCTGCACACCGAGTTCTCGATGCTCGACGGGGCGGCGCGGGTGGGTGACGTGGTGGCGGCCGCCGCCGCCGACGGGCAACCGGCGGTGGGCATCACCGACCACGGCAACATGTACGGGGTCCTCGACTTCTACAAGGCGGCCAAGGCCCAGGGCGTGAAGCCGATCATCGGCACCGAGCTCTACCAGGCCTACGAGCACCGCACCGAGCGCCCGGCCCGCCGGGGGCGCATGGACGACAGCGGTGGCGACTCCGAGGGCGGGCGCAAGGCCTACTACCACCTCACCACCCTGGCCGAGAACGCCGTTGGCTACAAGAACCTGATCCAGCTCTCGAGCCGGGCCTATCTCGAGGGCTACTACATGAAGCCCAAGGTCGACTGGGAGCTGCTCGAGGCCCATCACGACGGCATCATCGCCACCACGGGGTGTCTCGGTGGGCAGGTGCTGCAGGCGCTGCTGCAGGGCGACGAGCAGGGGGCCATCGAGAAGGCGGCGCGCCTGCAGGACATCTTCGGCAAGGACAACCTCTTCGTCGAGCTCCAGGACCACGGCATCCCCGAGCAGCGCACCACCAACCCCCGGTTGCTCGAGATCGCCCGCGCCATCGGCGCCCCGCTCGTGGCCACCAACGACAGCCACTACACCCACCAGCACGACGCCGTTTCGCACGATGCGCTCCTGTGCGTCCAGACCGGCTCGCTGATGAGCGACCCGAACCGCTTCAAGTTCCACGGCGACCAGCACTACCTGAAGTCGGCGGCCGAGATGCGCTCGCTGTTCCGCGAGGTGCCCGAGGCATGCGACAACACCCTCTGGATCGCCGAGCGCTGCGAGCTCGAGATCGAGTTCGGCAAGCCGCAGCTGCCCAACTTCCCCCTGCCCGAGGGCTTCACCGACACCGACGAGTACCTCCGCCACCTCACGTTCGCCGGCGCCGCCGAGCGGTGGGGTGATCCGCTGCCCGATCACGTGGTGGAACGATTGGCCTACGAGCTGAAGGTGATCGGCGACATGGGGTTCAGCTCCTACTTCCTGATCGTCTGGGACCTCATCCGCCACGCCCGCGAGCTGGGTGTGCGCGTCGGCCCTGGTCGGGGGTCGGCGGCCGGCTGTGCGGTGGCCTACACGCTGCGCATCACCGACCTCGATCCCATCCGCTACGACCTGCTCTTCGAGCGCTTCCTCAACCCGAGTCGCATCTCGATGCCCGACATCGACATGGACTTCGACTCGCGGTACCGAGACGAGATGATCCGCTACGCCGCCGAGCGCTATGGGCGCGACCACGTGGCCCAGATCGTCACGTTCTCCACCATCAAGGCCCGGGCCGCCGTACGCGACGCGGCGCGGGTGCTCGGCTACCCGTACGCCCTGGGCGACAAGGTGGCCAAGGCCATGCCCCCGCTGGTCATGGGGCGCGACACGCCGTTGTACGCCTGTCTCGAAGAGCACCCCAAGTACCTCGAGGGCTACAAGATGGCCGCCGACCTGCGGGAGATGTGCGCCACCGACCCCGACGCCCGCAAGGTCGTCGAGGTGGCCACGGGGCTCGAAGGGCTGCGCCGCCAGGACGGCATCCACGCCGCCGCGGTGGTGATCACCAAGGAGCCGCTCACCGAGTACCTCCCCATCCAGCGCAAGCCCGAGGCGGGCAGCGACCCCGAGCTGGCCCCGGTCGTCACCCAGTACGAGATGCACGGGGTCGAAGAGCTCGGCCTGCTCAAGATGGACTTCCTCGGTCTGCGCAACCTCGACGTCATCACCGACACCGTCGAGATGGTCAAGTACACCCAGAACGTCGATCTCGACATCGACGACGTCGCTCTCGACGACGACAAGACGCTCCAGCTCCTGCGCGACGGCGACTCGATCGGCGTGTTCCAGTTGGAGGGCGGCCCCATGCGTACGCTCATGCGTTCGCTGGCCCCCACCTCGTTCGAGGACGTCGCCGCGCTCGTGGCTCTCTACCGGCCGGGTCCCATGTCGGCCAACATGCACAACGACTACGCCGACTACAAGAACGGCCGCAAGCCGATCAAGTACCTGCATCCCGACCTCGAGGAGATTCTCGGCGACACGCAGGGCCTGATGATCTACCAGGAGTCGGTCATGCGGGTGGCGCAGAAGTTCGCCGGCTATTCATTAGCCGATGCCGACAACCTCCGGAAGGCCTGCGGCAAGAAGGACCGCGTCCTCATCGCCAAGGAGCGCGAGAAGTTCGTGACCGGCACCGAGGCCAACGGCTACGGCGCGGCCATCGGTACCTCCCTGTTCGACATCATCGAACCGTTCGCCGACTATGCGTTCAACAAGAGCCACAGCTACGGGTACGGGTTGGTGGCGTACCAGACCGCCTATCTGAAGGCGCACTACCCGGTCGAGTACTTCGCGGCCCTGCTCACCAGCGTCAAGACCAACCTCGACAAGGCGGCCGTCTACCTGGCCGAGTGCCGCCAGATGGGGCTCGACGTCCAGGTCCCCGACGTGAACGTCTCGGTCAGCGACTTCGTCGCCGTCGACCGCCCCGACGGCTCACGAGCGATCGTCTTCGGTATGTCGGCGGTCCGCAACGTGGGGGAGGGGCTGGTCGGGCTGGTCCTGGCCGAGCGTGACGCCGGCGGACCGTTTGCCGACTTCTACGACTTCGCCGACCGGGTCGATCTCGGTGTGCTCAACAAGCGCACCATCGAGTCGCTCATCAAGGCCGGGGGCTTCGACTCGATGGGCTACAGCCGCAAGGGTCTGCTGGGCTACTACGACAAGATCATCGACGAGACGGTGGTTCGTCGTCGCAAGGAGGCCGAAGGCCAGTTCGACCTCTTCTCGGTGGCTGAACCCGACCCGGCATCAGGGCTCGCCGCCAACCGCTACGTCATCCCCGACGACGACTTCGACAAGCGACAGCGCCTGGCCTTCGAGAAGGAGATGCTCGGGCTTTACGTGTCCGATCACCCGTTGATGGGCGCCGAAGCATCTTTGCGCCGCCGCAGCGAGTGCACCATCGACGAGCTCGAGGAGGTCGACGAGGGGTTGCTGCGCACCGTGGGGGGCCTCGTCACCAACCTCCAGCGCAAGTGGACCCGCAAGGGCGACCTCATGGCCGTGCTCGTGCTCGAGGACCTCAAGGCGTCGATCGAGATCATGGTCTTCCCGAAGACTATGACGGCGTATGGCCACCTGCTCGAGGACGACGCCGTGGTGCTGGTGAAGGGCCGGGTCGACAAGCGCGAGGACCAACCCAAGCTGATGGCTCTCGAGATCGAGCGCTTCGAGCCCGTCATCGATGGTGCCCCTCCGCTGCACATCAACGTGTCGCCGGGCGCGCTCAGCCAGCCTCTGCTGGCCGCGCTGAAGGACCTGCTGCGCGAGCACCCGGGGGAGTCGCAGGTGTTCCTCCACGTCGGCCCGGTCCAGGTGGTGCGCCTCCCCGACGCCTTCTGCGTGGAGGGTCGCAGCGGCCTCATGGCCGAGCTGCGGGTGCTGCTCGGCCCCGATGCGTTGAGCGGCTGACGGGCCTTCGGACCGCACCCGGTTTGCACGACCGGCCGATCGCGGCTGGACTGAGAGTCCGGTTTCGGCTTCCTGGGGGCTTCAGAGACACATGGCGATCGAGGTCACGACCAAGGACTGCACCCAACTCAGCGACGCCGAGCTGGCCGAGATGGCCGACATGTGCGCCGACGGTCCGAGCCGCTTCGAGGTGGGCCTGCTCTCCAAGCAGATGGAGGCCTGGGTGCTGGTGTCGTTGGCCCGCGAGGGTGCCGCCCTCAAGGGCTTTTCGTTCTGCACGCTCGAACGGATCGGCGGCACGCCCAGCGTGCTCATCGGCCTGGCGTCCATCAAGCGCACCTCCCGACGCGACTCGGTGCTGCGGGGGATCATGACCGACCAGTTCCGCCGGGCGGTGCTGGCCTTCCCCGACGAGGACGTGCTGGTGGGCACCCGTTTCGCCACCCCGAGCGGGTACGAGGCCTTCCGTTCCCTCGACGACATCGTGCCCCGCCCCGATCACCGGGTCTCGGGCGAGGAGCGGGCGTGGGGCCGACGCCTGGCCAAGCGCTTCGGCATCGACAGCTCCACCTACGACGATCGCTCCTTCGTGGCCAAGGGCGACGGCACCTTCCCGCTGGCCCTCGATCACGAGTCGCTCAAGCCCGAGAAGCTCGATCCTCGTTTCGAGGAGTTCTTCACTCCGCTCGACTCGGCTCGCGGCGACTCGGTCATCGCCTTCGGCTGGACCATGGCCGAAGACCTGGCCAAGCTGCGCTGAGCCGGGCCGCACGGCCCCGGCTCGCCCTGCACCGACGTGGAGTTCGTCGACACCGTCCGCGGCCGGCGCATGGTTCGATCATTCGACGACCGCCCCGTCCCGCCGGACCTGCTCGACGAGCTGCTCGCCCTCGCGGTCCGCGTCCCCGCCGCCGGCAACACCCAGGGCCTCGACCTGGTGGTGCTCGAGGGCCACGAGACGGCCCGGTACTGGGACATCACCCTGCCCGCGCCGCGCCGGCCGTCGTTCCCCTGGCCGGGTCTGCTGCGGGCCCCGGTCCTGCTGATCCCGGTGGGTGACCCGGCGGCCTACGTCCAGCGCTACGCCGAACCCGACAAGGCCTCCACCGGGCTCGGGGCCGGCGTCGACGCCTGGCCCGTTCCGTACTGGTTCGTCGACTCGGCCTTCTCGGCCATGGTGGCGTTACTGGCCGCGGTCGATCGCGGGCTCGGTGCCTGCTTCTTCGGGCAGTTCGGGCACGAGCCGTCGGTGAAGGCCGCCCTCGGCATCCCGCCGCACCGGCGCTGCGTCGGCACCATCGCCGTCGGTTTCGAGGCGGCCGAAGGGCAGCGGCGGAGTTTCTCCGCCCGCCGCCCACGGCGTAGCCTGGATGAGGTCGTCCACCGGGGCGGCTGGTGAGCCGGCGCCACCCTGGTGGCGGCGGAGGGGGAGAACCGAGATGGGGACCAGTGTCCCGATGGTCGAGTATCTCGAGCTGGGCGAATCGCCCCGCCTCGTGGCCAATGAGTGCACTTCGTGCGGAGCCCGGTACTTCGACCGCCGCAACGCCTGCGCCAACTGTGGCGGGCTCGAGTTCGTCAAGGCTCCCGTCGCCACCGAGGGCGAGGTGCGGGCCTTCACCATCGTCAACTGGGCCGCACCCGGTATCCCGGCGCCTTATGTGGCCGCCGTCGTCGACTGCGACGGCACCAGCGTGAAGGCCAACGTGGTGAACACCCCACCCGACGCCGAACACGTCCATCTCGGCATGAAGGTGCGTCTCGCCACCTTCCCGATCGGCACCGATACCGTCGGCACCGAGGCCATCGGCTTCGGCTTTGAACCCGTCGAAGGGGAATGACATGGCAGATGACGTCTGGATCCTCGGGATCCACATGACCAAGTTCGGCAAGCACCCCGACCTCGACCCGGTTGATCTCGCGTCCGAGGCGGCGCTGGCCGCGCTGGCCGACGGTGGCGTGACCATGAAGGACATGGGTGTGCTCGCGGCCGGCAACCTGATGGGAGCGGCGGCCGGCATCGGCCAGCAGCTCCAGAAGCAGATCGGCCAGACCGGCATCCCGGTGTTCAACGTGGCCAACGCCTGTGCCACCGGGGCCACCGCCCTGCGCACGGTGATCATGGCCATCAAGGCCGGCGAGTGCGACATGGGCCTCGCCGTCGGCGTCGAGAAGCTGTCCGGTGCCGGCATGCTCGGTGTCGGCGCACCGAAGGCCGCAGCCGACGAGTGGACCCCGGGGGGTCGCTACGGCGCGGTCACCGGGCTCGACGGCCGGGTGGGCACCGACATCATGCCGGGTGTGTTCGCCCAGATCGGCATGGAGTACGGCCACCGGTACGGCGGCACCAGCTTCGAGCTGTTCGCCCGTATCGCCGAGAAGAACCACGCTCACTCCACCCTCAACCCGCTCGCGGCCTACACCAAGAAGATGACCCTCGAGCAGATCATGGGAGAGCCCATGATCGCCTACCCGAACACGCGGGCCATGTGCTCGGCCAACTGCGACGGTGCGGCTGCCGCGGTGCTGGTGAGCGACGCCAAGCTCAAGACGTTGTCGCTCGAGCAGCGGCGCCGGGCCGTGAAGGTCGTGGCCAGCGTGCTCACCTCGGACCCGTGGGAAGAGGCCTGCCAGATCCTCCCCAACGTCAACACCCTCACCCGCAACGCCGCCACGATCGCTTACGAGCAGGCCGGTGTCGGCCCCGAGGACCTCGACCTGGTGGAGCTGCACGACTGCTTCGCCACCGCCGAGCTGGTGCACTACGACAACCTCATGCTGTGCGCCGAGGGTGGCGCAGTCGACTTCTTCCAGTCGGGTGCCACCTGGCGTGACGGCTCGACCCCGGTGAACGTGTCCGGCGGCCTCGAGTCGAAGGGCCATCCCATCGCCGCCACCGGCATCGCCAACGTGTGGGAGGTGGCCCATCATCTGCGGGGTGAGGCCGGCGACCGCCAGATCGAGGGGGCCAAGGTGGGCCTGGCCCACGTCATCGGCCTCGGGTCGGCCTGCGGCGTGCACATCCTCGAGAAGTCGGCCGCCTGACCCTCACTCGGCCCCACACTGCCGTCAACCCCGCCGTCAACCCCGCCGTCAACCCCGCCGTCCTTTTGCCGAACCTGTCTACCAACGCTGCCCAAGAGGGCAGCGTTGGTAGACAGGTTCGCGTGTGGGGTGAACCTGTCGCGTTTCGCCGCCCTGGGCGGCAGGGTTGGTAGACAGGTTCGCAGGCCTGGCGGTCGGGCTGCCCGTGCGGGGTCAGGGGTGGTCGAGGTGGGCGGCGAGGTCGGCGGCGGTGGTGGCCGGAGCGTCGCACACGAAGCCGCGGCACACGTAGGCCCGGCCGTCGGCACCGGTCTCGGGTCGCCCCTCCCACAGGGGCGAGTCGGAGCGTTGGCCCCAGGCCAGCACCGCGTCGGGCAGCCACCGCCGTCGAACCTCGGCCAAGAGGTCGGGGCGGTCGCCGGTGACCACGATCTCGGTGGTGCCGTTAGCCAGCAGGTCGGCCGCGCCCAAGAGGTGACCGAAGGCCGTCGGGTGCTTCCCGGCGACACCAGCGAGGAGGGTGACGATCGCCTCGGCCCGTTGGCGGTAGCTCTCGTCGCCGGTGAGCGCCGCCAGCCGGATCAGGCCCACTGCGGCCAGGCTGTTGGCCGAGGGCGTGGCGTTGTCCATGAGGTCCTTCGGTCGGGTCACCAGGGTCTCGGCGTCGGTTCCGGTGGTGAACACCCCGCCTTCGTCGTCATCCCAGAACAGCTCGATCAGGGCATCGGCCACGGCCCTGGCCTCGTCGAGCCACCGCCGCTGGCCGGTCAGCTCGGCCAGGCGGACGAAGGCGTCGAGCAGCGCCGCGTGGTCGGCGGCGTAGGCCAGGTGCTGGGCCCGGCCAGTTGACGGGTCGGCGGTGGAGGGGTCGCCCTGCCACGAGCGCAGCCAGCGCCCGTCGGGCCGGCGCAGGTGGGCGAGCAGGAACTCGCCGTTGGCCACGGCGGCGCCGACCCAGATGGGGTCGCCGGTGGCCGACGCCGCTTCGGCCAGGGCCGACAGCATCAGCGCGTTCCACTCGGTGAGCACCTTGTGGTCGAGCCCCGGCCGCACCCGCTGCCCGCGGACGGTGAACAGCGCCATTCGGGCTCGTTCCACCGGTTCGGGTCGGAGCAGATCGCCTCGCACGGGGCGTTCGAGGATGTTGGTGCCCTCCCAGTTGCCTCTACTGCTCACGCCGTACCAGTCGACGGCGGCCTCGGCGTCGGCACCGCACACTTCGCGCAGATCGTCGAGAGCCCACACGTAGAACTTGCCCTCGACACCTTGGGAGTCGGCATCCTCGGCGGCGTAGAACCCGCCGGCCGGATGGCGCAGGTCGCGCAGCACGTAGCGAAGAGTCTCGTCGACCACCTGCCGGAAACGAGGTTCGCCGGTGACCAGCCACGCATGCAGGTACACCCGTACCAGCAGGGCCTGGTCGTACAGCATCTTCTCGAAGTGCGGTACCAGCCATCGATCATCGGTGGAGTAACGGGCGAAGCCCCCGCCCAGGTGGTCGTAGATGCCGCCCGCCGCCATGGCGTCGAGGGAGAGCACTGCCGCGGCCAGGCTCGCCTCGTCGCCCGTGTGGGCGTGGTGGCGCAGCAGCACGTCGATCGACATCGTCTGCGGGAACTTGGGAGCGGTGCCGAACCCGCCGTTACGGGGGTCGACCTGGCTCAGCAACGCGACCACCGCGTTGCCGAGGAGAGTCTCGTCCGGCGCGGCCTCGGCGGGTGGGAGCCGGTCACCGGAGGCGATGGCCTCGGTGAGCCCGTCGGCCTGTTCGGTCAGCTCCGTTCGTTGCTCGCGCCACACCGTGGTGATGCGCCCGCACAGGTCGCCGAAGGTCATGGGTCCGCCCCGGGCCTCCTTCGGGAAGTAGGTGCCGGCGAAGAACGGTCGACCGTCGGGGAAGGTGAACACGGTCATGGGCCAGCCGCCGCGACCGGTCATGGCCTGGGTGGCCTGCATGTACACCGCGTCGACGTCGGGACGCTCCTCCCGGTCGACCTTGATGCACACGAACCGCTCGTTCATCATCGCCGCGATGTCGGGGTCCTCGAACGACTCGTGGGCCATGACGTGGCACCAGTGGCAGGCCGAGTACCCGATGGAGACCAACACCGGCACGTCACGCTCAGCGGCCTCGGCGAAGGCGTCGTCGCACCACGTCCACCACCGCACCGGATTGTCGGTGTGCTGGGCCAGGTAGGGCGACAGGTGGGCGGGTTCGACGTCGCGGATCAGCGGCATGACCCCAGTGTGGCCGGGCTCGGCCCGAACGCACTCCGGGAGTGCTGGCGATGTCGCGTCGTGTCGGTACCTGGCATGCTGGGCTCGTCCAGCCGCTACTCGTGCCGCTCGAGGGGACCCACCCATGACCGTTCCGATGCTGCCCATGAACGACGGCTCGGCCATCGCCCAGGTCGGGTTCGGGGTGTTCCAGGTGCCGGCCGAGGACACCGCCCGCATCGTGGGTGAGGCCCTCGATGCCGGGTACCCCCGGATCGACACGGCGTGGGGCTACATGAACGAAGCCGGCGTCGGCGAGGGCATCGCCGCCCGCGGCCGGGCCCGCGCCGAGGTGTTCGTCACCACCAAGGTGTGGAACTCTTACCAGGGCCGAGACAAGACCCTCGAGTCCTTCGACGGAAGCATGGCCGCCCTCGGGCTCGACGCGCTCGACCTGCTGCTCATCCACTGGCCGGCCCCGGCCAACGATCTCTACGTCGAGACCTGGAAGACGTTCGTCGAGCTGCGCGACCAGGGGCGGGTCCGCTCGATCGGGGTGTCCAACTTCGAGCCCGAGCACTTCCACCGCATCATCGAGGCCACCGGGGTCGTGCCCGCAGTCAACCAGATCGAGCTGCATCCCTACTTCCAACAGCGCACCCTGCGCGACTTCCACGACCTGCACGGCATCGTCACCGAGGCCTGGAGCCCCATCGCCCGGGGCCGGGTGGCCGACGACCCGGTGATCCAGGGGATCGCCGAAGCCCACGGTCGCACCCCGGCCCAGGTCACTCTGCGGTGGGAGCTGCAACACGGCATCGCCGTGATCCCGAAGTCGGTCACCGCCGAGCGCATCGTGTCGAACGTGGCCCTGTTCGACTTCGAGCTGAGCGCCGACGAGATGACGGCGATCGACGATCTGGACGGCCCGGAGGGGCGGATGGGTCCCGACCCCACCACCTTCAGCTGATCCCGTCCGCCATGTAGGCCGGCACCCGGGTGTGTTCCATCCGTCGGGCGGCGGCGTCGGCGGCGGCCGGGCCCACGATGCGTTCGACCAGGTGCAGCGCCAGGTCGATCCCGCTGGTGACCCCGGCGGCGGTGACCAGGTCGCCGTCGTCGACCACGCGCTCGTCGAGCACCCGGGCGCCGGTGGCGAAGAGGTCTTCGCGGGCGGCGTGGTGGGTGGTGGCCGGTCGTTCACCGATCACCCCGGCGTGGGCCAGCAACATGGCTCCGGTGCACACGCTGGCCATCAGGGCGCCGGCCTCGGCGCAGGCGGCCAGCAGCGGGAGCAGGTCGCCCCGGCGGACTTCGCCCCAGGTACCGCGATCGGCCTTGGTGGCCCAGCCACCACCGGGCAGGATCACCACGCCTGCCGCGCCGGGTTCGAACACCCCGTCGGGTTCGAGCCGTAGACCGAACGTGCCGGTCACCTGGCGGGCCGGTAGCCGGGTGACGAGGCGGATGTCGAGGTCGGCGCCGGCGGCCACCGCGCTGCGCAGGACCTCGAGGGGGCCGACGGCGTCGAGCTCGTCGATGCCGTCGTAGACCGGGATGTCGATGCGGGTGGGGTCCACGGTCATCGTCCTTCGAAGTTCGGGGTGCGCTTCTCGGTGAAGGCCCTCATGCCTTCCTTGGCGTCGGCCGAGCTCATCACCGGGATCACGTGGGAGATCTCGATGGGCTGGGCCTCGGCTTCGGGCAACCATCCGGTCTCGATGACCGACGCCTTGGCCGCGGCCACCGACAGGGGGCCGTTGGCGCAGATCACCTCGGCCACCTCGCGGGCCTTGACCATCCCCTGTCCGCTGTCCACGACGTGGCTCACCAATCCCCAGCGCAGGGCTTCCTCGGCGTCGAGGATGCGGCCGGTGAGCAGCATGTCCATGGCCACGGCGTAGGGGATCTGGCGCTTCAGGCGCATGGTCGACCCGGCGCCGGCGATGAGGCCCCGCTTGGCCTCGGGCACGCCGAACGTGGCATGCGCCTCGGCGATGCGGATGTCGGTCGACTGCAACATCTCACATCCTCCGCCCAGGCACTGACCGTTGACCGCGGCGATGATCGGCTTGCGACACCAGTGCGTGAGCAGTAGCCCTCGGCCGGTGATGCCGGGGTCGTCTCTCAGCCGCTGCTGGATGAGCTTCGCCTCCCCGGTGAGCTCACCGGACATCCAGCCGTCGGCCAGGTCGCCGCCGGCGCAGTAGGCCACGGCACCGGTACCGGTGAGGATCACGGCGCGGATCGAGTCGTCGTTGTCGGCCAGCTCCCAGGCGTCGGCGAAGCGCACCAGCATGTCGGGCACCAGGGCGTTGCGTCGGTGCGGTCGGTTCATGGTGAGGATCAGCACCGGCCCGTCGCGTTCCACCAGCAGGGTGGGTTCGATCGGTGCGGTCGGCGTGTCGGCCATCGTGGTCTCCTCGGCGTCGGGCGGCGGTTGCACCTTGCCACGGACCGACTGGCAGCTGGGCCATGTCCTGGTGGCTAGGTTGCGCCGATGGATCTGCGACTGGACGGCAAGGTGGCGTTGGTGACCGGTGCGTCGAAGGGCATCGGTGCGGCCACGGCTGCGGCACTCGCCGCCAGTGGGGCGGCGGTGATGCTGTCGTCGCGCAAGCTCGACGCCCTCGAGCTTGCGGCGGCCGCCATCGACGGCGACACCGCGGTGTTCGCCGCCAATGCCGGTGACCCCGACGCGGCCGAGGCCTGTGTGGCCGCCACCGTCGATCGCTTCGGGGCCGTCGACATCCTGGTCAACAACGCCGCCACCAACCCCTACTACGGACCCACCCTCGACATCGCCGACAGTCAGTTCGACAAGACCGTGCTGGTGAACTGGAAGGGCCCGCTCGTGTGGTCGCGCCTGGTGTGGGAGGCGTCGATGCGCGACCGGGGTGGGGCCATTGTCAACATCTCGTCGGTCGGGGGCCTGTCGGTCGAGCCCGGCATCGGCATCTACAACGGCACCAAGGCTGCGCTCATCCACCTGACCCGCACCCTGGCCGCCGAGCTGGCGCCGGGGGTGCGGGTCAACGCCGTGGCGCCCGGTCTGGTGAAGACGGACATGGCCCGCGCCCTGTGGGAGGCCGACGAGGAGGCCATCGCCCGTCGCATGCCCCTGAAGCGGCTGGGCGAGCCGTCCGACATCGCCCACGCCGTGGTGTTCCTGGCCAGCGATGCGGCGTCGTGGATCACCGGTCAGACGCTGGTCGTCGACGGGGGCGTGCTGATGCGCGGCGCCTGAGCAGCCTTGTTCAGCCTCCGTCGAGGGAGCGACGCGCCACCTTCCCGATGAGGGTGCGGGGGAGCGAGTCGACCAGCTCCAGGCGACGGGGCGCGCAGTAGGCGGGGAGGGTCTCGCGCAGCAACGCCTTCAGTTCGTCGAGGGTGGGCGGGGTGTCGGGGTCGGTGGGCACGATCACCGCCGTGACCACCTGGCCCCACTGGTCGTCGGGTCGGCCCACGATCGCGACCTCGGCGACCGAAGCCAGGTCGTGCAGCAACCGTTCGATCGGTGTGGGCCACACGTTCTCGCCGCCGGTGATGATGAGGTCGCCGCGTCGGCCGTGCACCTCGAGGCGGCCGTCGGGGTGCACCACGCCGGCGTCGTCGGTGTGCAGCCACCCTTCGGCATCGACGGGGGTGGTGCCGTCGCGGTAGCCCCTCAGCAGCATCGGTCCGCGCACCAGCAGTTCCCCGTCGAGCGATCGCAGCTCGACCCCGGCGAGGGCGTAGCCGTCGTAGGCCACGGCGCTGCCCGTTTCGGTGAGCCCGTAGCTGATGCGGCAGTTGGGCGGGATCACGGCCGGGGGAGCGGAACCGCCGACGACGATGGCCCGGAACAGGGCCGGTTCGAAGCGGGCGAGGGCGGTGGGCACCACCGTGGTGAGGGTGGCGCCGCGGCGGGCAGCGTCGACCACGGCGTCGGCGTCGAAGCCGTGGTGCACTTCGAGGCCGACACCGAGGGTGAGGGCCCGGGTGATGACCGACAGCCCGGCGATGTGCGACACGGGCAGGCAGCACAGCCAGCGGTCCGACACGGGGTCGACGCCGAGGGCCCCGCTGGTGGCCAGGGCCGACGCCTTCACGCTGTCGTGGGTGTGCACCACGCCCTTGGGGACGCCGGTGCTGCCGCTGGTGAGCACCACGAGGGCATCGCCGTCCTCGACCGTGTGCCCGCCGGCCAGCTTCGACGTCTCGCCACGTGCGTCGACCAGGCGGCTGGGGGCCAGCGCGTCGATCGTGGCCTTCACCGCCGCCGGTGGCAGCCGGGGGTCGAGCGGCAGCACGGCGTCGCCTGAGTCCCAGGCTCGGCGCAGGGCGGCGACGAACTCGGGTCCGGTGAGGGCCACAGCCACCAGTTCTCGCATCGTTCGGGAGGCTAACGGCGCGATGGGTCGTGTCAGGGATTCGGCTCACCGTCGGGGTCCGGGCCATGCTGGCCGACATGAACGCCTGGATCCAAGGGGCCCGGCCCCGCACCCTGCCGGCTGCGCTGGTGCCGGTGCTGGTGGGCACCGCGGCCGTTGCCGGCATGGACGGGTTCGACGGGACCGGCAAAGGCATCATGGCGTGGCGGTTCGCCGCCGCTCTGGTCGTGTCGTTGGCGCTCCAGGTGGGGGTGAACTACGCCAACGACTACTCCGACGGCGTGCGGGGCACCGACGACGAACGGGTGGGGCCGATGCGCCTGGTCGCGTCGGGGGCGAAGCCGGCGGCGGCGGTGAAGCGGGCGGCCTGTCTGTCGTTCGCGGTGGCGGCGGTGGCCGGGCTGGCGTTGGCTGCGGCTACCACGTGGTGGTTGCTCGTGGTCGGTGTGGCCGCCATCGCTGCGGCTTGGTTCTACACGGGTGGACCCCGGCCTTACGGCTACGCCGGGCTCGGTGAGGCGTTCGTGTTCATGTTCTTCGGTGTGGTGGCCACCAGCGGCTCCGCCTTCGTGCAGACCGAGCGGTTCACGCCGCTCACCCTAGGGGTGTCCGTGCCGGTCGGCCTGCTCGCCACTGCGTTGCTGGTGGTCAACAACCTGCGTGACATCCCCGGCGACACCGATGCCGGCAAACGAACTTTGGCTGTTCGTCTCGGTGACCAGCGGACGCGCATCCTCTACACCGCCCTCATCGGCGTCACGTTCGTCACCGTGCCTTTCCTGGCCGGGCTGTCGGGCCGCCCCATTGCTGCCGCGGCGCTGTTCACCGTGCTGCTGGCCCGGCCTCCGGTGCAGAAAGTGTTGGAGGGGACGAAGGGCGCCGCGCTAATCCCCGTGCTCGGGGCGACGGGACGACTGCAACTCGTGTTCGGGGTGGTGTTGGCCGCCGGCCTCTGGCTGGGTGCCTGATCTTCTGCCTCCCTCCGGTTGGGCGGGGTCGGGTCGGCAGGGTGCGAGTTCTCGGGCTCGTCCGGCAGGACGGGGGCGACGTGCTCGGTGGTGTGGACCACCCGCCCCCCGAATCCGTCGCCCTCGGCGAACACGGCGAGCACCTCGCCGAAGCGCTCACCGCAATTGTCGGAGATGAGCCGGCAAGGGGCGTCGGTGGTCGTGGGGCCTCTCACCGGGCCGAACGGGTTCTGGCAGTTAGTGAGTCGCCAATGGCCGAGGGACCGGGGTTGGCGGCAACGATCGACGGCCGATCGGCGCGCCGCGAGCGCAATCGCGATGCCGTGCTCGATGCCGTGATCGATATGTTCACCGAAGGCTCGCTCACGCCGGGCCCGGCCGAGGTGGCCGTCCGCTCGGGCGTCTCGATTCGGTCGGTGCACCGGTACTTCGAGGACACCGACAACATGATCTGCGCCGCCATGGATCGCAGTCGGATGCGGATGGTCCCGCTGGACCGGGCGGCGGCTCGCGAGATCGCCGCGACACTCGACGTGCTGCTCGGGTTCGACGCCCTCGACCACCTCCGCCGCGAGCGGGGGTTCTCGCCGGCGGCGACCGAGAGGACGACCGCCCGTGCGGTGGCCGCCGTCCTCGCCGCCGCGGCGCTCGACGCCGACACCAACGGAGAATCCGAGGGAGTCCGATGAGCCTCACCGTCACCCTTCTCGGCACCGGCAACCTGATCCCCGACCGTGCCGGCCCGGATCGGTGAGGTGGTCGACGCCCTCTGCGCCGCCGCCGACGCCTACGTGCCGACCGTCATCCGCGACGACCTGGCGCGACAGGTCCCCCTTTCGGGTCAGCCGGCGGCTTGGATCTGCTTCAGCATGTCCTGGACCGCCGGTCCGCCTCCCGCCAGCCCCTCGGGGAGGGTTGGCCACGAGCCGTTGGTCGCCAGGAAGGAGACGGCGAGACGCTTGCCGCTGGCGGTGGTGATGTAGCCGGACTCCGCGTTCACCGGGAAGAGCGCGGACATCGGCGGGTTGGGACCCCGCGCGCTCGTGCCGCCCTTCACCCGGATGGTGGCGTCGTTCTTGAGGTCCGGCATGGCGTCGCGGTAGGCCTTGGCCCACGGCTGCTTGTCGGCCCAGGTGAGGAACGACACCATCGCCGCCGGAGTCGTGGAGGAGGGGTCGGTGCCCTCACCGTCGTAGACGAAGACAGCCCGCTGGTCGGTGCCGGACTTCCCGACGATCGAGATGATGGTCGGTACCCCGTCCTTGCCGTCCTTGCAGTCCTTGGAGCCGGCCTTCACCGCCATCAGACACAGCAGCGTCTCGGCCCCACGGTTGTGACTGACCTTCTGCACGACCTCGGCCAGGACGTCGGACGGGGGAGAGGTGAGGGCGGCGACCTTGGTCGGGGCGGTGTAGGTGCCCTCGGCCGGCAGCGTGCCGGTGGTCACCGAGAGCGACGCGGCGACGGTGACACCGGCGCGCCCGAGCGCCTCGATGAACAGGGCTCGGGCGTAGGCCGACGGGTCCGGAGCGAACACGCCGGTGTTGTAGGTGTCGGCATCGGCGGGCAGTTCGCCCCGGACGACCACCCGGTTGGTGGCGTCGACCGTGGTCGTGACGTCGGCCTCACCTCCCGCGGCGATGGTGGTGACCTCGTTCACGACCTCGAAGAAGGCGGTGGTCGGGATGGTTTTCAGGGCCGCGCGTTGGCCGGCGGCCGCCCCCGGCTTCAAGGCGAGGTCGAGGAGGTTGTCGTTCACCGTCAACGGCGTCACGACGCCTTCCTTGGTCTCGAAGGGGTCCCAGAGGCGGTTGTCGACGAGCACGTCCTCGTTGACGCTGGTGATTCCGGCGACGGCCACCTGGGCGGCCATGGCGTTCAGCCCGGCCAGAGGATCGGCGGCGACGGGCGTCGCGGTGGGGGAGGCGTAACAACAGACGTGGTCGGGCGAGTTCCACTGGAGATCACCGGCCAGCACACCGCGAGAACCCAGGATGAAGTCGCCGGCGCCGACGATGACGAGGTCGCCCTGCAGGGACCCGGCATCTCGACTCCCGATGGCGTACACGGGTGTCTCGGGGTCGCCTGCGTGCCGTAGGTGTCGAAGAAGTCGCCGACGGTGAAGTTCTTGGTGTTCGATGCCATGAGTCCGATCGTGTCGGCGTTGGCCGAGTACACGGCTTCGCCGCTGTCGAGATCGACGGCCTGGTAGTTCCACTGCCCGAACTGCCAGGGGGGCGAGTCGATGATGGCCTGGGGGGTGGGAGGCAGTGCGCCCACCGCAGTGGTGGCGGTGGTCGAGCTCGACGAGTCATCCGACGTCCAGGCGCCCAAGAGGAGAACGGCGGTGACCAGCAGCGCTGCACCGGGAAGGGCGTGGCGGCGAGGCCGGTGAGAATGTGGAACTGAGCTCGGGCTGACCATGGCGCGAGGTCTAGCAGGGGGTCGATCCCGAACCCGAGGATCCACCGGATTCCGCCTTCTTGGGCCTCCCGGCTACCCGGCTCGTTCGATCGGGTGGTCGTCGAGCCACTGGCCGAGGAGGGTCGCCGTCGGGGTCGGGGCCTCCAGGTGCACCGAGTGGCCGGCACCGGCGACGGCGCAGATGGTGGCCCGAGGGCCGATGGCGGAGGCCATGCGCTCGGCGAGCGCGGTGAACTTGCGGTCCTGGACGCCGACCAGCAGCAGCACCGGCATGGTGAGCCGGCTCAGCTCATCCCAGAGGGGCCGCTGGGTGCCGGTGCCGGCCAGGCGCAGACTCGACGCCAACCCGGCCGCGCTGTTACGACGGCGCTCGGGGAGGCAGGCGGCATCGGGGGAGAGGGCGGCGAACAACGGCTGGGCGAGCCATTCCTCGAGGAAGGCGTCGACGCCCACGTCCTCGAGGTGGTCGGCCAGACGCTCGTCGGCGCGACGGCGCTCGGCCCGTTCGCCCTCGTCGTCGATGCCGGCGGTGGCGCCGATGAGCACCAGGCGGTCCGCCAGGTCGGGGTGGGCCAGGGCCAGGTGCAGCGCCAGGCGTCCGCCCATCGAGTAGCCGACGTAGGTGGCTCGCCCGCCCACCGCGCCCAGCAGCTCGGCGCCCTCGCTCAGATCGGCCCTTACGGTCGAGGACCTGCCGTGGCCGGGGGCATCGACGGCCACGACGTCGCGGGTGGCGGCCAGATCGGTGCCGAACGGGCCCCAGCACCGGGCGGTCTGGGTGAAACCGTGTACCAGGACGAGAGGCTCGGAACCCTCGCCCCCGTCGAGCCGTTCGACGGCCAGTTCCTCGTTCGGCCGGGTCGTGTCGTCGGGAGCCACGACCGGGACGGTAGTGGTCGGCGCGTCGCTCGGTCTCGGTCGCAGAGTCGGGGGTGACCCACGGCGCCAGGTGGGGGATCAGGCCCCCGTAGGCTGGGGATCGTGGCCGCCGACTCGACTTCACCACCGGCACACGAGCCGGCCCTCGGGCCGTCGGTGGGCGAGGTGAACGCCACGTTCTGCGCCACCTTGGTCGACGAGTGGGCGCGGGCCGGTGTCACCGACGCCGTGGTGTGCCCGGGGTCGCGGTCCACACCGATGGCCCTGGCCCTGGCCGCCGACGCCCGGGTGCGGGTGCACGTGCACCACGACGAACGCTCGGGTGGATTCATGGCTCTCGGGCTGGGGCGGGCCACGGGTCGACCGGCGGTGGTGCTCACCACCAGCGGCACCGCCGCGGTGGAGGTGCATCCGGCGGTGGTGGAGGCCCATCTCGACCGGGTGCCGCTGGTCGTTGTCACCGCCGACCGGCCCCCCGAGCGGCGCGACGTCGGCGCCCCGCAGACCGTCGACCAGACCCATCTCTACGGTCGATCTGCCCGCTGGTTCATCGACCCCGGTCCTCCTGACCTCTCGGTGCAGTACACGTGGCGCAGCCTTGGGGCCCGGGTGGTGGCCGAGGCCACGGGTTCGCCGGCCGGTCCGGTGCATCTCAACCTCCCCCTACGCGAGCCTCTGGTCGGCTCGGCGTTGACCCTGCCGGCGGCTCGGGCTGATGGAGCTCCCTGGCATCGGGTGCTGGGCCGTCGCGAAGCCGGTGCCGCCGACGTGAGGGCCACCGCCGATCTGTTGCGCCCCGCCACCCGCGGTGCCGTCGTGGCCGGGAGCGGGGTGGCGGACCCAGGCGGGGTGCTGGCGCTGGCCGAGGCGTTGGGGTGGCCGGTGCTGGCCGACCCTCGCAGCGGCTGCCGGGTCGACCGCTCCAGCGTCGTCGCCCACGGCGACGCGCTCCTGCGGGCAGAGAGTCCCCTTCGCGACGTCGACGCCGTGCTGCGGTTCGGAGCGCCCCCGGCATCGAAGGTGATGGGGCAATGGCTGGCGTCATTGCCCGGGCCTCAGGTCCTCGTCGAGCGCGACGGGACGTGGCTCGACCCGGACCGTACGGCCGCGCTGGTGGTGGCCGCCGAACCGGGTACCTTCGCTCGACAGCTCGCCCCTCTGCTCTCGAGTGTCACCACGACCACGACCGGGTGGATGCAGGCGTGGCGGAGAGCTGACGACGCCGTCGAGGCCATGCTGGTGGAGGCCCTCGACGGCCCGGGGCCGGTCACCGAGCCCGGGGTGGCCCGTGCCGTCACCGCGGCGGTGCCGTCCGGTGGTGCGCTGGTCGTGTCGTCTTCGATGCCCGTACGTGACGTGGAATGGTTCGCCGGTTCACGAGATGGGCTCACCGTGCACGCCAACCGTGGGGCCAACGGGATAGACGGGGTGGTCTCCACCGCGATCGGAGTGGCGCTGTCGGGCGTTCCCACCGTGTTGCTCATCGGCGACGTGGCCTTCCTGCACGACAGCAACGGGCTGCTCGGCCTGGCTGGTCGTAACGTCGCCCTGGTGATCGTGGTCGTCGACAACGACGGGGGCGGCATCTTCTCTTTCCTTCCTCAGGCCACGACGCTCGACCCCGCCCGCTTCGAGCTGCTCTTCGGCACCCCCCACGGCGTGCACCTGGGCGAGCTGGTGGCCGCCCATGGCCTCGCGCTCCAGCCGGTCATGGAAGCCGTGGAGGTCGGACCAGCGGTGAGTGTCGCCCTGGCCGCCGGTGGGGTGCACGTCATGCGGGCCGGCACCGACCGCTCCGCCAACGTGGCCCTGCACGACCGCCTCGCCGCCGGGGCCGCCAACGCCATCGACGCCATCGGCTGGGCACCGCTCGAAGGACCGAGCACTTAGAGCCTTGGGCCGTCGGCGCACTCGGTCGGGGGCGGGGCTCGGCGGCGGAGACGTCGCCAGGCGGAACGGCCGGTGCGGACCAGTACAACGGTGACGACCAGTCCCGCGAGGAACAGCACGAGGGTCACCACGCCGGCCACCACCGGGTAGGTGAAGGCCAGCACCAGCAGACCGGCGACCAGGCCGTCCTCGAGGACGGAGACCGCGACGTTCGAGGCCGGCTCGGGCGAGGTGTTGACCGCGGCTCGGATCGATGCCTTGGCGGCGTGAGCCGAGAAGGCCAGTCCGCCGCCGGTGAGGGCCAGGATGATCGGCTCGGGGATCATCGGTCCGACCATCTGCTCGGGGGCCAGCGCCCCGATGGTGGCCCCGACCAAGGGGCGGATCACGGTGTGCGCCGCATCCCAGATCGAGTCGAGCCAGGCGATCTTGTCGACGACCAGGTCGACGAGGGCGAGGAACAGAGCCAGAGCGATGAGCCAGGGCTGCTGCAACACGTCGGCCGTGTCGATCCATCCGATGCGCCCGGCGATGCCGAGGGCGGCGATCACCGCGTAGACGCTGATGCCCGCCGACCAGCACGAGGCGACGACCGTCCCCAGCTCCACCCGGTGACCGTACCCCTGAACATCCCCACTCGGGCGGGCACTCGCTGTCGACGGGTATGTCCGTCAGGGGCGGATCACGGCGCCGAGGAGAGCCTGGAGCTTGGCCCGGGTCTCGGCCAGCTCCTCGGCCGGGTCGGAGTCGGCCACCACGCCGACGCCGGCATAGAGGCGGGCGGCGGTGCCCGAGAGCTCGGCCGAGCGGATGCCGACGGCCCAGGTGCCGTTGCCGGCGGCGTCGACCCAGCCCACCGGTCCGGCGTAGCGGCGGCGGTCGAGCCCCTCGAGCTCGGCGATGAGCCTGAGGGCAACGTCACGCGGCGTGCCGCCCACCGCTGGGGTGGGGTGCAGGGCGGCGACCAGTTCGAGCACCGAGGCCGGCGGGTTCGACAGCTGGCCGTCGAGGCGGGTGCCGAGGTGTTGCACGTTGGCCATGGCTACCACCGTGGGTTCGGCTTCCTCGTCGAGGTAGGAGCACCACGGCAGCAGGGTGTCGTGCACCATGTCGATGGTGTGGCGGTGCTCGGCGCGGGTGTTCGACGAGGCCAGCAACGAGGCGGCCAGGCGGGCGTCGGCACTGGGGTCGCCGCTGCGGGGGGCGGTGCCGGCCATGGGGTGGGCCCGCACCCGGTCGCCGGAGCGGGCCACCAGCAGTTCGGGGGTGGCGCCGACGAATCCGTCGATCGAGAACAGGTGGCTGGCCGGGTAGCTGCGCCGCAGTTGGGTCATGAGCGCCGACGCCAGCAACGGCCGGTCGGTGGTGACTTCGATGGCTCGGGCCAGCACCACCTTGCCGGCCACCCCGTTGCGCAGGCGGCTGGTGGCTTCGGCCACCGCGTCACACCACTCGGCGGCCGGCCGCAGTGCGGTGATCGAGTACGAGCCCGGGCCCTCGTCGGCGGCGTCGAGGCCGGCATCGCGAGCGAACCCGGTGGGGCCGTCGAGCCCCCGCCCCACCACCGCGTCGACCTCGGCCGTCGACGGTTGGTCGTCGCCGGTCGCGATGGTGGTCACCCAACGGGTGCCGTCCTCGGCCCGGCCCACCACGATCCTCGGCACGATCAGGGTGCCCGGGGTGTGCGGGTCGAAGGGGAGGGCGCCGATGGCGACGGGGCCCGAGCCCGGGTGGTGCACGGCGTCGTCGTGGGCGATGGCGCCCAGTGCCGCGGCCACCGTGTCGGCGTCGGCGCTTCCACCGGTGCGGGGCACGGTGATACGGGCGGCGCGGCCCACGCCGGCCAGGCCGACGTTCTCGTGCACGAACACCACACCGTCGTCGCTGGCCACGGCCAGCAGGTCGGGGTCGCGGTCGAGGATGCGGGTACGGGCCACGAGGCCCGCGGTGTGAACGCTCACCACTCCGGGCGGCGACGGGTGGCGCTGATGAGTTGGGCGATGCCCGTCGACAGCAGGTCTCGGCGTACTTGTACGAAGCCGGCCGCTTCGAGGCTGGCCAGCATCACGCCGGGCTCGGGCAGGTAGGCCACCGACTTGGGCAGGTATCGGTAGGCGGCGGGGTCCGACAGCATCCCGCCGATCTTCGGCACGACCTTCCCGAAGTAGATGCCGTGCCCCCAGCGCAGCAGGGCGTTTTGCGGTTCGGCCACCTCGAGCAGGGCGATGCGGCCCCCGGGGCGCACGGCCCGGGCCAGTTCCACGAAAAAGGCGTCGAGCTCGACCAGATTGCGCAGGGCGAAGCCGCAGGTGACGCCGTCGAGGGCACCATCGGGCACCGGGAGGCGCAGGATGTCACCCTGGGCAAGGGGCGACCCGGTGCGGGCGGCGGCGAGCATGCCGAAGGACAGGTCGAACCCGACGGGACGAAGGTCCTGGCGTTCGAGCTCTCGGCAGAAGTCGCCGGTACCGCAGGCCAGATCGGCCACCAGTGAGCCGGGTCCGAGCCGCAGGGTGCGCACCGTGCGCTTGCGCCAGCCCACGTCCATACGGAAGGTCATGACCCGGTTCACCAGGTCGTAGCGGGGGGCGATGGCGTCGAACATCGACTGCACCGCGGCGCGCTTCTCGTCACCCTCCGGCAGCCGTTCGGCGTCGATGTTCACCACGGTGACGAGCCTACGACCGTCACCGGACCGGACCTCAGTTGGCGGCGCCGGCTGGGACGCTGACCCGGTTCGCGTGGGATCGCTCGGCGGGGTTGCCGTTGTTGCTCGTCGAGACGACGGGTTCTGTGACGGCGAGGTTCCTGTACGGGCCGGGGGGTGTGCCGCTCCGGTTGTGGCCGACTCCCGGAGCCGGAAGAACATAGCTGCCTCAGGTTGCGAAGCAGTAGAGTGCATGCAGTGCAGCTAGTATGACGTCATGGCTTCCATCACCATCCGTGACGTTCCCGACTCTGCCCGCGACGAGTTGGCCGCTCGAGCGGCGCGGTCGGGGCGGTCGTTGCAGGAGTATCTCCGGCTCCACCTGATCGAAGTGGTACGCCGACCCGACCCGACCGACCTGGCCGCCCGCATTGCCGATCGCAAGGACCGGACCGGGACGACGCTGTCGGCCGAGGCGATCATCGGCCATCGTGACGCCGATCGCCGATGACGATCGTGGTCGATGCGTCGGTCGTGGTCGCCGCACTCGTCGACACCGGGCCTGACGGCCGGTGGGCCCAGCACCTGATCGCCACCGAGCGGCTGGCGGCCCCGCACCTCATCGAGGTCGAGACCGCCAACGTGCTGCGTCGGGCGGCGGCAGCCGGCGCCATCTCCGACGACATCGCCACGCTCGCTCATGCCGACCTCGTCGCGCTGCCGATCGACCTCTTCCCCTACGAGGCCTTCGCCGAGCGGATCTGGGCGCTCCGCCACAACCTCACCACCGGCGACGCCTGGTACGTCGCCATTGCCGAAGCCCTCCACGTGCCCCTGGCCACGCTCGACCAACGGCTCCGGAACGCCGCCGGCCCGGCGTGCGAGTTCGCGTCCCGGCGCTGACGACACCCGCATCCGTCGCCACGGCCCGCGGTCCCCGAGCGCGGTCGGCGGGTGCGTGGAGTGAGGCCGACTGTCCTCGTAGCCTGGGGCGGTGGTGAAGGCGCCGGAGGTGACGCTGGTCGGGATACCGGTGCGGCTCGAGCCGGCCTTCTTCGTCATCATCCTACTACTCGGTCTTGGCCAGCCCGCCGAGTTCGTGGCCACCTGGGTGGCCATCGCCACCGTGTCGATCCTGGTGCACGAGCTCGGCCACGCCGTGGCCTTCCGGTTCTACGGCCTCACCCCGCGGGTGATGCTGCACGGGTTCGGCGGCCTCACCAGCGCGGAGGGGTCCCTGACCCCCGGCGCCCGGATCGTCACCAGCCTGGCCGGCCCACTGGCGGCGCTGGTGCTCATCGGGCTGCCGGCGCTGTACCTCGAGCGGTCCGGGGCGGTGCCCCCTGGTGCGGCCAGCACGATCGTTTCCCAGGTGGTGTGGATCAACGTGGGCTGGTCGCTGCTCAACCTGCTGCCGGTGCTGCCTCTCGACGGCGGTCACGTGTTCCTGGCCGTGTGCGACGCCACCACCAAGGGTCGGGGTCGCAAAGCGGCCGAGGTCCTGTCCGTGGTCGTCGCCGGGGCACTGGCGGTGTGGGCCCTGCGCCAGGGCTTCCTGTTCGGGGCGGTGATGGCGGGAGTGCTGGCGGCCATGAACCTCGGCCAGCTGCGCAAGGTGCGCCAGGACGAGCTCGTCGACGAGTTGGCCGCGGTCCACCGAGCCCTCCTGGAAGGACGTCCCACCGAGGCCGACGCCGTGCTGGCTCGCGTGGCCGCCGCTCGTCCCTCGACCGAGACCCGCGACTGGATGCTCGAGCTCCTGGGGTGGAGCCGGGTGCTCCGCGGTGACGTGACCGTGGCCTTCCCCGACACCGTGAGCGGGTCGGCAACCGGCCGAGGCGACGACCTGAAGCCGGGACGGTCGATGGCGCTGCACGCGGCCGAGGCGTTGGTCGCCGGTCGCCGCGAGGAGGGCGTGGCCCTTGCCGCCTGGGCGATGGCCAAGGAGTCGGCGGCTCCCCCGAAGAGCCTGCTGGCCGCAGTGCTGGCCCAACGGGGAATGGCTGGCGCAGTGGGCGCGGAGCTCGGGCTCATGGGTGACGATGGCCGGGCCGGAGCCGAGCTGTTGCGCGACCTGTTGGTGCACCTCGGACACCTCGGCGCGGCGGCGGAGGTGACCGCCACGCTCGCTTGACCAGCCGGTCAAGTAGAGGGGGCTGTGTGCCAGACTCGGTCCATGGCGATCGACTTCACGTTCCCGCCCGAGATCGACGACATCCGGGCCCGGGTCCAGCGTTTCCTCGACGACGTGGTGCGGCCCATCGAGGCGAAGGCCGACGCCGAGAACTGGAGCCGCGACCAGTGGATCGGCGCCATCATCGAGATGCGCGCCGCGGCCAAGGAGGCCGAGCTGTGGCTGCCCCACATGCCCGAGGAATGGGGAGGCATGGGCCTCGGTCACGTGGCCATGGCCGCGGTGTCGGCCGAGGCCGGCAAGACCCGCATGGGCCCCTTCGCCCTCAACGCCCAGGCCCCCGACGAGGGCAACATGCACACCCTGTTGCACTGGGCCACCGACGACCAGAAGGAGCGCTACCTGCGCCCGCTCTGTGACGGCCGGGCCCGATCGTGCTTCGCCATGACCGAGCCCGAGGTCGCCGGTTCCGACCCCACCCTCATCCGCACCCACGCCTACCCCGATGGCGACGAATGGGTCATCAACGGGCACAAGTGGTTCATCTCCGGGGCCCGCGGCGCCAAGTTCGCCATCCTCATCGCCCGCACCGAGGACGACCCCGAGCTTCCCCAGGCCGCCAACTCGGCCTTCCTCGTCGACATCCCCTCCGACGGATGGGAGGTTGTGCGTGACGTCGAGACGATGGCGGGCAGCCACAACCACTGCGAGATCCAGATCACCGACCTGCGGGTGCACGCCGACCAGATGCTCGGCGGTCGCGGCCAGGGCCACCTGCTCGGCCAGGCCCGCCTCGGCCCGGCCCGGCTCGCCCACTGCATGCGCTGGATCGGTCAGGCCGAAGTGGCCCTCGACATGATGGTCGACCGTTCTCTCAACCGCTTTGCCCACGGGTCGCTGCTGGCCGAGAAGCAGGGCATCCAGTGGATGATCGCCGACTCGGCCATGGAGCTCTACCAGTCGAAGCTCATGGTGCTGCACGCGGCCTACCTCATCGACAACAAGCTCGACTTCAGTTCCGAGGTGTCGATGGCCAAGCACTTCGTGGCCAACTCGCTCAACCGCATCATCGATCGCGCCATCCAGGTGCACGGCGCCCTCGGCTACTCCACCGACACCCCGCTGGCCCACATGGCCCAACAGGCCCGCTGGGCCCGCTTCGCCGACGGCGCCGACGAGGTGCACCAGATGCGCATCGCCCAACGCACCATCGCCGCCTACAAGGACCACGGCACCACCAGAGCGGCGACCGGCAAACTCCCGCTGTGACTCTGGCGAGGCCTTCGCCTCGCCGGCTTCGCCGAAACGCGAGCCCTCGCTGAGCCTCCTTGCTGGCGCGGCGTCGGCTGTTCCGATTCGCTCGGTTCCCCCCGTGATCGCTTCGTCGGCATCAGGGTTGCGGGGGCTCCGGGGTCGGCGGTGGGGGGACCACGCTGGTCGTGTCGACGTCGTAGGAGTCGCGGCGTCGCCGACGGCGGCGGACGAGACGGACCACCAGGTACACCAGCGCAGCGATGACCCCGATCACGATGGTCAACGAGATGACCAGTGCCCCGATCAGGACGACGGCCGCCAGGCGGTTGGTCGCGGCCTCGGTGTAGTTGCGCTGGATGCCGGTGGCCGAAGTCAATTGCAGCCCCGACACGACGGCCGTGGTCGGCGCCGCCGGTGGGCCGGTGGCCGAGGGACCGGAGAGCACCACGCTCATCACGTGGTTACCGGGGGCCACGTCGTAGAGCGCCAGGAACGCACCCGGAGACCCGGTGCCGGCCACTGGCAGGGCGGCCTGGTAGCGCTGGCGCCCGTCGACGAAGACCGAGACCTCGTCGCCGGGGGCGCCCGCCCATCTGAGGTCGAAATCGAGCCAGAACGACTGCTCGTCCGTGGAGAAGGTGAGGTTCCACGTGGTCGTCTCCCGTCCCAGCGTGACGGACGGGCCGGGCACGACGAGGTCGGTCGTGGGGAGGAGCAGCTGCGAGTTGACACCTGCCAAGGGCGGTCCCTCTATCTCGTCGAGGGCGAGCGGGTCCGCCGGATCGGGCTGGGAGTAGAACGTACCGAGCGAAGCGACGTTCCCGCCGATGAGCGGCGACCACCAGACGCCGACGTCGGCGGACGCGTCCTGGGCCGAGGATCGATACCAGACGACGGCGAACTCGTGCTTGGCGGCGGGTCCGGCGTCGGGTGGAGGCGCCGTCTGCACGTCGACGATGGCTTCGAGCCCGGGGAACGTCGAGTAGCGCATCCCGACGTACGAGACGTAGTTGTCGACGAAGGTCTGACCGGGACCGCGGCCGATGTCGAGCCGGGGCAGCTTGTAGCGCAGGTTGTTCTTCGCTCCGGCCAGCTCGGGCACCTTCGTCTCGGGCGAATCGAGGAGGGTGAGCTGGCGGGGAGCGACGGCCAGGGAGAGGGCGGCGGTGGTGGCGACGCTGGCACCGAAGCTGTGGCCGATTAGGTGGACCTGTCCGCCGTCGGCCTGGAAGTTCGGGGCGAGGGCCTTGTCGACGGCGGTGGCGAGGCGGTGCCCGTTGACCTCTGTGGCCTGTTCCGGGTTGCGGGCCTCGAAGGGGTTGTCAGCGGTGGCCGATTGGTCGACCCAACTGAACATCATCACTGTCGAGGTGGGGTCACCGGCTTGGAGGGCCTGGGCGGTCGGGCCCCAGATGTCCATCGATGAACGGCCGGATGTGTCGACGAGCCCAGCGGTCCACAGGGTCACCAGGGTGGGGCTCGAGAGCTGGAGCTGTAGGTAGGAGTCGAGGTAGCCCGGCGCCCATCCATGGGACATGACGACGAGGTTTCCCGGCGGGAGGGAGCCGGCGGCGACGGGTTGGAAGGTGGTGCCGTCCCAGCGCCCGAGCCGTTGGAGGACGGGGTACGGGCTGATGTTCGACTGCTCAGCGGCGGGTAACGCGGCGAAGGCCGACGCCGGCAGAGTCGTCGAGGTGGCGGCCGTATCGACATCTGCCCTCGCTTCAGCGCTGACGAAGGCTGGCGCGACGAGGAGAAACGTCATGACAACTAGGACCACGGAGCCTCGGCTCTTCCCCCGCCACTGGCACACGGCTGATGGCTCGACGAAGGTCAGAAGTCTCATAGATAATTCTCGCAGATGAGGTTCGTGCCTGCAAGCTCGGCCCGTCAGGCTCAGTCGGTGTCGGCGGTGGCGGGGCGGGACGAGGTCGTCGTGGGGCCGGACCTCACCTGGCCGATGCCGAACTTGGCCAGGTTGTTCTGGCTGGGGTGCGCCGCACCGGCGGGGCCGGCGGCGAAGGCCTTCAACAGGTTCTCGGTGACCTTCTGGAGACGGCACGGTGGGCTGGTCTCGATGCCGTTCGGGCAGGCTTCGTCCATCAGGGGGCTCCACCCGAACGTGCCCGCCGAGAACACCCCGGCGCCGCTCGGGGCGGAGTACCAGGTGGAGTCGGCGAACGACTTCTCGCCCTTGCACGTCACCGGCGAATGGGAGAGCACCTGGATGTTCTCCGGCGTGGGCACGCCCGGGGTGACCCGGTCGTACTCGTTGCCGACCATGTTCGTCACCTTGTCGCCGTTCTTGAAGCCCGACCCCTCGAACATCCACGCCGAGGCGTCGCCCACCACCCAGTCGGCCTTCACCGGGTTGCACTCGTAGTAGTTGCCGATCAACGAGCTCTCGGGGTTGGCGGCCGGCGCCTCGCGGAACGAGGTGGTGACCTGGGCGTTGTCCTTGCCGTTGAGGGGGTCCTCCGAGGCCGATCGGTAGTTGACCTCGTGGCGGCGTTCACCCAGCTTCGAGGGCTCCAGCCGGATGCGCCGGTAGACGTTGTTGGCCCCGAAGAAGGCCAGGTTCACCCCGGCGTCGCCGGCCTTCTCGAGGCTCTGGCGCATGGCCACCGTGTAGTACTCGTCGTGGCCGGGGATGAGGATGGCCTTGTGTTGCAGAGTCCGTTCGTCCTGGGCGTCGAGGTCGATGTTGGTCCAATAGGTGACGTCGAAACCGTTGCGTTCGAGGAACCAGATGAACTCGAACTCCGGGATGAGGAACTCCCCTGAGCCGTTGCCCCCATAGGGGCGGTCGAAGCTCACGACGCGGGCCCGCGTGGCCGACTCGCCTCTGATGCCGGTGTAGAGGTTGGTTCCGCCCCACGGGTTGTAGGCCTGCCAGGTGGTCACCGCGCTCTGCATCAGCAGTGGCGCCTCGCTGCCGTCGTCGCGTACCACCAGGGGCACGAACGTGGCCCCACCGTCGGAGCTCACCAGTTTGAGCATGTACTGCCCGGGCGGCCAGGTGCCGTCGGTCTGCACGGTGAGCGACGGCACCCAGGGCGACTCGTGCATGTAGGTCTTCGGGTCGATCACGGCCTTGGGTTGCACCACCCCGGGCTGGTCGGGGCTCGACCAGATCAGCCGCCCCCGCCCCCGCCGTAGTACCCGATGCGGTAGGCGTCGACCCGCCAGGTGGGGGCCTTCGTCGACACCCGCATGACCACGCTCTCGCCGAAGTCGACGCTGGTGGCGTCGGCGAAGCCGCGGATCTTGTCCCACATCTTGGGGTCATCGGCGATCTGCCATTCGGTGGTGCCGGGCTTGGCGTTCTCGTCGGCGATCCAGGTCGGTCCGCGGTAGTCGTCGATCGAAGGCCCGGCATCGCCATCGGCCTGGGGGGCCTCGGCGGCCACCGGAACGGCTTGCTCCGACGTGGTCACCGGCGGGGTGCTGTTGGACCGCGCCGCCACCTTGGTGTCGGGCGTCCGCAGGCCGAGAGCGCCACCGGCCCCGACCACCAGCAGCAGGCCCACCGCCAACGCCCAGGCCGTGAACTGGCGCTGCCGCAAGCGGCGCAGGGAGGCAGGGTCTGCGTAGCGCATCGGGTCGACTGTAGAGGCCTCGGTGGGGTCCGTCGGGCCATGCTCCGCGGTCTCGCCGGCGCCGGCGTCAAGCCTCGGCGGCGACGGTTTCCTGGGCCCAGCGGTAGTCGGCCTTGCCGGCCGGGGAGCGCACCACCTTCTCGACGAAGACCACGTCCTTGGGCAGCTTGTAGCGGGCCACGTGGCGCTCGCACTCCTCGATGAGATCGGCGATGGTGGCGTCGAAACCGACCCGTAGCTGCACCACGGCCACGACCTCGGAACCCCACCGTTCGCTGGGGCGGCCCGTCACCACCACGTCGTACACGGCGGGATGATGCGACAACGCCGCCTCGACCTCCTCGGCGAAGATCTTCTCGCCCCCGGAGTTGATCGTCACCGAGTCGCGGCCGAGGAGGTCGAGCAGGCCTTCGGCCGCGTACTGGGCCCGGTCGCCGGGCACGGCGTAGCGCTCGCTGTGGATCAACGGGAACGTGCGGGCCGTCTTGGCCTCGTCGCCCAGGTACCCGAGTGGCACCCGGCCCCGTTGGGCCAGCCAGCCGACCCCGGTGTCGCCCGGTGACAGCACCCGGCTGAGGTCCTCGGACACGATCACCATGCCCGGGCCGGGTGTGAACGTGCCCGTGCTGGCATCGGTGCCGGCGGCGCTGACCTGCGAGCCCTGGGCCCCGGTCTCGGATGCCCCGACGGCGTCGAGGATGGCGATGTTCGGCAACGCCTCCAGGAAGCCGGCCTTCATCGGCGCCGACAAGGCGGCGCCGCCCGACGCCAGCAGGATCATCGACGAGGTGTCGTACGGGGTGCGGTTCAGCTCGTCGAGGAGTGGGCGCCCGAAGGCGTCGCCCACGATGAGCACGATGTTGACCTTCTCGGCCTCGACGGTCGACCACACGTCGGCGGCGTCGAGGCCGGTGGTGTTGTGGGGGAGCACGATGGTGTTGCCACCGCCCAGGGCGTTGAACGCCACCCAGTGGGCGGCGCCGTGCATGAACGGGGGAGCGGGCAGCACCCGGGCCCCACCGCTGACGGCGTTGGTGACGATGGCTTCGAGGTCGGCCCACTCCTCTCCGGTGCCGGTCTGGCGTCCGCCCATCGCCGCCGGGTAGATGTCGCCCTGGCGCCACAGCACGCCTTTGGGCATGCCGGTCGTGCCACCGGTGTAGAGGATGTAGAGGTCGTCGGGGGACACCACCACCGGCACCGGTTCGGGGGAGGCGGCGGACAGGGCATCGTCGTACCAGACGGCATCGGGGAGCAGCTCGTGGCCGGAGCCGTCGGGCACTTGGAGCAGCACCTGGAGGTCGGGCAGCTCGGCCCGCACCGCCTCGAGCGTGGGCGCGAACGTCGAGTGGTAGGCGATGCCCCGCGCCCCGGCATCGGCCAGCAGGTAGCGCAGCTCCTCGGCCACGTAGCGGTAGTTCACGTTGAACGGCGCCACCCGGGCGCAGTACGCCCCGAGCATTCCTTCGAGGTACTCGGGGCAGTTGTGCAGGTAAAGAGCGAGGTGGTCCTGGCCCGACTCCCAGCTGTCCAGCTCGTGCCGCGGCCGGTGCACACCCAGGCCCCGGTCGTGCAGGGCGTTCCCCAGCCGGTGGGTGCGCTCCATCAGGTCGGCGAAGCTCAACCGGCGGTCCCCGTGCACGATGGCTTCGCGGTCACCCACGGCAGCGGCCACCGCCGAGATCACCTCGGCCAGGTTGTGGTCACCCATCGTCGTCCCCCTCGTCCCGCCGAGCGCCCTGCCGGCCGACGGCCACTACTCGTAGTAGCGGAAGATCACCTCGGCCACACAACTGGGCTTCGGGGCACCGACGACCTCGTAGACGAACGTCATGGTTACCTGGGCCCCGTTGCCGTCGAGCTCCTCGAGCGAGGTGAGTTCGGCGCCGAGGCGCAGCTTCGAACCGACCGGCACCGGCGCCGGGAACCGCACCTTGCCCATGCCGTAGTTGACGGCCATGCGCATACCTTCGACCTTCACGATGCTGGGCAGCAGCGCCGGACCCAGCGACACGGTGAGGTAACCGTGGGCGATGGGCCCGCCGAACGGCCCGTCCTTGGCCCGTTCGGGGTCGACGTGGATCCACTGGTGATCGCCGGTGGCGTCGGCGAACGTGTTCACCCGCTCCTGGGTGATCTCCATCTCGTCGCTGTAACCGAGGTGCTGGCCGACGAGTTCCTTCAACCCGGCGATGCCGGTCACGGTGGTGGTCATGTGCGGACCCTACTTCTGGTGGCGCCGAGCGCCGCCGGGCGCTACTTGAACCAGATGCGCTGGTAGTCGCGACTCATCGGGTGCAGCAATAGGGCGAACAACGCCACCGGGAACAACAGGTTGATGACGAGGCCGATGTCGAAGATGGCCCCGACGCCGTTGCTGCCCAGGAAGAGGATGTAGGGCACGAGGGCCAGGCCGGCCACGCCGACCCCGAGCCAGTAGGCCCATCGCTTCTCGTTGGCGATCCCGAACCCGGCCGCGGCCTGGCCGATCACGATCACGAGGCCGAGCAGCGAGAAGACCTGACCGAACAGCACTCCGAACACCGCGTTGATGTACAGCAGGAAGACGGCGATCTGGAGGGTCTGGGGTTGGCCCGGGTTTGTCCAGCGGCGGGTTTCCATGCCCATCAGTATGGCGGCACCGCGGGCGGTTGTGGGGGTCGTCGGCCCAACCCGACAGGTGTGGCCTCGTGGTTGGCCCGCAACTGGCCGCAGGCGGCGTCGATGTCGGTGCCCCGATTGGCGCGGATCGTGGCGTTCACCCGCAGGTCGATGAGCATGTCGCGAAAGGCTGCCACCCGTTCCGGCGGGGACCCTGTGGTCGGCCAACCCGGTGTGGCGTTCAGGGGGATCAGGTTCACGTGGGCCCGCAGCGAGCGGGCGAAGTCGGCCAGCTCCTCGGCGTCGGCGGCGCGGTCGTTGACCCCGTCGATCATCGCCCACTCGAAAGAGAGGCGCCGGTTCTTGGCCGCGAGGTAGGCGGCGCAGGCGTCGTGCAGCTCGGCCAACGGATACCGGCGGTTGATGGGGACGAGCTCGTCGCGCAACGTGTCGTTGGCGGCGTGCAGCGACACGGCCAGGTTCACCGGCAGGGCTTCGGTGGCCAGCCGGCGGATGCCGGGCACGACGCCCACGGTCGACAGGGTGAGGTGCCGGGCGCCGAGGCCGAGGTCGTCGTGCAGCCGGGTGACCGCAGCCCAGGTGCGGTCGTAGTTGGCGAGGGGCTCGCCCATGCCCATGAAGACCACGTTGTTGAGCCGGCGGGGCGGCGAGCTCGCTTCGGCCCGTCGCCACGCGTGCACGACCTGCTCGACGATCTCGCCGACGCCCAGGTTGCGTTCGAAGCCGGCCTGGCCGGTGGCGCAGAAGCCGCAGCCCATGGCGCAGCCGGCCTGGGTGCTGACGCACACGGTGGATCGGCCGGGGTAGTGCATGAGCACGGTCTCGATCGTGGCCCCGTCGGCCATTTCCCACAGCCACTTCACGGTGTCGCCGCCGTCGCTCGACGACTCGGCCACCGGGCGCAGCGCCGGGGGGAGCTCGGCGGCCAGACGGGAGCGCAGCGCCTTGGGCAGGTTGGTCAGGTCCTCGGGTGCCCGGCGCTGGGTGTAGAGGCCTTCCCACACCTGATCGACGCGGAACCGGGGCTCACCGGTGAGCAGTGCGCCCAGCTCGGTGCGGTCGACGTCGTAGAGGGTGCTCACCCCTACAGGCTACTGAGCAGGATCTGGCTGCCCCCACCACCGGTGGCTGCTGTGGAGCACGAACCCGAGATCGGCGTAGAGCGCCAGGGCGACCTCATTGGTCGACTCGACGTGGAGCATGCCGTGGGTCAGGCCTTGCTCGGAGAGGTGCCGCAGCCCAGCCAGCGTGAGGGCTCGACCGAGGCCGAGGCCGTGGAAGTCGGGGTCGACGGCGATCACGAAGATCTCGCCGAGGGCGGGGTCGTCGGCGGTGTTGGAGTGGATCTTGGTCCAGCAGAAGCCGGCCAGACGCCCGTCGCGTTCGTGGAGCAGGAAACCATCGGCGCCGAACCACGGTTCGGCCTCGGCCCGGCGCAGTTGTTCGGACGTCCAGTTGCTCTGGTCGGGGTGCCATGCGAAGGCCCGGTTGTTGACGGCGAGGAACGCCTCGTCGTCGGATCGGGGTCGGAATGCCCGTAGCTCGATCGGCGCCGGGTCGGCCGCCGGGAGCGGGCACCGCAGTTGCCACACGTCCCGCAGCAGGACGAGCCCCGCCGGCGCGACCAGTGCGTCGTGCACCGGTAGGGCCGGCTCCGCCTCGAACGCCACCAGCGTGCCGTCGTCATCCCGCGTCTCGTGTACCACGGCGTGACGTTAGGTGCTGGGGGCTCAGGGGCGTTCTCCCGGTTGCGCCGTAGTCTCGATTCGGTGACCAGACCCCGAACGCCGAAAGGTCGTGCTCGTGAGGTCCGGATCCGTCTCGACGGCGAGTACCCCGACGCCCGCTGCGAGCTCGACCACCGCAACCCCTATGAGCTGCTGGCGGCCACGATCCTGTCGGCGCAGTGCACCGACGTCCGGGTCAACATGGTCACCCCCGCCCTCTTCGCCCGCTACCCCGCTCCCGAAGACCTCGCCGCCGCCAACCCCCTCGACGTCGAGGATCTGGTGCGCTCCACCGGCTTCTACAAGAACAAGACCAAGAGCCTCATCGGCATGGCTCAGGCCCTCGTCGAACGCTTCGACGGTGAGGTGCCCCGCGAGATGTCCGACCTCGTCACCGTCCCCGGCGTCGGGCGCAAGACCGCCAACGTGGTGCGCAGCGTGGCCATGGACCTGCCCGGGCTCCCCGTCGACACCCACGTCCTGCGCCTCTCGGGGCGGCTCGGGCTGACCACCGAGACCGACCCGGTGAAGGTCGAGTACGCGCTGAACCCCATGGTCCCCGCCGTCGATCGGGGCCGGTTCAGCCTGCTGCTCATCCTCCACGGCCGGCGGGTCTGTGCCGCCCGCACCCCCCGCTGCGGCGAGTGCGTCCTGGCCGACTTCTGCCCCTCCAGCCGGGTGTGAAGAACGTCTCGGAGAAACCTGTTGCGAACTCCCACCCTGAGGTGCGCATCGCCAACCGAGCCGCTATGGTCGATCCCGTCAGGTTCCCGCCACCTGACATCGGCGACACATATGGGATCCGCCGCCCAGTGTCGCCCTGCCGACGCTCCTCTCGAGGGGCGTCGGCTTCTTTTTCGCACCGGTCGGTCCATACTTCGGGCGTGGATTCGGAACGCGCCCAGTTGTCATCGGCCAGCACCACCCTCGAGGATCTGGTGTCCAGCGTCACCGAGTGTGGGGAGCGACTGCACGCCGCCGGCGAGGAGTCCCTCGCCCACGAACTGTTCGAGGTCGAGCGGGCCCTACGCGGCGCCGACCGTCGCCTCCGCGCCGTCACCGGCCGAATGCGCGCCTGACTCGGCGCGCCGGCGCAGTCCTCACCAGACGACGAGACCCACCCCGCTCGGGGGTCGCGGCATCACAAGAAGGCCGATCTCTGACGGCGGCGGATCGGGTTGACCCAACTGCCGTCGGCAACCCGGGCGGGGTCCCGCGAGCGCGGCAGTAGCGTTCAAAGGTGCTGAAGCGACTCGATCTCCGTGGCGCCGGTGACCCCACCGCCGAGTTGCCGCGTCCCGATCCGGGCGGGGTCGGCCCGGTCGAGGCCGTTCAGGCCATCGTGAGCGACGTTCGCGAGCGGGGCGACGAGGCCGTGCGCGCCTACACGCTCGAGTTCGACGGCGTCGACCTCGCCGATCTGCGGGTCAGCCCCGAGGAGATCCGCGCCGCGCTCGCCGACGCGCCCGCGGCCCTCGTCGGCGCCCTCACCGAGGCCCGCGACAGCGTGCGGGCCTTCCACGAGACCCAACTCGTCGCGCCGCATTCCTTCACCCGCAACGGCATCACCGTCGACGGCCGTTCCGTGCCCGTCGACCGCGCCGGCTGTTACGTGCCCGGCGGGCGGGGCGCCTATCCGTCATCGGTGCTGATGACCGCGGTCCCGGCCCGGGTGGCCGGCGTACCCGAGGTCGTGCTGTGCGTGCCTCCCGACCGCGCCACCGGTCGCATCGCCCCCTCCACGCTCGCCGCCGCCGCTCTCGCCGGGGTCGACGAGGTGTACGCCGTCGGCGGCGCCCAGGCCATCGCGGCCATGGCCTACGGCACCGAATCGGTGCGGGCCGTCGACGTGATCGTCGGGCCCGGCAACGTGTACGTCGCCCTCGCCAAGCGCCAGGTCGCCGGCCAGGTCGGGGTGCCGATGGCCTTCGCCGGGCCGTCGGAGATCGTGGTGGTGGCCGACGCCACCGCGCCGGTCGACTTCGTGGCCGTCGACCTCATGGTGCAGGCCGAGCACGGCCCCGACGGGTTGGCCTGGCTCATCACCTGGGACGCCGAGGTGGCCGACGCCGTCGACGCCGCCCTCGCCCGTCTCGTGGCCGAAGCGCCTCGCCGCGACGACATCACCACCACGTTCGCGTCCGGCGGCTTCTGCGCCCTGGTCGATGGTCCCGAGGCGGCCATGGCCGTCGTCAACCACATCGCCCCCGAGCACCTCGAACTCGTCACCGCCGACCCCGATGCGCTCGTGCCCCTCGTACGCCACGCCGGTGCGGTGTTCTGCGGACCGCTGGCCCCGGCCTCGATCGGCGACTACGTGGCCGGACCCAGTCACGTGCTGCCCACCTTCGGCAGCGCCCGCTACGGCAGCGCTCTCACCGTCTCCGACTTCACCAAGCAGGTCCACGTCGTGCACGTCGACCGCTCCGGCTTCGACCACGCCGCCCCCGTCGTCGCCGAACTGGCCGACGTCGAGGGGCTCGCCGCCCACGCCGAGTCGGTGCGGCTGCGTCAACGCGCTCTCGCTCCCGTCGCCGACCCCATGGGGTCAACCCGGTGATCGGGCCGCGCCCCGACGTCGCCCTCATGGAGGGGTACCACTCGCCCCAGCTCGACGTGTCGGTGCGCCTCAACACCAACGAGTCACCCGAGCCGCCACCCGCCGGATGGGTCGCCGAGGTGGCCGACGCGGTCCGAAGCGTCGACTGGCACCGTTACCCCGATCGTTCGGCCATCGACCTGCGGGCCGCCGTCGGTGGGCTGCACGGTGTGGGGCCCGAGCAGGTCTTCGTGGCCAACGGCTCCAACGAGGTGCTCCAGACCCTGCTGCTCACCTACGGGGGGCCGGGCCGCACCGCCGCGGTGTGGGAACCCACCTACGCGCTGCACGCTCACATCTCCCGCCTCACCGGAACCACCGTCGCCGTCGGCGAGCGGGCCGACGACTTCTCCATCGACCTCGACGAGGTGCACCGCGTCGTCGACGCCTCGTCGCCGTCGGTGGCCTTCCTGTGCTCGCCCAACAACCCCACCGGCATGGTCGACCCCGAGTCCACCGTGCGGGCCACCCTCGAGGCGGTGGCGGCGGCCGACGGGCTGCTCGTGGCCGACGAGGCCTACGGCCAGTTCGCGCCCTGGTCGGCGGTCGGCCTGGTCGGCGACGGGGTGCCGTTGGTGGTCACCCGCACGTTCTCGAAGACGTGGTCGATGGCCGCGGCCCGTCTCGGCTACCTCGTCGGCCCCGCCGAGGTCGTCGAAAACCTGCACAAGGTGGTGCTGCCCTATCACCTCGACGCGTTCAAGCAGCTCGCGGGCCTGACCGCCGTGGCTCACCGCGCCGAGATGGAGGCCCGCGTGGCCCGTCTGGTGGAAGAACGCGGTCGCCTCGTCGCCGGCCTGGCTGCACTGCCCGTCGACGTGTGGCCGTCGGGCGCCAACTTCGTGCTGTTCCGTCCCCGTACGGTCCCCGGTCGTGACACCTGGCAGGCACTCGTCGAGCGGTCGGTGCTCGTGCGCGACTGCTCGTCGTGGCCTCGCCTCGAGGGCTGCCTGCGGGTCACCATCGGTACCACCCAGGAGGACGACCTGTTCCTCCATGCCCTCGAGGAGATCCTGACATGACCGTCGAACGTTCCGCCGGCGGCCGTCGTGCCGCCACCGTGGCCCGCACCACGTCCGAGACCGACATCGTGGTCGAGCTCGACCTCGACGACGGCACCGTGGTCGAGGCGTCCACCGGGCTGCCCTTCTTCGACCACATGCTCAGCCAGCTCGGCCGTCACGGCGGTTTCGGCCTGGTGGTGCGCGCCACCGGCGATCTCGAGATCGACGCCCACCACACCGTCGAGGACGTCGGCATCGCCCTCGGTGAGGTCTTCAAGGGGGCCTGGGGCGACAAGGCCGGCGTGCGTCGCTTCGCCTCGAACCGGGTGCCCCTCGACGAGGCCCTCGTCGACGTCGCCCTCGACCTGTCGGGGCGTCCCTACCTGCACTACGAGGTCGAGTTCCCCGGCGAGAAGATCCTCGGCGACCCGCCGTTCGACCCCCAGCTCGTCGAGGAGTTCTGGCGGGCGTTCGTGGTGGCCTCGGCCATCACCCTGCACGTCACCTCGATTCGCGGTCGCAACACCCACCACCTCATCGAGGCCACCTTCAAGGGGGTGGCCCGGGCCCTGCGCGACGCCGTGCGGGTGGAAGGTTCGGGCGTGCCCTCCACCAAGGGTGTGCTGTGAGCGACGACCGGCCCCTGGTGGCCGTGCTCGACTACGGCATCGGGAACCTGCGTTCGGCGCAGAAGGCCCTCGAGAAGGTGGGGGGGGACGCCCGGCTCACCGCCGATGCCGGGCTGGTCTCCGATGCCGACGCCGTGGTCCTGCCCGGCGTCGGTGCCTTCGGCGCGTGTATGGCCGCGTTGCGGGGGAGCGGGCTCGACGAGCTGGCCGTCATCAGCGCCCAGAGCGGACGGCCCTTCCTCGGCATCTGCGTGGGGATGCAGTTGCTCTACGAGGGCTCCGACGAATCACCAGGGGTGGCGGGGCTCGGGGTGCTCCCCGGGGTGTTGGGCCTCCTGCCCGACACGGTGAAGCGACCGCAGATGCAGTGGAACGTCCTCGACGTGCGCCGCCCGTCGGCCATGTTCGCCGACCTCGTCGACCCGGTCTGGGTGTACTTCGTGCACTCTTACGCCGCGCCGGCCGACGGCGCCGGCATCGTGGCCACCTGTGACTACGGTGGGCCGGTGGCCGCCGCCGTGGAACAGGGCCCCTTGTGGGCCACCCAGTTCCATCCCGAGAAGTCGGGCACGGTCGGGCTCGAACTGCTCGCCGGATTCGTGGCCGCAGCGAGTGCACGCCTCGTCAGTGGGTTGTCGTGATGGACCTTTATCCGGCTATTGATCTTCGCAACGGTAAATGCGTGCGCCTGTATCAAGGCGACTACGCCAAGGAGACCGTGTACGCCGACGACCCCCTCGAGCAGGCCCGGGCCTTCGTCGCCGGCGGCGCCACCTGGATCCACGTCGTCGACCTCGACGCCGCCCGTACCGGCGACCCGGTGAACCGGTCGGTGATCGCCGAGATCGCCTGCGCCATCGACGTCCCCGTACAGACCGGGGGCGGCATACGCGACGAGGCGGCGGTCGAGGCGCTGTTAGAAGCCGGCGTGCGGCGGGTGGTGCTCGGTACGGCCGCGCTCGAGCAGCCGGCGCTGGTGCGGCGCCTCGCCGCCCGCTACCCGGTGGCGGTCGGGCTCGACGCTCGCGGTCGCGAGGTGGCCGTGCGGGGCTGGGAGAAGGGTTCGGGACGCGACCTGCTCGACGTCGCCGCCGAGTTCGCCGACGCCGGCGTGGAAGCCCTCGTCGTCACCGAGATCGCCCGTGACGGCACCCTCGCCGGACCCGACCTGATGGGCCTGGCCGAGATGCTCGACGCCACCGCGTTGCCGGTCATCGCCTCGGGCGGGGTGGGCAGCCTGGCCGATCTCGAAGCACTGGCCGGGTTGGTGGCGTCAGGCCGCACGCTCAGCGGCGCCATCGTCGGTCGAGCCGTCTACGAAGGCGCGTTCACCGTGGCCGAGGCCCTCGCCGCGCTCGCCCCCCGCCCCTGACCGGCGTCGTATCTCCGACGAGGGCCGGCAGAGGTCCTCGTACACTCCGGACATGGACGCCGACGCGTGGAATGCCCGTTACGACACCGACGAGCTGGTGTGGGGGGGCGAGCCGAACCTCTTCCTACCCTCCGAGGTGGCGTCGCTCACGCCCGGCCGGGCCCTCGACCTGGCCTGCGGCGAGGGCCGCAACGCCGTCTGGCTGGCTTCGCAGGGCTGGGACGTCACCGGCGTCGACTTCTCCTCCGCCGGGGTGGCCAAGGGCGAGCACCTGGCGTCCGAGCACGGCGCCCACGTCACGTGGGTCGTGGCCGACGCCACCACCTGGGCGCCGCCGGCCGAGGGGTACGACCTCGTCATCGTCTTCTACCTCCAGCTTCCCGCCGCCGAGCGTTGCGGGGCAGTGGCCACGGCCGTGCGGGCCCTGGCCCCCGAGGGCACGTTCCTCCTCGTCGCCCACGACCTGTTGAACCTCACCGAGGGCCACGGCGGACCCGGTGACGCCGGCGTGCTCACCACCGCCGATGCGGTGGTGGACGACCTCGCCTCCGCCAGCCTGGCCCACGACGTGGAGCTCGTCGTCGAGCGGGCCGAACGGGTCGATCGGATGGTGTCCACCCCCGAAGGTGAGCGCAGCGCCCTCGACACCCTGGTGCGGGCCCGGCGCCTCGTGGCTGGCCCGGTTCCCGAAGGCATCGAGCCCATCCCGGTACCCGAATGAGGCCGGAATGAGGCCCGAGTGAGGACGGCTCGGGTCATCCCGTGCCTCGACGTCGACGCCGGTCGGGTGGTCAAAGGGGTGAACTTCGTCGGTCTCCGCGACGCCGGTGACCCGGTCGAGCTGGCCGCCCGCTACGACGCCGAAGGGGCCGACGAGCTCGTCTTCCTCGACATCACCGCATCGTCGGACCAGCGCGACACCATCGTCGACGTGGTGAGGCGCACTGCGGAGCAGGTGTTCATCCCCTTCACCATCGGCGGTGGCATCCGTAGCGTCGACGATGCCCGTCGGCTGCTTCGCGCCGGTGCCGACAAGGTGTCGGTGAACACGGCCGCGGTCGATCGCCCCGGGCTGGTGGCCGAGATCGCGGCCGAGTTCGGTAATCAGTGCGTGGTCGTGGCCATCGACGGCCGCCGCCGACGTGACCCCGATGGTGAGCCGGCCGAGGGTTGGGAGGTGTTCACCCACGGCGGCCGCACGCCCACTGGGCTCGACGTCATCGACTGGGCCCGCCGGGCCGAGTCGCTCGGAGCGGGGGAGATTCTCCTCACCTCCATGGATCGCGACGGCACGCGAGACGGCTTCGACGTCGAGCTCACCGCCGCCGTGGCCGCCGCCGTCGGCGTGCCGGTCATCGCGTCGGGTGGGGTCGGCACCCTCGACCATCTCGTCGAGGGTGTCACCATCGGGCACGCCGATGCCGTGCTGGCGGCCTCGATCTTCCACTTCGGTGAGCACACCGTGCACGAGGCCAAGGCCCACATGCTCGCTTCGGGAGTGGCCGTCCGGCCCTGATGGGCCGGGGTCACCGTCCGGTCCTGGCGCGGGTGGGGGTCAGGCACGCGAGGCGACGAACGAGGCCACCAGGCGGGCCGCCTCGTCGGTGCGTCCCACCAGGAAGTGGTCGGCCCCCGACACCGTCTCGACGGTCGTGTTGGCCCAGTGCGCCGTGGCCTCGGCCGCCGAGGCCGGAGCGCGGAACTCGTCGTGCTCGGGCACGATCAGCAGCTTGGGGCGGGGATCGGCACCGACCGGTTCGTAGTCGGCCGCCGGCCGGATGCGCAGCGGCGCCGCGATCAGCGCCCAGCCGGCCAGGCGTTCGGCGGTCACGGTCAACGACACGTCGGCCCCGAACGACCACCCGCACAGCACCAGCGGCCGTGCGGCGGTAATCCCGGCCAGCGTGTCGATGGCTGCCTCCACGTCGAGGCGCTCGTCCGTACCGTGGCCGTGCTCGCCTTCGCTGGCCCCCACGCCCCGGAAGTTGAACCGCAGCACGGCCAGCCCGTGGAGGGGGAGCACCCGGAACAGCTCGCTGGTGACCAGCGAGGCCATCGACCCGCCGTGCAATGGATGGGGGTGGGCCAGCACCACTGCGCCCTCGATGGCCTCGTGGCCGGGAGCCGGCGCCTCGGGCAGGGTCACCTCACCCTCGAGGGACAAGCCGTCGGCCGTGGGGAACCGCAAACGTCGGGTGTCGGTGTCGTCGGGCACGAGGTCAGACGGTACCGTCGTCGGGGTGACCCCCACGCGCTCCGACATGGCCCCCGACGACGTGCCCTCGACGTCAGCGGACCCGGTCGACAAGCTGCCCATCCAGATGCTCAGCGATCGCATCCTCGTGCAGATGGGCGGCGCAGAAGGCGAGCGCCGCTCCACCGGGGGCATCCTCATCCCCGTCACGGCCCAGATGGGCAAGCGGCTGGTGTGGGCCGAGTGCGTGGCCGCCGGCCCCAACGTGCGGTCGATGCAGTCCGGCGATCAGGTGCTCTTCAACCCCGAGGACCGCTACGAGGTCGAGGTGCGCGGCGACGACTACATCATCCTGCGTGAACGCGACGTCCACGCCGTCGCCGCCAAGCGCCTCGACGAGGGCAGCACCGGCCTCTACCTCTGAGCCGGCGGGGTGGGCCGCAGTTTCTCCGCGACCGAACCCGTTCGTGAGCACGCATCGTCACCGGTACCGTGGGGAAATGCCCGTCAGCACCCCCATCGCCTTCACCGACGACCAGCTCGCCGCCGTCACCTTCAACGCCGACGGCCTGGTGCCGGTCATCATCCAGGAGGACGGCACCGGCCAGGTGCTGATGATGGCGTGGATGAACGAGGCGTCGCTGCGCCAGACCCTCGAAACCGGCCGAACCTGGTTCTGGAGCCGATCCCGACAGGAGTACTGGTGCAAGGGCGAGACTTCCGGCGACCGCCAGTTCGTGCGCTCGGGCGCCTACGACTGCGACGGCGACACCCTGCTCTTCGTGGTCGAGCAGGAGGGCAAGGGCGCTTGTCACACCGGCAACTACTCGTGCTTCTTCTCCCCGTTCGGCTCCGTGACCGCGGGCGACGGCACATGAGCCGGTGATCCGGCCGAGCCGCGAACAGTTCCACGCCTGGGCCGCCGATCACACCGTCGTCCCCCTCTGGCGAGAGCTGCTGGCCGACCTCACCACGCCGGTCGCGACGTTCGCTCGGCTCTGCGGCGACGACCAACCGGGTTTCCTGCTCGAATCGGTCGAGCACGGCGAGCGGTGGAGTCGCTGGTCGTTCGTGGGTCGCAACCCGCTGGCCACGATCGTCTCGCGCTCGGGCCAGCTCACCGTCACCGGTGACCTCCCGGCCGAGCTCCCCACCGAGCGAGGTATCCTCGCCGCCGTCGAGTGGCTGCTCGACCGGTACCGATCGCCCGACATCGACGAGCTGCCCCCCTTGCACGGCGGGCTCATGGGCTACCTCGGGTACGACGTGGTCCGCGAGGTCGAACGCCTGCCCGACGTCCCGCCCGACCTCACCGGCTATCCCGACGCCGTGCTGTCGGTCATCGGCCAACTCGCCGCTTTCGACCACTTCCGCCAGCGCGTCACCTTGATCGAGAACGTGCTCGTCCCCCCGCAGGCCTCGAACGACGACCTCGACCGCCTCTACGACGATGCCGTCACCCGCCTCGACCAGTTGGCGGCCGACGGTGCCCGCTCGCTCGACGAGCCGCTGGTCGACGCGCCCGACAGCGACGTGGCCCCGCCCGACGTGGTCTCGTCGGTGAGCACCGCCGACTTCGCCCGGGCGGTCGAGGCGGCGAAGGAACACATCCTGGCCGGCGACATCTTCCAGGTGGTGCTCTCGCAGCGGTACTCGTTCCCGCTCGACGCCGATCCCTTCGACGTCTACCGGGTGCTGCGTCAGGTGAACCCCAGCCCGTACATGTACTTCGTGCGCACCCCGCAGGTCAGCCTGGTCGGGGCGTCACCCGAGCCGATGGTGAAGTTGGTCGACGGCCGGGTCATCTCGCGACCGATCGCCGGCACCCGCCGCCGCGGCCGCACCGAGGAGGAAGACCGCCGCCTGGGGGCGGAGCTGCGCGAGCACCCGAAAGAGGTGGCCGAGCACATCATGCTCGTCGACCTGGCCCGTAACGACGTCGGCCGGGTGGTGCGCTTCGGTTCCGAACAGGTCGACGAGATGATGGTGCTCGAGCGCTACAGCCACGTGATGCACCTCACCTCCCAGGTCTCCGGCGACCTGGCCGAGGGCCGCACCCCCATCGACGTGCTGCGTGCCACCCTCCCCGCAGGCACGGTGTCGGGGGCGCCCAAGGTGCGGGCCATGGAGATCATCGACGCCCTCGAGCCGGTGAAGCGGGGCCCCTACGCCGGGGTGGTCGGCTACATCGACTTCTCCGGCACCATCGACACCGCGCTGGCCATCCGCACCCTGATGGTCGGCCCCGACGGCGTGGCCCACGTGCAGGCCGGCGCCGGAATCGTGGCCGACAGCGTTGCCGAGCACGAGGACCTCGAGTGCCGCAACAAGGCCGGGGCCCTGCTGGCGGCGATCCCCGGGGCGCGGGCCCTCACCGCCGTCCGGCGCCGCTCGCAGGGCCCGGCGTCTTCCCCCGGGTCGTGACGGCGGCGCCGCTTCTTCCCCGGGCGCGGAGGCGCCGGGGTGGATCGGCGTGGCTCGATGCGAGACTGGGCCCATGGATGAAATCGAACGAACTGGTGTTGTCTCGGGCTACGAGGCGCTGAACACGGCGGGCGCGACTGCGGTCGTCGAGCGCGATGTCGTTCTCTTCGCGGGACCCGACAGCGGGCGGTTCCTGCAGGGGCAGCTCAGCCAGGACGTCGTGGCTCTGGCCGAAGGCTCGTCCACCTGGTCGTTGCTGCTGCAACCGAACGGTAAGGTCCTGGCCTGGCTGCGGGTGCATCGGGTGTCGCCCGACGCCTACGCGCTCGACGTCGACCCCGACCACGGCGACGAGGTGGTGGCCCGGCTCACCCGGTTCCTGCTGCGCACCAAGGCCGAGTTCTCCTCGCCGCAGCGCCGGGTCGCTCTCGCCCGCCGTCACGGTGCTCAGCGGGTCGAGATCGGACACGTCCCCACCGGTGCCGCAGCGGCCCCCGGCGCGCTGGCGGGGGTCGTCGTCGGCCCCGGCGTCGCCGGGATCGACCGGATCCTGCCGCCGGGAACGACGATGGCCGATCTCGGTGCCGACGAGCGGCCCCACGACCTGGTGCCGGCCGCCGCCTTCGAGCGCTACCGGATCGCCCACGGCGTGCCTGCGGTGGGAAGCGAGCTCACCGACGAGACCATCCCCGGCGAGGCCGGCCAGTGGCTCATCGGTGCTTCGGTGAGCTTCACCAAGGGCTGCTACACCGGCCAGGAACTCGTCGCCCGCATCGACAGCCGCGGCAACACCGTGCCCAAACCGATTCGCCTGGTGCAGTTGGGTGACGGCACCTTCCCCATCGGCGCGGGGCCGGATGTCGGTACCGTGCTCGGGTTCGCGGGCAAAGAGGTGGGCCGTCTCACCAGCGTGGCCGTGGCCCTCGGCCCGGGGTACCCGGCGCTGGCCCTCGCCGTCGTGGGCCGGGCCGTTCCCCTTGGTGGCGAAGTAGGGCTTGGCTCGGACTCCGACGGGATCACGGGGCTGGTGGTCGATCCGGCCGCCGGCTCCTGAGCGCTCCTAGGCTCGCGGCGTGGCCGAACCCACCCACTACGACCTGCTCGAAGTCGCCCCGAACGCATCGCCCGCCGAGATCCGCAAGGCCTATCTGGCGTTGGCCCGGACTCATCACCCCGACTTCCACACCGGCGGCACCGAACGGACGCGGGCGGCCAACGAGCGCGAGATGCAGCGCATCAACGATGCGTGGGCGGTGCTCGGCGACGACCAGCGCCGAGCGGCCTATGACGACGGCCTGCACCGCCGGGCCCAGATCGAGCGGCGCCCCGGCGCGGCCAGCTACGACTTCACGCCCATCGACGACGACGACACCGACTACGCGGCGTTGCTCGACGACGCCCCTCCGGGCGACGGTGCGAGCGTGTCGCGGAGCCTGCAACTGCTGCCGGTCGTAGGTCTCCTGGGCGGTCTGGTCGTGCTGGTCCTCGGGCTCTTGCTGCGCACCCCGTTCTTCATCGCCTTCGGGGTGGTGGCGCTGGGCATCGGGGTGTTGTCGTTCATCGCCACCCCCATCGTGGCCATCATGCGTTCCTACTCTTCCGATCCCGACGCCTGAGCCCTGCGACCACTCTCGATCCGTCCTCGTGGACCGCCCCGGTGCGGATAGGGTCCCCGGCCATGGCCCAGACCTCCCTGTTCGTGAAGATGGTGGCCCTGCCCGACAAGCGCGACGAGATGATCGCCGCGCTCGAGACCATGCTCCCGCAGGTGGCCACCGAGGAAGGCACCCTCGTGTACTCGTTCCACACCGACGCCGGCGACGAGAACACGGTGTGGATCTTCGAGCTGTACACCGACGGTGACGCGCTCGGTGCGCACGGAGGGAGCGATGCCATGACGGCCTGCTTCGGGCTCCTCGGGCCGCTGTTCGCCGAGCCACCGATGATGGTGATGGCGACGCCCACGGCGAACAACAAGGGCATGCCGAGCTGATCACGTACCTCGACCGCATCCTCGACGCCCATCGCGCTGCGGCCGCGGCTGATTCCCGGAGCCTCGACACCCTGGTCGAGGCTGCGTCGACCCTGGCCCCGACCCGCGACTTCAGAGCCGCGGTGTCGGCCGTCGCCGCCCTCGGCGACATCGCCGTCATTGCCGAGGTGAAGCGTCGTTCGCCATCGAAGGGTCCACTCGCCCCCGATCTCGACCCCGCCGGCCTGGCCCGTGATTACGAGGCCGGCGGCGCGGCGGCGCTCTCGGTGCTGACCGATTTCGAGTTCTTCGGGGCCGAGCCCGACGACCTGGCCCGCGCCCGCGCCGCCTGCGGATTGCCGGTGCTGCGCAAGGACTTCACCGTCGACCTTCGTGACGTCGTCGACGCCCGGCTGATGGGCGCCGACTGCGTGCTGCTCATCGCCGCCGCCCTCGGGCAGTCCGAACTGGTCGACATGCTGGCGCTGGCCCGCACCGTCGGGCTCGACGCGCTGGTCGAGATCCACGACGAGGCCGAACTGCAGCGAGCCATCGAAGCCGGCGCCGATCTCATCGGGGTCAACCAGCGCGACCTGGTGACCTTCGCCGTCGACACCGAACGGGCGGTGAGGGTGGCCCCGCAGATGCCGCCGGGCGTCGTGCGGGTGGCCGAGAGTGGCATCGGCGGACCCGAGGACGCTTTCGTGCTGGCCCATGCCGGCTACCACGCGGTGCTGGTCGGCGAGTCGCTGGTGACCTCCGGCGACCCCAGGGCCGGGGTGGCCGCCCTGCGTTCTGCGCGCTCCTGAGAGGGCCTTGCGTCTGCGGGTCATTCGGCCGGTCGGGGACCGAGAGCACGTCTTACACTCCGCCCACGCCGGCCCGACGAGGAGCGTTCGATGACACGATTCATCCTGCCCGATGCCCAGCTGCCCGGCGCCCTGGATCGACATCCCCGGCGAGGTGCTCGACATCCTCGAGTTGTGGCGGCCCACGCCGTTGGTTCGCGCCACCCGGCTCGAGGCCGCGCTCGGCACGCCGGCGCGCATCTACTTCAAGGACGAGTCGGTGTCGCCCGCGGGCCCGCAAAAGCCCAACATTGCGGTGCCGCAGGCCTTTTACAACAAGAAGGAAGGCATCAAGCGGCTCACCACCGAGACCGGTGCCGGGCAGTGCGGATCGGCGCCGTCGAGCCCGAGTCGTGCCCCACCCTCACCGCCGGCCGCTTCGAGTACGACTTCGGCGACTCCGCCGGCATGACCCCGCTCATGCCCATGTACACCCTCGGCCACGACTTCATGCCCCCGCCGATCCACGCCGGTGGTCTGCGCCACCACGGCGACTCGCCCGTCGTGTCGAAGTTGGTGAAGGACGGTCGGATCGAGGCAGTGGCCCTGCCGCAGAGCAAGGTCTTCGAGGTCGCCATCCAGTTCGCCAACGCCGAGGGCAAGGTGCCCGCCCCCGAAGCCGCCCATGGCATCCGGGTGGTGATCGACGAGGCCCTCGCCGCCAAGGAGACGGGCGAGGAGAAGGTCATTCTCTTCAACTACTGCGGCCACGGCCACCTCGACCTCGCCGCCTACGACGACTACCTCAACGGTCGCCTGATCGACGGCTGAGAAACACCCTGGGGGCATCTTCACCCCGGCGGTACCGTGGCGACGGTGTTCGTGAAGATCTGTGGCATCACCAACTCGTCCGATGCGCTCATGGCCGTGGCCATGGGCGCCGATGCCGTCGGGTTCGTCCTGGCGTCGTCGGTGCGTCAGGTCCGCCCCGACGACGTGCGGGACATGGTCCGCCAGCTCCCTGAGGACGTGCTCACCGTCGGAGTCTTCCGTGACGAATCGGCCCAGACGATCGTCGAGGTGGTCGACGCCACCGGGCTCCGTGGAGTGCAGCTGCACGGCCGCGAGTCGCCGGGGGAGGCGGCCTGGATCCGGGCCCGGGTGCCCTTCGTGGTGCAGGCCTTCGCCGCCGGCGATGGCCGTGTCGACCGGGTCGACGACTATGAGGTCGACGCCGTCCTGCTCGACGCGGCCACGCCCGGTTCGGGGCATACATTCGACTGGTCGCTCGTCGGCGACCTTCCCCGGCGCCGTCAGGTGGTGCTGGCCGGTGGTCTGAGCCCCGACAACGTGCAGGACGCGGTGCGAACCGTGCGACCTTGGGGGGTCGACGTGGCCAGCGGCGTGGAGTCCGCACCCGGACGCAAGGACGTGACCAAGGTCCGTCGCTTCATCGCTCTGGCCCGCGACGCGGCGAACGAGCCTGCCGGCCCTGAGCCGTTCGACGACGACGGCGTCGACGGCTTCGACGATGAAGGCTTCGAAGCCGACGTGGTGCCGTTGTTCGACGACCGCCGCTGAGCGGGCGCCGAGCTCATGGACCTCCCTTTCCGAGTTCTCGCTCCCGTCCCGGGCGACGTACCCTCCTTTCCCTCATCCGTTTCGTCGTCGCCCACCATCGAGGTGCATCCCATGGCCCTGTCCGAGCCCTCCGCCAGTGGCCGATTCGGCGAGTTCGGTGGCCGTTTCGTGCCCGAGACGCTCGTCCCGGCGTGTGAGGACCTCGAGCGGGCGTTCCGCTCGGCATGGGGCGATCCGACCTTCCGCGACGAGCTCGACGGTTTCCTCGCCGACTACGCCGGTCGTCCCTCGCCGCTGACCGAGTGTCACCGCCTGTCCGAGGATCTGGGCGTGCGCGTGCTGCTCAAGCGCGAGGACCTCAACCACACCGGCAGCCACAAGATCAACAACGTCCTCGGCCAGGCCCTCCTCGCTCGCCGCATGGGCAAGAAGCGTCTCGTGGCCGAGACGGGGGCCGGTCAGCACGGGGTGGCCACGGCCACCGTGGCTGCGCTGTTCGGCATGGAGTGCATGGTCTACATGGGCGAGGTCGACATGGAACGCCAGGCCCTGAACGTCTTTCGCATGCACCTGCTCGGCGCCGAGGTCGTGCCGGCCCTGTCGGGGAGCCGCACCCTGAAGGACGCGGTCAACGAGGCCATGCGCGACTGGGTGGCCACGGTCGAGTCCACCCACTACTGCCTCGGGTCGGTCATGGGCCCGCACCCCTACCCGTGGATGGTCCGCGAGTTCCACACCGTCATCGGCACCGAGGCCCGGGCCCAGTGCGCCGCCCTCCTCGACGGCGGGGTGCCCGACGTCGTGGCCGCGTGCGTCGGTGGTGGCTCGAATGCCATCGGCATCTTCGCCGGCTTCGCCGACACCGACGCCGAGCTGGTGGGGGTCGAGCCCGCCGGTGGCGCCGCCGTCGGGCGGGGGGTGCCCGGGGTCGTCCACGGCATGAGGAGCTACCTGATGCAGGACGAGTTCGGGCAGGTGCAGGAAGCGCACTCGATCTCCGCCGGACTCGACTACCCCGGTGTCGGGCCGGAGCACTCGTTCCTGTCGTCGGTCGGTCGGGCCCGCTACGAGCAGGTCACCGACGCCGAGGTGATCGACGCCTTCCAGCTCCTGAGCCGCACCGAGGGCATCATCCCCGCCCTCGAGCCGGCGCACGCCCTGGCCTGGATCAGCCGTGACCGGGCGGAGCTGGCCGGGAAGACCGTGTTGCTCAACCTGTCGGGGCGCGGTGACAAGGACGTCGGCCAGATGATGGAGATCCTGGGTTGACCCCTTCCGGTGCCCTCGACGAGGGCCTCGCCATCCCCCCCGCCCCCGGGCACCACGGAGAGCTCGAGACGGCGCTGCGGGCTGGTCGCGACCGGGGCCGCAAGCTGCTCGTTCCCTATGTCACCGGCGGCCTCGGTGACGAGTGGGTCGACATCGTGAGGGCGGTGGCCGACGCCGGGGCCGACGCCATCGAGATCGGTGTCCCCTTCTCCGATCCGGTGATGGACGGTCCGGTGATCCAGGCCGCCAGCGAGCAGGCGCTGGCCGGCGGCGCCACGCCGGTCACGATCCTCGACCGGCTGCGGGGGATCGACGCCGGGGTTCCCCTGGTCGTGATGACGTACTACAACGTCGCCTTCCACGCCGGGCACCAGCGGTTCGCGTCGTCGCTGGCCGCCGCCGGGGTGAGCGGGGCGATCCTGCCCGACCTGCCCCTCGACGAGGTCGGTCCGTGGGCCGTCGCCGCCGATGCCGCCGACGTGGAGACGGTGATGCTGGCCGCGCCGACGGCCCCCGACGACCGCCTGCCGCGGATCGTGGCCCGGGCCCGCGGGTTCGTCTACGCCGTGGGCCTGTTGGGCGTCACCGGCGAACGCGACTCGCTGGCGTCGTCGTCGCTCACCATCGCCGCACGGGTCAAGGCGGTGACCGACAAGCCGGTGCTGGTCGGCGTCGGTGTGTCGAACGCCGCCCAGGCCGTCGAGATCAGCCAGGTGGCCGACGGGGTGGTCATCGGGTCGGCGTTGATGCGCCGGGTCCTCGAAGGTGAGGGCCCTCTCGGGGCCGGTGCCTTCATCGCCGAGATCCGAGCTGCCCTCGACGCCGGCTGAGCCGACCGAGCCGCACATGCGGCGCTCTGCGCCGCCGTCAACAGGGCAGCCCGAGGCTGCGGGCGATGACCAGGCGCTGGATCTCGCTCGTGCCTTCGCCGATCTCGAGGATCTTGGCGTCGCGGTAGAACCGGGCGACCGGGGTCTCGTCGATGAAGCCGTAGCCGCCGAAGACCTGGGTGGCGATGCGGGTGGCGGTGACGGCCGCCTCGGTCGATTGAAGCTTGGCGATGGCCGCTTCGCGGCCGAAGGGCCGCCCGGTGTCGCGCAACCACGCCGCCCGGTAGGTGAGGAGGCGGGCGGTGTCGGCCAGCACGGCCAGGTCGGAGCACTGGAAGGCGATGCCCTGGTTGGCGCCGATGGGGCGGCCGAAGGCGTGACGCTGTGTGGCGTAGGCGGTGGCGTGCTCGAGGCAGGCCTGCACCACCCCGGTGGCGAGGGCGGCGATGGCCACCCGACCCTCGTCGAGGATCTCGAGGAACTGGCGAAACCCCCTGCCCCGCTCACCCAGCAGGTTGGCGGCGGGCACCCGGCAGTCGGTGAAGGTGAGACCGTGGGTGTCGGAGGCGTGCCATCCCATCTTGCGGTAGGGAGGTTGCACCTCGAAGCCCGGTGTGCCCGCCGGCACCACGATGGCGCTGATCTCCCCGGGAGCGGTGAGGGCGGTCACGGTGACCAGCGAGGTGATGGCGGTTCCGGAGTTGGTGATGAAGGCCTTCTCGCCGTTGATCACCCATTCGTCCGTGGCGTCGTCGAGGCGGGCGCTGGTGCGGGTGCCACCGGCGTCGGAACCGGCATCGGGCTCGGTCAGCCCGAAACCACCGAGGGCGCGTCCGGCGCAGAGATCGGGGAGCCACTGCTGCTTCTGCACTTCGGTGCCGTACCGGAAGATCGGGTTGGCTCCGAGCCCGACGCCCGCTTCGAGGGTGATGGCGAGGGACTGGTCGACCCGGGCGATCTCCTCGATGGCCACGCACAGCGTCGTCAGGTCAGCGTCACCGCCACCGTGTCGAGACGGGAAGGGCAGGCCGAAGAGCCCCAGTTCGCCCATGGCCAGCACGGTGTCGACGGGGAAGGTGTGGTCGCGATCCCACTCCTCCGCATGAGGGGCGATCTCGCTCTCGGCGAAGTCGCGGACGACCGTGCGGAACTGCTCCTGCTCCTCGGTGAACTCGAACGACAGCACGAGGGGAGGGTAGCCAACCGGCTGTCTGGGGCCGGCGGCGGTGGTCGCGGAGGCCGGCAAGATCGACGCCGACGACGAGGCCCACATGCTCGCTTACTTCCACCAGGCCTCCGTGCACATGGTGAACGACACCGGGCCCGGGACCCCGGTGCCCTGAAATCCACCAAATGGGGGCCGTCAGCCGCCATGCTGTCGGGAACGCGGGTGGCCTCATCCGTCGCCCGAACCGCCCGCCCGGTGTCGACACCTCGTGTTCGCACCGGGCCAACAGGAGGATCCAATGACCAAGTCCGAGCTCATCGCCCACATCGCCGAGCGCACCGAGGTTTCGAAGGTCGACGTCGAGAAGACCCTCAAGGCCTTCGAGGAGATCGCCAACGAGGTGGTCGCCAAGGGGGCCGAGAAGCTCACCCTCCCCGGGTTCTTGAGCTTCGAGCAGACCACCCGCTCCGCTCGTACGGGTCGCAACCCGCAGACCGGCGCCACCATCCAGGTGCCGGCCAGCCGGGCCGCGAAGGTCACCGCCGGCTCCAAGCTGAAGGCCACCGCCAAAGCCGTCAAGATGTGACCCCGGCGGCCCCTGTGGCCGCCGGATCAGCCGTGGGTCGGGGGAGCGTCGACGGACGCTCCCCCAACCGCGTCCACGGGTCCTCGGTGACCACTAGGATTCGACGCCCATGAGCCCTCCCACCTCCCCGTCGCCCGGCGACAAGGCCCCGACCTTCACCCTTCTCGACCAGGACGGCGCCAAGGTGAAGCTGAGCGGATTCAAGGGCCGCAAGGTGCTCGTGTACTTCTACCCGAAGGCCGACACGCCCGGCTGCACCACCCAGTCGTGCGGCCTGCGCGACATCGCCAACGAGGTGGGCGACACCGTCATCCTCGGCATCAGCCCCGACCCGCCGGCCAAGCAGAAGAAGTTCGACGTCAAGTACTCCCTCGGGTTTCCGTTGCTGGCCGACGAGGATCACGGCGTCGCCGAGGCCTACGGGGCCTGGGGCGAGAAGAGCATGTACGGCAAGAAGTACATGGGCATCATCCGATCGGCCTTCCTGATCGACGAGCAGGGCCAGATCGCCGAGGCGTGGCCCAAGATCAGCCCGAAGGACACCCCCGAGAACCTGCTCGCCGCTCTCGCCTCGTGAGCGGGCTCGCGGCCCCAGCCGACGTCCTGCCCCATCGGCCTCCGTTCCTGCTGCTCGATGAGGTCAGCGAGTTGACCGTGGGGGTGTCAGCCCGTGGCCGGTGGAGCCTCACCGGTGCCGAGGCGTTCTTCGCGGGGCACTTCCCGGGCCGCCCCACGCTCCCCGGTGTGCTGATGCTCGAGTCGATCGCCCAGCTCGGGGCCTACGCCGTGCTGTCCGATCCGGCCTACGCGGGCAAGCTCCCCCTCTTCGGTGGGGTCGACAAGGCCCGGTTCCGCCGCCAGGTCGGACCCGGCGACGTGCTCAGCCTCGAGATCGAGCTCGGCCGGATGTCGGCTCGGGCCGGGAAGGGCCACGGATGGGCCCGCGTCGGCGGCGAGACCGCCTGCGAGGCCGACCTGCTGTTCGTGTTCGCCTGACCGGATCGTAGGCGAGCGCGACCGTCTCAGAGCGGTGGTGGGCCGATCACGATGCAGCCGTTGTGCCCACCGAACCCGAAGCTGTTCGACAGCGTGGGCCCCGGTGTCCACGGCCGGGCCTCGCCGACCACGAGGTCGATGGGGGCCATGTCGGGGTCGGGGTTCTCGTACCCGGCGGTCGGTGGGATGAGCCCCTTCTGCATCGACAGCACGGTGGCCACCGCCTCGAGGGCACCGGCCGCACCGAGAGAGTGGCCGGTGATCCCCTTGAGTGAGGTGACCGGGGGGCCGTCGGCGCCGAAGATCTTGGCGATGGCCTCGGCTTCGGCGGCGTCGTTGAGCGGCGTGGATGTGCCATGGGCGTTGATCTGGGCCACCTGGTCGGGCCGCAGACCGGCGTCGGCCAGGGCCAGCTCCATGCAGGCGATGGCGCCGGCACCCCCCGGTGAGGGGGCGGTGATGTGATGAGCATCGGCGGTGGACGCAGCGCCGAGTACCTCGGCCAGGATCGTGGCTCCCCGCGCTCGAGCGGTCTCCCATTCTTCGAGGACGAGCACACCGGCACCTTCGGCCATCACGAAGCCGTCACGGTCGCGGTCGAACGGGCGAGACATCAGGCTCGACGACATCGCCGTCATGTTGGTGAATCCGGCGATGCACGTCTCGGTCATCGTGGCCTCGGCACTGCCGGTGACCACGGCGTCGCACCGGTCGTAGGAGATGAGCCGGTAGGCGTTGCCGATCGACTGGGTGCCGGCGGCGCACGCGGTGCACGTGTTCTCGCACGGGCCCTGGAAGCCGTAGCGCATCGACACGGCCGCGGACGCCGCGTTGGCCATCAGCATGGGCACCATGAACGGGCTCACCCGACGGGCCCCTTTGTGCTCGTGCACCAGCACCTGTTCTTCGAGGGTGTTGAGCCCGCCTATGCCGGTACCGATCCATGTGCCGATCCGAAGGGGGTCGGCGGTCAACTCACCCGACTGGGCGAGGGCCTCGACCGCCGCGGCCAGGGCGAACTGGGCGAACCGGTCGGTGCGGCGGGCCTCCTTCGGGTTGTCGAAGGCGGCGACCATCGGGTCGAAGTCGGTGACGCGTCGTAGCCCGATCGGGGCCTCACCGAGCAGGCCGTCCCAGAACGCTTCCCGTCCGGTGCCACAGGGGCTCACGACACCGACGCCGGTGATCGCGACCCGTCGCTCGGCCATCAGTTCTTGGAGGTGATCAGTTCGTAGGCCTGACCGACCGTCTCGATGCCTTCCAGCTCGGACTCGTCGACGGTGACGTCGAACTCCTCCTCGAGGGCCATGACCAACTCCACGAGGTCGAGGCTGTCGGCGTCGAGATCGTCGCCGAACTTGGCTTCCATGGTCACCTGCTCGGGGGTCACGTTGAGCAGGTCCACCGCGCACTTGCGGAACCGCTCGAAGGCTTCGTCACTCACTGGTTGCTCCTTGTGGGGGTCGGCACGACGGTAGTCGGGCCGGGGATGGGAATCGGTTGGTCGCGGCGCTGGCGTGCTCTGGTCACGTCGCGCCCATGCCCAGGCCGCCGTCGACGGGGATCAGGGCGCCCGTGATGTAGCCGGCGGCATCGGAGGTGAGGAAGGCGACGGCCGCCGCCACCTCGTCGGGCTCGCCCAGCCGGCCCAGAGGGACGGCGTCGGCGATGGCGGCGCGGGTGTCGTCGGCCACGGCCGCGAACATGTCGGTGGCCACCGGACCCGGCGCCACGACGTTGACGGTGATCGAACGCGAAGCGAACTCGCGGGCCAGCGAACGGGCCAGTCCGAGCAGACCGGCCTTCGACGCCGCGTAGTTCGCCTGTCCGGCCTGGCCGGTGCTGCCGACCACGGACCCGACGAACACGATGCGCCCGAAGCGGGCTCGCATCATCTTGGCCACCGCCCGCTTGGCCACGCGGAAGCCGCCGGTCAGGTTGGCGTCGATGACCGAGGTGAAGTCGTCCTCGTCCATGCGCAGGACCAGCATGTCGGCGGTGACGCCGGCGTTGGACACCAGGATCTCGACGGGACCCCATTCGTCCTCGATCCGGGCGAAGGCGGCGTCGACCTGGGTGGTGTCGGTGACGTCGCACTCGAGGCAGAGCCACGAATCGGGGAGGTCGTCAGGACGAGTCGACCGGTACGTGATGGCCACCTGGTGCCCCTGGTCGCTCAACGCCTGGGCGCAGGCCCGGCCGATCCCCCGGCTCCCGCCGGTCACTAGCACGACGCGGCTCATGGTGCGCCCTCACCGATGTCGGGCCCGACCTCGGGCCAGCGCAGCACCGCCGAGGCCCAGCTCATCCCGGCACCGAACCCCACGAGCAGCACCAGGTCACCGGCGCGGACCCGACCGCGGTCGAGGGCGTCGACGAGCGCCAGCGGGATCGACGCCGAGGACGTGTTGCCCGTGGCGTGGAGCACGCTGGCCACCCGGTCGGCGCTGATCCCGAGGCGCTGGCAGGCCGCGTCGATGATGCGGATGTTGGCCTGATGGGGGACCAGCAGGGTGATGTCGTCGGCCGTGACGCCAGCCGAGGCCATGGAGTTCGAGGCCGAGCTCACCATGACCGAGACGGCTCGGCGGAAGACCTCCTTGCCGTTCATCTGCATGTAGCCGCCGATCGGGGCGTCGAGCAGGGGGCGCAGCGTGCCGTCGGAACCGAGGTCGAACGACAGCAGGCTGTCGTCGCCATCGGTCGCCTCGATCACCACGGCGCCGGCGCCGTCGCCGAACAGGATCGCCGTGTTGCGGTCGTCTGGATCCGTCAGCCGGCTCATGGTCTCGGCGCCGATGAGCAGGATGCGCGGCAGGCCCATCGCGATGAGCCCGTGCGCCTGCACCAGGCCGTACACGAAGCCGCTGCAGGCGGCGTTCAGGTCGCTCGCTCCCCCCCCGAGGCCGAGGGCGGCCTCCACCTCCGATGCGGTGGAGGGGATCTGGTAATCGGGGCTGCAGGTGGCCAGGAGCAGGTAGTCGATGTCGGCGCCCGTGAGCCCGGCGGCATCGAGGGCGACCCGGCCCGCCTCGATGGCCAGCGATGCCGTGGTGCCACCGTGGCGCCGTTCCTTGATGCCGGTGCGTCCGGTGATCCATTCGTCGGTGGTGTCGAGTCGGGCCTCGAGGTCGGCGTTGGTGACCACGTGTTCGGGGAGGGCGGTGCCCCATCCGGTGATGGCGGCACCTCGGTGGGCCCGGGCCGGGCCGTTCGTCGGGGTGCTCACTGGACCCGCAACCAGGCGATCGGTTGGCTGGCGGTGACGCGTTCGCCGTCGACGGCCAGCATGCCCATCACGACACCCGCGAAGGGGGAGCGGACCTCGTGGTCGCCCACCGTGCCCAGCACGCTCCCCGGTTCGACGGTGGTGCCACTTCCGGCGTCGTCGGCCGGGGAGAAGACGCCGGCGGCGGGGCTCACGACCAGGCGTTCGGTGGAGAAGAGATGTTCTCCCTCGTGCACCCCGGCCCCGGCGGCGCTGGGTATGGCGAGTGTGGCCAGGAGCTGGTCGAGGTCGTCGGGGACCGACACCGAGATCGTGGCGGCACCCTGCACCGTGCGCTTGGCCATGCCGGTGAGGACGTTGCCGGGGCCGAGCTCGACGTAGACCGTGGCGCCGTCGTCGGCCAGGTGCAGCAGCGTCTGGCGCCAGCGCACAGGGCTGCAGAGCTGCGCGCCGAGGAGCGGGGCCCATTCATCGCCCCCCCGGTGGGCCCGGGCGTCGACGTTGGCGTAGACGGGGATGTCGGGGGGGCGGAGCTCGGCCGCGGCGATGGCCTTGCGTAGGCGGTCGCGCGCCGGGGCCATGAACGGGGTGTGGAAGGCGCCACTCACGGCCATCGGCATGACCTTCTTGGCCCCCATCTCCCGTGCGGCCCCGGCGGCGTCGTCGACGGCTTCGGGGCTTCCGGCGATCACCACCTGCCCGGGGGCGTTGTAGTTGGCGACCCACACGTCGCCGTCGGTCTTGGCGCAGGCGATCTCGACGTCGGCATCGTCGAGACCGAGTACGGCGGCCATGGTGCCGGTGTGCTGGGCGGCGGCGGCCTTCATGGCCTCTCCCCGTTCGGCCACGAGGCTGACCCCTTCCTCGAGGGAGAGGGTCGCCGACGCCACCAGGGCGGTGTATTCGCCGAGGCTGTGCCCGGCGGTGGCGGCGGGCTCCACCCCGACGCGCTCCACGGCATCGAGCACGACGAGGCTGGTCAGGAAGGTGGCCATCTGGGCGTTGTCGGTGGATCGCAGCTCGTCGGCGTCAGCGTCGATGAGCAGTCGGCCGAGGTCACGACCGACGACCGCCGAGGCCTCGTCGACGAGCTCCCAGGACGGGTGATCCCGCCACGGCTCGCCCATCGCCGGCTTCTGTGAGCCCTGCCCGGGGAAGGTGAAGACGATCATCGGGGGGTGCGGACCTCCGGGCCGGCTCGGTGCCAGCGGGTGGGCACCGACTGGGGAACCTTGGGACCCGGTCGTACCCGCGGAGGTTTCATGGGGTGGGCGAGGGCCGCTTCGGCCGAGGTGAGGGTGAAGCTCATGGGCCGCCCGTCGATCCGTACGTGGCTTCGAACTCGGCGTGGCTGCGCCGCATGGCCCGGCGCCGGAAGACGCCGACGGCGACCGCAGCGACGGCTGTGGTGAGCACCACGGCTTGGCCGAGGCGACCGGACGGCGTCCGTCGGTGGGGTCGGTGGTTCGACATTGGTGCGGCGGGAGGGATTCGAACCCTCAAGCCCTTTCGGGCAGCGGGGTTTGAGCCCGCCCTGTATGCCGGTTCCAGCACCGCCGCGTGCGATGAGGAGCACACTCACGGTAGTCGCCCCTCGAGGGTGGTCTCCGGCTACCGCCGGGTAACCGCCCTACACTCGGTCCCGATGAGCAGGGCGATGGTCGAACGACGGCTGGTGGACGTCGCCGCGCAGCTCAAGGCTCTGCGCCGCGACCTCTCGGTCAGCGACGAGCAGCTGATGCAATTGGCCGACGAGGCCGACGACGCCCGGATCCGGTCGCTCGTCTCCGAGACCCCCCTGGCCGAGCGCGAACACCGCGAGGCGTCCCGCCATGCCGAGGCGATGGGGCGCCACCGGGCCGACGTCGTCGCCGACATCACCCGCCTCGAGGGTCTCCAGGACGAGCTGCTCGACAAGCTCCTCGAGGCCGGCGCCTGAGCCGTCGCGATCCCGAGTCGGCGGTCTGATCGTGTCCGGTACGCTCTCCGCCGTGCCGATCCGAGTGGTGATCGCGGAAGATGAAGCCATCATCCGTCTCGACCTGAAGGAGACCCTCCTCGAAGAGGGCTACGAAGTCGTCGGCGAGACGGGCCGGGGCGATGAAGCCGTCGAGCTGGTCAAGGCCCACGAGCCCGACATCGCCATCCTCGACATCAAGATGCCCGGCCTCGACGGGCTGTCGGCGGCTCGTGAGATCGCCGGCGAGCGCCGCGCTGCGGTCCTGATCCTCACCGCGTTCAGCCAACGCGACCTGATCGAGCAGGCACGCGACGCCGGGGCGCTCGCCTACCTGGTCAAGCCCTTCCAGCGCAGCGAGCTCGTGCCGGCCATCGAGGTGGCCATCGGCCGCTTCCGGGAGATGAAGGCCCTCGCCGAGCAGGCCCACAGCCTCGAGGAGCAGCTCGAGACCCGCAAGGTGGTCGATCGGGCGAAGGGTCTCCTGATGGACGGGCACGGCCTCTCGGAGAGCGAGGCCTTCGCCTTCGTTCAGCGCACCGCGATGCACGAGCGGCTCACGATGAAGGCCGTCGGCGAGAAGATCATCGCCGGCGAGCTCGTTCCGCCCATCTCGTGACCGTCTCCAGGGTCGCGGGTGGCGGGTCCGGGGTGGAGCGGCGGCCATGACGACGCTGATGCTCGTCGACGGGAATTCCCTGGCCTATCGGGCGTTCTTCGCTCTCCCCACCGACCTCGCCACGGCTTCCGGGCAGGTCACCAACGCGGTGTTCGGCTTCACGTCCATGTTGGTGAACCTGATCCGTGACCACGAGCCTGATCACCTGGCGGTGGCGTTCGACCGGCCCGAGCCGACTTTCCGTCACGAGGCCCTGGCCAGTTACAAGGCCAACCGCGCCGAAGCCCCCGACATCCTGCGCCAGCAGCTCGGCCTGGTGCGCCAGGTCGTCGAGGTGCTCCACATCCCGATGCTCGAGGCAGTGGGTTTCGAAGCCGACGACATCATCGCCACGCTCACCACTCAGGGCCGTGATCGGGGCGACGACGTGCTGGTGGTCACGGGCGACCGTGACAGCTACCAGTTGGTCGAGGACCCGTACGTCCGGGTGCTCTACAACCGGCGGGGCGTGTCCGACTACGCGCTGTACGACGAGGCTGGCATCCAGGAGCGCACCGGTGTCCCGCCGCATAAGTACCTCGAGTACGCCGCCCTTCGCGGCGATCCCTCCGACAACCTGCCCGGTGTACCCGGGGTGGGGGAGAAGACCGCGGCGAAGCTGATCACCACCTACGGCGGACTCGACGGCATCTTCGAGCACCTCGACGAGCTCACGCCCAAGCTGCGTCAGAACCTGGCCGAGGGCGAGGCCCAGGTGCGCAGCAACGCCGTGGTCATGAAGCTCGTCCACGACGTGCCGCTCGACGTCGACCTCGACCAGCTCGTGTTCGGCGACTACGACCTCGAGGAAGTCCGCCAGCTCTTCGACTTCCTCGAGTTCCGCACGCTCTACGACCGTCTCCTCGAAGCCCTTTCCGCAGCAACGGGGGTCGAGGCACCTGCGGGTCTGGCATCGGACGTCCCCGTGATCGAGGCCGAGAGGAGCGATCTCGTCGATCCGCTCGACGCGGCCGGGGTGCTGCGCGCCCTGGCCGAGGCCGAGGCGCCCCTCGCGGTAGCCGCGACCTGGGCCGGTATCGAGGGCCGCTCTCCCCTCGACGGTGTGGCCTTCGTCACCGATGCCGCCACCGCTGACGTGGCGTGGATACCTCGGGCCACGCTCGGGGAACCCCGGGTGGCCGAGGCGCTGGCCACGCTGGTGGGTGCGGGTGGCCGACCGCTGGTCACCCACGGGGCCAAGTCGTTGATGCGCAGCCTGCACGAGCTCGATGTCGACGTGCGCACCCTCGTCCTCGACACAACGATCGCGGCCTACCTGCTCGATCCCGCCGAGGCCCGGTACGCCATCGGCGAACTGCTCGAACGCTACGCCGGGGCCCGCCTCCCCGACGAAGGGCCTCGGGCCGACGGGCAGCTCGACTTCGGTGGCGACGCCGCCCCCGACGGCCAGGCCGCCTCCCGCCACGCTCTCGCCGTGCACGCCCTCTTCGAGCCCCTCGTCGCCGCCCTCGACGCCCGTGGGCTGCGATCCCTGCACGACGACATCGAGATCCCCCTCGTGCGGGTGCTGGCACAGATGGAGATCCTCGGCGTGGGTGTCGACGTGGCCGAGCTGCGCCGCCTCAGCGACGAGTTGGCCGCCGAGTGCGACCGTCTCCGCCAGCAGATCTGCGCCGATGCCGGCGAGGAGTTCAACGTCAACTCCACGGTCAAGCTGCGCGAGATCCTCTTCGACCGGCTGGGCCTCGCCCCTCAGAAGAAGACCAAGACGGGGTACTCCACCGACGCCGCCTCGCTCGAGAAGCTGAAGGGCCAGCACCCCATCATCGAGCACCTGCTCTCGTACCGTGAGGTCGAGAAGTTGCGCTCGACGTACGGCGAGGCGCTGCTGGCCGAGGTCGCTGCCGATGGCCGGATCCACGCCACCTTCAACCAGACGGTGGCCCGCACCGGGCGCTTGAGCTCCGACGCGCCGAACCTGCACAACATCCCGGTGCGCAGCGAGATCGGACGCGCCTTCCGCAAGGCGTTCGTGCCCGCGACCGGGTATCGGCTGCTCGTCGCCGACTACAACCAGATCGAGCTGCGCTGCATCGCCCACCTGGCCGAGGACCCCGGGCTGATCGAGGCCTTCGAGTCCGGTCGCGACATCCACACGACCACGGCGGCCGGCGTCTTCGGAGTGGCGCCCGACGAGGTCACGAGCGAGCAGCGGGCCAAGGCCAAGATGGTCAGCTACGGCCTGGCCTACGGCATGGAGGCCTACGGCCTGGGGCAACGGTTGGGCATCCCCACCGGCGAGGCCCAGACCGTTCTCGACGCGTACTTCGAGGCGTTCCCCTCGGTGCATGCCTACATGGACCGCACGGTGGCCGAGGCTCGCGAGCGGGGGTACACCGAGACGCTCTTCGGTCGGCGGCGCCAGATCCCCGAGTTGTCCTCGTCCAACTTCCGCGTCCGCCAGGCCGGTGAGCGCCAGGCCATGAATGCCGGGATCCAGGGACTGGCGGCCGACATCTTCAAGGTGGCGCTGGTCCGCCTCGACCGGGCGCTCGCCGACACCGGGGTCGAGAGCCGCCTCATCCTGCAGGTGCACGACGAGGTGATCCTCGAGGTCCGCCCCGACGAGCTCGAGCAGGTCACCGCCATCGTTCTCGAGGCCATGTCCGGTGCCTTCGCCCTGCGGGTGCCCCTCGACGTCAACCTGGCTGTCGGCGATTCGTGGGCGGCGGCCAAGGGTTGAGCACCGACGCCGCTGGTGAAGGGCACTGGTTCGAATCTCTGGCCGATCACCTCGGTGAGGCCTACCTGCGGTACTCGTTCACGATGGGAACCGAGAACGAGGTGGCGTTCCTCGTCGACGTGCTCGGGCTGAGCCGGGGCGATCGGGTGCTGGACGTAGGGTGCGGCCCGGGGCGCCATGCCCACGCGCTGGGACTGCTCGGCATCCAGGTCGTGGGCGTCGACATCTCCCAGCGTTTCGTCGACCTCGCCGGGCGTGATGCTCCCCCGGGGGTGAGGTTCGTGCGGGCCGACGCCCGGGCCTTGTCCTTCGACGCGGAGTTCGACGCGGTGATCTCGCTCTGCCAGGGCGCGTTCGGGCTGGCTGGTGGCGGTCCGGCTTCGGCGCGAGCCGAGGCGGCCGTGAGTTCCCTCACGATCGACCCCGACGGGATCGTGCTCGACGGCATGGCCCGGGCTCTCGCCCCCCGGGGCCGCCTGGCTGTCTCCGCCTTCTCCTCGTACTTCCAGGTCCGCTACCTCGAGTCCACCGATTCGTTCGATGCGATGACCGGGGTGAACCACGAACACACGTCACTGCGCTCACCCGAAGGTGAGGAGGCGCCGGCCGAGCTCTGGACCTCGTGCTTCACCCCTCGCGAACTGCGTCTGCTCGCCGCCCGGTCGGGCCTCGTCGTCCGCGACCTCTGGTCGGTGACCCCGGGCGACTACACCCGCCGAGTCCCCGATCTCGACCACCCGGAGTTCTTGATGGTGGCGGTGAAGCCGCCGACCTCGGTCCGTCACTGACGCGACGTCGCGTCGGCGTGCCGTCGTCCGCTTGTCGATGGGGCGACGAAAGGGCGTGGTTGCTACCCTCGGCATTCGACGCGCGCAACCGCGCACGCCTCGTCCCGCCCGGCCGTCGTGGCCGGGCTCGAGTCCCGTATCCGAAGAGAGCCCTCCCTTGTCCGAGCAGGTCGACGCCGACATCCCCACCGGCGCTACTCCCGAGTCCACCACCAGCACCGCCACCCTCACCGTCGACGCTCCGACGGGGATGGGCAGCTTCGACGACGAGGGCCGCTACGTGCCCCGTCAGGTCGTCGAGGATGATCTCGCGGGGCTCTCGCTCGACGACGCCTACACCGCCTCGATGGTGGTGGTCGAGGACGGTCAGATCGTCGAGGGCACCGTCGTCAAGGTCGACCGTGACGAGGTCCTGCTCGACATCGGCTACAAGTCCGAAGGTGTCATTCCGTCTCGGGAGCTCTCGATCCGCAACGACGTCGATCCCTCCGAGATCGTGTCCATGGGCGACCGCATCGAGGCCCTCGTCCTGCAGAAGGAGGACAAGGAAGGCCGCCTGGTCCTGTCCAAGAAGCGGGCCCAGTACGAGCGGGCGTGGGGCACGATCGAGAAGATCAAGGAAGAGGAAGGCGTCGTCAGTGGCCCGGTCATCGAGGTGGTCAAGGGCGGACTGATCATCGACATCGGCCTGCGCGGCTTCCTCCCCGCGTCGCTCGTCGAGCTCCGCCGGGTTCGCGACCTGGCCCCCTACGTGGGGCGCACGCTCGAGGCCAAGATCATCGAGCTCGACAAGAACCGCAACAACGTGGTGCTCTCCCGCCGGGCCTGGCTCGAGGAGACCCAGAAGGAGCAGCGCGAGGACTTCCTCGCCAACCTCAAGCCCGGCGAGGTTCGTCGTGGCGTGGTCTCGTCAGTCGTCAACTTCGGTGCATTCGTCGACCTCGGTGGCATGGACGGCCTGGTGCACGTGTCGGAGCTGTCGTGGAAGCACGTCGACCATCCCGGTTCCGTCGTCGCCGTCGGCGATGAGATCGACGTCCAGGTGCTCGAGGTCGATCTCGATCGCGAGCGGATCAGCCTGTCCCTCAAAGCCACCCAGCAGGACCCGTGGCAGGAGTTCGCCTCCAATCACCAGGTCGGTGAGCTGGTCTACGGGAGGGTCACCAAGCTGGTGCCCTTCGGGTCGTTCGTGCAGGTCGGCGACGGGATCGAGGGGTTGGTGCACATCTCGGAGATGTCGGCTCAGCACGTCGACCTCCCCGAGCAGGTCGTCACCCCCGGCGAGGAGTTGTGGGTGAAGATCATCGATCTCGATCTCCAGCGCCGCCGGATCAGCCTCTCGATCAAGCAGGCGGCCGAGGGCGGCATCGTGGCAGCTGAGTACCAGGAGCACTTCGGAGAGCACGCCTACGATGACGAGGGCAACTACGTCGGTTTCAAGGGCGATGTCGAGTCGAGCGAGGGCCAGGAAGCGTGGGCCGATTACTACGCCGAGCACGGTGGGCCCGAGGCGGCCGCCGAGGTGACGCCGGTCGGGACCGAGACCGACGTGGAGCCCGATGCGGAGGCCGATCCTGATGCCGCGGCCGAGGTGACGCCGGTCGGGACCGAGACCGACGTGGAGCCCGATGCGGACGCCGGCCCTGATGCCGCGGCCGATTCCGAGGCCGTACCCGACGCCTGACGTCTCCGTGGCCGAGCTTGTCGGCTCGGCCACCGGGCGTTGTCGAACGAGCGGCGCGTCCGGTACGCGGCCGGCCGGTTCACGGACGGTCGGGACGGGTCGGCCACGGGGTTGTTGTGGATTTCTCTCGGGGTGTGAGCTACGAACCGCTAAGCCCGGGGGGTAGATCGGCCGAAGAGGAAAGGCGTGTTCGGCGGTCGTCGACCCCGCCCGAACCCGGACCGTCGTCCTTGCGATGACGACCCGACCCCTCGACGAGCCGAGTCTGTCGCGGTTCCATGGAAAAGAGGACCTTCGTGAGTTCGCGGAGAACCCTGATCCTGCTCGGTGTCATCGCCCTCGGCGTCGTTGCCGCCCTGCTGCTGTTCAACTACGTGCGCGGCATCGAGGATCGCGCCAACGACAACGTCCGCCGTGTCGATGTCTTCGTCGCCAAGCAGGACATCCCGCGCGGCACTCCCGGTGAGACCGCCACCAGTGGCGGCGCCGTCGGGCAGGCGAAGATTCCCCAGGAGTTCCGGCCGGCTACCGCCATCGCGACGACCGACGAGATCCAGAAGAAGGTGGCGCTGTTCGACATCCCGGCCAGCGCGACCATCGTCAAGGGCATGTTCGTCGACCCGGCCCAGACCCAGATCAGCTTCCGGGCCCGACTCAAGAACCCGCAGCACGTGGCCATCTCGGTCTCCACTGACCAGGTGCGCGGGGTCGCCGGCTTCCTCGTCCCCGGTGACGAGGTGAACCTCATGGTCTTCAGCCCGGTCCCGAACCCGAGCACCACCCCCACCGCGGCGTCGAGCGCGGTGGCTTCCGTCGGGCGCTACCCGTACCAGAAGGTCCAGATCCTCGCCGTGGGCCAGAGCACTCTGCTGGCTCCGGGCGAGACGGCAGCGCCGACGGCGACGAACGCCAACAGCGGCCTCATCACCTTCAACGTGCCGCCCGACGCCGACCTGCAGTTCGGCGACATCGCGGTCATGTTGAAGCTGTCCCCGCAGCACACGATCGTCGATGCCGTGAGCGCTTCTTGGGCGATACGCCACATCTCGCGCTCCTGGAGCAGCGGCAGGCGGGCGTCGCGGTCGGTGTGGAGTTCGACCTTGAGGTTGCTGCGTTCGCGGATGCGGGCCGCATAGGCCTCGAGCGTCTCGGCCATGTCGCTGATGTCGGAGACGTCGGTGCGCAGGTCGTAGAGGGTGTCCCGAACCTCCCTGATGACCCCTCGTACGTCGCTGCGCAGCTGATCGAGGGCGGGGCCCACATGGTCACCCTTGGCCTCGCCGCTCACGATGCGGTCGAGCCCGAAGGCCAGGTAGGCGAGCGACTGTCCGATGCGATCATGCAGGTCTCGAGCGATGCGGGTCCGCTCCTCGTCGGCACCGACAACACCCCGCCGTCCTTGAAGACCCTCCGCAACGGAAGCGGGAGGTCGTCGAACTCCAGTCGGGCGGGAAGCGGTCGGCCACCCTCTCGGCGCAGCACGCTCCAATAGTCATCGGTCTCGTCGAGCGCGAGGATCACCGCGGTATCCACATCGAGGAGCCCCCGTAGGCGGGTGAATGTGGTCTGGAGGACGTCGTCGAGATCGAGTGAAGCGGGCAGGGTCTGGGTGACCCGGTGGAGGCTGTACAACAGCGCGTTGGCGTCGGCCAGCCGGCCCAGGCGGTCGAGGGCGAGGACGTGCTGACGGCCAGAGCCGACACGATGCTGATCCGTAGGGCGAAGGCGAAGCCTCGGGCGAACCCGGCCAGCGACACCGCCGTGAGGAGCGTGAGGATGAACAGGGAGTCCCAGAAGCCGGTGGTGGCGATGCAGGCGAGGTAGATCGTCACCTCGGCCAAGACTTCGACCAGGCTGCGGACGTCCCCCGTGTACCGAATGGGTCGGACGGTCCGCGCGATTGCGTAGACGAGCAGGATGCCCGCCCAGATCGCGGTGGCCACCGGCGCGTCGAGGTAGCGCTGGGTGGCCAGAGCAAGGGAGGTGATCGTGATCGCCCACCGAATGGCCAGGATGGCGGGTCCGAAGGCGGCGACTCGATCGACGGTCTGGGTCAGACCGATCCCGTCGACGGCGGTCGAGCCGTCGGTGGTTTCGGACAGCTGCTGGACGCGCTGTCGCCAGGCGCTGTTGTCGATCGAACCGGACACCCTCCCATTGTCGGTCATTGGCACGAAACCTTGAAGCCGGGGTGGGTCTGCGGGATCGGGCCCCGTGCCATCGGATGCGACCGGTGTACGGTCGGCTCGTGCGAATTGGTCTGACCGGGGGTATCGGGTCGGGGAAGTCGACGGTTTCTGCCGCGTTGGCCGAGCGGGGCGCGGCGGTGATCGATGCCGACGCCGTGGTCCGTGAACTGCAGGCGCCGGGGCAGCCGGTGCTGGCTGCGATGGTCGACCACTTCGGTCCTGCGATTCTTCACCCCGACGGCACTCTCGATCGCCAGGCGGTGGCCGACCGGGTGTTCACCGACACCGAGGCGCTCGGAGCCCTCAACGCCATCGTGCACCCCGCCGTCGGGGCCGAGATCATGCAGCGGCTGGCCACCGCCGAGGCCACGGGCGCGTTGGTGGTGCTCGACGTACCCCTCCTGGTGGAGAACGACGCCGTTCCCGTCGATGTGATCGTGGTGGTCGACACCGACCCCGACCTCGCCGTGCACCGCCTCGTCACCCACCGAGGGTTCGACGAGGTCGACGCGCGGGCCCGGATGGCTCGCCAGGCTTCACGGGAAGAGCGGCGCGCACGCGCCGACTTCGTCGTGGTCAACGACGGCGATCGAGCGGCCCTCGACGGTGAGATCGACCGGCTGTGGCGCTGGATCGAGTCGTTGCCCGGGTCGGGAGAGGGCGTCTAGAACCCCGGGGGTACTAGAGCCCGAGGCGTCGGGCCAGGTCGCTCTGGAGCCGTTGTTCGGGGTCGACGCGCTCGCGCACCGACCGCCATTCGGCGAGGCGGGGGTACATCTCGCCGAGTCGGGCGGCGAGGAGGCGGCTGTCCTTGGCCAGGTAGACCCGACCGCCCGCCTCGACCACGAGGTGGTCGAGGCGATCGAGCAGCGGGCCGAGGCCCGAGACGGCCGTGGGGATGTCGAGGGCCAGGGTCCAACCCTCCATCGGGAACGACAACGGCCCGGGGTTGCCCGGTCCGAAGCGCTTGAGCACGGCGAGAAAGGATGTGCACCGGGCGGCGCTCAAGGCGGAGACGATGCGGCGCAGCTCGTCCTCTGCGGCCGCCGGAACCACGAACTGCCACTGAAGGAACCCTCGTGACCCGTACATCCGGTTCCAACCGCCGAGCAGGTCGAGCGGGTGGAAGAAGGTGGGAATGGTCTGCAACTCGTCGCGGCGGTGGGTCGGTGACTTGCGAAACCACAACTCGTTGAAGGCCTTCACGCTGAGTCGGTTCAGCAGCCCGTTGGGCACGATGGGCGGTGCCGAGACCAGGACACCGGCCCGGTAGTCCGGTGGTGGGACCCCGGGGCCGCCGCCGGCGACCTCGTCGGCGGTGGCGAAGCGGCCCCGGGTCAGCACCGACCGACCCATCGACGCGCCGGTGGCCATCAGGTCGATCCACGCCACGGAGTATTCGTAGTCGTCGTCACCCTCGGTCATCAGGGTCATCACTTCGTCGAGGTCGGTCGTGCGGTCGGTGTCGACGAGCAGCCGACTCGATCCGATGCGGGGGCAGGTGAAGGTGGCATCGAGCACAGTGCCGGTGAGTCCCATCCCTCCGGCCGTGGCCCAGAACAGGTCGGCGTCGCGATCAGGTCCTACGTCGACCACCTCGCCGGAGGGGAGCTGGAGGCGTATCGAGCGGACGTGGTCGCACCACGATCCGCGGTGGTGATGGTTCTTGCCGTGGATGTCGGCGGCGATCGCGCCCCCGACGGTGACGTACCGGGTGCCTGGCGTCACCGGGACGAAGGCCCCCTGGGGGACGAGGGCGTGCAGCAGCCGGTCGATGGTGGCTCCGGCTTCCGCCGTGACGAGGAGGTGGTCGTCGTGGATCTCGTCCACGGTGAAGGCGTCGACGTCGATCGTTTCGATCACCCGTCCACCGGCGTTCTGGGCGGCATCGCCGTAGCTTCGTCCCAGGCCCCGGGCGATCAGCCCCCGCCGACCTCGGTGAGGTAGGGCCCGGGCGAGTTCGGTCGCCGAGGTCGGGCGGCGCACGTCGGCCGCGGTGGGTGCCGTTCGCCCCCACCCCGCGAGCTCGCGGGGTGGGTTGCGGTCGGGAGCGTTCGGTTCAGGCGGTGTAGACGGCACTGGCGTAGATGATGGCCCATCCGACCCCGGCACCGATGACGATGCGGTCGGACATGATGAGCTTCTCGGGTTCGGCGCCCTTGCCCTGGTCGAGGAGGAGGGCGTAGCGCAGGATGGCCACGGCGAACGGGACGATCGACAACTGGAAAAGAAACGCCCCGTCGGGCTTGGCTTCGGCGGAGGAGAACGCCCAGAGGCAGTAGGCGACGAGGGTGCCGCCCGAGAAGACGGCGCGCAGGTAGGCGAGGAACGTCGGGGTGTAGGCATCGAGCGCCGGTCGGACGGCCACGGCGTCGCCGGCCAGGTCGGTGGCCTCCCCCTCGCGCTTGCCGGCCACCATGAAGAGGGCGCCGAAGGAGGTGACGATGAAGAACCACTCGGAGATCGGCACCTGTGCGGCGGCCGCTCCACCGATCGCCCGCAGTACGAAACCGGCGGCGACGGCGACGATGTCGAGGACGGGTACGGCCTTGAGCCGGTAGGTGTAGGCGGTGGTGAGGGCCAGGTAGCCGACCAACACCCAGCCGAAGTCGACGGCGGTGGCGAAGGCGCCGACCACCGAGGCGACGAGCAGGACCACGGCGAGCGCCTGAGCCAGACCAACGGACACCACGCCGGCGGCAATGGGTCGGTTGCGCTTGGTCGGGTGGCGGCGGTCGGCCCCGACGTCGCGTGCATCGTTGAGGAGGTACGTGGCGCTCGCCGCCGCACAGAAGCACACGAACGCCGCTGCGGTGTGCAGGAGCGCGTCGCGCTCGTCGATGACGCTGGCCGCGACAGGTGCGGCGAAGACGAGGACGTTCTTGGCCCATTGCCGGGGTCGCAGCGACCGGAGGATGCCGGTGGCCCGCGACATGGTGGGTATCGCCGACGGGTCGGCGTCGGTGGTCACTTCAGCGACGGCTGACGATGCGCCAGAGCGGCCGGGGGAGGTGGCCCAGCACACCGAAGACGTAGCGCAGGATCGGGGGCGCCCAGATGACTTCTCGACCTTTGGCCAGGCCCTGGACGATGGCCTCGGCCACCTTCTCGGGTGTGGTGGAGAACGGTGCCGCCGCCATCCCTTCGGTCATCTTGGTGTGGACGAAGCCCGGTCGCACGACGACGGTGCGGGCCCCCGTACCGATGAGGGCATCACCGAGGCCCTGGGTGAATGCGTCGACACCGGCCTTCGAGGATCCATAGACGTAGTTGTCCTTTCGGGCTCTGATGCCGGCCACGGAGGAGATGACCAACAACGTGCCGTGGCCCTGGCGGCGGAGCTGGCTGACGACGGCCAGGCCGCTCGAGACGACCCCGGTGTAGTTGACGCTCGCCGCACGGGCGGCGGCCACGGGATCGTGGTCGAAGTCCTCCTGATTGCCGAGGACGCCGAACGCGCAGATCACGAGGTCGAGGTCCCCGAACCGGTCGAAGCAGTCGTCGACGACGCCCTGGTGCGTCTCGGGAGTGGAGGCGTCGAAGGCGACCGTCTCCACGGTGGTGGCACCGAGCCCGCGTAGTGAGGCGGCGGCGGTGGTCGCCGAGTCAGGATCCCGCACGGCCAGGACCACCGTTCGGCACCGTCCGGTGATGAGGGCCCGCACCGTGGCCAGGGCGATCTCGGAGTTCCCTCCGAGCACCAACACCGACTGCACCGCCCCGAGGGCGTCTCGCATAATCGTCCACCCGTTGTCGTCCGACCTGGAGGTGGACCATAGCTATCATCCATGCGTGCAGGCGAACGGCGGTTCGAAACCGATGGGTGGCGACACGGCGTCTTCTCGTACAGAGTCCGTTCGCCGCTCGGTCGGATTGGGGTGGCGTCGGCTTGTGCCGGGCGTTGTTGTCGGCGGTGCGCTCGTGTGGTCGGTTCTCTGGTTCACCCGACTCGGATTCAACCCCACAGACGACGGACTGATCCTCGCCCAGGCCCAGCGGTTGTGGGGGGGTGAGGTCCCGCACGCGGACTTTGCCACCCCCAGGCCGGCGGGGGCCGCGATCCTCCATCTGCTCGACATCGGGTTGCCGGGCCCGCAGCTGATGATTTCGCGGATCGTGGTACTGGCGCAGCTCGTTGTGACGGCCGCGATGATCGTCCGCCTGATCACTGGTCGACCCTTTCGGGTGTGGGAAGGCCGTGAGGGGGCCGTTGTTGCCGCGGGGTTTGTTGTGAGCCTTCACACGTTCCCCTTGATGAGCTGGCACACTGTGGACGGGGTTTTGCTCGCTGTCGTCTCCCTGTGGCTGATCGAGGTGGGCGCCCGTCGGGGCAGCCTCGTGTGGCTCTCATCCGGGGCTTTCTTTGCGGGATTTGCTCCGCTGGTGAAGCAGAGCTTCGCCGCAGTACCTGTGCTGGCGGTGCTGTGGTTCATCTGGGCGGTGCGCAGTACGCCGGTTGCCCAGCGACCGGGCTACAGGGCGATCTCTGCGGCGGCGGGAGCGCTTGTTCTCCCGGGATTCTGCTATCTAATCTGGGTGGCGGGAGCGGGGGGCTTCTTCGCGGCGGTTGACCAGATGACCGCAGCCGAATCGGTGGACGTCTTCTCCATGGCCCAGGGGCTGCCGTCCAGCGGGCTCATCATCGTCGTGATGCTGGCTGCGACCGTTCCTGCCATGGGCCTCGGCCTGTTGCGCCGACACCCCGCGGGTGCCGACGGCAGCCTGGCGAACCGGTTTGAACCGTGGACTCGAGTCGCTCAAGTCGTCAGCGGAGCGCTGATCTTGGCCATGGCCGCGGCCGTGACGCTCGCCGGTGGACTGGGGCTGGGTGGCGAATGGGGGATGCACCTCTGGTGGCTGGCGGTGGTTGCGGCCTCGACATGGAGCGTCGTTGCAGGGCGAGTGGACGCAGCGTCAGCCGCAGTGCTGGCCGTGGGCTGGATGGCCTCCCTGTCGTGGGGTTACCCGGTCCCCAACCTCGTCGCCGGGGGATTCGTGGTCATTGTGCTCCTCAGGTCCGGAGCGCTGATAGGCCTCGGGGTCGGTGACCAAGGCCGTGCGGTCCTCGCGGCAACCGCCTCGGGTGGTGCTCTGGCGTTGGCTCTCGTCCTTCTCGTGTGGTCCGTGCCCCTCCGCCGCGATCACGTCTACCGCGACGTGGCGGCCTGGGCCCAGACAGGATCGCTGAGCGGGGTAGCACCATCGGTAGTGGGGGTGAGGACGAACGAGGTGACGGCTGCGTACATGGCCAAGATCTCAGAGTGCCTCGAGTTGCATCCGGCCTCGGCACTGGCCGTGCTGCCCGACAACCCCGGCGTGCCCATGTTGCTGGACCGACGCAATCCGCTCCCGGTCGACTGGTGGTACCCGCCCGAGCTGCCGGGTGATCGCGTGGGGCTCATCGAACGGGTCGATCGTGTGGATGACGCCGGCGACTACTTGATCCTGTTCCAGACTGCGCCCGTTGACGGAATTGCCTCCCAAGGCGGCATCACCGATGCGACGCCTACTTCGCCACTTTTCGACTACAGCGGAGGAATGGCACAGCTCGTTTTCGACAGTCTCGACGGCGAGGTCATCACGTGTGGTCCTTTCGTCGGCCGGTATCGGCCTGACTTCGCTGCGGTCGACGGATGACCGCCCGCGAGGCAGACCAGGGATCTGCGACCGCTCCGGGCACTCGCCAAGTTGGCTTCGCGGGGCCAGGTGGACAAGCATCGAAGTCCTAGTTCCTTCCTAGACTCCGACCATGCCCCCGTTCCGCCTGGTCTCCGATTTCGCGCCGGCGGGAGATCAACCTCGGGCCATCGCCGAGCTGGTCGACAGCATCAGCAACGGCAATCGCTATCAGACACTGCTCGGCATCACCGGTTCGGGTAAGAGCGCCACCATCGCCTGGACCATCGAGCAGCTCCAGCGGCCGACGCTGGTGATGGCCCCCAACAAGTCGTTGGCCGCGCAGCTGGCCAACGAGTTCCGGGAGTTCTTCCCCGAGAACCGCGTCGAGTACTTCGTCTCCTATTACGACTACTACCAGCCCGAGGCCTACATGCCGGCCTCCGACACCTACATCGAGAAGGACTCGTCGGTGAACGACGAGATCGACCGGCTCCGCCACTCCGCCACGTCGGCCCTGCTCACCCGGCGCGACACCATCGTGGTGGCGTCGGTCTCGTGCATCTACGGCCTGGGTTCGCCGCTCGAGTACAAGGACCAGTTGCTCGTGGTGCGCGTCGGGGAGAACCACGAGCAGCGCGACGTGCTGCGCCGCCTGGTCGACCTGCAGTACGAGCGCAACGACATGAACCTGGTGCGCGGCAAGTTCCGGGTCCGGGGCGACACCATCGAGGTCCACCCGGCCTACGACGAGACGGCCGTGCGCATCGAGCTCTTCGGCGACGAGGTCGAGCGCATCACCGTGGTGGATCCGCTCACCGGCGAGAAGGTCACCGAGCTCGAGGAGCTCATCGTGTTCCCGGCCACGCACTATGTCACCGGCGAGGAGCGGCTCACCAAGGCCATGGCGCGCATCGAGGTCGAGCTGCAACAGCAGTTGGCCACCTTCGAGAAGGAGGGGAAGCTGCTCGAGGCCCAGCGTCTGCGCATGCGCACCCAGTACGACCTCGAGATGATGGCCGAGGTGGGGTACTGCAACGGGATCGAGAACTACTCGGGCCCGATCGACGGTCGTTCCGCCGGTCAGCCCCCCTACACGCTGATCGACTACTTCCCCGACGACTTCCTGGTGGTGCTCGACGAGAGCCACGTCACCGTGCCCCAGCTCCACGGCCAGTACGAGGGCGATCGGTCGCGCAAGGCCACGTTGATCGAGCATGGGTTCCGCCTGCCCTCGGCGGCTGACAACCGCCCGCTGCGGTTCGAGGAGTTCACCGAGCGCATCGGTCAGGCCGTGTTCCTGTCGGCCACCCCGGGGCCCTACGAGCGTCAGCACTCGACCGAGATCGTCGAGCAGGTCGTGCGGCCCACCGGCCTCATCGATCCCGAGGTGGTGGTGAAGCCCACCAAGGGTCAGATCGACGACCTCATCGAGAACATCAACGCCACCGTCATCAAGGGTGATCGGGTCCTGGTGACCACCCTCACCAAGAAGATGGCCGAGGACCTCACCGACTACCTCCTCGAGCTGGGCGTCAAGGTCCGGTACCTCCACAGCGAGGTCGACACCATCGAGCGCATCGAGATCCTCCGCGATCTACGCCTCGGAGAGTTCGACGTCCTCGTGGGCATCAACCTGCTGCGCGAGGGACTCGACCTCCCGGAAGTGTCGATGGTCGCCATCCTCGACGCCGACAAGGAGGGCTTCCTACGTTCGGAGACGGCGCTCATCCAGACCATCGGCCGAGCCGCCCGCAACGTCGACGGGCAGGTGATCATGTACGCCGACCGGGTGACCAACTCGATGCAGCGGGCGCTGTCGGAGACCAATCGCCGGCGCGAACTGCAGGAGGCGTACAACCTCGAGCACGGCATCAACCCCCAGACCATTCGCAAAGCCGTCACCGACATCCTGGCCTACCTGCGCCCGGCGGCGAAGGCACCGATGCCGGGCAAGGATCAGCGTTCCACTCGGCGCGACCGCCCCCGCACCGACTTCGCCGAGTTGCCCGCCGCCGAGCTCGAGCGGCTCGTCCGCACCCTCGAAGAGGAGATGCACGAGGCGTCGGCTGATCTGCGCTTCGAGTACGCCGCCCGTCTCCGCGACGAGATCAAGGATCTGAAACGGGAGCTTCGCGAAGTCGGTTGAGAGAGCGACCTTCGGCCGAACGGCTGCGCTGATGGGTCATGATGAGAAGGATGGCGACCGGGTCCACTTTCGTGAGGATCGTGGTGGACCCGACGACTGCGGTCCCCCGGCTCCCGGTGGCGGGGTATCGGCGATGACGACGGACGATGTCGTTGTCGCGGGAGCGCCCCCGGACCCGTCCTGATCACGTGGGCCCGCTCGGCCTGGGCTTCGCCCCTCTGGGTTCACGTCCTGGTTCTCTGCGCGGCGCTGTTCGCCGCGACCTGGTTCGTCGGTCTTCATGACGTCATCACCGTCGATGAGGGCCTGTACGGCACCCAGGCCCGTGCGGCGGCCGAGGGGAGCTGGGACGTCGGATGGCGATACTCGTCAGTGGATCCGGGGGCCGACTGGTACCCGCTCGCTGGAGTCGACCAGGGTCCGAACGGGGTCTTTCCCTACGTCCGGCAACCATTGTTCATCGTCGTCCTCGCCGCGGGGTGGTCGCTTCTCGGATCGAATGGGCTCGAAGCGCTTCCGCTCTTTGCCGTGGTTCTGGCGTGCGTTGCCCCCTGGGCCGTTGCGGGTTGGGCGGGGCCCACGGCGCGCCGGTCGGCCTTCTGGCTGTGCGCGTCCAGCCCGGTGCTGGTGAATGGCTGGATCCTCTGGGGCCACGCTCTCATGACGGCCGTGGCCGGGCTCGGGGTCGCCGGAGCTCTCGCCTGGCATCGCCGAGGCTCCGAGCGATCCTCCGGGTGGCTTGCGGTTGCCGCGGTGGCGCTCGCGGGCGTCGTTCAGCGGATGTGGGTCGAGAGCATCACTGGTGGCTCCCGGTCGTTGCTGGCTGATCGAACCGGGGGTGAGTCCTACCTTGCCGGCCGACTCGACGGCCTCTGGCACTCCCTGCTCGAGCCGGCGTTCCTCCCGACTCGTCAGAGCACGACGTTGATCATCATGGGTGTCGTGGCGATGGTTCTCGCCGGATGGGCGGGCGTCCGTTCCGCCGCAGGGTCTCGGGGTGATCGAGGAATCGTCCTCACCGCGTTGCTCGCTTCGGCTTTCTCACCTGTGGTCGGGCCTGGATCAGCTCGAACGATCTCGTGAGTGGCTTCTTCCCGGCGTGGCCCGTGGCGCCATCCAATGGGGCGGTCGGTTCTTCTCCGCGGCGATCGTCCCGCTCGCTTGTCTGGGAGGGTGGCAGCTCGGGGAGGGCGGTGCTTCGCACCGACTCGGTTCTGGCGTTCGGGGCGCGGTGGCCGCACTGGCGGTGTCTTCGGTCATCGTGGCCCTGGTCGTGGTCGGAAGCATCAATCGGGAGTCGCGCGCGCTCATCGACGAGTTCCGGGCGCTCGACGTGGCCACCGTGGTGACGGACCAGTCCTACCTGCCGAAGGTGGGTTGGGAGGACGACGGTACGAGATGGGTCCTCGCCGAGCGGGCGCAGTTGTCACAGGTCGCCCAGACCATTCGCGATGCCACGGACGGCCCCGCGCGGTCGCCACCGCGAGATCGGTGGAGGTGACGTTGCCGGGAGTCGACGTGACGCCACCGGCGTTCGCCGCGAGCGGCGGTCGCGTCGTGCTCCTCGACCGGTGAGGAACCCGCTCTTCTACGGCTTCGGTGCTGCCGGGCGTCGCGCCCTTCGTCGACCGTGATGGCGGCGTGGTGGTTCTCCGGGCGGTCAGACGGATGTGGGGCGCGCCCCTGTGGGCACACGTGCTCACGTTGCTGGTCGTTCTCCTCGTGATGCTCCCCGTTCTGGACGTGCACTGGCAGTGGTCCGCAGACGAGGGCGCGGTGCTCGCTAAGGCGCAGCAGCTCGCTGACGGTGGGGGCTGGCGGTTCCCGGTGCCGTTTCCCGAAGTCGACCCGCAAGGAAAGTGGTTTCCGATTCATCTTTCGGAGCGTGCGGCCGACGGACAGTGGGTCCCCTACGCCAAGCTTCCCCTGTACCCGGTCGTGGTGAGCGTTCTGCTCGGCTCGCTCGGATAGCCTGGTGTCGTTCTTCTCGGCGTCGCCGGGACGCTCATGGCCGCCGTGTGCGCCGCGTTGCTGGTGTCAGGGTCCTCCCCTGGGGCTCGACGATCGACGATGTGGGCGGTGGGTCTGGCCACGCCGCTGTTCTTCTACGCCTACTCCGTCATCGTTCATTCCATCGGTGCGGCCGTGGCGGGACTGGCGGCGGTCGGGTGTCAACGGTGGTGCCGCTCCGGCCGAGCGCCGTGGCTTCTCCTCGTGGCGGGCGCAGTGGTGGTCGCCATCGCCGTTCGTAACGAAGCCGTCCTCATGGTCGCCGCCGCGACGCTCGTCTCCTGCGTTCTGGCCTGGAGGCGAAGCGATCGCGTCTCTTCGCTGCCGCGCTCGCCGTTGTCGTCCCGGCTCTGGCGATGTTCCTCGTGAACCGGGTCTGGTACTCACGCATTCTCGACGGGGGTGGTGACCTGCGTCCTCCGTCGCTCGGCGAGGAGGCGGGCTTCCTCACCAGTCGCTGGAGTGGGCTGGTGGCAACCACGATCCGATCAGGGGAAGCTTGGCGTAGGGGGTGCGGGTGAGTGGGGTGGTCGGTTCTTCGCAATGGGCCTGCCGATTCTGGTCCCGGTGGCTGTCGTCGCCTTGTCGAGGACCCGAGCGACCATGCCGGAAACCGGCCGGATCCTCGTGACGACCATCGTCGGGATGAGTCTGGTCCCGGCCGGGCTGGCGACGGCGACGCTTCGGAATGCCCACGAGCTGACCGAGCAGGTCGTCACGACGGTGGCCGAAGTGGCGGCGCGGACGCCTGCGAGTGACGGGGGGTCGCCCGTCGTCATCTCCACGACGCCGGCCGTCGCTCGACTGGCCTGGCGGGACCTCCCTTCGGGCCGCTGGCTCCTGGTGGAGGAGGACGACCTGACCCTGCCGGTCGAGCAGAACGAAGCCTTCCGTCGACTGAACGAGGCGGCGGTCTGCGCCCGCGACGGCTGACCTCGATCGAACGTCCGTTCTGGAGGTTGGTGCTGCCGGTATGCTCTCGGGGTGGATCGGCTCGTCGTTCGTGGTGCCCGTGAGCACAACCTCCGCAATATCTCCGTCGACCTCCCGCGCGATCAGCTGATCGTCTTCACCGGTCTGTCCGGTTCGGGGAAGTCGTCGCTCGCCTTCGACACCATCTACGCCGAGGGCCAACGCCGCTACGTCGAGTCGCTCTCGTCCTACGCCCGCCAGTTCCTCGGCCAGATGGACAAACCCGACGTCGACTTCATCGAGGGGCTGTCGCCGGCCATCTCGATCGACCAGAAGAGCGCGTCGCGTAACCCGCGTTCCACGGTGGGCACCATCACCGAGGTCTACGACTACCTACGACTGCTGTACGCCCGTATCGGTGTTCCTCATTGCCCCACCGACGGTGCCGTCATCACCCGCCAGACCCCGCAGCAGATCGTCGATCGCATCCTCCAGCTCGACGAGGGCACCCGCTTCCAGGTCCTGGCCCCGGTGGTGAGGGGCCGCAAGGGCACCTACGACACGCTGTTGGCCGACCTGGCCTCACAGGGGTTCGCCCGGGCCATCGTCGACGGCGAGCTCCACGAGCTCACCGACACCGTCGAGCTGGCCCGCTACGAACAGCACACCATCCAGGTGGTGGTCGACCGGCTGGTTCGTCGCGACGGTATCGAGCGCCGGCTCACCGACTCGCTCGAGACCGCGCTGCGCATCGCCGAGGGTGTGGCCGAGGTGCAGATCGTCGGCCGCCACGATGACACCGGCCTCGACGACGAGGTGCTCACCTTCAGCCAGCACCTCGGGTGCCCTGTGTGCGGGCTGTCGTTCGAGGAACTGGCGCCGCGCAACTTCTCGTTCAACTCGCCGTACGGCGCGTGCGAGCACTGCGACGGCCTGGGCACACGGTTCGAAGTCGATCCCGAGCTCGTCGTACCGAACACTGACCTCACCGTGAGCCAGGGCGCGCTGGCCCCGTGGGCCACCGCCCGCACCCAGTACTTCGGCCGCCTACTCGAGTCGGTGTGCGCCGCCCACGACATCGACATGGATGTGCCGTTCGCCCGGTTGGCGAAGAAACACCAGAAGCTTCTGCTGTTCGGTACCGGCGCGTCGGGTGGGCGCATCAAGGTCCAGTACCGCAACCGCTATGGCCGCCAGCGCTCTTACGAGGCCAAGTACGAAGGCGTGGTGCCGTGGCTGCGGCGTCGCCACACCGACGCCGAGAGCGACAGCCAGCGCGAGCAGGTCGAAGGGTACATGCGCGAGGTGCCTTGCCCGGAATGCGGTGGCGCCCGCCTCAAGCCGTTCTCCCTCGGGGTGACCATCGACGGCAACACCATCGCCGACATCTCTGCGATGTCCATCGCCGACGCGGCCAAGGCCCTGGCCGGGCTCGAGCTCTCCGAACGCGATCGCCTCATCGCTGAACGGGTGGTGAAGGAGGTCAACGCCCGCATGGGCTTCCTCCTCGACGTCGGCCTCGACTACCTCAGCCTCGGTCGATCCGCGGGAACGTTGGCGGGTGGTGAGGCGCAGCGCATCCGCCTCGCCTCCCAGATCGGATCGGGGCTGGTCGGGGTGCTGTACGTGCTCGACGAGCCGTCGATCGGGCTGCACCAGCGCGACAACCGCCGCCTGATCGAGACCCTCATCCGCCTTCGCGACCTCGGCAACACCGTCCTGGTGGTGGAGCACGACGAGGAGACCATCAGGGTCGCCGATTACGTGGTCGACATCGGGCCCGGCGCCGGCGAGCACGGGGGCGACGTGGTGTACGCGGGGCCGGTGAAGGGCCTTCTCAAGAGTCGCAAGTCGCTGACCGGCCAGTACGTATCGGGTCGGCGCAGCATCCCCGTGCCGGCTCAGCGCCGCACACCCCCCGGGCCCCGCATCGTGGTGCGCGGGGCCCGTGAGCACAACCTCAAGAACGTCGACGTCGAGTTTCCCCTCGGCTGTTTCACCGCGGTCACCGGGGTCTCCGGGTCGGGCAAGTCCACTCTGGTGAACGACATCCTCTTCCGGGCGCTCATGCAGACCGTCTACGGCTCCAAGACCCCTCCGGGGCGGCACAAGACGGTGGAAGGGCTCGACCAGATCGACAAGGTCATCAACATCGACCAGTCGCCGATCGGGCGGACCCCACGGTCCAACCCGGCCACCTACACGGGGGTGTTCGACCACGTGCGCAAGCTGTTCGCCCAGACCCACGAGGCCAAGGTGCGGGGGTATCTGCCCGGCCGGTTCTCGTTCAACGTCTCCGGTGGCCGCTGCGAGGCCTGCGCCGGCGACGGCACCATCAAGATCGAGATGCACTTCCTCCCCGATGTCTACGTCCCGTGCGAGGTGTGCAAGGGCGCCCGCTACAACCGCGACACCCTCGACATCACCTTCAAGGACAAGAACATCTCCGACGTGCTGAACATGAGCTGCGAGGACGGCGTCGAGTTCTTCGCCAACCAGCCCGCCATCGCCCGTCACCTCCAGACCATCGTCGACGTGGGTCTCGGCTACGTCCGCCTCGGCCAGCCCGCCACCACGCTGTCGGGCGGCGAGGCCCAGAGGGTGAAGCTGTCGTCGGAGCTGGCCAAGCGCTCCACCGGCCACACCATGTACATCCTCGACGAGCCCACCACCGGCCTGCACTTCGAGGACATCCGCAAACTCCTCACGGTCCTGTCCCGACTTGTCGATCAAGGAAACACGGTCCTGGTCATCGAGCACAACCTCGACGTCATCAAGACCGCCGACTGGTTGATCGACATGGGCCCCGAGGGGGGCACCGGAGGAGGAACAGTGGTGGTGGAAGGCACGCCGGAGCAGGTGGCGGCGACCCCCGAGAGCTACACGGGTCAGTTCCTCGCGCCGCTCCTGTCCCCGAGCTGAGACTGTCGCGTCCCTAGGGTGGATCGATGAGACGAGGGGCGCGATGGGCGCTGTACGGCGGCATCGTCGCGGCCGTCGTGGGCCTGTCCGTCTACCACGCCCGGGTCCTCGCCGATCCGCCCTACTCCTACACCGGCACGTTCCGCTTCGGGTGGTCGTTGCTCTACATCGCCGTGTTGACGGTGACCGCCTACGGACTCGGTCTGCCCGAGCTTCCCCGCACTGCCGGGCGGGCCCTCGTGGTCTCGGTGGTCGCCGCGGTCAGCGGAGCCGTGGTGATCTCCGTGCTCCAGCTGTTGACCAGCGATGCCCTTCTGCCCCGCTTCGTGGTGTTCGGCTCCGCGGTGCTCCTCGTGCCCTGGTTCCTGTTCTGTGCCGCCCTCGCCGTCGGCGGTCGTCAGCGCGCTGCCGACCGTGACCGGGTCCTTGTCGTCGGGTCGGTCGAAGAGGTCGAGGCGCTTCGCCGCGACCTACGCCGGGCCCCCGAGTTCTCGGCGGCGATCGTGGGGGTCTGCTCCCGAGTGGGGCGGGCCAACTCGAGGGAAAGCCCGCTTCCGACGGGCCCCTCGTGGCCCGTGTCGTCGAGACGGGTGCCACGCTGGTGGTGCTCGACCGCAACGCGGAGGCCGACGACTCGATCGTCGAGCAGGCCGCCGAGCTGCACGGGCGGGGTGTGCGGGTGCGCAGCTACTCGTTGTTCGTCGATCAATGGCTGGGCAAGGTGCCCCTGTTCGAGCTCGAACGGGTGCCACTGCTGTTCGACGTCGGCGAGGTGCATCGTGCCCGCTACGGACGGGTGAAGAGACTCATGGACCTGACGGTGGGTCTGCTCGCCTCGGTCGTGCTGCTTCTCGCGATTCCGTTTGTTGCTGTTGGCAACCTCGTCGGGAGTCGGGGGCCGCTGCTCTTTCGTCAGCAGCGGGTCGGCAAACAGGGAACGAACTTCTCCATCTTGAAGTTCCGCACGATGCGGCCACGAACCGGTTCCGGCGAAACGGGGGCCGGAGACTGGACCCGCGCCGACGATCCGCGGATCTCCGCGTTCGGCAAGGTCCTGCGGCGGACCCATCTCGATGAGCTCCCCCAGGCCGTCAACATCATTCGTGGTAATATTTAGGTGGTGGGGGCCTCGTCCGGAGCAGCCGCACTATGTGGCCGAGCTCAGGAGCGTTCTGCCCTTCTACGACCTGCGTCACCTGGTGCGGCCTGGTCTCACCGGGTGGGCCCAGGTCACGTATCCGTGCGGGGCCGACGAGACCGACGCCAGAGAGAAGCTCCAGTACAGGCTCTGGTACCTACGGCACCAGAGCCTGTCGCTCGGCCTGCGCATCACCGGGCGCACGATCGGGAGCGTCCTCGGCGGTGGTGGGCGGTGACGTCGGAGGTCCCGACGGTCTCGGTGATCATCCCCGCCCTCGACGAAGTCGATGACATCGGTGGTTGTCTCGAGGCCGTCGCCGCTCAGGGGCTCCCGGCCGATGCACTCGAGGTGGTCCTGGTCGACGGCTGCTCGTCGGACGCAACGGTGGACGCGGCTCGATGTGCCGCCGCGACCCTCGGGTTGGTGCTGCATGTCGTCGAGAGCCCTAGGCGACGCACCTCCATCAGTCTCAACCGCGGGCTCGAGTCCGCGCGCGGTCGCTTCGTGGTGCGCCTCGACGCCCGCAGCCGGATCCAGCCCGGCTACGTCGCGACCACCACGGGCATCCTCGATCGCGAATCGACCATCGGTGTGGTCGGGGGAGCCAGGTCGCTGTGGCCCGCTCAGCGCGACTCATCGACCGCTCCATCGTTCGGGCGCTGTCGAATCGTTACACGACCGGGTTGTCGCGGTACCGGCGATCGAGCTCGTCCGGACCGTCCGACACCGTGTGGATGGGGGTGTTCCGCACCGAGGACCTCAGTGCCCTCGGGGGATGGGACCCCGACTTTGGGATCAACGAGGACTGGGATCTCAACCAACGGTTCCGCCTCCACGGCATGGGGGGGGGGTGTGGTTCGAGGCGGGTCTCGACTCCGGGTACGTGCCACGGGCAACCCTCCACAAATTGGCCCGCCAGTATTTCGGTTATGGCAGGGCCAAGGGCCGGTGGTGGGTCCGTGGCCAGCGGCCTGCGCTGCGGCAGCTGGCCCTCTTCGCCGCACCTCCGGCGTGCGTATTGCTGGTCTGGCGGCTCTCACATCGGGTCGGCGCCGCCGGATGGCTCCTTGCCCCCGCAGGGCTCCTGCTCGCCGATGCGGTGGGCGCCCGGGAGCCGCCGATCGGCGCTGCAGAGCGCACGGGCAGCGCTGCGGTGATTGCGACGTACCGCGCCGCGTGGTGGGCGGGAGTCCTTTCCGGAGCGATTGAGGAGCTGCTCGGCCTTCGCGACCGGCCGGCATGACCTCACGCTCCCGGGCCCGTACGTGGACCATCGGAGATCAGGTTCTCTCGAGCCTGACGAACTTTGCTGTCTCCGTGCTGGCCGCACGCCATCTGTCACCAGAGGGGTTCGGCTCATTCGCTCTGGCCATGGTGTTGTACTTCTTGGCGGTCGGAGTCACTCGGGCATTGTGCGGCGATGTCCTCCTCGTCCGGCATTCGAGGGATCGCACCGACGAGGCTGCACTCGGCTCGATGAGCGCCGCCCTGGTCATCGGCCTCGTCGGCGCGCTGTTGGTCGTTGTTGTCGCGGTGTTCGCCGATGCTTACGCCCGACCCGTGCTCCTGGCGCTCGCAGTCACGTTGCCCTTGCTCTGTCTGCAGGACACGTTGCGTTTCGTGTTCATCGCAGCCGCTCGTGGCGAGATGGCATTCGCGAACGACGCTGTCTGGGCCGCCAGTCAGCTTGCGGTGCTCGGAACCCTGGTTCTGTGGTTCGACCCCACCTCGTGGAGCCTCCTGCTCGGCTGGGGCCTCTCGGCCGGCGTCGCTGCCATCGTCGGCCTCCTGCAGACGACCGGGTGGCCGGCACCGTCGCGAGCCTGGGCCTGGCTCGACCGGGGGCGAGACCTCTGGCCGCGCTTCCTCGGCGAGTTCGCAGCCACGATGGGTGCCTGGCAGGTCGTTCTCCTGGGCGTCGGGGGCATCGCCGGGATCACGACGCTCGCGGCCATCGGCGGTTGCCAGGTTGTCTTCGGACCCCTCCACGTCGCCAACATCGGTGCTCGGCTCATCGCGGTTCCCGAGGGAGCGCGCGCCAAGGCCGACGCCCGAAGGGCGGTGCTGCTCGCAGCGCGGATCGCACTGGCGCTCGTGGCACTCGCAGCGCTTTGGACATTGGTTCTTCTCGACTTCCCAGACGCCTTTGGTATCGCCCTGTTGGGCGAGACATGGCCGCTCACACAGGGGGTGCTGTTCCCCTTCGGGATCTTCATGGTGGGTGAGGCCGCCATCTCCGGTGCCGGGATCGCGCTCCGGGTCCTTGCTGACGCCGCGGCGGCTCTCCGGGCTGCGCTTGCCGCGGCGACGGTCCTGCTGTTGGCGGCTCTCTCCGCAGCCTGGGTCGGCAGTCTGTCCACCATCGGGTGGGCTTTGGCTGCGTCCGGCGTCGTCGGTGCCATCGTGTGGTGGGCAGTCGTGGTCCGCCGCACGGAGCTCGGAGAGCCGTAGCCCGTGTTGCCGGAAAGGAAGCTCTGATGCAATCCGAACCGGCTGACCCCATTGATGCCGACCGGCTCCAGGCCTCGTTGAACGGCGTCGAGGGCTGGCTGCACTTCGATGAGGCGGCGGCGCTTGCATCCTCGTCGGGTGGGGGTCGCGTTCTCGCCGTTGACCCTCACACCGGGAGCGTGGAGCACCGAGCTGAGTACGACGCCGTCGACACTTTTCCGAGTTTTGCGCCAACAGCGATCGCTCGAGTCTCGGAGCGTTTATCGAACCCGTTCGCCGCCCGTCGCACGAGGCTCGTCCGCTCGTCCGCTCGTCCCGAATCGATCTGTTGATTCACTCGTCATCGATGGGTCACACGAGTACGTAGACGTTCTCCAGGACATCGATGACTGGGTGAGTTCACTTCGCCCCGGGGCTCGCGTGGCCTACAACGACGCGTCGTGGACTGGCGTCTACCGGGCGTTGCGCGAACGAGTCGTGCGTCGCGGCACCCCGTGCCGCAATCCGCGCCTCGTGCGAAGCACGCTGTTCGTGGAGTACGACCCATCGTCGCCGTTTGATGGACCTCAGAAGCTGAGGTGGTCGATTCTGGCGGCGACGTTGGCGGCGCGACCAGCTGCCAATGGGTTCGTGCCGTATCTGCCCGAGCGGCTGAAGAGGTGGGCCCACTCCGCAACTGCGTTCCTCGCCTGACGCTAGGCCTCACGTGATCGTCAGCATCCTGTCCAGCGCGACCTTTGCCCACTGTGCTGTCTCGGCGTCGACGGTGATCCGGTTGACCACCCGGCCGGCCACGAGGTTCTCGAGCACCCAGCACAGGTGGGGGGCGTCGATGCGGAACATCGTCGAGCACGGGCACACGAGCGGATCGAGCGAGACGATCGTCTTGTCGGGAGTCTCGTCGTTGAGGCGGTTGACGAGGTGGATCTCGGTGCCCACCCCGATGACCGAGCCGGGAGGTGCCGCCTCGACCGCCCTGATGATGAAGTCGGTGGAACCGACCTGATCGGCCAGCACGCACGTCTCGCGGGCGCACTCGGGATGGGCCACGACGATGCTGCCGGGGTACTGGGCCCGGAACGAGGCGATGTGCTCGGGGCGGAACCGCTGGTGCACCGAGCAGTGGCCCTTCCAGAGCAGAAGCGTGGCCTCCTTGGCCTCGGCGTCGCCGAGGCCCCCCATCTCGAGGCGGGGGTTCCAGATCCTCATGTCGCTGTCGCCGTAGCCGAGCTGGAACCCGGTGTTGCGGCCGAGGTGCTGGTCGGGGAAGAAGAGCACCTGGCGCCCACCGGCACCGTTGGTGGACCGATCACCGAGGGAGAGGGCCCACTCGAGCACGGCCTTGGCGTTGGTGGAGGTGCACACCGCTCCGCCGTGCTGACCCACGAAGGCCTTCAGTGCGGCCGATGAGTTCATGTAGGTGACAGGCACGATCGTCGAGATGTCGGTGACCTGGGCGAGCGCCTCCCAGGCTTCCTCGACCTCCTCGAGATCGGCCATGTCGGCCATCGAGCAGCCGGCGTTGAGGTCGGGGAGGATCACCTGTTGGTGGTCACCGGTGAGGATGTCGGCCGACTCGGCCATGAAGTGCACACCGCAGAACACGATGTAATCGGCGTCGGGATGCTCCTGGGCCAGCACCGAGAGACGGAACGAGTCGCCCCGGGCGTCGGCCCAGCGCATCACCTCGTCGCGCTGATAGTGGTGGCCGAGGATGAACACCCGCTCGCCGAGGGTCTGCTTGGCCGCATGGATGCGGGTGGACAGTTCGTCGAGCGAGGCGTCGGCGTAGCGCTCGGGGAGCGGGATCTGGAGCCGGAGCATGTTGTCAATAACCCCCACAGGGAAGTGGGCACCGATGGTGACCGGTGGGGGCAGCCTGGTCGCCGCTCCACGGGGATGGCGGTCTCGGTGTCCGAAATGGTGCCGGATACCAGGCCGGCAGGTCCACTCTAGGCCAAACTCGGCCGTTATGGACGGGGTGAAGACCGCAAGGTCGCTTAATGCGACTGCCCCCTGTCGATCCCGGAGCGAATCCCGCACGTTGGTGGGTCGTCGCGAGCATCGGCTCCCTCATGGCGGTCGCCGTCGTGGTCCGCCTCATCGGGATCGGGCTGGAGCCGCTCACCTTTCATGGGTCACGCCAGCTCTACGACGCCTTGATGGCCAGGGGGTTCTGGTTGGATCTCGGTGGCCAGGTTCCCGCCGGAACCGAAGGCGCAGTTCGTGCCGCGACCTCGGCGGTGATCGAGCCACCCGTCGGCCGACGGCGCTACTGATCGGGCTCGTGGCCGGGTGCCTGGTGCAGGCCCTTGTGTTCGTGCACCACACTCCGACGCACGTCTACTACCACCTGCTCGCGATCGTTCCGTTGGTGGTGGCTGTCGGATCCGTCGCCGGAGCCCTCGGCGGCGTGATCCGTCGCCGCACCGACCGCGTGGCATCACGAGTCGGTGCGGTTGCCTTGCTCTGCGCGTCCGTGCTGCTCCTCGTGGCACGCCCGTATCCCTACCTCGAGACATCGTTGCCCAACCGTCTCGCGATGATGGTGGCGGCAGCCAGGGAGGCCGGACCGGCGCTCGGGCACAGCGACCGTGTGCTGTTCGTGTCGAGGGCTTACGGGGTCGTGCAGCAGTACGACGGGTATCTCGCCGGTCCGGCCTGGCCGCTCCAGGGTGATCTCGACGCGGAAGCAAGGTTCGGTGTGCCCAACCGGTCGGCCGAGGAGCGATTCGCGGCGATGGAGGAGGCCCAGCCCATCGAATGGGTTCTTGTCACCGAGCTTGCGGTGCTGGAGGAGCAACCGGACCTCGCTCGACTCCTTCGGTCGCGCTTCGAGCTGTCGGTACAGGGCGACGGCTGGACCGCCTACCGGCGTCGCTGACGGCGATTCACGATCGCCGATCGAGGCCTGTCGGGATCAGCGTTCAGGCGGGTCGGGTGGCACCAGCGCGACCCCGGTTCCGTCGGTGGCGATGACGTGCCAGCCGCCAGCCTCCAGGGCTGTGACGATCTCGCTGGAGGGCCGGCTGAGCACGCAGGTGACGTCGGCGGCCCGGAGCTGGGCGATGACCGATTGCTGGTCACCGGGGGAGTAGAACCAGAGGAACTTCGAGAGATCCAGCCCGTAGACATCGTTGCGTCCGTCGATCGAAGTGGGGATGTCCGGTCGCGCCCACAGGACCCAGTTTCCGAGCGTGTAGTCGTTGGCCAGGCGACAGCCCGCCGGGAGCGCCGACGACGGGCCCACCGGAGTGTCTGCCCCCGGCTCCGAGGTGGAGACGATTCGGGGAATGGCGATCGCCACGATCGTCGGGAGGAGCACGTCGAGGCGCCGGTAGGCCGTGAACGCGAAGACCAGCACCACCACGAAGGCGATGAGGATCAGCTCGAATCCGCCCGAGAGTTCGAGGACCTGCCAGGGATGGGCCCATTCGCTCACATTGACCTTCGAGACCTCGCGCACGTACCGCGCGTAGCTCCACATCGAGGTGCCGTACGGGGTGGCCAGCGTGGCTAGGCCTGCGGCCACCATCACGACCGCGACGTCGAGTCCGCGCCGAGCGAGCCGCCGAATCTCCCGGGGCTTTTCGTCGAGGACGACACCGACGGTGGCGGCACCGAGGATGACGAGACCAACCAGAGCCGCAGAGTGCAGGTTGGTCCACACGGCGAAGATCACCGCAGTGGCGAGCTGGGGCCGTTCGGCGACGTCGCCGAGGATGAGCAGGATCCCGGCCATCATCCCGATCGTGGCGGCCCGCGACGTTGCTCCGTATCGTTGGGCGGCCTATCGGATCGACAGGCCGATGGCCACGACCATCAGCGGCTTGATCGCCGCCATCCCCGCGAAGCCGCCCGCCCAGAGCACAGCGGAGAGCAGCACTCCCCACAGCCAGCCGTTCGATTGCCAGGGGCTTCCGGCGAAGGTCCACGTGAGGGGATCCGACCAAGGCACCGCCCGGTTGTCGACGATCCAGCGGCCGGTGGCGGCGTACATCCAGGCGTCGGTGAGTTGCGCGGGTTGCCAGCTGATCAGGGCGACAGCCGACAGCGCACCCAGGGCGATCCAGTGATTGCGAAGCGTCTTTCGGACCCGCACGAGCCGGACCGTATCCCGACCGCCGTAGCCTGACCGCGATGGTGCAGCGACCTCCGGCGGGCTCGATCCCCGACGCTCCCGGCTCGTATCAGTTCAGGGATTCCTACGGGCGCGTCATCTACGTGGGCAAGGCCAAGAGCCTGCGCCAGCGCCTGTCGAGCTACTTCCAGAACCCCCGCAACCTCGCCCCGCGCACCGCTTCGATGGTGGCCACCGCCGAGTCGGTCGAGTGGATCCAGGTCCGCAACGACGTCGAGGCGCTCATGCTCGAGTACAGCCTCATCAAGCAGCACCAGCCGCGCTTCAACATTCGGTTGCGGGACGACAAGAGCTATCCGTTCCTGGCGGTGACCCTCGACGACGAGTGGCCCCGGGCCACCGTGATGCGCGGCGCCAAGCGCAAGGGCACCCGGTACTTCGGGCCGTACGGTCACGCCTGGGCGATCCGCGAGACGCTCGATCTGCTCCTTCGCACCTTCCCCGTGCGCACCTGCTCGGACAACAAGTTCGGCCGCCACGAACGCCTCGGGAAACCCTGCCTGTTGTTTCACATCGAGAAGTGCTCGGGGCCGTGTGTCGGTGAGATATCGGGCGAGGCCTACGCCGACCTCGTTGGTGAGCTCGTCTCGTTCCTGGCCGGGGACACCGACGAGGTGGTGAAACGGCTCGAGAACGAGATGCGCGACGCCGCCACCGAGCTCGAGTTCGAACGGGCGGCCCGGGTCCGTGACCGCCTCGGCGCCGTTCGTCGGGCCATCGAGAAGCAGCAGATGGTGGTCGAGAAGGACGAGGACGTCGACGTGATCGGGCTGGCCGACGACGAGCTCGAGGCCGCCGTCCAGGTGTTCTTCGTGCGTAAGGGGAGGGTGCTCGGTCGGAAGGGGTTCGTGGTCGACAAGACCGAGGATCTCACCGAGGGTGAGCTGGTCGACCACATCCTCGAGGGTCTGTACGCCGAGCTGCCACCTCTCGGCGTGCCCAAGCAGGTGCTCGTGTCCGTGGCGAGCGCCGATCCGGAGCTCTACGAGGAGTGGCTGGAGCTGCAGCGCGGGTCGAAGGTGACGATTCGGGTGCCTCAGCGAGGGGCCAAGCGCGAGCTCATGGCCATGGTCGTCCGTAACGCCGAGGAGGAGCTGACCCGCCATCGGCTCCGGCGCTCCGCCGACCACAACACCCGGGCCCGGGCCCTCAACGAGCTCCAGGAGTGTCTCGACCTCCCTGAAGCGCCGCTGCGCATCGAGTGCTTCGACATGAGCCACATCCAGGGCAGCGACTACGTGGGTTCGATGGTGGTGCTCGAGGATGGGTTGCCGAAGAAGAGCGAGTACCGCCGCTTTAAGATCCGCAGCGGCCAGGGCAACGACGACTTCGCGGCGATGGAGGAGGTGCTCACGCGCCGGCTGACCGCGTACCTCGACGAGCGCCAGAAGCCCGTCACCGAGCGCGGGGGGCGGTTCTCGTACCCGCCCCAACTCCTTCTCGTCGACGGCGGGAAGGGTCAGCTCGGCGTGGCCGTGCGGGTGCTCGAGTCGTTGGGCCTCGACGAGGAGATCCCGGTGGCGTCACTGGCCAAGCAGTTCGAGGAGGTCTACCGACCGGGCAGCTCCGAACCGGTGCGGGTGCCTCGGCAGAGCGACGCGCTCTACCTCTTGCAACGGATCCGGGACGAGGCCCATCGCTTCGCCATCAGCTATCACCGCCAGCTCCGAGGTAAGCGGATGACGACGTCGGTGCTCGACGACATCCCGGGCCTCGGGCCCACGCGCAAGGCCCGACTGGTCAAGGAGCTCGGTGGGGTGGGGGCGGTGAAGTCAGCGTCGCTCGACACGCTGACCGAGCTCAGTTGGCTGCCCGATTCGGTGGCCGAGGCCGTCTTCACGAAGGTTCACGGTGATTCGCCCGTCGATGGGTGAGCATCTTCCCTGATGGCTGACGGCCATCCGCAGGACGCCAGTAGCTTCTGCGAAGTGAGTCCTCGTGAGCCGGAGTCGGTCGACAACGCCAGCCTCTGGGAGGACCATGCGGGCTGGTGGCAGCGGGCGTTCACCGAGGGAGCCGATCCCGAGTACACCGAGCAGATCCTGCCGATCGTGGCCGAGTGGACCCGTGGCTACGACAGGGTGCTGGAAGTCGGCACCGGGGAGGGCCAGGTCGCCCGGTTCGTCGCGGCCGATGGCGACCGAGTCGAAGGCACCCGCTTCGTGGTGGGCCTCGACCCCACGGCCAACCAGATCACCGAGGCCGAACGCCGTGACGGTGGCGTTCGGTATCTGCGGTCGGGGGCGGAGGCTCTTCCGCTCGCTGCGGTCAGCTTCGATGCCGTGGTGTGCTGTCTGGTCTTCGAGCACATCGACGATCTCGAAGGGGCCCTGGGCGAAGTGGCCCGGGTGCTTCGCCCCGGTGGTCGGTTCGTGTTCTGCCTGAACCACCCGCTGCTGTCGACCCCGGGCTCGGGTTGGATCGACGACCACGTGATCGATCCGCCCGAGCAGTACTGGCGCATCGGCCCCTACCTCACCGAGGCCGCAGAGATCGAGCAGGTCGAGAAGGGGGTCTTCATACGGTTCGTGCACCGCCCCTTGAGCCGGTACGTGAACACGATGGCCGACGTGGGTTTGCGGCTCGATCGGCTCCTCGAGCCACCCCCACCCCCGGGTTTCCTGGCTCGCGCGCCTGAGTACGTCGAGGCGGCCACCATCCCGCGACTGCTCACTCTTGTCGCCACCCGCACCTGACTGGGGCAGAGCCTCGAGCACCAGCCGAACCGATGTCCGACTGCGGGTGAAACGGGCCGGTAGCGTTCGGCCGTGAGCGACTTCGTGGTGATCACCGGGCTGTCCGGTGCCGGCCGCTCGTCGGCGGCCGACATCCTCGAGGACCTCGGCTGGTTCGTGATCGACAACCTGCCGCCGGCGCTGATCCCCAAGGTCGCCGAGCTGGCCCAGGCTCCGGGGTCGAGCATCGCCAACGTGGGCCTGGTGGTGGGATCCGGCCCGTACCACCTCGACGTCCTCCCGGCGCTCGAGGCGCTGCGCCGCCAGGGCAGCCGGCTCCGCATCGCCTATCTCGAGGCGGGCACCGATGTGCTCGTGCGTCGCTACGAGAGCAGCCGTCGCCGCCATCCCCTGTCCGGGCCCGAGCGCACGCTGGCCGACGCCATCGAGGCCGAGCGGGAGGTGCTCGGGGCGGTCAAGGCCGAGGCCGACGTCGTGATCGACACCACCGACCTCAACGTCCACCAGCTCCGCGCCCGCATGCTCGACCTGTTCGCCGCCGATGCTCCCACCACCGGCATGCAGACCACGCTCGTGTCGTTCGGCTACAAGCACGGGCTGCCTCTCGACACCGACCTGGTGATCGATTGCCGATTCCTGCCCAACCCCCACTGGGTCGAAGAGCTGCGCCCCCTCACCGGGCTCGACCAGCCGGTGCGCGACTACGTCCTCGGCCAGCCCATCACCGCGGCCTTCCTCACCGAGCTGCGCTCGCTGTTGACCCTCCTGCTGCCCGCCTACGTCACGGAGGGCAAGGCCTACCTCACCATCGCCCTCGGATGCACCGGGGGCCGGCACCGGTCGGTGGCGATCGCCGAGGAGATCGCCGCCGGGCTGCGTGAGGGCGGCTTCGATCTGCGGGTCACGCATCGCGACATGGGGCGCTGAGGCAGGAGATCGACTGGCAGCGGTGCGGCCGACGTGATCGGATGGTCGGCACTTCGTCAACGGGGACACTTGGGAGGCACGGAAATGGCGATTCGCGTCGGTGTGAACGGCTTCGGTCGAATCGGCCGCAACTTCTTCAGAGCGGTCAGGCAGACGGGGGCCGACATCGAGATCGTGGCGGCCAACGACCTCGGCCAGATTCCCGAGATGGCGCACCTGCTGAAGTACGACTCGGTGATGGGGCGCCTCGGTGCCACGGTCGAAGCCGTCGACGACGGCATCGTGGTCGACGGCCAGAAGGTCACGATCACCGCGATCCGCGACCCGAAGGAGCTGCCCTGGGGTGAGCTCGGTGTCGACGTCGTCGTCGAGTCGACGGGCTTCTTCACCGACCGCGACAAGGCGGCGGCCCACCTCGACGCCGGCGCGCCCTTCGTCATCGTCTCGGCCCCGGCCACCAACGCCGACGCCACCTTCGTCGTCGGGGTCAACGACGACACGTTCGACCCGGCCACGCACAAGGTGATGTCGAACGCCTCGTGCACCACGAACTGCTTCGTGCCGATGGTCAAGGTCCTCGACGACGCCTTCGGGCTGGAGAAGGGCCTCATGACCACCGTGCACGCCTACACCGGTGACCAGAACCTGGTCGACGGACCCCACACCGACCTGCGCCGCGCTCGGGCCGCCGCCGCCAACATCATCCCGTCCTCCACCGGGGCGGCGCGGGCCACCGGCCTGGTGCTCGAGGCCATGAAGGGCAAGCTCGACGGCACCGCCCTGCGGGTGCCGGTGACCGATGGGTCGGTCACCGATTTCGTGGGAGTGCTCCGGGCCGACGTCACCGTCGACGAGGTGAACGAGGCGTTCCGGGCCGCGGCGGCGTCAGGGCCGATGGCCAACGTGCTGGTGTACACCGACGAGCCCATCGTCTCGAGCGACATCGTCGGATCGCCGGCGTCGTGCACCTTCGACTCCAAGCTCACCATGGCCATGGGCAACCTGGTCAAGGTGCTCGGTTGGTATGACAACGAGTGGGGCTACTCGAACCGGCTCGTCGATCTCGTGAAGATCGTCGGCGCCGCCAACAAGTAGTCGTCGCCCATGCCCGTTCCCACGCTCGAGGATCTCGGCGACCTCGACGGTCGTCGGGTGCTGCTGCGCGCCGATTTCAACGTCCCCGTCGCCGATGGTGAGATCGTCGACGACTTCCGGATCAGGGCCGCCCTGCCGACCATCGGCTATCTCCTCGAGCACGGGGCTCACGTCACCGCGTGCACCCACCTCGGTCGGCCCGAGGGGGCACCGGATCCGGCGTACTCCGTCGAACCGGTGCGGCGCCGACTGGCCGAGCTGGCCCCGCCGGTCGAGCTGCTCGACAACCTGCGCTTCGACCCGGGGGAGACGGCCGACGACCCGGCCTTCGTGCAGCGGCTGATCGAGGGCCAGGACGTCTACGTGAACGACGCCTTCGGGGCGTCGCACCGCGCCCACGCCTCGGTCGTCGGGCCCCCCCGGTTCCTGCCTTCGGCCGCCGGTCGTCTCCTTCAACGGGAGATCGAGGTCCTTCTGCCGTTGCGTGACGAACCGGCCCGACCCTTCGTCGTGGTCCTCGGCGGGTCGAAGGTCTCCGACAAGCTGGGGGTCATCGATTCTCTGCTCGAGGTCGCCGACGCCCTGGTGATCGGCGGCGGCATGGGCTTCACGTTCCTCGCCGCCCAGGGGCACCGGATCGGCGATTCCCTGGTCGAGCTCGACCACGTCGACCCGTGCCGGCGACTGCTCGAGTCGGGCGCGGCGATCCATCTCCCGACCGACCTCACGGTGCTCGGCCCGGGTGGCGAGATCGGACGACCCGCCGCGGGGGGAGAGGTGCGCCAGGTCGGCGCCGACGTCCCCGACGGCTGGAAGGGCCTCGACATCGGACCGGGCACCGCCGCCGCCTTCGGGGATCTGATCGCCGAGGCCCGCACCGTCTTCTGGAACGGGCCGATGGGCGTCTTCGAAGACCCCCGGTTCGCGGCCGGCACCAGGACGGTGGCCGAGGCGATGGCCGAGGCCCGCGGGTTCACCGTGGTCGGCGGGGGCGACTCCGCCGCCGCCCTCGATTCCTTCGGGCTGGCCGACGAGGTCGATCACGTCTCCACCGGGGGTGGCGCCTCGCTCGAACTGCTCGAGAACGGCGACCTCCCTGGTCTCGAAGCTCTCAGAGGAGCCCCGAATGCCCACTGACCGCACACCGCTCATCTCCGGCAACTGGAAGATGAACCTCAATCACTACGAGGCGACGGCCATGCTCGATCGCCTGCGCTACCTCCTCGAGAAGGACGACTACGAGGCCGTCGACGTGTCGGTGCACCCACCGTTCACCGACATCCGCACGGTGCAGACGTTCCTGCAGAGCGAGAAGGTGCCGATCAGCTGGGGCGCCCAGGACTGCCACTGGGAGGCGAGCGGGGCCTTCACCGGCGAGGTGGCGCCGTCGATGCTGGCCAAGTTGGGTGTCGCCTACGTCATCGTCGGTCACAGCGAACGCCGTCAGTGGTTCGGCGAGACCGACGCCGTCGTCGGCCGTAAGGCCAAGGCCGTTCTGGCCCACGACATGACTCCGATCCTGTGTTGCGGAGAGACCCTCGAGGAGCGGCAGGGCGAGGCCACCCACGGGAAGGTGACCGGTCAGGTCCATGCCGGTATCGATGCGCTCGAAGCCGAGCAGGTCGCGGGCCTGGTGATCGCTTATGAGCCCATCTGGGCCATCGGCACCGGCCACACCGCCAGCGCCGGTGATGCCCAGCAGGTGTGTGGGTGGATCCGGGCCAAGGTGGCGGAGATGAAGGGCGCCGCCGCCGCCGCCGCCGTACGGATCCAGTACGGCGGTTCGGTGAAGGCGGCCACGATCGTCGAACTCATGGCCCAGCCCGACGTCGACGGCGCCCTGGTGGGGGGGGCATCACTCGACCCGGACGAGTTCGCCCAGATCGTGCAGTTCTGGCGCACCGCGGGCTGACGGCCGGACGATTCCTGGTAGCGTCCCCGCCCGTGGTCACCGCCGTTCTCGCCATCCACGTCCTTGTCTGCCTGGTCTTGATCGTCCTCGTGCTGCTCCACAGCGGGCGCGGTGGCGGGCTGTCCGACATGTTCGGTGGTGGGCTCGGGGCCTCGGCGGCCGGCTCGACCGTGGTCGAGAAGAACCTCGACCGTCTCACCGTGATCGCCTCGTTGGTGTTCACGTTCACCACCATCACGCTCGCCCTGGCCATCGACGCCTGACCGCATCGGACCTCAGGTCCGCCCCCACGCCCACCAGCGGTCGTGGCGTCGTTCCAGACCGAGGTCCATCTCGAAGCACGACGACAGCGCGTCGGCGGTCAGTACCTGTTCGAGCGGCCCTGAGGTCATGATCGTGCCGGCGTGCAACAGCAGCCCATGGGTGAACCCGGCGGGGATCTCCTCGACGTGATGGGTGACGAGCACGATCGGGGCCGTGCCGGGTCGGGCGGCGAGGGCGGCCAATCCGCCCACGAGGGTCTCTCGGCCCTCGAGGTCGAGGCCGGCGGTCGGCTCGTCGAGCAGCAACAGCCCCGGCTCGGTCATCAGGGTGCGGGCCAGGAGGACCCGTTGGCGTTCGCCTGAGGACAGCGATCCGAAGGTGCGATCGGCGTACGGCGCCATCGCCACCTCGGCCAGGCAACGCCGGGCTCGCTCACGGTCGTCGTCGTCGTAGCGGTGCCACCAGGGTTCCAGGGCCGCGTTCTTCGCCGTCATCACGACGTCGGTGGCGGTGAGATCGGGGCGGAGCAGGTCGGCCATCCCGGCGCTGGCCAGACCGATGCGGGTGCGGAGGCGGCGTACGTCGGTTCGGCCCAGGCGCTCACCCAGCACGTCCACCGTGCCGTGGCTCGGGTGCAGGTACAGCGAGGCGATCCTCATCAGCGACGACTTCCCGGAACCGTTGCGCCCGAGCACCACCCAGCGCTGGTGGGGCTCCACCACCCAGTCGATGCCCCGCAGGAGGTGGCGCCCGTCGCGGACGAGGCCGACATCTCTGATCGCCAACGCCGGGCCGGTCGACGGTGGCAGCGGGCTCGGCTCGGGCATCGGTCGGCGACGTTACCGTCGGCTGGGTTCGGACGGTCATTCGGTGAGTGGTGCCGGCGGACCAGTAGCGTAGATGCCCACCGGCGACCGTCGTCGGTTCCTCGCAGCGCCCGAAGAGACGACACCCCATCGACCTCGCGCTCGGCCTCCTCGCCGTCGTCCTGCTCATCGCCTTCAACGGGGTGTTCGTCGCGGCCGAGTTCGCGTTGGTCGCCGTCGATCGCAGCAAGATCGAGCGGGAGATCGCTGCCGGGAGCCGCCGCGCCCGCATCGCCGACGGCCTGCTGCGCCATCTGTCGTTCCAGTTGAGTGGAGCCCAGTTCGGCATCACGGTGACGTCGCTCGTGCTCGGTTTCCTGGCCCAGCCCGTCGTCGCCCCGTTGCTGCGACCGCTACTGGAGCCGTTCGTCGGAGCGCGGGCGGTGGCCGGGTTGTCGCTCCTGTTGGCGTTGGTCCTGACGACCGTGGTGCAGATGGTCGTCGGGGAACTGGTACCGAAGGGACTGGCCATCGCCCGTCCCGAGGCCACCACGTTGCGTCTGGCCCCGGTCATCCGGGCCTACGGCATCGTGGCCGGCCCTGTCCTCAGGGTGCTCGATGGTGCGGCCAACCGCATCGTGCGGGGGCTCGGTGTCGAGCCGCAGGAGGAGCTGTCGAACGTGCGCTCCCTCACCGAGCTGTTGGTGCTGGTCGAGACGTCCACCGAGAAGGGCACGTTGCCGGGAGGGGCCAGCGCCCTGCTCACCCGGTCCATCCGGTTCGGATCGAAGTCGGCCGGGGACGCGCTCATCCCGCGGGTGGCCATGCGGGCCTTACCGATCGACGCGACCGTCACCGACCTGGTGCTGCTCTCGGTCGAGACGGGTCACAGTCGCTTCCCTCTGTATGGCACCGACCTCGACGACGTGCGGGGCGTGGTCCACGTCCGCCGGGCCCACACCGTTCCGCGGTCGAGCCGTGACACAACGTCCGTCTCCGAGCTCATGAGCCCGGTCCTGGCCGTACCCGAGAGCCGCGACCTCGACGACGTGCTGGTCGACCTGCGCCGGGCCCGGACCCACCTCGCCGTGGTCGTCGACGAGTACGGCGGCACCGCAGGGATCCTCACCCTCGAGGACGTGCTCGAGGAGATCGTGGGGGAGATCGACGACGAGCACGACCGGCCCCCTGATCTCACCCGGGTCCGCCGACGGGGCGAGTTCGTGGTGGGGGGCACGTTGCACGCCGACGAGGTGTTCGACCTGTGCGGGCTCGAGCTTCCCGACGGTGAGTACGAGACGATCGCGGGCTTCGTGCTCGACCGGCTCGGGCGCATCCCAGCCGAGGGCGAGACGGTCGATGAGGGTGAGTGGAGCATCGAGGTCGTCACCTTGGATCGCCGGCGCATCGCCGAGGTTCGGCTCCGGCCCCGGGTCGACGGAGATGACCGACCGTGAACGGGTGGGCCCTCCTCGCGGTTGTGGTGCTGCTTCTCGTCAACGCCTACTTCGTGGCCATCGAGTTCTCCGTCGTCGGCTCGCGTCGCAGCCGGCTCGAGCCGTTGGCCGACGCCGGTGACCGCCGCGCCCGACGTGGGCTCGTTGCCATCTCCGACCTGAGCAACCGCCTGGCCGGCGCCCAGCTCGGGATCACCGTGGCTTCCTTGCTCCTCGGCCTGGTGGGTGAACGGGCGGTAGCGGTGGTGTTCGAGCGCCTCTTCGAGACGTTGGGCCTGCCCGAGGGTCTGGTGCGACCGACCTCGGTGGTGCTGGCCCTCGGCATCGTGGTGTTCCTGCACATGCTTGTCGGGGAGATGGTCCCGAAGAACCTGGCGCTGGCCAACCCCGAGCGCGTGCTGCGGGCGCTGGCCGGGGTCGACCGGCTCTACCTGGCGGTGGTCCGTCCGATCGTGCGGCTGCTGAAGGCCATGGGCAACGGCGGGGTTCGCCTTCTCGGGGTCGAGCCCCGCGACGAGCTGGCCAGCGCCCACACCGCCGAGGAGTTGGCCGTCGTCGTGGCGGCTTCGCGCCAGGAGGGCACCATCGAGGACTTCGCCGCGGAGCTGCTCACCGGTGTCCTCGAGTTCTCGGGACGCACGGTGGCCGACGTGATGGTCCCGGGCTCCGACATCTGTGCGATCCCGCTCTCGATCACCGTGGCCGAGGCCGAGGTGCTCGTGGTCGATCGGGGTCACAGTCGCCTACCGGTCACCGGTCCGGGGGGGCTGGACGACATCGTCGGGTTCGTGCACGCCAAGGACCTGTTGGCCCTGGCCGTGCCGGCGATCGATCGTCCGTTGCCCCTGCGGCTGGTGCGACGCATGCTCGTGGTCCCGGTCGACGGGTCGTTGGAGGACGCGATGGTGGCCATGCGGCGCTCGCGGGTGCACTTCGCCCTCGTGCAGCGACCGGACGGCACCACCGCCGGCCTCGTCACGCTCGACGACCTGCTGGAACAGCTCCTCGGCGACATCGTCGAGGAGCTCCACGGCGACGAGCAGCCACCCGCGACAGAACCCGGGTGGACGTGACGGTGCGGTGAGGGTGGCGGTGAGGGTGCCCGGCGGGTGCCGGGTGGTCTCGTAACGTGGCGGTAGACATCTGGATCGGAGAAGGTCATGGGACTACTCGACGGCAAACGGCTTCTCATCACCGGGGTCCTCAGCGACTCGTCGCTCGCGTTCGGCGTGGCGGCGCTGGCCCAGCAGGAGGGAGCGGAGATCGTTCTCACCGGTGTGGGCAAGGGCATGAAGCACACCGAACGGGCGGCGCGTCGCCTTCCCGTCGAACCGCCGGTGCTGGAGATGGACGTCGCCGACCCGGCCCAGCTCGATGCCGTGCGGGCCGATCTCGGCGAACGGTGGGGCGGTGTCGACGGCGCCCTGCACGCCATCGGGTTCGCCCCCCCGGTCTGCCTCGGTGGCACGTTCATGGAGGCGGGCTGGGACGACGTCGCCGTGGCCCTCAACGTGTCCGCGTACTCGCTGAAGGCGCTGGCCGAGGTGGTCGCTCCGCTGATGCCCGATGGTGGCTCGATCGTCGGGCTCGACTTCGACGCCACCGTGTCGTGGCCGGCCTACGACTGGATGGGTGTGGCCAAGGCGTCTCTCGAGTCCACGTCCCGCTACCTCGCCCGCTATCTCGGGGCCCAGCAGGTGCGGGTGAACCTCGTGGCCGCGGGTCCGATCAAGACCATCGCCGCCCGCTCCATCCCCGGCTTCTCCCGGTTCGAGGACGTGTGGGACGACCGGGCCCCCCTCGGCTGGGACGTGCGCGACTCCTCGGCGGTGGCGAAGGCCTGCGTGGTGTTGCTGTCGGACTGGTTCCCCCAGACCACCGGCGAGATCGTCCACGTCGACGGCGGCTTCCACACCACCGGGGCATGACCGACGGTTCGGGTCCGCCGGCCCCTGCGGTTGACCATCCCTCGCCCCGTTCCTCTAGGTTCGCCTCATGAAGATCGGCATCCTCGGTGGCACCGGCCCGGCTGGCAGTGGACTGGCGGCGCGGCTGGCGGCGGCCGGTCACGAGGTCGTCATCGGCTCGCGTTCCGGGGAGCGGGCCGACGAGGTGGTGGCGAAGTTGTGTGAGCGCTGGGCCGACCGGTCGCTCGCCATCACCGGGGCCGAGAACGCCGAAGCCGCCGACGCCGAGTTCATCGTCGTCGCCACCCCATGGGACGCGGCCTGGACGACGGCCAAGTCGGTTCGTGAGCACCTGGGCGGGAAGGTCGTGCTGTCCATGGCCAACGCGCTCGTGCGGGTGGGTCACGAGTTCCAGCCGCTCGCGCCGCCCCGCGGGTCGGTGGCGGCCAGTGTGCAGGCGGCGGTGCCGGGCTCCTACGTCGTGGCTGCGCTGCACCACGTGCCGGCGAAGGAGTTGGGAGACCTGCGCCATGCCGTCGAGAGCGACGTGCTCATCTGCTCCGACCACCCCGAGGCCAAGCGGCAGTGCCTCGACCTGATCGCCCAGATGCCCGACCTGCGGCCCCTCGACGCCGGCGATCTCACCCAGGCCGCTCCGATCGAGGCGTTCACCGCGGTGCTGCTCGAGTTGAACGTGCGCTACAAGACCCGGGTGGCGATCAAGTTCACCGGCATCGATCTCGGCTGACGGTCACCTCGCGGTGGGGGGTGGTCGGTGGCGCGGCTCGTCGGGAGAGCGCCGAGGGGGACGGGCCCGGCGGTAACGTGCTCGCCGGACCCGGAAGGACGCGGATGACCGACATGCCCCCCGAGGAGGCGCCACCGATGCGCCTCTACGACACCGCCCGTCGTGCCGTGGTGCCCTTCGAACCCGGGCCGATCGTCACGATGTACACGTGCGGCATCACCCCGTACGACGCGTCCCATCTGGGCCACGCCGCCACCTACATCACCTACGACGTACTCCAGCGGCGCCTGCGCGACCGGGGCCACGAGACCCGCTGTGTGCGCAACATCACCGACGTTGACGACGACATCCTGCGCAAGGCGCGCGAGCTGGGGGTGCACTACCTCGACCTGGCCGCCGCCGAGACGGCCCGCTTCGACGCCGACATGCTGGCGCTCGACGTCATCACGTCGTGGAGCGAGCCCCGGGCCACGTCGGCCATCCCCGACATCCGGGGCTTCATCGGCATGGTGCTCGACCGGGGCCACGCCTACGAGAACGGCGGTGCGGTCTACTTCTCGGTGGCGAGCTTCGAGAAGTTCGGGCAGGTGTCGCACTACTCCCGTGACGAGATGCTGGTGCTGGCCCGCCAGCACGGTGGCAACCCCGACGATCCGTACAAGCGCGACCCGCTCGACTTCGTGTTGTGGCAGCCGTCGGCCGACGACGAGCCCTCGTGGGAGTCGCTGTGGGGCTCGGGGCGGCCCGGCTGGCACATCGAGTGCTCGGCGTTGGCGTTGCGTGAGCTCGACACCACCATCGACCTGCACGGCGGCGGGTCGGATCTGATCTTCCCCCACCACGAGTGCGAGGCGGCCCAGAGCGAAGCGGCCACGGGGCAGCCGTTCGTGCGTCACTGGATGCACCAGGCGATGGTGCGCATGGACGGCGAGAAGATGTCGAAGTCGCTCGGCAACCTGGTGTTCGTCAGCGAGCTGCTCGAGACCCACGATCCGCGGGCCATCCGTCTGGCCGTGGTGGCCCACCACTACCGCGAGTCGTGGGAGTGGACCGATGCTCTGATGCCGGCGGCCGACGGTCGCCTGGCGGCGTGGTCCGAGGCGACCGAGGCCGACGGCGCGCTCGACAGCGCCGAGGCCCTGGCCGCCGTCCGGTCGTGCCTCGACGCCGACCTCGATACGGCGGGCGCGGTGGCGGCGGTCGACACGGCGGTGGCGGGCGGCGAGGCGGTGGCCTCGGCCGCGGCCCTGTTGGGCGTGGACCTCGTAAGGGGTCCGGCGGTGTAGGTCGCACCCGGGGCAGATCGTTGACCTGGGAAACTAGTTTCGTGATCTTCGTGACCTGCCATGGTGCGGCGGCCCGGGGTGGGGCAGACTCGGTGTCGTTCGTCACGCGAAGCGGAGTCGGTCATGGCACGAGAGGTGGGTCAGCTCTACAAGCCGGCTCGAGCCCTTCTCGACCCCCTCTTCTCCTTCCTCTGGAAGTGGGAGATCGAGGGCCTCGAGAACATCCCCGCCGACGGTGGCGCCATCGTGGCCCCGAACCACCTCTCCGTCTTCGACCACTTCGCCGTCGCCGCCACCCTCCCGCGGCGGGTGACCTACGTCGGCAAGGCCGAGTACATGGACAACTGGAAGACCCGTTACCTCTTCCCGGCCCTCGGCATGATCCCCATCGACCGGGGTGGGGGCAGCGCCGCGGAACGGGCGCTCGACAAGGCGGCGCAGTTGCTCGACTCCGGAGAGCTGTTCGGGATCTACCCCGAGGGGACGCGCAGCCGCGACGGCGATCTCCACAAGGGCCACACCGGGGTGGCCCGCCTGGCCCTGCGCACCGGTTGCCCCATCGTGCCCGTTGGCCTGCAGGGCACGCTCGAGGTGCAACCCCCGGACTGCTCGCTCCCCAAGGCGTTCAAGGCGATGCGGGTGCGGTTCGGTCGCCCTGTCGATGTCACCCGCTACCTCGACCGGGCCGACGACCGTTTGGTGCTGCGTCAGATCACCGACGAGGTCATGTTCGAGATCCGCGAGCTGTCGGGTCAGAACTACGTCGACACCTACGCCACGAAGAAGAGCGAGGACATTCCGACCGACACGGCGCGGATCGCCCGACCGGACCTCGTGGGCGCCCAGACCTGACGAACCCCGCCCGGGGCTCCTCGGCGGCGGCGTTACGCTCGGCCCATGGCCGACCTGCTCACCATCTCGCTCCCCGATGGATCCACGCGAGAGCTCCCGGTGGGGTCGACCGCCGGTGATCTGGCCGCGGCGATCGGCTCGCGGTTGGCCAAAGCGGCGGTGATCGCCGAGGTGAACGGCGTCGAGCGCGACCTCGTGTGGCCCCTCGACGACGGCGACACCGTCAGCATCATCACCGAGACCAGCGAGCGGGGGCTGTTCACGTTGCGCCACTCGACCACGCACGTGCTGGCCCAGGCTGTGCTCGATCTGTTCCCGGGGGCCACGTTCGCCATCGGCCCGCCGATCGAGAACGGCTTCTACTACGACTTCGAGTTGGCCGACGGCGGTACCTTCCACCCCGACGATCTCGGCCGGCTCGAGGTCCGGATGCGCGAGATCATCGCCGAGCGTCAGCCGTTCGTGCGTGACGAGATCACCGAGGACGCCGCCCTCGAGTTGTTCCGGGACCACAAGTACAAGTGCGAGATCATCCGGGGCGCCGCCGACGATCCCATGTCGGCCACCGACACCGGCCTGGTTCGCACCTACGAGAACCCCCCGCAGTTCATCGACCTGTGTCGGGGCCCGCACGTGCCCCACACCGGGCGGCTCGGGCACTTCAAGCTCATGCGGGTGGCCGGGGCCTACTGGAGGGGCGACGAGAAGAACCCGATGCTCCAGCGCATCTACGGCACCGCCTGGCCGTCGAAGAAGGAGCTCGCCGACTACCTGCACCGCCTCGAGGAGGCCGAGAAGCGTGACCACCGCAAGCTGGCGGCCGAGCTCGACCTGCTGAGCTTCCCCGAAGAGATCGGGGGCGGGCTGGCGGTGTGGCACCCGAAGGGCGCCACCGTGCGCAAGCTCATGGAGGACTTCAGCCGGCAACGCCACGAGCAGGGCGGGTACGACTTCGTGTACTCGCCGCACATCGGACGCTCCACCTTGTGGGAGGTCAGCGGCCACCTCGACTTCTACGCCGACGGCATGTACCCGCCGATGGTCATCGACAACGGCTCGTACTACCCGAAGCCGATGAACTGCCCGTTCCACATGCTCATCTTCAAGGCCAACCAGCGCAGCTACCGCGAGCTGCCGATGCGGCTGTTCGAGCTGGGCACGGTGTACCGCTACGAACGGTCGGGAACGCTGCACGGGCTCATGCGCATCCGCGGCTTCACCCAGGACGACGCCCACATCTTCTGCACCACCGAGCAGGTCGTCGACGAGATCGCCTCGCTGCTCGAGTTCGTGCTGTCGGTGCTGCGGGCCTTCGGCTTCGACGAGTTCGAGGCCAACCTCTCCACCCGCCCGGAGGAGAAGTCGGTGGGAACGGACGAGAACTGGGAGCTGGCCACCGAGGCCCTTCGCGCCGCGCTCGAACGCGAAGCCATTCCCTACGAGATCGACGAGGGTGGGGGCGCGTTCTACGGCCCCAAGATCGACGTGAAGGTGCGCGACGCCATCGGGCGCAAGTGGCAGCTCTCCACCATCCAGGCCGACTTCAACCTGCCCGAACGGTTCGGCCTCGAGTACGTGGGGGCCGACAACCAGCGCCACGAGCCGGTGGTGCTGCACCGGGCCCTGTTCGGGTCGGTGGAGCGCTTCTTCGGGGTGCTGCTCGAGCACTTCGCCGGGGCCTTCCCGGTGTGGCTGGCGCCGGTGCAGGTGCGCATCCTCCCCGTGCGCGACGACCACGACACCTACGCCCACCGCCTGGCCGACCGGCTACGGGCCGAGGGCTACCGCGCCGACAGCGTCGACGCCTCCGAGCCGCTCGGGGCGCGTATCCGCCGGGCCAAGCTCGAGAAGCTGCCCTACGTGCTGGTGGTGGGCGACGACGACATCGAGCACGGCACGGTGGGCGTGAACCCCCGCGGGGGCGAGGTCGAACGCGGGGTGCACCTCGACGCTTTCGTCGATCGTTTGGCGGCCGATGTCATGGCCCACGTCTGAGCCGGCGATGACCGCCGAGTCTGCCGGGGGGGACCCCGGTTCCGGTCCTGGCCTGGCTCACCTGTGGGCGGGGTGGCGCAGCGCGTACATCGCCTCGGTGAGCGCGCCCGACGACACCTCGCTGGCCCCCGACCACTCGGGGTCTCTGTTCGAGCGCATCCTGCGCCTGCCCGACACCGAGGCCTTCGTCGTGCACCGCGGGGCCCTCTGTTCGGTGCTGCTGAACGCCTACCCCTACTGCTCCGGTCACGTGCTGGTGCTGCCCAACCGGGCGGTGGCCGACCTCGAGCTGCTCTCGGCCGACGAGCTCTCCGAGCTGGGGGTGCTGACCCGCGACGCCGTGGTCGCCATCAAGGCGGCCTACCGGTGCGAGGGCGTGAACGTGGGCACGAATCTGGGCCGCGCCGGCGGGGCCGGGGTCCCCGACCACCTCCACACCCACGTGTTGCCCCGTTGGGCCGGCGACACCAACTTCATGACCTCGGTGGCGCTCACCCGGGTGTTGCCCGAGCCGCTCGACGAGACCTGGCGCAAGCTCACCGCAGCCTGGCCGACCTGATCGGTCCGGCCCGGACCGGCCCGGGATGGTGCCCGGCGGAGGGCGGCCACTACGGTAAGTCGGCCATGTCCGACGACACTCCTGCCGACGAGGCCCCGAGCGGCCCCACGGTGCCGCTGTCGGACGACGAGATCCGCGACGCCCTCCCCGACGATCTCGACGCTGCCGGCTACGTGGGCCCCTACCTCTTCCCCAACAACAACCGTCGTCGCATCCCCGCCTACTTCTACTGGGGTATCGCCGCCATTTGCCTGGCGCTGTGGGCCGCCAACCGGGGGGCCGACAACCCGGTCGTCAACAACGGGTTCCTGGCGGCCGGCATCGCCCTGATCCTCATGGGGATCTACAGCTTCGTGTCGGGCTGGAACCTCGACGTCGACGAACGTGACGCCTTGGTGGTGGCCACCCGCCAGGTGGGCTTCCCGGTCGGGCACGCCTCGGCCCAGATGGGATGGCGGGGCGTGCTCAGCCGCCCCACGTGGCGGATCCTGCTCTACTCGGCCGACGACCCGCCCGAGAAGCGGGGCCTGGTGCTGGTCGACGGCCTCGACGGCGCGGTGATCGAGTGGTTCGTCGAGGACAACCCCGAAGACTGGTCCGACCTGACGACCTGACGACCTGACGACCTGACGACCTGACGACCTGACGACCTGACGACCTGACGACCTGACGACCTGAGGGCCTAGCGCGAGCGTTGGGCGGCGAGGGCCTGGCCCGCCGTGTCGAGGTTGTCGCGACCGACGCGCACGGCGTCGCGGACGACGTCGAGGGCGGTGACCGAGGCGCCTCCGGCGGCCGTGGCCGAGCGGGTCCAGGTGTGGGCCGAGAAGTGCTCCACCTCGTCGCCGAGCTCGGTGGCCTCGTCGGCGAGTTGGGCGAGGGCGCCGGCGAGGGTCTCATGAACCGGCGCCTCCCATTGACGGGCGCTGGCATCGACCACCGCGGGGTGGATCACGGGCGTGTCGGCCAGGCGGATCTGGCGCAGCGCCTCCCGCTGCACCGTCCAGGTGCGCACGGTGTCGGCCACCAGCTCCACCATGCTGAGCCCGTCGGGCCCGACCCGCTGGGCCATCTCCTCGATGCTCTCGTCATCCTCGATGGGCTGGAGGCTCTCCCGGTAGCGGCGCGGAAACGAGCGCAGGGCCACCAGAGCGTCGGCAGGAGGGAGTGACGAGAGGTCGTAGCCCACATCCGAACGCTAACCGTCTCTGCGTGACGCTCGCACCCGTGCCGGCGCAGGGGGCTTCGGATCGCCCGTACCCCTCGTTCCCGAGGGCCGTCCTGGTAGCTTGAATCGTTCACGGGCGGCGTCATGGACGACCGGCCATCACGGCAACAGGAGCAGCCATGCTCGACGGGCACTGGCGGACGAGCATCGAGAAGGGTTTGCGCCCAGTGGGGCGCAACCTGCGTCGTACCGGCATCTCCGCCGACCACCTCACCGGATTGGGTGTGGTCATGGCCGCGGCCGCGGCGGTGTCGATCGCCACCGGGAACCTCCACCTCGGCCTGCTCCTCCTCGTTCTCACCGCCCTGCCCGACGCCCTCGACGGCGCGGTGGCCAAGGCCTCGGGCACGGCTGGACCGCGAGGCGCGTTCTTCGACAGCGTCGCCGACCGCGTGTCCGATTCGCTGCTGCTCATCGGCATCGCCTGGTACCTCGCCGATACGCAGGGCGGCCTCGCTCCCATGCTGCCCATGGCCGTGCTGGCGGCGTCGCTCATCATCAGCTACGAGCGGGCCAAGGCCGAGGCGCTGGGCTTCAACGCCAAGGGCGGCATCATGGAGCGCGCCGAGCGCATCGTGCTGCTCGGTATCGGTCTGCTGTTCGAGACGCTGCTGGTTCCGGTGCTGTGGGTGATGCTCATGCTCACCCTGTTCACCGCCGGGCAGCGGTTCGTGAAGGTGTGGCGCCAGGCCTCTCGTGAGCGGCCCCCGGTGGTCACCGCCCGCCGGGCCTCGCGTCGGCGCGCCGCCCGCTCGCCCTCCGTGCAGTGGCGGCGCAGCCTGCGGTCGCGAAACCAACGCTGAGGGCCATGGGCCTCGACCCCGTCACCGCTGCCTACCGGGGCAGCGCCGCTTTCGTGCGCCACGTCCCGCTCCCGATCTCCACCGCTGCGGCGCGGGTGCTCTCCCGGGCCGCCGCCGCCCTCTCCAAGGAGCGACGGATGCTCGTGGCCCGCCACCTGCGGCGGGCCGTGCCCGAACTGGAGGGGCGGGCCCTCGACCGCGCGGTGGACGCCACCTTCCACAGCTACGCCCGGTTCTGGGTCGAGTCGTTCCGCCTCCCCGGGACGTCGCTCGAGACCCTCGATGCCGGCATCAGGGTCGACGGCTTCGACCACATCACCGATGGGCTCGCCGCCGGTCGTGGGGTGATCCTGGCCACGCCCCATCTCGGCGGGTGGGAGTGGTGCGGGTTCTGGCTCTGTCAGGTGTCCGAAGTCCCGGTCACCGTCGTCGTCGAAACGGTCGAGCCGCCAGAGCTGTTCGAGTTCTTCATGGAGCTGCGGGCCGACTACGGACTGCACATCGTGCCGCTTGGGCCCGCAGCCGGAGGCGAGGTACTGAAAGCGCTCAAGGCCAACCACATCGTCTGCCTGCTGAGCGATCGCGACCTCGTCGGCGACGGGATGGAGGTCGACTTCTTCGGCGAGCGCACCACGCTCCCCGGGGGTCCTGCCACCCTCGCCCTGCGCACTGGCGCGCCACTGCTGCCCACCGCGCTGTTCCACGACGGCACCACGCACCGGGCCCTGGTGCAGCCACCGCTCCCGGCCGAGCGCGAAGGCCGACTCCGTTTCGACGTCGCCCGGGTGACCCAGGCCCTGGCCCACGAACTCGAGGACTTCATCCGGCTGGCGCCGCACCAGTGGCACCTCCAGCAGCCCAACTGGCCCAGCGACTACGACGCCCTCGAAGCCATCGGCAAGCCCCACCCTCGCCCGCTCGTCGGCCCCTCGTCCCAGGCCGCCGCCGCCGTCCGCGTTGCGGCCGCCGCCCACGCGGCCGTGGAGCGCTGAAGGTGCGCATCGGGCTGGTGTGCCCCTACAGCCTCACCGTGCCCGGCGGCGTGCAGGGCCAGGTGTTGGGATTGGCGCGCACGCTGCGCTCGATGGACCACGAGGTCAGGGTGCTGGGCCCGTGCGACGGTCCGCCTCCGGACGCCGGGGTGACCCCGCTCGGCGACAGCATCCCCACCGCGGCCAACGGCTCCATGGCCCCGGTGGCCCCCGACCCGTCGGCGCAGCTGCGCACCATCAGGGCGTTGCGTGACGAGCGCTTCGACATCGTCCACCTCCACGAGCCCCTCGCTCCGGGGTGCACCCACACCGCGCTGCTCTTCAAGTCCCAACCGCTCGTCGGTACCTTCCACGCCGCCGGCGAGAGCGCCTCGTACCGGTGGCTCGGTCCGCTGGTGCGTTGGGGGGCCAACAAGCTCGACCTGCGCTGCGCCGTGTCCGCCGACGCCCGGGCCATGGCGGTGAAGGGGCTCGGGGGGCAGTACGAGCTCACGTTCAACGGCGTCGAGCTCGGTCCTTACGTCCGCACCGAACCCTGGCCGACCGATGGGCCCACGATCCTCTTCCTCGGCCGGCACGAGCCCCGCAAGGGTCTGGATGTGCTCCTCGAGGCCATGGCCGAGCTGCCCGCCGGGGTACGGCTGTGGGTCGCCGGCGACGGCCCCGAGACCGAGGTTCTGCGCCGTCGGTCGGCCGGTGACGTCCGCGTCGAGTGGCTCGGGCGGGTCTCCGACGAGGAGAAGGCCGCCCGTCTGCTGGGTGCGGACGTCTTCTGTGCACCGTCGTTGAGCGGAGAATCGTTCGGTGTCGTGCTGCTCGAGGCGATGGCCGCGTGCACGCCGGTGGTGGCCAGCGACCTCCCCGGTTACGCCAACGTGGCCCGCGCCGACCTCGACGGCCTCCTCGTCCCCCCCGGCGACGCAGTGGCTCTGGCCGCGGCCCTGCAGCGGGTGCTCGGCGACCCGGACCTCGCGGCGGGCCTGATCGAATCCGGTCGGACCCGGGCCACGCGGTTCTCCATGGACCGGTTGGCCGAGACCTACCTCGAGCTCTACCAGAGGGTGCTCGGCCACCGGTGACCGCACCGGTACCATCGGGGCGTCCGTCGAATCCCCGAGGCTCTGTGACCGCACCCCAACGTCTTGCTGTACCCACCCGGCAATGGGTGATCGTGTTGGCCGCAGTACCGAGCGTGGCTCTGGGGGTGATCCTCACCGCGATCCTGATCGTGCTGTTCGGGGTCTACGGGCTCCTCCCCGGGCTGGCCGTCACCCTCGCCACGGTCATGCTCGCCGTCTCGCGGGCGGCCGTTGATCCGTCGGCCCGGGTGATCGACGAGCTCGACGCCCGCCCCGCCGAACCCTCCGGCGGGGCCCGCCTCCTGAACGTGATGGAGGCGCTCAGCGCCACCGGCGGGGTGGTCCAGCCCGCTCTGCACGTCATCGACGACCCGGCGGCCAACCTGCTGGTTCTCGGGGTCAGCGATCGTGGCACTCACGTGATCGTCACCTCCGGCCTTCTCGATCAACTCGAGCGGGTCGAGCTCGAAGCGGTCCTGGCCCGGGCCGTCACCCTCATCCGCCGCGGTGACCTGCCCGCCACCACCACCGCCCTTCAGGTGCTCACGGGTACCCGCGGCGGGACGGCGATGTTGATCCGACCGGTCGTCGGGGTTCTGCGGTCACGCCTGAGCCAGGGCGTTGCCGCCGACGACGACGTGCTGCTCGATCGGGACGCGGTGGCCCTCACCCGCTACCCCCCGGGGCTCATCGGAGCGTTGGGCAAGCTCAGCGCCTCGTCGACGACCGTCGAGTCGGCCGACGCCGCCGGTGCGTCGCTCTGGTTGGTCGATCCCCGTGCCGACGGCGGCGTGGGGCGAGCCCCGCTCGCCGATCGCATCGATGCCCTGGAGCTGCTGTGACGGTTCGTCGTGTCGGCCTGCTCGCCTCCGTGCTGGTTTTCGCCGGGTTCGTTGTTGCTTGTTCGTCCGACCAGCCCGAGGCCGCCGTGGTGGTGCCCACCACGGCCGAGCCGACTACCACCACGACTGCGCCTCCCGTCCTGTCGCCGCTGACCGGCCTCCCCGCCGCCGACCCGGCCGGCGAGCAGCACCCCGCCGTCACCGTGAAGATGGACAACAGCCCCGAAGCCCGGCCGCAGTCGGGCATCAACAACGCCGACCTCGTCTACGAGATGAAGGTGGAGGGGATCACCCGTTTCTCCCTCGTCTTCCACTCCAGCCTGGTGGAGGGCGTCGGCCCCGTCCGCTCGGCCCGTTCGAGCGACATCAACCTCGTGGCCGGGCTGTCCACCCCCCTGTTCGCGTGGTCAGGCGCCAACCCGGGGGTCACCGCCGAGGTGCTGGCCGCCGCTCGCAACGGGGTGCTCACCAACGTCTCCTTCGACGCGGCCGAGGAGTTCTACTACCGCGCTCGTGGCCGCCAGGCTCCCCACAACCTCTACGTCAACCTCCCGCCGCTCGTGTCGGCGCGCGCCCCGGAAGGTCAGGGCCCTCCGATGCCGGTCTTCCAGTACCGCCCCCAGGGGGGCACGGTGGGCGCAACTGCCACACCGACGCCGGGTCTCAGCATCAACTACGGCAACCGGCAGGTGGTCGAGTACGTGTGGGACGCCGGCCGCCAGGGCTGGGACCGATTCCAGGTGGACGAGCGCCACCCGCGGTCGGAGTCGGCCACCCTCGATGGCGGCGGGGTGCAGGTCGCGCCGGCCAACGTCGTGGTCATGTTCACCGAGTACGGCGTCAGCGCCGCCGACAGCCGGTCACCGAGAGCGATCACCGTCGGTGAGGGTGAAGCCATCGTGCTCACCGCTGGTCAGGCCATCCGCGGTCGATGGGTTCGTCCCGAGCCCAGTCAGGCGGCCCGGTTGGTCGACGTCGCCGGTGCCCCGATCCTGCTCACGCCCGGGCGCACCTGGGTGGCCCTGCCCCAGACGGGAAGCCTCGTGCTCCCCTTCGACCAGATCGCCGCCGACGAGCTGCTGGCCTTCAAGCGCTGATCCGGCGCCAAGGGTCACATCGCCCGTCCCGCTTCGTTCCGAGGTCGAGGTCGGTCGTACACTCGACTCATGGCTGATCAGTTCTCCGAAGGGTTCGTGACTCGACAGACCGGCACGCAGCTCGTGAAGCGTGGCCTGGCCGAGATGCTCAAGGGCGGCGTCATCATGGACGTCGTCGACCCGGAACAGGCCCGGATCGCCGAGGACGCCGGCGCCGTGGCCGTCATGGCCCTCGAGCGGGTGCCCTCCGACATCCGCCGTGACGGCGGGGTGGCCCGCATGAGCGACCCCGAGATGATCGAGGGCATCAAGGCCGTCACCACCATCCCGGTGATGGCCAAGGCCCGCATCGGCCACTTCGTCGAGGCCCAGATCCTCCAGACCCTCGGGGTGGACTACATCGACGAGTCCGAGGTCCTCACCCCGGCCGACGAGAGCCACCACATCGACAAGTGGGCGTTCGCGACGCCGTTCGTGTGCGGCGCCACCAACCTGGGGGAGGCGTTGCGGCGCATCTCCGAAGGGGCCTGCCTCATCCGATCGAAGGGTGAGGCCGGCACCGGCAACATCGTCGAAGCGGTCCGGCACCTGCGCACCATCCTCGGCGACGTGCGCAAGATCACCCAGGCCGACGAAGCCGAACTGTTCGAGTGGGCCAAGCGGCTCCAGGCGCCTCTCCCGTTGGTGCAGGAGGTCGCCGAGACCGGCGCCCTGCCGGTTCCGCTGTTCTGCGCCGGTGGCATCGCCACTCCGGCCGACGCCGCACTGGTCATGCAACTCGGCGCCGAGACCGTGTTCGTCGGCTCGGGCATCTTCAAGAGCTCCGATCCCGCCACCCGCGCCAAGGCCATCGTCGAGGCCGCCACCAACTTCCGTGACCCCGAGATCCTGGCCAAGGTCAGTCGCGGCATCGGCGGCGCCATGCCCGGCCTCGAGATCGCCGGCCTCGAGACCACCTTCGCCGATCGCGGCTGGTGAGCTCACCGGCCCGGCTGCCGCGAGGTTGCTAGGGTCGCCAGTTGTGCCATCCAACGCCCCATCGGAGCCCCCAGGTGCCGGCCCGGGTAGGAGTGCTCGCGCTCCAGGGCGCGTTCGACCTCCACCGCCGGGCCTTGACCCGTCTCGGCGTGGCCTCCCGAGAGGTGCGCACCGCTGACGATCTCGGACTCGTCGACGCCCTCGTGCTGCCCGGAGGCGAGTCGACGACCATGTCGAAGTTGCTCGAGGCCAACGACCTCTTCGAGCCGATCGCCGCTCGCCTCGCCGCCGGCATGCCCGTCCTGGGCACCTGCGCCGGCATGATCCTGCTCGCCGTCAGCATCCTCGACGGACGCGACGACCAGCGTTGCTTCGGGGTGATCGACATCGACGTGCGTCGCAACGCCTTCGGTCGCCAGGTCGACTCGTTCGAGACCGACCTCGACATGCTCGGCCTGCCCGAGACGCCGGTCCACGCCGTGTTCATCAGAGCTCCGGTCGTGGAGCGGGTGGGGGCGTCGGTCGAGGTCCTGGCCGAGATCGACGGGCGCCCGGTGGCCTGTCGGCACGACACTGTGTTGGTGACGGCCTTTCACCCCGAGCTGTCACCGGATCTTCGGATCCACGAGATGTTCGTCCGAGGGGTCGAGGCGGCGTGAGCCAGCGCATCGCCGTCGCGTTGTTCTCCGTGCTGGCCGAGGGGGTCTGATGTCAGGGCATTCCAAGTGGGCGACGATCAAGCACAAGAAGGGCGCGGTCGACAAGGCCCGAGGGAAGCTCTTCGCCAAGCTCATCCGCCAGGTCGAAGTGGCGGCTCGCGAGGGCGGCGGCGACACCGACATGAACCCGACGTTGCGCACCATGTACCAGAAGGCACGCGACGCGTCGGTTCCCCTCGACACCATCGAGCGGGCCATCAAGCGGGGCACCGGTGAACTCGAAGGCGTCACCTACGAACAGATCACCTACGAGGGGTACGCCCCGCACGGTGTGGCCGTGCTCATCGAGGTGCTCACCGACAATCGCAACCGCACCGGCGGCGACGTGCGTTCGCTGCTGAAGAAGCTGGGCGGTTCCATCGCCGAGCCCGGAGCGGTGTCGTGGCAGTTCGAGCGCAAGGGCGTGATCATCGTCCCGAACTCGGTGAGCGAGGACGACATCATGCTGGCGGCCCTCGATGCCGGCGCCGAGGACATCGTCGACGAGGGTGACACGTGGCGGGTCACCTGCGCGCCCACCGATCTCCCGGCAGTGCGTCAGGCCCTGGAGGGTTTCGGTGTGGCCTTCGACAGTGCGGACACCACCATGGTGTCGAGCACTGTGGTCCTGCTCGATTCACCCGAGGTGGCCAAGTCGGTCCTGAGAGTGATCGACGCCCTCGAGGACAACGACGACGTGCAGGACGTCTTCTCCAACTTCGACATCCCCGACGAGATCCTGTCGGCCGTCGAGGTCTGAACGCTTCAGGAACGATGACGTGACGATCCAGGTCGGCGAGATCGCCCCCGACTTCTCGCTCGATGGCGTGGCCGGAACCGACGACGCGATGTCTGGTCGGCATCGGTTCTCGCTGTCGGACTACGCAGGCGCGCCCGTCGTGCTCGTCTTCTACCCGGCCGACAACTCGCCGGTGTGCACGGTCCAGCTCACCAGCTACTCCGCCGACATCGGCCGATTCGCCGAGGTGGGGGTGCAGGTGCTGGCCGTCAGTCCGCAGTGTGTGGAGGAGCACGAGGCCTTCTCGGCGGCGCAGGGCCCGTTCGCCTTCCCGTTGCTGTCCGATCCCGACAAGGCCGTGGGCCAGGCCTACGGGGTGCTCGGACCGGTGGGTTTCTACCGGCGTTCGGTGTTCGTGGTCGATGCCCACGGGGTCGTGGGGTGGGCCCATCGGGCCACCGCCGGGCTCACCTTCCGCCCGGTCGACGAGATCATCGACGCCGTCGCCGTGCTCGAGGCCTAGCAGTGATCATTGCTCGTTGGCCACACCGAGCAGGCGGGCCCGGGTGAGCGAGCGGAACCCGGTGGCCAGGAGCGCGGCGGCGATGATCCACGCCACCACCCCGATCACGAAGGCCAGCACCGGGGTGCCCGACCCGAGCAGCGTTCCGGTGGACTGGCTGTAGGCGATGAGGATCAGGGGGAAGGTCACGAGCCCCGAGGCCTGCTGGGCCGCGGCCGTGGACTTGACTCGGGCCGACAACCGCAGCACCAGCGACAGGGCAATGGCCATGAACGGCGGCAGCACCCACAGGATGAGCAGCCACCACGACGCGGTGGGGAAGAACCATCCTCCGACCTGGCGCCCGACGAGCAGGTTGACGACCAGTGAGTAGATGCCGAACCCGACGATCGTCGTGAGGTACCCGGGGATCAGGCTGGCGATCAGCTTGCCCAGGTAGATCTCCCGGACGTCGGCCGGGGAGTGGGCGAGGGACTCTCCGGTGCCGCGCTCGCGTTCGCCGACGATGGTCGAGGCACCGACGGCAGTGGAGATCGTGAGAGGAACCACGACGGCGATGGGTGCGAACATGTACACCGCCAGCACGTAGCTGACCTTCGCCGACGAGTCGACTCCCTGGGGCACGGCCTGCTGGGCGGATTGCGGGAGGAGCTCCAGGGCTTGGGTGACCTGTTGGACGGCGTCGACGCCACCGATGGTGGTGATGATGCTGAGCATGATCGCCGGCACGATGAGGAAGAAGAATCCGCCGAGGATCACCATCGGGATCCAGAAGTCCTTCGACTCCGCGAGATGGCGCAGATCGGTGCGCATCACCGTGAACATGCGGGCCCGATTGAACGAACGGCGCCGGGCGGGGCGGATTGCGGCGGTCGCCGGGGGTGGCGGGACGGGGTCGTGGTCGTGGTCGTGGTCACGGGTGGTGGTCGTGGTCACGGGTGGTGTCATCGGCATCTCGGAGGGCTGGCTGAATCGGTGATGGTTCCAGATGGGTCCATCCCCGGCGGTCGGTGGGGTCGGCGCTATCGTCGTACGGGTGTTCGTGCTCGGTATCGATCCTGGACTGTCGCGCTGCGGCTACTGCGTGCTCGAGTCCTCGCCTTCGGGCCGGGGCCGTTCGGCGGCCCCGGCCCGAGCCCGGGCGCTGGGTGTCATCACCACTTCGCCCGCCGACCCGGTCCATCACCGGCTGGCCGAGTTGCAGGTCGAGTTGCGCGACCTCATGGCCGAGCACCGCCCCTCGGTGGTGGCCGTCGAGCGGGTGCTGTTCCAGGTCAACGTGCGCACGGCCATGTCGGTCGGCCAGGCCAGCGGGATCGCCATGGCCGAGGCCGTCGCCGCCGGCAGCGAGGTCGTGCAGTACTCGCCCAACGAGGTCAAGGCCGCCGTCGCCGGGTGGGGTGGCGCCGATAAGTTGCAGGTGCAACAGATGGTGCAGACCCTCCTCGGCCTGAGCCGACTGCCCGAACCCCCCGACGCCGCCGATGCCGCCGCTCTGGCCCTGTGTCATCTGGCCATGGAACCGCTGCGCGTTGCGGCCGCAGCATCGGTGGCGGCGATGGAGGGAGGGCCGGCGCGATGATCGGCTCGGTGCGCGGCACACTGCTCGACCGGTGGTCCCACGGTGAGGTGCTGGTCGAGGTGGCGGGTGTGGGCTATCGGGTCACGGTTTCGCCGTCGACCGCGGTCGATCTCGGCGAGATCGGTGACGAGGTCTTCGTCCACGTCCACCATCACCGGCGCGAGGACGCCGAGACGCTCTACGGTTTCGTGACAGCCGAGGAGCGCTTGGCCTTCGAGGCTCTCCTCGGGGCTCATGGCGTCGGGCCCGCACTGGCCATGGCCATCCTCTCCGTGCACCCGCCGGCTCACCTGCAACGGGTGCTGGCCGACGACGACCTCGACGCGCTGTGCCTCGTGCCCGGAGTGGGGAAGAAGACGGCGGCGCGGCTTCTGATCGAGCTCAAGTCCCGGCTCGACATCCCGGGTCTGGCCGAGGCCGCCCTCCTCGTCGCCGGTGATGGATCCTCGTCCCGAATGGCCACCCCGCAGTCCGATGTACGCGATGCGTTGACCAACCTGGGCTACGGCCCTGACGAGGTCACGGCGGTGCTGCGCGAGTTGCCCGACGACGACGATCCGTCCGCGCTGCTGCGCGTGGCCCTCCAGCGCTTGGCGGTGGCCTGATGCGCGACGAGCTCCTGTCACCCGAGCCGGGCCCCGACGACCTCGATTTCGAACCCGAACTGCCCGCGGCGTCGGTGGGTGACACCATCGGCGAGGAGAGCGGCCTGCGGCCCCGCTCGCTCGACGACTTCGTCGGCCAACGCGAGCTCAAGGAGCACCTCCAGATCATCCTCGAGGCAGCTCGCCGCCGTGGGCAGGCCGTCGACCACCTTCTGTTCGCCGGCCCTCCCGGGCTGGGCAAGACCACGCTTGCCGGCATCGTGGCCGGCGAGCAGGGGGTGGCCCTGCACGTCACCTCGGGTCCCGCCCTCGATCGGGCCGGCGATCTGGCCGCCATCCTCACCCGCCTCGGTGAGGGTGATGTGCTGTTCATCGACGAGATCCACCGCCTGAGCCGCAACGTCGAGGAGGTCCTGTACCCGGGTATGGAGGACTTCCAGCTCGACATCGTGCTGGGCAAGGGGCCGGCCGCCCGATCCTTGCGGCTCGACCTGCCCCGCTTCACGCTGGTCGGGGCCACCACCCGCACAGGGCTGATCACCGGCCCCCTGCGCGACCGCTTCGGGCTGGTGGCCCGGCTGGACTACTACGACGCCGTCGATCTCGAGTCCATCGTCACCCGGGCCGCCGGCATCCTCGGGCTGCAGGTCGATCGCGAGGGGGCTTCCGAGATCGCCCGGCGGGCCCGGGGCACCCCGCGTATCGCCAACCGCCTCCTTCGCCGCGTGCGCGACTTCGCCGAGGTGCGCGGCACCGGGGTCGTCGATCGCGACGTGGCGCGGGCCGGCCTGGCCCTCTTCGGGGTCGACGAGCTCGGTCTCGACAAGGTCGATCGCTCCGTGCTGTCGAACCTGTGCTCCAAGTTCGGTGGTGGACCGGTCGGGTTGGGAACGCTGGCCATCAGCGTCGGCGAGGCCGAGGAGACCGTCGAGGATGTCTACGAGCCGTTCCTCATCCAGCAGGGCCTGCTCATGCGCACGCCCCGAGGACGGGTGGCCACTCCTGCCGCGTGGGCGCATGTCGGGCTCGTCGCTCCGGCCGGCGCGCCGCTGGCCGCCGCCGATCCGGGGTCGTCGCTCTTCGACCGGTAGGGGGCCCGGTCCGTCCAGTCCCTCCGCCCACCCCCTCCGCCCACCCCCCACCCCCTCCCTCGAACTGTTGAGTGCAGCGAGCGGTCTGGCGCTCCGAGGACGCAACAGTTCGGTCGGGGTCGGAACTGGTCGACCGTCCGTGGCAGGGTCGAGCAGCGGCTGTGCGTGGCGGCCGCTCGCCTGGGGTCAGGCGCTTCGTCGGAAGGCGATGCGCGTGCGTCGGGCGTCACGCAGGACGGCCACGACGTGGTCCCGTCGGTGCCACACCTCTTGTTCGCTGAAGCTCAGGACGAGATAGCCCATCTCGGCCCACTGACGTCGTCGCTCTGTGTCGCGCTGGCGATGGCGTAGTGCGGTGTGCCATCGATCGCCGTCGATCTCGACGATGATCCGGGCATCGGGGTAGAGCGCGTCGACACGGCCCCACCAGCCCTCCTCGTCGGTGAGGTCCACCTGGGCTGACATGGGCGGGAGTCCGGCCTCACGGACGATCTGGTGGAAGCGGCGTTCGAGGGCGCTCTCGCCGGCGACGTGGTCGGACCCGCGAGTGAGAACCATCTCCCGCAGCTCGGCCACGTTGCGCTGCCCGTGGCCCGACAGCTCGTCGATTGTCGTCATCATCGAATCGAAGCCGACCAGCCGACTCGCCCACGCATCGTCCAACGTGTCCTCGACCCGCCATCGGTGCGACAGCGTGCCGGAGAGATCGAAGACCGTTCGGGGTGGGGAGGTCACCCGGAGCCCCTCGATGTCGACCACATGGTGGGGAAGGAGACGCCGGGCCTGGTGGATGACTGTTCCTGGTCGGGCGGCGGGGTTCGTCCCGTGAGGCAAGAGCAGGTGGACGGGGCGGCTGCGAAAGCGGGCCAGGCCCCAGAAGGTGGCCGCCGTGTCGTGGGAGAGGGTGGCGCGGCCGCCCTGAGCGCGCAGGGCGGCGGCGCAGAGGTGGAGGTCGGTCGTCGGTGACCCCACCAAAGCCAGGCCGCGGCGTCCGAGAGCCCGCCACCGTCCGGACCGGACAAGACGACTGACCTGATGCCGGTCGAGACCCGTCGAAGCCGCCTGGACCCGGGTGATGACCCCGTGTTGTAGCGAAGCCAACCGGCGGAGCTCGGCTTCTCCCTGTGACCTGTTCATGACCGGCCATGCAATCAGCCGCCTGCGACAGTCACGAGCCCACCTCGCCGCGCTTGTTTCCTCTTGCCTCCTCTTGCCTCCCCGAACTGCCTCCCCGAGCTGCCTCCCCGAGCTGCCTCCCCGAGCTGCCTCCCCGAGCTGCCTCCCCGAGCTGCCTCCCCGAGCTGCCTCCCCGAGCTGCCTCCCCGAACTGCCTCCCCGAGCTGCCTCCCCGAGCTGCCTCCCCGAACTGTTGAGTGCAGCGAGCGCTAGGGGGCTCGGAAGGCTCAACAGTTCGGGGAGGGGGAGGGGGCGGGGGCGGGGCGGGGGCCCGTAGCCTGCGGGTCGTGGAGACTGCTGCCTTCGACTACGAGCTGCCCGAGGGGGTCATTGCCCAGGAGCCGCTCGCGCAACGCGATGACGCCCAGCTCCTCGTCGACCGGGGCCCCGGTCGACCGCCCGAGCACCGCCACGTCCGCGACCTCGCCGACCTCCTCGAGCCGGGCGATCTCCTGGTCCTCAACACGACGAAGGTGTTGCCGGCCCGCCTCCCCCTGGTCAAGGAGACCGGTGGTGCCGCCGAGGTGCTCCTCCTCGAGCGACGAAGCGAGCGGGTCTGGGAGGCGCTGGTGCGGCCGGGCCGGCGGCTTCCGCCCGGCACCGTCTTGCGTCCGCCGGGCGGCGGTGGCGGCGGGGCTGTTGGTGAAGGACGTCGCGGCGGCCCTGCCGGGGACGGCGCGTCGTTGGAGCCCGCGGCCGGTGGAGGCATGGCGGATCTGGAGGTCGTCGTGGGCGAGGACCTCGGCGAGGGCCGGCGGCTGGTGACGGTCTGCGCCGACGGTGAAGTGTTGCGAGCGCTCGAGCGCCACGGTGAGATGCCGCTCCCGCCCTACATCACCGTGCCGCTGGCCCGGCCTGACCTCTACCAGACCGTGTACGCCGAGCGCGCCGCGTCGGCGGCCGCACCCACGGCCGGCCTGCACTTCACCCCTGAGCTCCTCGAACGCTGCGCCGCCCGCGGCATCGGTCGAGCCGACGTCGAGCTGGTCGTCGGCCTCGGGACCTTCCGTCCCATCGCGGTCGACCACGTCGAGGACCACGTGATGCACGAGGAGTCCTACCGGGTCCCGGCGGAGACGATGGAGAGGTGTCGGGCGACCCGAGCCGCCGGTGGCCGGGTCGTTGCCGTCGGAACGACCGCGGTGCGAGCGCTCGAGAGTGCCGCCGCCACCGGGGCGCTGGAGGGGCGCACCGATCTCTACATCCGGCGTCCGTACCCGTGGCTGGTCGTGGATCGCCTGCTCACGAACTTCCACCTCCCGCGTTCGTCGCTGCTGGTCATGATCGATGCCTTCGTTGGCGAAAGGTGGCGGGACCTCTACGTCGCAGCACTGGCCGAGGACTACCGGTTCCTCTCCTTCGGTGACGCCATGCTCCTGTCTCAGGCCGAACCTGGAGCCGAGGGCGTCCACGAGGCGGTGACGGCGGACAAGGGACCCGATCGGTCGACTGCGGCGCATCCCCTGTGACCGTCGGGCGGAGCGTCCACGAGGCGGTGACGGCGGACAAGGGACGCGGTCGGTCGACTGCGGCGCATCCCCTGTGACTGTCGGGAAAAGCGGCGACGAGTCCGGCGGTGACACGTTCGGTTCGATCCGTGGCGACGGCGGGCCGTGACCATCGAGCCCCTGCCGGTCCCGTTCTCCCCCGACCCGACCGGGCGGGTGGTACGCCTCGACGTCGTGGCCCGCGACGGTGGGGCCCGAGCTGGGATCGTGCACACCGCGCGGGGTTCGTTTCCGACGCCATGTTTCATGCCGGTGGGCACCCGTGCGGCCGTGCGCACGCTCACCTCCGCCGACCTCGAGGAGCTCGGCGCCGACGTCGTTCTGGCCAACACCTACCACCTGATGCTGCGGCCCGGGGCTGATCTCATTGCCGAGTTGGGGGGGCTGCATGCTTTCACCGACTGGTCCGGGCACGTGCTGACCGATTCCGGGGGCTTCCAGGTTTTTTCGTTGCAGCCGAAAGTGACTGATGAGGGCGCCACGTTCAGCTCCACCTACGACGGCAGTCGCCACCACCTCACCCCGGAGACCAGCGTCGAGATCCAACTGCTCCTCGGCGCCGACATCCAGATGGTGCTCGACGTGTGCCCCCCGTTGCCCTCGCCCGTACCGGTGATCCGTGTCGCGGTCGACCGCAGTGTTGCGTGGGCGGCGCGGGCCAAGCGCGCCCATGCCCCTGCCCGCGCCGCCGGCTCCACCCAGGCCCAGTTCGGCATCGTCCAGGGAGGCGTCGACCAAGCCCTGCGGGTCGAGAGTGCCGAGCGCACGACGGCGATCGGTTTCGACGGCTACGGCATCGGGGGATTGTCAGTGGGGGAGACTCGCGCCGAGATGCTGCCGGCGCTGGCCGCGACGACGGCCACGCTCCCGCCCGACCAACCCCGGTACCTCATGGGTGTGGGCGACCCGGCGTCGCTGGTCGAGGCCGTGGCCCTCGGAGTCGACATGTTCGACTGTGTGCTACCCACCCGCCTGGCCCGTCACGGCACCATCCTGACGTCGTCGGGACGCCTCAATCTGCGCAACGCCCGGTGGGCCCGAGACCCCGAACCTCTCGAGCCCGGCTGCCGGTGCTCCACCTGTTCCCGCTGGTCCAAGGCCTACCTGCGGCACCTGCTGATGGTGTCGGAGCCAACGGCGGCGCGGCTGGCCACCGTGCACAACGTGGCCTGGTTGCTGCGCCTCATGAGCGAGGCCCGGGCCGCCATCGCCGCCGGTGGCTTCGAGGGTCTGCGCCGCGACGTCCTCGCGGTCTGGGGGTAGTGCGGTCCGGGCTACTGTCTGATCGCCACGCGCCACCTGCCGCGCACCGCAACCGATCCCCACCAGACGAGTCCAATGTCCACCCTCCTCCTCCTCCTGTTGTTCGTGCTGGCCTGGGTGGTGCTCATCCTTCCCAAGCAGCGCGAGTTGCGTCGCCACAACGCGCTGCTGGCCACGCTGGCCGAGGGCGACGAGGTGATGAGCGGCTCGGGCATCTACGGCACGATCACGGCCATCGACGGTGACGTCGTGTACCTGGAGGTGGCCGAGGGCATCGAGTTGAAGGTGGCCCGCCGGGCCGTCGCCAGCAAGGTCGCCCCGGCGGTCGGCGTGGGCGACGACGACGGGGACGAAGGTACGTCGTCGGTCACTGAGGGGGTGGGGGCTGACGACGGTGCGGTTGACGAGCGCTCGGACGACACCCCTGGGGAAGGAACGGACGCCGAGTCGTCAGGCCGGAACTGACATGCGGCGCTTGAAGGGGTTCTGGTCGCTCATCGTCATCGTGCTGCTCGCCGTGGGCGGCCTGGCCTACACCTTCGCCGTGGGCAACCAACCCCTGCTCGGCCTCGACCTCCAGGGCGGGGTGTCGGTGGTGCTCAAGCCGGTCAACGACGTCACCGAGGAGACGCTCGAGCAGGCCATCTCGATCATCCGCCAGCGCATCGACGCCCTGGGCGTGGCTGAGCCCGAGATCACCCGACAAGGGCAGAACATCCTGATCCAGATCCCTGGTGTGAAGGATCGCGATCGAGCTTTGGCCCTGGTCGGCCAGACCGCCGAATTGCAGTTCCGGCCGGTCCTCAGGACTCTCCCGGCCGGCCTGGAGACCACGCCGATCGATCCGAACGCCACCACCACCACGGTTCCGGCCGACCCGAGCGCGTCGTCCACCACTGTCGCCCCCGCCTCGTCGCCCGACAGCACCACCGAGCAGGGCCTCGGTGCCGCCGGTCTCGGTCTGGGTGAGTTGGCAGCCGCGCCGCAGTCGCCTCGGGTGACCATCGATGACGCCATTTTCGAGGTGGCCCAGGGCCTCCCGGCCACCACCGGGTCCGGCGATGGCATCCCCCTCGAGCTGGGTGGGGGTGCCCCCGCGACAACCCCGACACCGGCGGGTGTGGCTCCGACCGCCGGCACCGGTTCGCTGCCGGCCGACGTGTGCACCACCGGTATCCCGTCGAGCCAGCTCTCCCCGGATCAGTCGGTCACGGTGCCCGAGTGCCGGGCCGGTCAGTTGGTGGCCACCTACCAGCTCGGTCCCACGCTGCTCACCGGTAGTGCCTTGTCGTCGGCTTCGGCCTCGTTGGGCGAGAGGGGCCAGTGGCAGGTCAACCCGGTCTTCAAGGACGGAGCCAACGGCATCGACCTCTTCAACGGCGCCGCCGGCCAGTGCTTCGCCCAGGCCGCGACGTGTCCCACGGGGCAGTTGGGCATCGTCCTCGACGGTCGGGTCATCAGCGCACCGGTCATCCAGACCGGTTCGTTCCAGGCCGACCAGATCCAGATCTCCGGCACCTTCACCGAACGGGAGGCCAACGATCTGGCCACCTCGCTCAAGTACGGCGCCCTGCCCGTCGAGCTCGAGCAGCAGCAGGCCCTCATCGTGTCGGCCACCCTTGGTCGTGATGCCCTTCACGCCGGGCTCGTGGCTGGGGCCGTCGGCCTGTTCCTGGCGGCGGCGTACATGATCGTCTTCTACCGCTTCCTCGGTGTGCTCTCGATCTTCAAGCTGGCCGTCGAGGGGGCGCTGCTCTGGACGATCATCAGCTACCTCGGTACCAGTAGCGGCCTGGCCCTCACCCTCGCCGGCATCACCGGCATCATCGTGTCCGTCGGCGTGTCGCTCGATTCGAACGTCGTGTATTACGAGCACCTCAAGGAGGACGTCCAGAACGGTCGCAGCATCCGCAGCGCCACCGACAAGTCATTCGTGTCCGCCTTCTCCACCATCGTCAAGGCCGACGTCGCCTCGCTCATCGGCGCCGGGCTGCTGTGGTGGCTCACCGTGGGCCCGGTTCGCGGCTTCGCCTTCTACCTGGCCGTCGCCGGCATCCTCGACCTCATCGCATCCTGGGCGTTCATGCGGCCTTCGGTGAAGCTGGCCACCAAGTCGCGTTGGCTCCTCGCCCGGCCGAAGCTCCTCGGCGTTCCGGCCGAGGAACTGGCTCCCAACTCGGCCACGAAGCGTGTGCCCGCCACCACCGGAGCCGGCACATGAGCGGAATCGGTCGTCTCTATCGGGGTCAGAGCACCTTCAACTTCATCTTCTGGTGGAAGCGGGCCCTGGTGCTGTCGGCCGTGCTGGTGCTGATCAGCATCGGCTCGCTGGCCGTGCGCGGCCTCAACCTGGGCATCGACTTCGAAGGCGGTGTCTCGTGGGAGGTGCCCGCCCCGGGCGTGTCGGTCGAGGAGGCCCGGGCGGCCGTGGCTGAGGTGGGCCTCACCGACGCCAAGATCCAGATCGTCGGCAGCGACGCGCTGCGGGTGCAGGGTCCCAACGAGAGCGACGAGCAGACCGAGATCGTGCGGGTCAGGCTGGGCGAGGTGGCCGGCACCCCGACGGCGGAAGTGAGTGTGTCCACCGTCGGTGCCTCGTGGGGAAGCGACATCACCGAGGCTTCGGTCCGGGCGCTGGTCCTGTTCTTCGCGGCGATCCTGCTGTACCTCACCATCCGCCTCGAATGGCGTATGGCCGTGGCCGCCATCATCGCCGTGGCCCACGACGTCATAATCAGCGTCGGCTTCTACTCGTTGTTCCGGTTCGAGGTGACCCCGGGCACGGTGATCGCCTTCCTCACCATCCTCGGCTATTCGATCTACGACACCATCGTGGTCGATGACAAGATCAAGGAGAACGAGCGGTTCGTCGGTCTCACCGGCCGCATGACCTACGGCGAAATGGTCAACCGCTCGATGAACCAGGTCCTCCTGCGCTCGATCAACACCACCGTCGTGGCCCTGCTCCCGGTGATATCGCTGCTCGTCGTCGGCTCTTGGATCCTCGGGGCGGTCACCCTCCAGGAGTTCTCGCTCGCTCTGCTCGTCGGCCTCACCGCCGGCGCCTATTCCTCCATCTACGTGGCGGCCCCGATCCTGGTGTGGTTGAAGGAGAAGGAGCCGAAGAACCGCACGGTTCGCGAGCGCCTCGCCGCCTCCGGTGGCGGGGTGTCGGCCACCGATGCCGCGGCGATGGCGAGCCTCTCGCGAAGCACCGGTCCGGCGGGGTTGCGGGCAACCGCGAGGCCGGGCGCGACCACAGGTGCCCCAACCGGCGACGAGTCTTCCCCCGGAACTGCCGCCCCGTCGGCGGTCCTCCCCGCCGGCGTCATCCCCCCTCGACCTCGGAAGAAGTCGAAGAAGCGCTGATCCACGGGGATCGGGGGGCCAGGACCAGCCTGTACCGTGGAGCCATGACGGAGCGTGGTCGACGGGCGAGGCCGGTGGGGTGGCGGATTCCGTGAGTCGAGCCGCCCAGATGGTCACCGATCTGGTCCGCGAGATCCCCGACTGGCCCCAGCCCGGCGTGATCTTCCGTGACATAACCCCCCTGCTGCAGGACGCGGTGGCCTTCGCCACGGTCATCGACGCCTTGTCCGACTCGGTCACCGTGGCCGGCCAGCCCGTCGATCGTGTCGTCGGCGTCGAGGCTCGGGGTTTCGTGTTCGGGGCCCCGGTCGCCTACCGGCTCGGTGCCGGGTTCGTGCCGGTGCGCAAGGCCGGCAAGCTCCCCTGGGAGATCGAACGCGAGGAGTACGTGCTCGAGTACGGCGTCGACCTGCTCGAGATCCATCGCGATGCCGTGCACCCGGGCGAACGGGTGCTGATCGTCGACGACGTGCTGGCGACCGGAGGCACGGCGGCGGCCACGGTCCGACTGGTCGAGACGCTCGGCGGCACGGTGGCGGCCCTGGCCTTCGTGCTCGAGCTCCCCGAGCTCGGCGGACGGGCCGCCCTCGAGGGCCACCAGGTCGAGGTGCTCACTTCGTTCACGCTGGCCTCGAGTGGAGGCGGCGAGTAGCCGATGGCCACCGTCGACCGGGTCCTTCCCTGGCGCCGCCACACCGCGCCCCCGTCGGAGGAGGTGGCGCCCCTCCTGGCGGCCTACCGGGCCGTGCACCCGAAGGCGCCGACCGATCTGATCACCCGGGCCTATGCGCTGTCGGCGGCTGCGCACCTCGGCCAGAGCCGCAAGAGCGGCGAACCCTACGTCACCCACCCGGTGGCGGTGGCGAAGATCTGTGCCGAGCTCGGGCTCGACGACGTCACGATCGCCGCCGCCCTCCTCCACGACGCCGTCGAGGACACCGGCACCACCATCGACCAGCTCGAGGCCCAGTTCGGGGTCGACGTGGCCCGGATCGTCGACGGGGTCACCAAGCTCGACCGCATCAAGTTCGACTCCAAGGAGGCCCAGCAGGCGGCCACGGTTCGCAAGATGCTGGTGGCAATGGCCAAGGACCTCCGGGTCCTGATCATCAAGCTGGCCGACCGTCTCCACAACATGCGCACCATCGCGGCGATGCCGGCATGGAAGCAGGAGCGCACGGCCCAGGAGACGCTCGACATCTACGCCCCGCTGGCCCATCGCCTGGGTATGCAGGAGCTCAAACAGCAACTGGAGGATCTGGCGTTCGCGGCCCTGCACCCCAAGCGCTACGCCGAGATCGATCACATGGTGGCCACCCGCAGCCCCGAGCGTGATCTCTATCTGATGCAGGTGCTCGACGACGTTCGTGAGCGGATGGGTGAGCTGCGGATCAACGCCGAGGTCACGGGACGACCGAAGCACTACTGGAGCATCTACGAGAAGATGGTGGTGAAGGGTCGTGAGTTCGACGACATCTTCGATCTGGTCGGCATCCGCGTGGTGGTCGATTCGGTGAAGGACTGTTACGCGGCGTTGGGTTCCATCCACACCAAGTGGAAGCCGGTGCAGGGGCGGTTCAAGGACTACATCGCCATGCCCAAGTTCAACCTCTATCAGTCGTTGCACATGACAGTGGTCGGCCCGCAGGGCAAGCCCCTCGAGGTACAGATCCGGACCCTCGAGATGCACCAGCGGGCCGAGTTCGGGGTGGCCGCCCACTGGAACTACAAGGACGACTCCGCGGCCACGGCCGATCTGGCCTGGTTGAACCGCATCGTCGACTGGCAGTCGGAGACCTCCGACCCGGGCCAGTTCATGGCCAACCTGAAGACCGACCTCGAACAGGACGAGGTGTTCATCTTCACCCCGAAGGGGAGGGTCATCACCCTGCCGGTAGGGGCCACGGCCATCGATTTTGCCTACGCCATCCACACCGAGGTCGGCCACAGCTGCATCGGCGCCCGGGTGAATGGTCGGCTCATCCCGCTCGACTCCGAGCTCACGTCGGGTGACTCTGTCGAGATCTTCACGTCGAAGGTTCCCGGCGCCGGCCCCAGCCAAGACTGGCTGAAGTCCGTCGCCACCCATCGGGCCGGCAACAAGATCCGGTCGTGGTACTCGAAGGAACGCCGCGAGGACGCCATCGAGACCGGCACCGACGAGCTCACCAAGGCGTTGCGGCGCGAGGGCCTGCCGGTGCAGAAGATCCAGGCGTCCGGGGTGCTCGACGAGGTGGCCGAGGCCCTCAAGTACCCCGACCGCCAGGCCATGCTGGCGGCCATCGGCGCGCACCACGTGTCGTCGGCATCGGTGGCCGAGCGGGTGCGCCGCCAGCTCCAGGACGTCGATCCCACCCGTGAGGAGCAGCTGCCGATCACCGTGCGCGAGCCGAGCCGGCAACGGCGGGCCGGCGCTCACCACTCCGGGGTCCACGTCGAGGGGCTCGACGACGTGATGGTGCGGCTTTCGCGTTGCTGTACGCCGGTGCCGGGCGACGAGATCATGGGCTTCGTCACGCGGGGCCGGGGCGTGTCGGTGCACCGGGCCGATTGCGCCAACGCGGTGTCGTTGGCCATGGGGCAGAGCGACCGGCTGATCGACGTCGAATGGGACACCGCCATCGCCGCCGTGTTCGTGGCCTCCGTCGAGGTGAAGGCCCTCGACCGATCCCGTCTGCTGCGCGACGTGTCGGCGGTGCTGGCCGACGCGCACGTCAACATCGTGTCGTGCAACACCATCACCGGCTCTGACCGCATCTCGCGGATGCGGTTCGACTTCGAGCTGGGCGATCCCTCGCACCTCGACTCGGTGATCTCGTCCATCAAGCAGATCGACGGAATCTACGACGCCTATCGGGTGTTGCCGGGCCGAGGCGACTGAGCCGGAGTGGTGGCCGTGGTTCTGCTCGCTCGAACGGCCTGACTGCGCTACGAGGGCGCGGGTGCGGCCTCTTCGAAGCGACCAAAGCCATAGTCGCCGGCGATGGTCGTGCGATGCATGCAGCGACCGTTCTCAGGCGCAGAGCCCGACACTGAGTGCAGAACCCGCCAGTTGTCCCAGATGACCATGTCGGTCGGCTTCCACGGGTGGAAGTAGCTGAGGCCCTTCGCCGCCTCGACGATCTCGTCGCACACCTCGGTGAGCAGCCGCTCGGCGTCGTCGTCGTCCCGGCCTTCGAGGCCTTGCGCCATCCAAGGGGAGACGTGGAGGACCTTCTCGCCGGTGCTGCGGGTCCACACCGCGGGGTGGAGGGCCCGAGGCCGATCCTGGAACTCGGTCATGACACCGGCGGCCTCCGGGCCTTCCTCGATCACGACGAAGTCCTCGGGCCGCCCGAACCGGAGGTTGTCGAGGATCACGTCCATGGAGTAGATCACCATCTCGTTCTCGAGTCGCTCCCGCACCGCGGGTGAGATCGTGGCGTAGAGGGCGATGCCGTCGACGAAACCGGTCATTCCTCCATCCGGCGGGATCTCCACGGCGCGGAGCACGCCGGCTCGGTTGAGCTGGTCGTTGTAGCAATGGTCGAAGTGCCAGGGCAGCCACTGCGACATCAGCCGCCCATCCAGCTGCACGACCCCTCCCGCGTTCGGTTTGTGGCGAATCTCGATGATGCCGAGCAGGTCACCACCGACGCGGGGGGTTGCCATGCTCGGATGGTCTTTGAGCGACCCGAACACGGTGCTGATCGCCACCTGCATCTGCGGGGTTGGATCCACCTTCTCGAAGATCAGCAGTCCGCGCTCTTCGAAGGCCTGGTTGAGCTGCCCCCGCACCTCAGCGTCACGGAGGCGGTCGAGCGTGACGCCCCCTACGCGGGCGCCGAAGGCGAGGTCCTCGCGGATGGGGTGCACGGTGATCGGGGTCATGTTCGGCTCCTCCACGAGAGTTGAATCAACGATCGCCGCCGATCGTCCGGTCGGCCCAGTCGATGAGCAGGGGGACGAGCCGCGGCCACTTTAGGAAGAGTGAACCGGCCTGGGCCACGGCCGCCCGGCGCTCGTTCCACTCGTCGTCATCCCACGGTGGGTCGACCAGCTCGGCTCCGGGCAGGCCGGCGCCCAGCGCCTCGGAAGCGGCGCGGGTGTGGGACATGTCCGACACCCCACTGCGGAACACCAGGATCGGGACCGACAGGCCGGCCACGTCCACGTCGTCGAGCCCGGGGACGAGCGAGTCGTCGCACGGGCAGTAGGCCAGCATCCAGCGATCCATGACGTCGAGGAACTCCTGGCGGTCCATCGACAGGAACCGCTCCCGGTTCGCCGGGTTTCTCTGCTGCACCTCCTGCCACTGATCGAGCTGCACGACGGCTTCCATCCCGCCATGCCAAGCGGCATCCGCCGACGGCATGCAGTAGTAGTGGGCGAGTTGGAGCAGTCCCGGGATGCCGCCACTGATCCACCACATCGCCAACCCAGCCGTGACGTCGGGGTTGCGGGCGGCCGCAAGCAACGACACCCGCGCCCCGCCCGACCCGCCGGCGATGACAGCCGGGCCGAGGTCGAGGTGGCGCAGGAGCGCGCCGAGAGCGTCGGCCTGGACCTCTGATTCCGACCGCCCTCGGAACACCACCGACGACGCGCCACAGTTCGGGCGGTCCCAGGTGAGTACCTGTCGGCCGTGCTCGGCCAGTGTCTGGGCCATCTCGGGGAGGCCACCGACCTCCTTGGGGAAGCGGCCACCCGGCGTCAACGCCCAGGTCTGGCCCTCACCCACCAGCTCGTACGCGATGTGGATGCCGTCCAGCTCTGCTATCGGCATGTCTGGCCCTCTCTGCCCTGGGTCGTTCTACCACGCGATCCTGGAGCTGCGGCCCTGCCTCGCGGGTCGGGTCCTCGATGCCAGACTCCCGCTTGGCGGTGCAGGTCCCGAGCGGCAGGGCCAGATACTCTCGGCCGGGTGACGCGGTCCCCGTTGAACGGAGGCGGTCCGAGCAGCTCGATCCCAGCCGGGTTCTGCCTCGCCGGCGCCTGGATGCGCCCGATGTCAACGGCGTCGACCGTGCCCTCCACCGTCGGCCTGCTGGCGTCGCCATAGAAGGCCTGCCTGTCCTCTCGAGAGTTGAACCACCCTGCCCATGCCATCCGATGAATCCCCGCTCCTTTCGGCCAAGGCGTACGACGAGCCGTCGGTCTTTCGGCCCGAGAACCTGTTGCGCGAGGGCCGCCGTCAACGCCACCGCCCGGACGTGGATGTCCCGAAGGTCTGTCTGCTCGACCCCGACGGCGACATCGTCCGTCACCTCACCGCCACGGGGGTCGCCGGGGAGCACCCGGGGTGGGCCTGCTATCACACCACCCTGTGGGTGTTCGACCTCGACGGCACCGAGGTGGGGGTCATCGGCTGTGCGGTCGGGGCGTCGTTCGCGGTGCTGCTCGCCGAGCAGCTGGCGGTGTCGGGCTGCGAGCTGCTGGTCAGTGTCACCTCGTCCGGATCGATCACCCCGGTCGGTGAACCGCCGTACTTCGTGATCATCGACCGGGCGCAGCGCGACGAGGGCACCAGTCACCACTACCTTCCGCCCGCGCAGTGGGCGCACGCTTCGCCTGACCTCATCATCCGGCTCGACGACGCGTTCGTCGGGACCAACCAGCCCGTCATGGTCGGTTCGACCTGGACCACCGACGCCCCCTACCGCGAGACCCCGACAGCGATCGAGGCCGCCGCCCAGCTCGGCGTCGTGGCCGTCGAGATGGAAGCGGCCGCCCTCTACGCGTATGCCACCGCTCGGGGTCGCGATGTGATCTGTGTCGCGCACGTGACCAACACGATGGCGACCGAGGGCGACGACTTCGAGAAAGGCACGGCCGACGGCGCCCACGACGCGCTCGAGGTCGTGGCCGCCATCATCACAGCCCTACGCTCGCCAACAGACGGCGCCTGCCTACCCGTCGTCGGCCGCTGATCCGCCGTCGGGTGCACCCGAAGTCTGGTGTACAAGTCCGTACGAATATGTTCAATTCGTGCATGTCCATGGTTTCCGTGAGCCGGGCACGAGCTGCCCTGCCCGAGATCGAGGCTCTGAGGTGGTCTACCCCGACGAACTCCCCGAACCCTGACCCCGGCGCCCGCGATCACGGGGGCCCCACGCCGGCGCGGCGGATTCTGACGTCCGGAATTCCGGGTAGGACGTCTCCCTGTTCACGACGTCTTCGGCGGCCGGCCGGCTACACCAGACCGAGGGCCTGCATCGCTCCCGCCACGCGAAGGAACCCGGCGGCGTTCGCTCCCATCACGTAGTCGCCGGGGACGCTGTACTCCTCGGCGGTCTCGGCGCACAGCGTGTGGATACCGGCCATGATCTCCGCGAGCCGCTGTTCGGTGTAGCCGAACGTCCAATGGTCCCGAGACGCGTTCTGTTGCATCTCGAGCGCGGACGTGGCCACGCCTCCCGCGTTGGCGGCCTTGCCCGGTCCGAAGGCGACGCCGGCGCCCTGGAAGATCCTGACGGCTTCGGGGGTGGTCGGCATGTTCGCGCCTTCCGCAACCGCCACGCATCCGTTGCGCAGCAGGACCTCGGCGTCCCGTGCGGTCAGTTCGTTCTGCGTCGCACACGGCAGCGCCACATCGCAGGGGATGCTCCACACCGGTGCGCCGCGAACGAACGTGGCATCGGGGCCCCGACGGTCCGCGTAGACGTCGATGCGGCGACGTTGTTGCTCCTTGACTGCTTTGAGCAGCTCGACGTCGATGCCCTTCGGGTCGGTGACCATCCCCGATGAGTCCGAGCAGGCGACCACCGTGGCGCCGAGTTCTTGGACCTTCTCGATGGCATAGATGGCGACGTTCCCGGAGCCGGACACGACGCAGGTCTTGCCGTCGAGTGAGTCGTTGCGGGCGCGCAGCATCTCGTTGACGAAGTAGGCAACGCCGTAGCCCGTCGCCTCTCGCCGCACGAGCGCGCCGCCCCATTCTGTGCCCTTGCCCGTGATGACGCCGGACTCGTAGCGGTTCGTGATCCGCTTGTACTGACCGAACATCCATCCGATCTCGCGTGTGCCGACCCCGATGTCGCCAGCGGGGACGTCGGTCTGCTCGCCGAGGTGTCGGTACAGCTCGGTCATGAAGCTCTGGCAGAACCGCATGACCTCGTCCTCGGAGCGGCCCTTGGGGTCGAAGTCGGCACCGCCCTTGGCTCCACCGATCGGCAGCCACGTGAGGGCGTTCTTGAAGATCTGTTCGAAGCCGAGGAACTTCACGATCCCGAGGTTCACCGACGGGTGGAAGCGCAGGCCGCCCTTGTACGGGCCGAGAGCGCTGTTGAACTCGACGCGGAACCCGCGGTTGATGTGGACCTCGTTGCGGTCGTCCTGCCATGGCACCCGAAAGATGATCTGTCGTTCGGGCTCGCACACGCGTTGGATGATCTTCTGCTCCGCGAGCTCGGGATGCTTGGCCAGCACGGGACCCAGGCTCTCGAGAACCTCTCGGGCGGCCTGCTGGAACTCGCCCTCGCCGGGGTTTCGAGCGACGACCTCGTCGAACACGGCTTGCAACTTCTCATCCACAGCGGCACCCCGACCGGTTGATGGCTGGCTTCGAACTCCCGCCGGTCATCGGTGCTCCGAAGTGCCGTCGGCACCTCGATGAGGCAACGGGCGTCGGCGTCAATCGAACCATAGGTGAGCCGACCGGCAGCATACGCATGTGCTCGTCACCGTCACCGTCACCGTCACCGTCACCGTCACGGGCTTGCGGCGTTCGAGCGTGAGAACCCGGCCTATCGGTTGTTGTCGGAGATGGCCGGCTCGTAGACGGAATCGTCGGTGGCGGAGGGGGCCGGTAGCCTCGCCCACCGTGTCCGAACCATCCGCCCGCCGCACCGAGCCGTTCAAGGCCCCGGTGGGGACCAGGGACGTCCTACCTCCCGAGTCGGCGCGATGGGAGGCGCTGGTCGCCTCGTTCGCAACCCATGTCGGCGACGCCGGGTACGGGCTGGTCCAGAGCCCGATGTTCGAGGAGTTCGCGGTGTTCGCCCGCGTCGGTGAGGGCACCGACGTGGTGCGCAAGGAGATGTACGACTTCCTCGACAAGGGCGACCGGCACCTGGCTCTGCGCCCCGAGGGCACGGCGTCGGTGGTGCGGGCCTTCGTCCAGCACCGGCCGCCCGTGCCGTGGAAGGTCTGGTACGCGGCGCCGAGCTTTCGCTACGAACGCCCGCAGGCTGGCCGGTTCCGCCAGCACCATCAGCTCGGTGTCGAGGCCCTCGGCAGCGCCGACCCCGACCTCGACGTCGAGGTCATCGTGCTGCTGGCCGACTTCTACCGGCACCTCGGCCTGCAACAGGTCGAGCTCGTCATCAACTCCATGGGCACCGCCGAGGACCGGCGCCGCTACGTCGACGACATCCGCAGCTACCTCGTGGGCATCATCGGTGATCTCGATCCGGCCGATGCCGAGAAGGTCGAAGCTCACCCTCTGCGGGTGCTCGACTCGAAGCGACCGGTGACCATCGCCGCTACCGCCGACGCCCCTCGCATCACCGAGCAACTGAGCCCCGAGGCGGCCGAACACTTCGAGCGGGTCCAGGCCGGCCTCGGCGCCCTCGGGGTGGCGTTCCGTATCGAGCCCCGCCTGGTGCGCGGCCTCGATTACTACACCCACACCACCTTCGAGTTCGTGAGCGGGGCCCTCGACGCCGCCCAGTCCGCCATCGGTGGTGGAGGCCGCTACGACGGCCTGGTCGAATCGCTCGGTGGACCGTCCACCCCCGGGATCGGCTTCGGCACCGGCATCGAACGTGTCCTGCTGAGCTGTGACGCCGAGGGCGTGTTCGCCGGGGCCGATCCCTCGGTCGACGTCTTCGTCGTCGACACCACCGCCGGCGACGCGGCCCGTGACCTCTCGGTCGAGCTGCGCCGAGCCGGCCTGGCCGCCGACCGGGCCTTCGACGCCCGCTCGATGAAGTCGCAGATGAAGGCCGCCGACCGCAGCGGGGCCACCCTCGTCGTGATCGTCGGTCCCGACGAGACGGCCGCCGGCACCGTGACCATCCGGGAGATGACCGGTGACCGCGTGCAGCACACCACGCCCCGGGCCGAGATGGTGACCCACGTCCGGTCCCTCCTCGGCCGCCCCACCTGACCCCTGAACCAAGGAACCCCATCGTGACCGGCCCCGAATCCCTCCCCATGCGCAGCGATCACTGCGGCACCCTGCGGTCTGTCGACATCGGCCGCACCGTCGCCCTCTGCGGGTGGGTCGCCCGCCGCCGCGAGCACGGGGAACACCTGGCCTTCGTCGACCTGCGCGACCACACGGGGTTGGTGCAGTGCGTCGTCGACGGTGCCGCCGAGCTGCGTTCAGAGTATGTGGTGCGAGTCGTGGGGGTGGTGCGGGCCCGTCCGGCCGGGACCGACAACCCCAACCTCGCCACCGGCGAGGTCGAGGTCGGGGACTGCACGGTCGAGGTGCTCAATGTTTCGGAGCCACCTCCCTTCCAGCTCGACGAGCGGGTCGACGTCGACGAGATGGTGCGGCTGGCTCACCGCTACGTCGACCTGCGCACCGACCGGATGCAGCGGAACCTGCGGGTGCGGGCCCGGGTCAACGCCGCCCTGCGCAACGCCATGGACGCCCAGGGCTTCGTCGAGATCGAGACGCCGATGCTCATCGCGTCCACCCCGGAAGGCGCACGGGACTTCGTGGTGCCGAGCCGCCTCTCACCCGGTCACTTCTACGCGCTGCCGCAGAGCCCACAGCTGTTCAAGCAGCTGTGCATGGTGGGCGGTATCGATCGCTACTACCAGATCGCCCGTTGCCTCCGCGACGAGGACCTGCGCGCCGACCGGCAGTTCGAGTTCATGCAGCTCGACGCCGAGGCCAGCTTCGTCTCCCAGGAGGAGGTGCTCGCCTTCATCGCCACCGCGGTGTCGGCCGCGGTCGAGGCCGTGACCGGTGAACCGGTGGCCGACATCGGGCGGCTCACCTGGCTCGAGGCCCAGGAGCGCTTCGGCTCCGACAAGCCCGACACCCGCTTCGGGATGGAGCTGCAAGAGCTCACAGAGGTCTTTGCCTCCACCGGGTTCAACGCCTTCAAAGCGCCGTGCGTGAAGGGCATCCGGGTACCGGGCGGGGCCGAGTTCACCCGCTCGCGGCTCGACGACCTCACCGACAAGGCGAAGCGTTGGGGCGCCAAGGGTCTCGTCTGGATGCGGGTCCGTGACGGGGGCGAGCTCGATTCGCCGGTGGCCAAGTTCCTCGACGCCGACGAGCTCGTGGCGTTGGTCGACATCACCGGCGCCGAGGCGGGGGACCTGTTGCTGCTGGTGGCCGACGAGCGTCCGAGTGTGCGCCACGTCCTCGGCCTGCTGCGCCTCGAGTTGGGCCGCCCGCCGGTCACCGAAGGGGGATTGCAGTTCCTCTGGGTCGTCGACTTCCCCCTGTTCGAGGCGATCGGCGACGACGGCCGGCCCGTCCCGGCCCATCACCCCTTCACGATGCCCCATCCCGACGACGCCGCACTGCTCGCCACCGGCGACGTCACTGACCTGCTGGCGGTGCGGTCGCAGGCCTACGACCTCGTGCTGAACGGCTGGGAACTGGGGTCGGGCAGCGTCCGGATCCACCAGCGCGACCAGCAACAGACCATGTTCTCCCTCCTCGGCATCAGCGCGGCCGACGCCCAGGAGCGCTTCGGGTTCCTGCTCGACGCGTTCCGCTTCGGGGCTCCCCCTCACGCCGGGTTCGCTTTCGGGATCGACCGTCTCGTGGCCCTGTTGGCCGGCGAGGAGAACATCCGGGAGGTCATCGCCTTCCCGAAGACGCAGTCGGGCACCGATCCGCTCACCCACGCCCCGACCCCCATCGACGCCGGGCAGCTCGAAGAGTTGGGTCTGCGCCTCCTGCCGGCCCCGAAGGCCGACTGAGCGCTCCCTCAGGTGGTGGCCTCGGCGGTGACCACCCCCGCCGGGTCGACCCCCACGGCGATCGACACGACCGTGTCGGATCGGGTGGCGATCAGCCGACGTCGCTCTCCCGTGGTGTCGATGGCGGCGTCGGAGACCTGGTAGCCGAGCCGTTCGAGGGCATCGGCCAACCCGGCGGCCACCGAGCGCACGCTGGTCGTCCTGGTGGTGAACAGCACCCGGTGCTCGGTGGGGGTGGTGGTGATGTCGACGATCGGCACCAGGTCCCCGGGCAGCTCGATGCCCCGTAGGGCCTCGGCCACGGTGGAGCTGAGATGCTGTGCCGACGCGACTGATCCTGCGGGCCGGGTCGGGGGAGTATCGGCGTCGAGGGTGGGGGTATCGGGCGGCCCCAACGCGCCGGAACGCCCTTCCTCCTCGGCCTCGCGGGCCCGGCGAACCGACTTCGGGCCCTGGATGATCCGCCGCCGGAGGCGGTACGACCACACGCCGATGGCGACGAGGATCCACAGCCAGAACAGGGCGACGACGACCCCTTGCATCCTCCGATGTTGACACATCGGCCGCCGCCTCGGGGTCCACCGAGGACCGTGGTCGTGGCCCCGAAGCGCGAACCGGTAACCTCTGCGTACATGGACGGTTTGTGGACCCAGCTGGAACCCCTGTTGGCCAAGGTCGCCAAACCCGCCCGCTACATCGGCCTCGAGGACGGTGCGCAGCGGCCCGACCACGACCCCCGCCAGGTCGCGTGGCTGCTCGCCTACCCCGACACCTACGAGATCGGGCTGCCCAACCAGGGCTTGCAGATTCTCTACGAACTGCTCAACGAGCATCCCGATGCGGTGGCGGAACGCACCTATGCCCCGTGGGTCGACCTCGACGCTCTGCTGCGCGCCCACGGTCTACCCCTGTTCTCGCTCGACACCCATCGGCCAGCCGGGCTGTTCGACGTCATCGGCTTCAACCTCTCGGCCGAGCTCACCTACACCAACCTGCTGAACATGGTCGACCTGGCCGGGGTGCCGGTGCGCACCGCCGATCGCCGCCCCGAGCACCCGCTCATCGCCGCCGGTGGCCACTGCACCTACAACCCCGAACCGCTGGCCGACTTCCTCGATTTCGTGGTCCTCGGCGACGGCGAGGAGATCGTCAGCGAGATCACCGACGTGCTGGCCGGTTGGAAGGCCTCCGGTCGCACCGAGGGCAGTCGCGAAGGCGTGCTGCGGGCCCTGGCCGGCGTCACCGGCGTCTACGTCCCCTCGTTGTACGACGTCACCTACGACGGCGCCGACCTGGTGGCGGTCACCCCCCGCTACCCCGATGTCCCCGAGATGGTCGAGAAGCGCACGCTGGCCGATCTGGGCGACTGGCCCTACCCGAAGAACCAGTTGGTGCCGCTCACCGAGGTCGTGCACGACCGGCTCAACGTCGAGGTCTTCCGGGGTTGCACCCGGGGCTGTCGGTTCTGCCAGGCCGGCATGATCACCCGGCCGGTGCGCGAACGTCCGGCCGAGCAGGTCCGCACGATGGTCGCCGAGGGCCTGCGTCGCACCGGATACGACGAGGTGGCGCTCACCTCGCTCTCCACCGCCGACTTCTCCGGCATCGAGAAGCTCGTCGGCGACATCGTGCGCTCCACCGACGACGGGCCCCCGGTGTCGGTGTCGCTGCCGAGCCTCCGTGTCGACGCCTTCGGCGTGGGGATCGCCACGCAACTCCAGAAGGCCCGCCGCACCGGGCTCACGTTCGCTCCCGAGGCCGGAACCTGGCGTATGCGCCAGGTCATCAACAAGCTGATCCGTGAAGAGGACCTCTACCAGGCGGTCGAGGCGGCCTACGAGAACGGCTGGCGGCGGGTGAAGCTCTACTTCCTCACCGGTCTGCCCACCGAGACCGACGAGGACACCCTCGGCATCGCCGAGCTGGCCCGCAACTGCGTGGCGCTGGGCAAGGCCCACACCAAGAGTCCGTCCGTCACCGTCTCCGTGGGCGGTTTCGTGCCCAAACCGTTCACGCCGTTCCAGTGGTTCGGCCAGAACACGGTCGAGGAACTACGGCGCAAGATCAACCTCCTGCGCGACGACACCCGCAAATCCCACGGGGTGCAGCTCAAGTGGCACGACCCCAAGGCCACCCTCATCGAAGGGGTGATGAGCCGCGGCGATCGCCGACTCGGCCCGGTGCTCGAGGAGGTCTGGCGTCGCGGTGGTGTGTTCCAGGAGTGGAACGAGCGCTTCGACCTCGATCTGTGGCTCGACGCCATGGCGGCCCACGGCGTCTCGCCCGACTGGTACGCCCACCGTCACCGCACCGAGCACGAGGTCTTGCCGTGGGATCACCTCTCGGCCGGGCTGCACAAGGACTTCCTCTGGCAGGACTGGCGCGACTCGTTGGCCGAGGTGGGCCTGCCCGACTGCCGTTGGACCCCGTGCTACGACTGTGGGGCCTGCACGGGCTACTCGATCGAGCACATCGTGGCGTCGGCCACACCTCCCGCCGGAGGCTCGCAGGGCACCGGCCAGGATCTCCGATCGAGCTCGGTCCCGGTTTCGTTGCTGGCCCGCCGACCCGAGCTCGCCGGCACCACCCCCGGGGTCACCCCATGAGGATCCGGGTCCGCTACCGCAAGCACGGCAAGGTGCGCTTCACCAGTCACCGTGACGTCGCCCGTATCTGGGAGCGGGCCCTGCGTCGCGCCGAGCTCCCTGTCGCCAGCAGCGAAGGGTTCTCGCCGAGGCCGAAGCTGCACTTCGGGCTGGCTCTGTCCACCGGCCACGAATCGTTGGGGGAGTACCTCGACATCGACCTCTACGAGCCCGAAGCCCAGACCGTCGACCTCGCCGAGCTGCCCGAGCTGCTCACCCCGCTGCTCCCCGAAGGCATCGAGGTCGAGACGCTCGCCGTCATCGACCGCGGCGATCTCTCGTTGCAGGAGGCCGTCACCTCCACCTCGTGGCGCATCGAGGTGCCCGACATCGCCCCGGCCGCGCTGGCGGTGGCCACCGATGCCCTGCTGGCCCGAACCACCCTGCTCGTCACACGCGAGCGCAAGGGGAAGCCGGTCACCGACGACCTGCGCCCCGGAATCCTCCACCTCGCGGTGCTGGGCGCCACCCCTCCTGACGCCCCCGAGCCCGGGGCCGTCCTCGAGGCCGAACTGGCCACCCATCCCCGTTCGGTGCGGCCCGCAGAACTGCTGGCCGCCTTCGATCCGCCCCTCGCCGAGGGACGGGTCTGTCGTACGCATCAATGGATCACCAACGACGGCGCGACGCGGGAGCCCCTGGCCCCGCTCGGCGCGCCGTCTCCGGCGCAACCCGAAGCGCGCGCCTCATGAGAAGGGATCATCCGCATGTCCGACCCCACGGTCGAGAACACCCCCGGATCGCCGATCACCCCGCCGGTCAGCCCCCCACCGATCACGCGTGTGGTCTCCGCCGACCCGGCGGGCGCCCCTGAGCGCGAGGCGAGCTCGACCGGGCCCACCGACGACACGACCAAGGCGAAACCGAGCGACACCGAAGGCGGCACCCGTCCCCGCCGGCGCCGTGGGTCCCGCGGCGGCCGAAGCCGGGCCCGGAGCACCGGCCCGGCCGCAGACGGCGGCGCCGAGACGGCGGACGGACCGTCCACCGGTCACGACGACACCGACCAGCCCGACCAGCCCGAGCTGCCCGATCGGCCCATCGAGGGCAAGATCCAGGATCCGGCGGTGGCCGAGCGGGCCCTCGTCAAGCGCCCGCGTATCGGCGACAGCCGACCGGCTCCCGAGGGCCTCGATGCGCCGGACGGGCCCGCCGCCGGTCGGGATGGTGCCCGAGGTGGGAGGGGCAAGGCTTCGTCGGGCACGGAGTCGGGCGGTTCCACCGCGAAGTCGGGCAGCCGCCGCCGCCGAGGAGGACGGGGGAAGAGTTCGGGTGCCAACGGTGGTACCAACGGGGGCGCGAACCGGTCGTCGACGGCGCGGTCGGCACCGGTCGAGGCGATCGTGGGCGGCGACGCGGTCGAGCTCGACGAGGCCACCCTCGAGAAGCGTCGCGGTCGCGAGCGCAACGGCCGGCCGGTGGGTCGATACCTCATGACCGTCAGCGTGCGGCCGACGGCCACCCAGATCGCGGTCCTCGAGGGCCGCAACCTCATCGAGCACTTCGTGTCGCGTCCCGCCGACGACGTGGCCCAGATCCACGGCAACATCTACCTGGGCAAGGTGCAGAACGTCCTGCCGGGCATGGAGGCGGCCTTCGTCGACATCTCCACCCCGAAGAACGCCGTGCTCTATCGCGGCGATGTCCAGTACGACGCCGAGGACATCGAGCAGGGTGGCAATGCCCGCATCGAGCAGATCCTGAAGCCCAAGCAGACCATCGTCTGTCAGGTCACGAAGAACCCCATCGCCCACAAGGGGGCGCGACTCACCCAGGAGGTGTCCCTGCCCGGGCGGTTCGTGGTGTTGATCCCGAACTCCTCGACCTACGGCATCTCGAAGCGCCTGGCCGACAACGAACGCAAGCGGCTGCGGTCGATCCTCGACCAGGTGAAGCCGCCCCAGCACGGCGTGATCGTGCGCACCGCCGCCGAGGGTGTCACCGCCGAGGAGATCTCCGCCGACGTCACCCGGTTGCTCTCGCAGTGGACCCGCATCGAGGAGCTGGCGGCGAAGGTCCAGGGTCCGGCGCTGCTGTATCGCGAGCCCGACATGGCGGTGCGGGTCATCCGGGAGGAGTTCAACGACGACTACCGGGGCATCGTGATCGACGACGAGGCCCTCTACACCGAGATCCGTGACTACGTCACCAGCATCTCGCCGGGCTTCGCCGATCGGGTGCAGTTCTACGACCCATCGGTCGAGCCGCTGTCCATCTTCGAGCGCCATCACGTCCACGAGCAGCTCCACAAGGCGCTCGACCCCAAGGTCTGGCTCCCGTCGGGGGGGTCGCTGATCATCCAGCACACCGAGGCGCTCACCGTGATCGACGTCAACACCGGCAAGAACGTCGGGTCGTCGAGCCTCGAGGAGACGGTGTTTCGCAACAACCTCGAAGCCGCGGTCGAGATCGCCAAGCAGCTCCGTCTGCGTGACATCGGCGGGATCATCGTCATCGACTTCATCGACATGGAGATCCGTAAGAACCGCGACGAGGTCATCACGGTGTTCCGTGACGCCCTGGCGCGCGACAAGACCCGCACGCAGGTGTTCGACATCTCCGAGCTCGGCCTCGTGGAGATGACCCGCAAGCGCATCGGTGAGGGCCTGCTCGAGTCGTTCTCCACCCATTGCCCCGAGTGCGATGGCCGAGGGCTGCTCATCGACGCCGACCTGCTGACCTGACCGAGGTGGGTTTGGAGTCCGCGCCTCGCCCGGGTAGTGTCGCATCCCTATGTATGCCGTGATCCAGAGTGGTGGCAAGCAGTATCGAGTCGAAGAAGGGCAGCGTCTCGAGGTCGAACGCCTCGGTGACGTCGAGGAGGTCTCGCTGACCCCGGTCCTGCTCGTCGACGGCGACGCGGTGCTGGCCACCCCCGCACAGTTGTCCGGAGCCAGCGTCACCGCTCGCGTCGTGGGTGAGACCAAGGGTCCCAAGATCACGGGCTTCACCTACAAGAACAAGTCCAACGAGCGACGCCGGTGGGGCCACCGCCAGCAGTACGCCACCATCGAGATCACCGGCATCACGAAGGGCTGAGACCATGTCCAAGACCAAGGGCGGCGGGTCCACCCGCAACGGCCGCGACTCCAACTCCCAGCGCCTCGGCGTGAAGCGTTTCGACGGGCAGGTCGTGAACTCCGGCACCATCATCGTGCGCCAGCGCGGCACTCGCATCCATCCGGGCGAGAACGTGGGCAAGGGCAAAGACGACACCCTGTTCGCCACGGCCAACGGCAAGGTCAAGTTCGGGCAGCGCAACGGGCGCAAGCTCGTCGACATCCTGCCCGACTGACCCCGGCGCTCCGGCGCCTCTCTCGATCCAACGGCGATCGTGACGGCCTTCGCCGCCATCGCCCACCGGTGGGGGTCGGTGAACAGCCTCATCAACACCATCGGTCCGGCTGACGGGCACTTCGAAGACCTCGACGACGACGAGGCACTGGTGATCGAGGTCGTTCCGCCCGAGTGCGAGTACTGGATGATCGCCCTGCACAACCATTGGATGGAGACTTTCGACTACGTCAACCACCGGTCGGCCCTCAACTGCCAGTCGGCGCAACTCGAAGCCGACGGGAGCGTGCGGTTCGTGGTGGCCGGCCGCGATCCGGGGGTGGCGAACTGGCTCGACACCGCCGGGCACCGACGGGGCACCGTGGGGATGCGCTGGGTGGGCCCCGACGTGATCGATCGGTTGCCGTCGACCAGGGTGGTCCCGCTCGACTCGCTGCGTTGAACGACGGCCGGGGTCTGGGCGCCGGGTCTCGGACGTAGGTCACTGCCGGCTGTCTATGCCGCGCGGGAGCTGGTCGATCGGCCAGTGCAGGAGGCGGCGAGCGGCGTCGAAGGCGAAGCGGTCGGTCATGCCGGCGACGTAGGTGACGGCGTCGAGGACGGGGTCGCCGGCGGGCGCGCCGACCGTGGGGAGCAGCTCGGGGGAGTGGGCCAGGTGCTCCACCAGCGCCCGGAGCAGACGGGCCACCGACGCGCCCTGGGCCAGGGACTCCGGTCGGTTGTAGATGCGCTCGTAGTTGAACGCCCGCAGGCCGGCCAGCGCCTCGGCGCGGGTCGGATCCATGCCCACCACCCCGGTGGTGTGGATGGTGGTGACCAGCGCGTCGATGAGGGTGCGCAGCTGGCGAGGACGGGTGTCACCGAGCACCTCGCGCACCCGAGGCGGCAGGTCCGACGGGGTCACGATGTCGGCGCTGATCGCGTCCTCCAGGTCGTGGGCGCAGTAGGCGCAGCGATCGGCCCAGCTGACGACCGCCCCTTCGGGGGTGGATGGTGCGGGCTGCGACCAGGAGTGGCACCGGATGCCATCGAGCGTCTCGTGGCAGAGGTTGAGCGGGGTCAGCACGACGTCTGCGCCCCATGCGGCGTGGTGATACCCGCCGGGCACGAAGTCGTCGAAGGCGTCCTCGCTGGCGTGCCCGCCCGGACCGTGCCCGCAGTCGTGACCGAGGGCGATGGCCTCGGTGAGGGCCACGTTGAGGCCCACGGCCCGGGCCACCGCGGTGGCCACCTGGGCCACTTCGAGGGCGTGGGTGAGCCGGGTGCGCTGGTGGTCGGCGGGGAACACGAACACCTGGGTCTTGCCGGCCAGGCGCCGGAAGGCCGGGGCGTGCAGCACGCGATCGCGGTCACGTTCGAAGCAGGTGCGGAAGGGGTCGGCGTCTTCGTCGTGGTTCCGTCGTCCCGCCCCGGACGCTCGGGTGGCCCCGGTGGCCAGCCACCGTTGCTCGGCCTCCTCGCGATCCTCTCGCCGCACCAGGCGCGGCTCGATGCTCGGGGGCGGTGCGTCGCGGTGAGCGGTCACCACCCCGTCCACTGAAGGCCCACCGCGCATGGTGGCCGCCCACTGGTGTTGACGGTGCGTGACGTGGATCGGAGGCATGCCATCAGTGTGGCCAGGGCCAGCGACAGCGCCGCCGGTCGTGTCGACGGGCGATGGTCGGCGGCCATGACCACCGAGGCCGTTCGCCTCGTCTGCTGTCCCCTCATCGCGACCGTCAACGGTGATCCCGTCAACGGTGATCCCGTCAACGTCGGCGGACTGCGTGCCGCCACCCCGTAGGATCGATAGCCGTGTCCGGATTCGTCGACGAGTGTCAGATCAACGTGCGGGGTGGTGACGGCGGCGCCGGCTGTGTGGCCGTACGTCGCGAGGCCCACGTGGCCAAGGGCGGCCCCGATGGCGGCGACGGCGGCAAGGGCGGCGACGTTTGGTTCGTGGCCGATCGCAACGTGGCCTCGCTGCTGGCCTTCCGCGACCACCCCCACCGCCGGGCCGACAACGGCACCCACGGCTCGGGCAAGAAGAAGCACGGCGCCGGAGGCAACGACCAGATCGTGCCCATGCCCGAAGGCACCGTGGTCCTCGACCGTGACGGCGTGGTGCTGGCCGACCTCGTACAGGCCGGCGACCGCTGGCTGGCCGGGGCCGGGGGGCGGGGGGGCAAGGGCAACGCCCGGTTCCTGTCCAACAAGCGGCGCGCCCCCATGTTCGCCGAGCAGGGCGAGGTGGGCGAGGAGCGCTGGCTGAACCTCGAGCTCAAGCTCATGGCCGACGTGGCCCTCGTGGGCTTCCCCAACGTGGGCAAATCCACCCTGGTGTCGCGGGTGTCGGCGGCCAAACCCAAGATCGCCGACTACCCCTTCACCACCCTCGAACCCAACCTCGGCGTGGTTCTGCTCGACGACGGCTTCGAGTACGTGGTGGCCGACATCCCCGGTCTCATCGAAGGGGCCAGCGAGGGCCGGGGCCTCGGCCACCGGTTCCTGCGCCACATCGAACGGGCCCGGGTGCTGGTGCTGTTGATCGATCTGGCGGGGGGCGACACCGGCACCAACACCGCCCTTCCGGCCGAACAGGTCGACGTGCTGTTGCGCGAGCTGGGCCAGTACCAGCCCGACCTGGTCGACCGGCCCCGCATCGTGGTCGGGTCGCGCTCCGACCTGGTGCCCGACGTGCTGCCCATCGCCGAAGCGGGCGAAGGCATGGTCACCAGCGACGGGGTGGTGCTCGACCTGTGCATCTCCGCCGTCACCGGGGCCGGCCTGCCCCGCCTCATCGGCCGCATGGCCGACGCCGTGCGCGGCGCACGCGTCGTGGAGCCCGAGCCCGAGGGCTTCGTGGTCCACCGGCCCCTTCCCGAGGGCGTGCGCATCGAACGCGAGGACGACGGCAGCTTCCGGGTGGTGGGTCGCTCGGCCGAACGGGCCGTGGCCCTGTCGGACCTCACCAACCTCGAGGCCCTCGACTACGCCCACGCCCGCCTCAAGAAGCTCGGCGTCGACAAGGCGTTGGCTCGCGCCGGGGCCCGAGAGGGCGACGTGGTGCACATCGGGCGCCTCAGCTTCGAGTACGAGGACGAATGAACCCGGCGCCGAGGGGTGGGCGATGATCGTCGTGGCCAAGATCGGGACCTCGTCGGTCACCGACGCCGACGGCCATGTCAGCGCCGCCGCCGTGGCCAAGCTGTGCACCGAGGTGGCGTCGTTGCGCGCCGACGGGCACTCGGTGGTTGTCGTCACCTCGGGGGCCATCGGCGCGGGTCTGCCCGCCCTCGGCCTGGGCGGCGACCGTCGCCCCCGCGACGCCGTCACCCTCCAGGCGGTCTCGGCGGTGGGGCAGAGCCGACTGATGCAGGTGTACGACGACGCCCTCTCCGGTCACGGTCTGGTGGCCGCCCAGGTACTGCTGGCCCCCCTCGACTTCATGCAGCGCCGCCAGTACCTGCACGCCCGCGGCACGTTGCGCCGCCTGCTCGAGCTGGGCGCGGTGCCGGTGGTGAACGAGAACGACGCCGTCGCCGACGACGAGATCCGTTTCGGTGACAACGACCGGCTCGCCGCGCTCGTCGCCCACCTGGTGGGGGCCGAGCTGTTGGTGCTGCTCACCGACACCCCCGGGTTGCTGTCGGCCGACCCCCGATTCGACCCGTCGGCGTCGCTCATCGAGGAGATCGTCGAGGTCGACCAGGCCATGGAGGCCCTGGCCGGTGGCCCCGGTTCCAGCGGAGGCAGCGGCGGGATGGCCTCGAAGCTCGCCGCAGCCAAGATCGCGGCATGGTCGGGGGTGCGCACCGTCATCGCCGCCGCCACCCGCGAGCGCGTGCTGGCCGACGCCGTGGCCGAGGTGCCCGGGGTCGGCACCGTGGTGTTGCCCCACGAACGTGACCTGCCCGCCCGCAAGCTCTGGATCGCCTTCGCGGTGGGGTCCTCCGGCACCCTCGTCGTCGACGCCGGCGCCCGCCGGGCCCTCGAACGAGGGGGCGTGTCGTTGCTCGCCGCCGGTGTCACCGGCGTGCACGGCTCCTTCGACGTCGACGACGCCGTCGAGATCGCCGACACCGACGGTCAGGTGTTCGCCAAGGGCCTGGTGCGTGTCGATGCCACCACGGCCGAGGGTATGGCCGGGCTTCGCCGCGCCAACCGGGCCGATGGCCAACCGGCCCACCTCGTGCACGCCGACGACCTGGTGATCCTCCCGTAGGGGAGGACGGCTCAGCCGGCCGGCGTCTCGTCGGCCGGCGTCGAGGTGGGGGCTTCGAGCTTCTTGGCCTCGGCCAGCAGTTCGGCGGCCGAGTGACCACCCGGTGACGCCACCGGCAGGCCCATCTGCTCGCGCAGCACGTCGAGGCGGGCCACCGCCTCGGTGTTCATGGCCGCCTTCTCGACCTCGAGCATCCGGCCTTCCACGCCCTGCGCGGTGAGTTCCTGGGCGCCCTTGGCCTTGGCGTAGCGGATCTCGATCTTCTCGCGCACCTGCTCGAAGGTGGGCACGTCCTCGCCGACGGTGGCCGACAGCGACTCCATGGCCGTGTTCATCTGCTCCTGCATCTTGGCCTGGTCGAGCTGGCCGAGGAGCTTCTGGCGCTCGGCCAGCTTTTGTTGCAGGGCGGCGGAGTTCTGGGCGACCGCGGCCTTGGCCTGCTCGGCCGCCTGGGAGGACTGCAACACGAGGGTCTTGGTGTCCTCGACGTCGTTCTCCACCGCGATGAGGCGATTGGCGAACGTCTCGGCGGCCTGGGTGTACTCGCCCGCCTTGGCGCTGTCGCCGGCGGTGGTGGCCTGATCGGCCATGATCAGGGCCTGGCGGGCGTTGCCGGTGAGCTTCTCGTACTCGCCCATCGCCCGGTTCAGACGCATCTCGGCCTGCTTCTGGTTGGCGATGACGTTGGCCGCCTGCTCCCGCAGGCGCCGGTGCTGATCCTGGGCCTCGCGGATGGCCTGTTCCAACTGCACCTTCGGGTCGGCCCGCTCGTCGAGCGACGAGTTGGCCTTGGCTCCGAGGTACTTCCACCAACGAGTGAGTGCGTTTGCCATGGCCGGTAGGTTAACCGCCGGAGCGCCGCCGGGCGCGACGGTCAGCGTCGCCCGAGCCGGTTGACGACCGGCTGGATCTCCTCGGCCCGCAGCACCAGCAGCACGAGCCCGTAGACCACGGCCCCGGCCAGGCCGGCGGTGATGGCGGCGGCCACCCCCGAACCGAGCCCGAGCAGCAGGCCCCCGGTGACGAGCACGAGGGCGGCCGTGGCGCCCACGAGGCGCAGCAGCCCGGCGGCGGTGCGCCGGTCGAACCAGGGTCCGATCCGGCGCTGCAGCGCCACCAGGGCCACCACCGAGAACACCGCGTAGGACGCCGAGAACGACGCCGCCAGCCCCTGCACCCCGTAGGGCCCGACCAGGACGACGGCCAGCACGACGTTGAGGATGTTTTGGCCCCCGTTGATCCAGAACGGGGTGCGGGTGTTGCGCTGGGCGTAGAAGCCCCGCATGGCGAACAGGTAGGCGGCGAAGAACGGCAGCCCGACCGCGAACGCGGCCAGGGTGCCGGCGATGGTGTCGCCCGCGGCGGCATCGAGCGCCCCGTGCTCGAGGACGATCTCGACCACCGGGCCGGCGAGCAGGGCCATGGCGGCCCCGGCGGGCAGCATCAGCACGAGGATGAGGCGCAGCCCGTAGGTGAACCGGTCGCGCAGGCGCTGAAGCTCGTCCCGTACGGCGGCATCGGCCATCTCGGGGGTGAACGCGGTCATCACCGAGACCGCCCACAGCCCGTAGGGAAGCTGGAAGAAGATGTAGGCGGTGGCGTAAGCGGTGACGCCGTCGACGCCGTTGGCCAGCACGATCATCGTGAAGAAGGCGATCTGGTTGGCGACCACATAGCCGAGCGTCCACCCCGAGAGCCGGCCGACCTGACGCACGGCCGGGTTGCGCAGGTCGAACCGCCAGCGCAGCCGGATGCCGGCGTGGCGCAACGCCGGCCACAGCACCGCGGTCATGGCCACGATGCCGGCGGTGGTGCCGAGGCCGAGGAGCAGTTGCAGGCCCCGGTCGGAGCTGACCTGGTCGAAGGTGGGCTGGTCGCCGCCGGCCAGCCGGGGGAGAGCCAGGAAGAGGCAGATCACGACCACGTTGTTCAGCACCGGAGCGAACGCGGGCACGGCGAAGAACTGGCGGGCGTTCAGCAACGCCGAGCCCAGCGCGGTGAGGCCGTAGAAGAACATCTGGGGGAGGAACAGCACCAGCAGCGGCACCGCCACCTGGGCCTCGCGGGAGGCGTCGGCGCTGCTCTCGGTGAGGCCGTAGGCCCTGATGATCAGTGGCGCCGCGATCATGGCCAGGACGGTCATCACGCCGAGCACCACGGTGATGACGGTGGCCAGCGCGTTGATGCTCTCGGCGTCGTCGAGGTCGAGGTACTGCACCACGACCGGCACCAGGGTGGCGGCCAGGATCCCGCCCAGGACCAGGTCGTAGAGCATGTTGGGCGTGTTGTTGGCCAGGTTGTAGGCCTCGGCCAACGCCGTGGTGCCCAAGGCGTACACGATCACGACGGTGCGGATCAGCCCCGTGAGCCGGCTCATGGCCGTGCCGAGGGCCACCACCCCCGACGAGCGCACGAGGCGACTGCTGCTGGGGGCGGTCACAGCACGTCCGGCGGGGGCATCTGCGGGTCGACGCCCTCGTCGGTCGGCGTCGCCGGCAGCTCGGCCAGCCCCACCGACAACGCCTGCAGCTCCCCGACCACGTCGTCGACGGCCGACCCGATGAGGGCCAGGGTCTCCACCTGCTGGGTGGCGCCGATCTCGAGGGTCCGGGTCACGATCTCGTCGAGTCGGGCGTCGAGGTCGGCCAGCCGGCGTTCCGTCGCAGCCAGGCGCTGGTCGATGCGCTTGGCGATGTCGAGCTGGCGGCGGCGGGCATCGAGACCGGGGCCGCCGGTGGACTCGGCCCGGCTCAGCTCGGCGATGATGTCGGCCACGTCGATGTCCTCACGGGCATCGCCGAGATCCTGCCCGGCGGCGGCGACCCGCCAGGTCTCGTCGACCGCATTGGCCACATCGGCACCGATGGCCTCGAGCCGGTCCTGAAGTGGGCCCTGGTCGAGCCGGCGGACGGCCGCCCGATAGCGATCCTCGGCGGCCACCGCGTCGACCACGAACCCCTGCCACCGCGGGCCGAGGGCGCGGGTGCGCATCCGCCACGCCGAACGGCGCGGGAGGACGCCGGCCAGACGGGTGCGCCACCGTGACAGACCGCTCATCGATCCCCGCGACCGGGCGCACCATGGCGAGACGCCCAGGGTTCGGCCATCACGACAACGTACCCGGCCCGCTCTTCGGCCCGGTGGTGCCCCGCCGGTAACCTTCAGCTGTGCCCACCGACGCCGGCCCTGCCGAATCACCCGTCACCGATGTCACGACCCCGACCATCGCCGAACTCGGTCGCCGGGCGAAGCAGGCCTCGCGAGCCGTGGCCACCGCCTCCACGGCCACCAAGGACGATGCTCTTCTCGCCGCGGCCGACCTCCTGGTGGCCCGGACGGCCGAGGTGCTCGACGCCAACGCCGCCGATGTGGCGCGGGCCGAGGGGGCCGGGGTGGCGGGTACGGTCATCGATCGTCTCCGCCTCGACCCGTCGCGGGTCGAGGCGATGGCCGGGGGCCTGCGCCAGGTCGCGGCCCTGGCCGATCCGGTCGGCGAGGTGCTCGACGGCTGGGTGAGGCCCAACGGGCTGCGGATCCGGCGGGTGCGGGTTCCGCTCGGGGTGGTGGCCATCATCTACGAGAACCGCCCCAACGTCACCTCCGACGCCGCCGGGCTCTGCCTCAAGTCGGGCAACGCCGCCTTTCTGCGCGGCTCGTCGGGGGCGATCTCGTCGAACACGGTGATCGCCGACATCTTGCGCGACGGGGTGGCCAAGGCCGGGTTGCCCGCCGATGCAGTGGTGCTGGTCACCGACACCAGTCGTGAGGCGGCCGTCGAGTTCATGCGCCAGCGCCAGTCGATCGACTGCCTCATCCCGCGGGGTGGTCCGTCGCTCATCCAGTCGATCCTCGACAACGCCACCGTGCCCTACGTGATCGATGGCGACGGCAACTGCCACGTGTACGTCGACGCCGACGCCGATCTCGACATGGCCCTCGACATCGTGGTGAACGCCAAGACCCATCGACCGTCGGTGTGCAACGCCGCCGAGACGCTGGTGGTGCACTCGGCCGTCGCCGAGGCCTTCCTGCCCCGCGCCGCCGCCGCCCTCGTGGGGGTCGAGCTCCTCGGCGACGAGCGGGCCTGTGCCCTCGTGCCCGCAGCTGCCCCGGCCGACGACGCCGCCTGGTCGACCGAGTTCCTCGACCTGCGCCTGGCCGTGAAGGTCGTCGACTCCCTCGACGAGGCCATCGAGCACATCACCCGTTACGGCTCCGGGCACAGCGAGGCCATCGTCACCCGGTCGTTCGTCGCGGCCGAGCGCTTCACCACCGAGGTCGACGCCGCCGCGGTGCTGGTGAACGCCTCGACGCGGTTCGTCGACGGCGAGGAGTTCGGCTTCGGCGCCGAGATCGGCATCTCCACCCAGAAGCTCCATGCCCGTGGTCCCATGGGTCTGCGCGAGCTCACCTGCGCCAAGTACATCGTGCACGGCACCGGCCAGACACGGGGCTGAGCGAGGGGTCGCACCGGGGTTTTCCCCGGCCTGGACCGGTTGGTCAAGCCGATAGGGTCGACCTCCATGGATCACCGCTTCGAGTCCCCCGCCGCCGTCCGCTCGTCGCTCGGCCAGGTGAACTACCTCTCCGATGAGGGCATCGCCGGGGTGGTGTTCCTGGCCGACCGGTTGGGCAAGCCGGTGCTGGTGGAAGGCCCGGCGGGCACGGGCAAGACCCAGTTGGCCAAGTCGGTGGCCGAGATCCTCGGCGCCCGCCTCATCCGCCTCCAGTGCTACGAGGGCCTCGACGAGTCCAAGGCGCTGTACGAGTGGAACTACAAGAAGCAGTTGCTGCGCATCCAGGCCGAACGCAACAACGAGTCGACGTGGGAGGACATCGAGACCGACATCTTCTCCGACGAGTTCCTTCTCACCCGCCCCCTGCTCGAAGCCATCCGGGCCGAAGACCCGGTGGTGCTGCTCATCGACGAGGTCGACCGGGTCGAGGTCGAGACCGAAGCCCTCCTGCTCGAGATCCTCTCCGACTACCAGGTGTCCATCCCCGAGCTCGGCACCATCGAGGCTCGGCAGATCCCGATGGTGTTCCTCACCTCGAACAACACCCGCGAGTTGTCCGAGGCCCTCAAGCGGCGGTGCCTGTTCCTGCACATCGACTATCCCGACATGGAGCGGGAGAAGCAGATCGTGCTGTCCAAGGTCCCCGACATCACCGAGAACCTGGCTGACCAGGTGGCCCGCATCGTCCGGTCCATCCGCCAGATGGAGCTGAAGAAGGCGCCGTCGGTGTCCGAGACGCTCGACTGGGCCCGCACCCTGCTGCTCCTCGGTGTCGACACGGTCAACGAGGCCGAGGCCACCGAGACCCTGCACATCCTGCTCAAGTACCAGAGCGACATCGCCAAGGCCACCAAGGAACTGTCGGGCGACAAGGGTGTGCGCAAGCCGGGTGTGCCCCGTACATGACCCCGCCGACGGCCACCGAGGTCGCCAACGGCGCCACACCGCCCCCGGCGTCGTCGCCGCTGCTCGACCTGCTCGAGGGGTTCATGGGGGAGTTGCGCGCCGCCGGTCTGCCGGTGAGCCTCACCGAGAACCTCGACGCCATGCAGGCGGTGAAGCACATCCCGATCGAGGACCGTGGTGCCTTCAAGTACGCGCTGGCGGCGACGTTGGTGAAGAACAACGCCCACTGGCGGGCCTTCGAGACGGTCTTCGAGGTCTACTTCTCGATCCGGGGCAAGGAGTACGCCCTCGACGTCGTCAGCGACGGCGAGATGCCCGACCCCGACGACGAGAGCCTCCAGGGTCAGGAAGCCAACGGCCAGCCCGGGGCCGGTGGCGGAGGCGACGGCCTCACCCCCGAAGAGTTGCAGAGGATGCTGTTCCAGGCGCTCCTCCAGGGCGACGAGGCCCTGCTGAGAGCCCTGGCCCGCCAGGCCGTCAAGCGTTTCGCCGGCATGGAGCCCGGGCGGCCCGTCGGGGGTACCTACTACCTGTACCGCACGCTGCGGAACCTCGGCCTCGACGACACCCTCGAAGAGCTCATGGCCCGCGCCCGCGAGGACTCCCCGGAGACGCTGACCTCCCTCGAGGAGCGCCTCGAGCGCGACGAGTACGAGAGCCGCATCGACCGCCTCAAGAAGGAGGTCGAGGCCGAGATCCGCCGCCGGCTCGTGGCCGACCGGGGGGTCGAGGCCATGGCCCGCACGTTGCGCAAGCCCCTTCCCGAGGACATCGACTTCATGCACGCCAGCCGAGAGGAGCTGGTGTCGTTGCGCAAGGCCATCTTCCCGCTCACCCGCAAGTTGGCGGTGCGACTGGCCCGCAAACGCCGTCATGGCCGCAAGGGCCCGCTCGACTTCCGGGCCACGGTGCGGCGTTCGCTCAGCTTCGGCGGTGTGCCCGTCGAGCCCAAGTTCCGCTACCCCCGGCCGTCGAAGCCGGAGATCTTCGTGATCGCCGACATCTCCGGTTCGGTTGCCAGCTTCGCCCGCTTCACGCTGCACCTGGTGTACGCCATCGCCGGGCAGTTCTCGAAGGTGCGCTCGTTCGTGTTCATCGACGGTCTCGACGAGGTGACCAGCTACTTCGAGGGCGTCGACGACATCGCCCATGCCGTGCACCGGGTGAACACCGAGGCCGACGTGGTGTGGGTCGACGGGCACAGTGACTACGGCCATGCCTTCGAGGTTTTCTGGAACGCCTACGGGCGCGAGATCGGCCCGAAGACCACGGTCATGATCCTGGGCGATGCCCGTAACAACTACCACGCGTCGCAGGCCTGGGTCGTGAAGGAGATCCAGAAGAAGGCCCGCCACGTGTTCTGGCTGAACCCCGAACCGAGCTCCTACTGGGACACCGGCGATTCGATCGTGGGGGAGTACGGGGTGCACTGCGACGGCGTCTTCGAGTGCCGCAACATGCGCCAGCTCGAACGCTTCGTCGACAACCTCGTCTGACCCCGACCACCGCCCATGGTCCAAGTCAGGCCGAACGGCCTACATCATGTGCAGGCCGCACTCCGTCTTGGCCCGGCCCGCCCAACGGCCCGAACGCGGGTCGTCGGGGTCGGTGGGCATCGAGGTGCAGGGCTGACAGCCGATCGACGGGTACCCCTGGGCGAGCAGGGGATTGACGATCACATGGTGGTCGGCGATGTAGCCGGTGACGTCGAGGTCGGACCACATGGCGATGGGATTGACCTTCACCAGGCCCCGCAGGTCGCGGGCCACGATGGGGGCCTTGACCCGACTGTCGGCCTCGGCCCGGCGCAGCCCGCTCATCCACGCCGCCTTGCCGGCCAGCGCCCGGTCGAGCTGGCCGACCTTCACCGCCGAGCAGCAGTTCTCGGGGTCGGCCTCCCACAGAGGCTCGTTCTGGCGCTGCACGGTCATGATGCGCATGTTGAGCCCGTAGCGCTTGCGCACGTCCTCGACCGTCTGAAGGGTCTCGGGGAAGTGGTACCCGGTGTCGATGAAGACCACCTCGATGGCCGGGTCGACCTTCACGGCGAGGTCGATCAGCACGGCGTCGGTCATCGACGCGGTGAGGGCCAGATGGGGGGCGAAGGAATCGACCGCCCATTCGATGATGCGCAACGCCGGCCAGGACTCGAACTGCACGCTGAGCTCGGCCAGTGCGGCGTCGGAGAGCTCCGGGGCCGACAGGTTGGTGAGGCTCACGTGGCGCACTCGGACTCACCGATGGCCGCCACGAAGGGGCCGGTCTCGTCGAAGTCGACGAAGAAGCTGGGGTCGTCTTCGGGCTTGGGGAACCAGTCGAGGTCCTTCAGCTCGGCGGCGATGGCCTTGGTGCCCCCCGAGCGGTCGATCCACTGGCGGAAGGTCTCACCGGCCTGTCGTTCGCCGGCGAACTTCCTGACCACGCGCACGGTGGCTTCCGGGGCGGCTTTGGCCGGCACTCGCAGCGCCTTCTCGCCGAAGTGGATCTGCTCGTCGCCGACGTAGCCGCCGAGCAGCATCTGGTAGCCAGGGGCAGACTTGCCGTGGGCCCGACGCTCGGCGCCGTTGAACCCGATGTCGGCCACGTGGTGCTGGCCGCAGGAGTTGGTGCAGCCGGAGATGTTGATGCGCAAGCCGCCGACCTCACCGAGGCCCTCGGCCTCGAGAGCCTCGGTGATGGCGTTGGCCAGACCGCGACTCTGGGTGACGGCGATGTTGCAGGTGTCGGCACCCGGGCAGGCCACGACGTCGCGCACGAGCTCGGCACCGGGACTGGCCATGCCGATGGCCTCGAGACGAGAGTGCAGTACCGGCAGCTGACGCTCGGAGAGGGCTCGGAACACCAGGTTCTGGCGGTTGGTGATGCGGACCTCGGCGCCGAGCTCGCGTTGGATGGCGGCCAGGCCCCGGAACTGGGCCGAGGTGATGTCGCCGAGGTGGGCGTGGGCGTAGGCCGACACGGTGCCGTTGGCGACGCCGCGCATGACGTTGGCGTCCTCCCACTGCTCGAAGGCACCACGACGGCGCAGGGCCACCGGGGTGCCGTGGCCCATCGGGGTGGCCACGACGTCGGCGGCCATCCCGGCCGGGGCGTCGCCGTTCTTCTCGACCTCGGCGGGGATCCCGCCGGGCCAGGTGGAGGAGGCGAGGAGAAGGTGGCGGCTGGCAAAGACCCGCCGCTGGAGCTCTTCGAACCCCAGGCTGTCGACCAGCCACTTCATGCGGGCCCGCAGCTTGTTGTCGCGGTTGCCGGCCTGATCGAAGACACGAAGGAGCGCCTCGATGGTGGGGAGCAGGTCCTCGCGGCTGGTGAACGGCTCGAGGGCCAGCGCCGGATGCGGCGTGGTGCCCAGGCCACCGGCGACGTAGACCCGGAACCCGGCTTCCACGGTGCCGTCGTCGTGGGTGCGGGCGGTGGCGATCACCCCGACGTCGTTGAACATGGCCTGACCGCAGTCGGTGCTGCACCCCGAGAAGTTGATCTTGAACTTGCGGGGGAGGCGCTGGGCGATGGGGTTGCGCAGGAAGTACTGGAAGGCGGCCTCGGCCCAGGGGGAGATGTCGAGGATCTCGAACGGGCAGGCGCCGGCCAGGTGGCAGCCCTGCACGTTGCGGACGGTGTCGCCGCAGGCCTCGCGAGTTGTCATGCCCACGGCGGCGAGGTCGCGCATGACGTCGGGGATATTTTCGAGCTGCACGTAGTGGAACTGCACGTTCTGGCGGGTGGTGAGGTGGCCCCATCCCCGCGAGTAGCGGTCGGCGATGTCGCCCAGCCGGTCGAGCTGTTCGGCGGTGATGTAGCCCCAGGGCGCCTTCACCCGCACCATCTGGTTGTGGCCGCCCTGGCGCTGGCCGTAGATGCCGTTGTTCAGCCGAAAGACCCGGAAGACGTCCTCGGCCAGATCGCCCGACAGGTAGCGCGCGAGCTGCACCTCGAACTTGGCGATGTCGGCTGCGGTGCCGGCGTCGATCGTGAGATCGGCCATGTCGACCCTTTCCTTGCTGCGGCATCGAGGAATCCCGACACTTGCAGTCGGGAATCTAGCCGACCGGGCGCCGAAAGGCGACCCGTTCGCTCAGGTTTCTCGGCCGAGGGTCAGGCCCGGAGGAGCTCGGCCACCCGGAAGGCCAGATCGAGCGACTGGCGCCCGTTGAGACGCGGGTCGCACATCGTCTCGTAGCGGGTGTCGAGGTCGGCGTCGAAGATCTCCTCGGAGCCGCCCAGGCACTCGGTGACGTCGTCGCCGGTGAGCTCGATGTGGACACCCCCGGGCCAGGTGCCCACACTGCGATGGGCCCGGAAGAAACCGGCGATCTCGGCCATCACCGCGTCGAGGTGGCGGGTCTTGCGGCCGCCGGGTGCGGTGTAGGTGTTGCCGTGCATGGGGTCGCACGCCCACGCCACCGGATGCCCCTCGTCGCCCACGGCCTGCAGCAGAGGTGGAAGGGCGGTCTCGACGTGGTCGGCGCCCATGCGGGCGATGAGGGTGAGCCGACCAGGAACCCGGCCGGGGTTCAACGCCTCGCACAACGCCAGGACGTCGTCGGGAGAGGCGCTCGGGCCGATCTTGCAACCGACCGGGTTCTGGACGCCCGACAGGAAGTGCACGTGGGCGCCGTCGAGCTGGCGGGTGCGCTCACCGATCCAGAGCATGTGCGCCGAACAGTCGTACCAGTCGCCGGTGAGGGAGTCCTGGCGGGTGAGGGCCTGCTCGTAGCCGAGGATCAGGGCCTCGTGGCTGGTGGCGATGTCGGTGGTGTGCAGCTGCGGGGTGGCCTCGGTGTCGATGCCACAGGCCGCCATGAAGTGCAGGGCGCGGTCGATGCCGGTGGCCACCTCTTCGTAGCGCCGGCCCTCGGCGCTCGAGGCCACGAACTCCAGGTTCCAGGCGTGCACCCGTGACAGGTCGGCGAAGCCGCCCTTGGTGAAGGCCCGCAGCAGGTTGAGCGTGGCCGCGCTCTGGTGGTAGGCGGTGAGGAGCCGCTCGGGATTGGCGTGGCGGGCGGCGGCGCTGAAGGCGATGTCGTTCACCATGTGGCCGCGGAACGACGGCAACTCGACCCCGTCGATGGTCTCGGTGCCCGACGACCGCGGCTTGGCGAACTGCCCGGCGATGCGGCCGATCTTCACCAGCGGCAGGCCCGACGAGTAGGTGAGGACCACGGCCATCTGCAGGATGACCTTGAGCTTGTCGCGGATGGCGTCGGCGCTGAAGGCGTCGAACGACTCGGCGCAGTCGCCGGCTTGGAGTAGGAAGGCTCGACCCTCCGCCACCTTGGCCATGGCGCCCGTGAGGCTGCGGGCTTCGCCGGCGAACACCAGCGGCGGCAGGGTGAACAGCTGCTCGATGGTGGCGTCGAGTGCGGCCGTATCGGGCCAGTCCGGCTGTTGGACAGCCGGGAACTCGCGCCACGACGACGGTGACCAGGGGGCGCTCACAGTGCTCAACGTTGCCGGACAGCGGGCGTGATGCGCAAAGCCATTGGGCGGGCGCCCGCCGCGGTCAGGCGGCGTCGATCTTGTCGGCGGCCTGCTCGCGCACCGCGGTGACGGCCCGCTTGACCAGGCGGCGGGCCGCCTCGGCGGTGACGCCCAGCTCCTCGCCCACCTCACGGTAGGAGCGCTTGCGCCCGTCGTGCAGGCCGAAACGCTGCTCGACGGCGTACCGGGCCCGAGCGTCGAGGACCGAGAGGAGGTCGGTGATCATGACCTCGTCCTGGCGGTCCATGACGATCTGTTCCGGCCCGGGGAGGGAGTCGGGGAGCAGATCGATGAGCTCGTTGGAGTCGTCGTCGCCGATGGTGCGATCGAGGGACGTGGGGGTGGTGAGGCGATGCAGGCGGGCGTGCTCGTCGTCGAGCTCGTCGCCGTCGCCGCTCACCTGACGCAGGGCGGCGCGGAGGCTGGCCGAGCGGTCGCCGGGGAGGCGGACGAGGCTGGCCTTCTGGTCGAGGGCCCGACCGATGGCCTGGCGGATCCAGAAGGTGGCGTAGGTGGAGAACTTGAAGCCCTTGCGCCAGTCGAACTTGTCGACGGCGTGCTCGAGCCCGAGATTGCCCTCCTGGATGAGGTCGAGCAGCTCCATGCCGGGGGGGAGCGGGTAGCGCCGGGCGATGCTCACCACGAGGCGCAGGTTGGCCCGGATGAAACGATCCTTGGCCGTGGCGGCGGCGCGCACGGCCCGCTTGCCCTCGGCCGACGGTCCGTCGGCCTCCATGGCCACGGCCGCGTCGCGGCCCTTCTCGATGATCTGGGAGAGCTCGCGCTCCTCCTCGGCCGTGAGAAGGGGGACGAGACCGATTTCGTTGAGGTACTGACCGACTGAATCACTCATCGCTTGCTGCTCCATCCGGATGGGACGGGGGCCCGTTACCGGCGTTGTTCGGGGATGGTCGAGCTTCTCAGCTCAGGGGTAAATCGCAGGGAAATGACAACGTTGTAACCGCTGGTTGGTACCCGAAGATTCCGGGTTTCAGTCGTGACGTGTGTCACTTCCCACCAGGGGTGGCGGCACAGGGGGTGGAGGAAAGGACGGGCCCGGTGGGGCCACCACCGTCGCTACCAGGGTTTACGGCGCCCGTAGACTCCCCGGATGGCCCAGGACACGGCCCGGGTCGGACTTCTCGGGGGAACCTTCGATCCACCTCACATCGGCCACTTGGCCACCGCAATTGAGGTCAAGAACGTCCTGCAGCTCCACGAGGTGCAGTTCGTCGTCGCCAACGAGCCGTGGCAGAAGGTGGGAGTTCGACCGGTGAGCCCGGTCGACGATCGTCTCGCCATGGTGGAAGCGGCGGTGGCGGACTTCCCCGGGCTCCGGGCGTCGACCGTCGAGATCGAGCGGGGCGGCCCGTCGTACACGGTGGACACGTTGACCACGCTTCGCGACGCCCGACCCGGGGTCGAGTGGTTCGTGATCCTGGGCGCCGATGCCGCCGCCGGGCTCCCCACATGGGACCGAGCCGACGAGCTCGCCGCTCTGGCGACGTTCGTGCTCGTCGACCGGCCGGGACTGCCGTCGCCGCCGCCTCCTCCCGGGTGGCGGTTCGTCCACGTCGGGGTGCCCCGTCTCGATGTGTCCAGTTCCGAGTTGCGCGACCGGGTGGCCTCTGGCCGCCCGCTCGACGTTCTCGTGCCACGCGACGTGATCTCCTGCATCGAGGGTCGGCGCCTCTATGGTTGGGTTAGCCCATGACCAGCTCCACCCGATCCTCCGTCCGCCCTGCTCCGGCGGCGTCGGCTGACCATTGGAGCACCGGAGCCGGATCGAATGGACCCGCCTCGGATGGTTCGTCGGGCCCGCCGCCGCGTGGGCGGTCCCCCCGGTCGCGTTCGCCGTGGTGGCGATTTGGTTTCCCGATCGCCCTCGTCGTCTTGATCCTGGCCATCCCGGTACTGGTCTGGTCGGGTGCCCGTGTCGTGCTCGACAGCAACGACGGCAAGCTCGTGCGCCGGGTCACCGATCCCGAGGCTCCCGGCTGGGAGGCCGTGCTCGAACCCACGCCCACCGAACTGGTGCTCCTCCTCGACTCCCGCCAGCAGCTCCAGGGCATCTCCATCCTGATCCTGAGCGGCGACAACAGCGGTGCCGTGTTGCAGGTGCCGGTGGAGACACTTTTCTTGCTCGACGGGGCTGGTGAGATCAGCCTGGCCTTCTCCGGGTTCTTGTCCGAGGAGGAAGGGATCCGGGCCGGACTGGGCCAGCTGCTCCGGTTGAGTTTCGCCAGCACGCAAGTGATCCGCACTGATGAATGGGCCTCGTTGGTGGCGCCGGTGTCGCCGCTCACCATCAGTAGTCCCGACGCCGCCGTGGATGCCACTGGGGCGGTCGTGTTCCCGAAGGGTTCGATCCAGATTCGGGCCGATCAGGTGGCCGCCTACCTGTCGGCGCGGGGACCCACGGAGACCGATGTGGCTCGCCTCGTCCGCACCGAGGCGTTCTGGAGGGCATGGCTCGTCGCGACCGCCAACGCCGGGTTGAGTTCAGTGCCCCCGCCCGCCGACCAGGGCCTCGGACGGTTCCTCGTCGCGCTCAGCCAGGGGCAGGTGCGCTTCGTCACCCTTCCCGTCACCGAAGCGAGTCCCGGTCCTCCCGAGCTGTACCGGGCACCACCGGCGGTCGCGGCGGCCACGGTGGCCGCGCTGGTGCCGTTCCCGGTCGGCCCGCCTGGAATGCGCCCCACGGTGCGGGTGCTCGACGGTACCGGCCGACTCGATCACGGTGAGACCGCCGCGGTCAGTCTCGGGGCCGCTGGTGCTCAGGTCGAGGTCATCGGCAACGCCGCCTCGTTCGACGAGCCGATCACCCAGCTCGTGTACTTCGACGACACCACTCGGGCCGAAGCCGAGCGGCTGCGGGTGGCGTTGGGCGTCGGTCAGGTCGTGCGCAGCTCCGAGCGCAGTTCCGTCGACATCACCATCATCCTCGGCGCCGACGCCATCGGTGTCCCGGGCATCGCCCCGCCGGCCGGGGCCAGTGCGACCCGAGGTGGAACAGGTGGACCCGGTGGCTGACGCGACATCGACGGACCCGCTCACGTGGGTGAAGGTCGCCGCTCGAGCGGCGGCAGCAAAGACCGACGAACCGACGGTGGTGATCGACGTCGGTGCCGTGCTGGCGGTCACCGGTTGGTTCGTGATCACCGGTGCGGCGAACACCCGGCTGGTGCGGGCGCTCGTCGCCGAGGTGGAGTTGAAGGTCGCCGAGGCCGGCGGCCCGAAGCCTCGCCGCATCGAAGGCGGCGACACCAACCGGTGGGTGCTGCTCGACTACGGCGACTTCGTGGTGCACGTGCTGCTCGATACCGAGCGCGAGTTCTACGACCTCGAACGCCTGTGGAGCGACATGCCCGTCGTCGACTGGCTGACCGAGGACTGAGCGCCGCGACCCCACCAGCCATCCCAGGGCCGGGAAGTTGTCTCGCGGTGGCAGTGGAGCTAAGGAGAATCGAACTCCTGACCTCTTCCATGCCATGGAAGCGCTCTACCAACTGAGCTATAGCCCCGCAGGAGTCGCTGACAATACCGGCCGCCCCGCGGTCGACAAAATCCTGACAGATCGGGCACATGGCTGGAATCGTAGGGATGGGCTGGGACAGACGATCCCGTAGCATCAGCCCCCATGGCTGACGGCTACGACCCCCAGGCGATCGAGGCGAAGTGGCAGGCCTGGTGGGCCGAGCACGGCACCTACGAGGTCGACAACGACGACCCGCGACCGCACTGGTACACGCTGTGCATGTACCCGTACCCGAGCGGCGCCGCCCACATGGGCCACGTGCGCAACTACACGTTCGGCGATCTCATCGTGCGCTCGCGCACCATGAAGGGCTACGCGGTGCTGTCGCCCATGGGGTTCGACAGCTTCGGCCTGCCCGCCGAGAACGCGGCGATCAAGACCGGTCGCCATCCTCGTGAGTTCACCGAGGAACGCATCGAGCAGCTCAGCCAGTCGGTGATGCGCATCGGTGCCGTCTACGACTGGCGTCGGCTGGTCACCAGCCACGATCCGGCTTACCAGCGCTGGACCCAGTGGATCTTCCTGCGCTTCCTCGAAGCCGGGCTGGCCTATCGCCGCAACGCCCCCGTCAACTGGTGTCCGGGCTGCCAGACCGTGCTGGCCAACGAGCAGGTGCTGGCCGACGGCACCTGCGAGCGCTCGGGCGACCCGGTGGTCAAGCGCGACCTCGAGCAGTGGTTCTTCAAGATCACCGACTACGCCGATCAGTTACTCGACGACATCGACGATCTCGACTGGCCCGAGCGGGTCAAGGTGATGCAGCGCAACTGGATCGGCCGTTCCGAGGGGGCCGAGTTCGATCTGGTCGTCACCGACGCCGACGGGGTGCCCGCTCCGGGCGGCGCCCAGGTCCGGGTCTTCACGACCCGACCGGACACCAGTTTCGGCATGACCTACGCCGTCATGGCCGCCGAGCACCCGCTGGTGGCATCGATCGTGCCCGCCGACCGGCGCGTCGAGGTCGACGCCTTTGTCGCCACCGCCCGCCAGGCCAGCGACGTGGAGCGCATGTCGTCGGAGGGCTCGCTCGACAAGCGGGGCGTCTTCACCGGCGTGTACGTGATGAACCCCTTCACCCAGGCGCCGGTACCGCTGTATCTCGCCGACTACGTCCTCATGGGCTACGGCACCGGGGCTATCATGGCCGTGCCCGCCGAGGACCAGCGCGACTGGGACTTCGCCCAGGTCCACGGCCTCCCGATCGTGCGCACCATCCAGCCTCCTGACGGCTGGGAGGGAGAGGCGTGGTCCGGCGAGGGCGCGCACATCAACAGCGGCTGGATGGACGGCATGGGCAAGGCCGAGGCCATTGCGTCGGCCATCGACTTCCTCGAACGCGACGGCCTAGGCGAAGGCAAGGTCAACTTCCGCCTCCGAGACTGGTTGGTGAGCCGGCAAAGGTTCTGGGGTTGTCCCATCCCGATCGTGTACTGCGACGACTGCGGCATCGTCGCCGTCCCCGACGATCAACTCCCCGTGCTGGCTCCCGATGACGTCGAGTTCCTGCCCACGGGCGAGTCGCCGCTTCGCCGCCATCCCGGTTTCCTGCACACCACCTGCCCCACGTGTGGCGGGCCGGCCACCCGCGAGACCGACACCATGGACACGTTCGTCGACTCGTCGTGGTACTTCCTGCGCTTCGCCGATCCCTGGAACTCCGAGGAGCCGTTCTCGCTCGCGGCGGCGTCGGGGTGGCTGCCCGTCGACCAGTACATCGGCGGGGTGGAGCACGCCATCCTCCACCTGATGTACGCCCGTTTCTTCACCAAGGCCCTCGCCGACCTCGGCGTGGCGCCCAAGGAACTGCGTGAGCCCTTCGCCCGCCTGTTCACCCAGGGGATGATCCGCCTCGGTGGCGACAAGATGTCGAAGTCGAAGGGCAACCTCGTGGCACCCGAGGAGATCCTCGACCGTGAGGGGGCCGATGCGTTGCGCCTCGCCCACCTGTTCGTCGGTCCACCGCAGGACGACGTCGACTGGGAGGGGGTGGGTATCGAGGGCTGCGCCCGCTTCCTGCAGCGCGTCTGGCGGCTCGCCACCGGGGAGGCCGGCCGCCCGCCCGTCGAGCGTGACGTCACCGCCGACGACCTCGAGATCGCCCGCGCCACCCATCGACTCATCGCCAAGGTCGACGAGGACCTCGAGCGGTGGTCCTACAACACCACGGTCGCGGCGTTCATGGAGTTCAGCAACGACCTGTACCGCTACGTGCAGGCGCCGGACGGCCCGCGGGCCGAGACGTTGGCCTTCGCCCTCGACACGATGCTCGAGCTGATGGCACCCATGGCTCCCCACATCACCGCCGAGCTGTGGCAGCGGCGCCGGGGCGGCCACGTGCACGAGCAGCCCTGGCCGCAGGCCGATCCGGCGATGCTGTTGGTCGACACCGTCACCATGGTCGTGCAGGTGAACGGCAAGGTGCGCGACCGCCTCGAGGTACCCAGCAGCATCGACGCCGCCGAGGCCGAGTGTCTGGCCCTGGGCAGCGAGAAGGTGCAGGCCCATCTGGGCGACAACCCGCCCCGCAAGGTGATCACCCGCCCGCCGTCCCTCGTGAACATCGTCGCCGGCTGAGCCACACCGCGGCGCGCCGCGCCGCCAGAGCTACTGGTCGCGGAGGAAGCGTTCGACCTCGGCGGCCAGATCGTCGCCGGAGGGGAGGGGCCCGTCGGCCACGGTGGCGAGGGCGTCGAACTGGCCTTCGAGCTGTCGGACCATCTGGATGTGTTCTTCGCTGTTGGCCACGAGGCTGTCGAGGCGCTCACGGGTGGTGAGGGCGTCGTCGCGGAGGCTGCCCATCGGGAACCTCAGGCCCCCGATCGTCCAGAGCCCGTCGACGAGCGCTTCCGCCCCCCCGGGGTAGGGCATGGCCGCGGCGTAGTGGGGGATCTGGGCCCAGAGTCCGGCGGCGGGCAGGCCGACCTCGGTGCACTGGCGTTCGATGGCGGCGTGCACCCCGGCCGGCACGTCGATGCGCCCGTGGGTCATGCCCACCTGTCGGGCCAGGTCGGGGTCGGTGGCGGTGGACACCAGACGGGTGGGCCGGGTGTGGGGGGTGGGCGCCGGGTAGGCCCCGAGGCCGAGGACGAGGCGGCAGTCGAACTCGAGGGCGAGATCGACCACGGCTCGGGAGAAGGCCCGCCACACGTGGTCGGGTTCGGCGCCGACGAGGAAGAGCACATCGTGACCGTCGAGGTCGGCGCCGACGCGCAGTTCGAGTGACGGCCAGGTGAGCCCGGTGTTGACCCCGTCGATCAGGTGCATCATCGGCCGGCGCGACCGGTGGTCGAGCAGGCGGTCGGCGTCGAAGACGGCAACCGTTTCGGTGTCGAGGTCCTCGAGCACGGTGCCGAGGGCGTTGGCCGCGGCCAAGCCGGCGTCGACCCAGCCGTCGAGGCCCATGACCAGCACGGGGTCCTCGAGATCGGGTCGGCTGCGGAGTTCGAAGAGGTCGCTCACTGTTCCCAACCCTCGCGCGTCCGACGGGGCGGCGACACCCGGGCCTCGGCGGAACGCGGCGTCACGCGACGGGTGCGGGCGCGGCGCCGGTGATGCGGACACCGCCCGGGGTTACCTCGAGCCCGCGTCCGGCCAGCGTCTCGGACACCGTGGCGAATCGGCCGATCTCCCCGTCGGGCTCGGTCATCACCACGTTCACGTCGGCGCCGTCGACGCTGACCACCACCCGGCCCTCGTCGGCCATCGGGGTGGCGGCGGCGACGAGCTCCTGCACGGAGCGCAGCACGGCGAGCGAGGCGACCGGGCGCAGGCTGTCGGACAGGAGCCACACCAGCTCGAAGTCCACTCCCGATTCCTCCCGGAGCGCGACCAAGTCGATGTCGACGGCTGATCGGAGAGGGTCCGCGGACGCCTCCGGGGCGTCGGCGGTGGGGTCGGCGGCCACGCTGGTGCGCCACGTGCGCTCGGTGCGGGCCAGCTCCAGACCCCAGAGCACCTCGGGGCCCGGGCCGCTCGACCACTCGGCGGCCCCCTCGTCGGTGTCGGCCTGGGCGGCCGCCATCTGCGCCATCTCGGCCTGGGTCTCCTCGGCGCGTGTGTCGGCTGCTTCGGCGCGGGCTTCGGCGTCGGCGGCCAGCGCTTCGGCGGCGGCGGCCGCTTCCCGGGCCGTCGACAGGTCCTGTTCTGCCGCGCTCCGTGCCTCGTCGGCGGCGTCGGCCCGGTCGGTGGCGGTGTCGGCCTGGGCGGCCGCCTGGGTCGCCTTCGCGTCGAGGGCCACCCGGGCGTCGGCGCCGGTCGCGACTTCGGCCTCGAGGGTTTCGACGCGGCCCCGGCTCTCGCGCAGGTCGCTGGCCGACCGGGCCCCCCGGGCCCCCAACCACACGCAGGCGATGACGGCGACGGCGAGACTGACGGCAAGAACGGGGATCACCCGGCGAACAGTACCGACGCCACGCCGCTCACCCGGCCACGACTGAGCGCACGCTGTCGCTGGCCATCCTCCTCACCGGGTGTCAGTCGAGGGTGTCGAGGGCGTGGCGGGCGGCTTCGGCCAGCAGCTCGACCTGTTCGCCGAACACGTCGAAACCGGTCACGTCACCGCGGTCGCCCATGGCCCCGGCGGAGTAGCGGGCGAAGACGCCCTGGATGATGCAGGCCAGCTTCCAGTAGCCGAAGGCCGTGTAGTACCCGATCCGCGAGACGTCACGCCCGGACAGCTCGGCGTAGCGGGTCACCAGCTCGGCCTTGGTGGCGAACCCATCCACCGTGGTGGCCGCCGGCATCCCCGAGTGGGTGGGTTCGCCGGGGTCGGCCCAGTACACGCAGAGCAGGCCGAGGTCGGCGAGGGGGTCACCGAGGGTGCAGAGCTCCCAGTCGAGGACGGCGGCCACCGAGCCGTCGTCGGCGAGCATGCAGTTGTCGAGCCGGTAGTCGCCGTGCACGATCGTGGCCGGGCCCTGGGGTGGGGCCAGGTCGACCAGGCGGAGGTGCACCTCGTCGACGACCGGGAGATCGCGGGTGCGCGACTTCTCCCACTGGCCTTGCCACCGCTTGAGCTGGCGTTCGAGGTAGGCCTCGCGTCGGCCCAGCTCGCCGAGCCCGACGGCGTCGATGTCGACGGCGTGGATGTCGTTCAGCACGTCGATGAGCGACTCACCGACGCGCCGACGTCGGGGCACCGTGAGAGCGGTGGCGGCGGCGACGTCGCGCACGACGGTCCCCTCGACGAACTCCATCACGTAGAACGGGGCACCGTTCACCGAGTCGTCGGCGCTCAGCCCGACGACGGGGGCGACCGGTACGTGACCGTGCAGAGCGGTGATGATCCGGTGCTCGCGTCCCATGTCGTGAGCGGTGGCCAGCACGAGACCGAGAGGCGGTCGCCGCAACACCCACCGGCGGCCGACGGCGTCGGTGACCAGGTAGGTGAGGTTCGAATGCCCACCGGCGATGAGGCTGAACGTGAGGGGCCCATCGATGGCGTCCACCCGTTCGCCCAGCCAGGTGGTGACGGCCCGGGCGTCGATGCCCTCGACCGGACTGGTGGTGTCCATCGGGTTCCCCTCGCAGTCGCTTCCCCGGCCCGCCCCAACCTACTGGCGGGGCCGGGTGGGGTCCGCCCATTCCGCAGTCGGCGGGCGGACCCGTATCCTGGCGGCGTGACCGTGATCGATGTGACCGACGAGACCTTCCAACGCGACGTGCTCGAGCGGTCGATGACGACCCCGGTCGTCGTCGACCTGTGGGCGCCGTGGTGCGGCCCGTGCAAGACCCTGGGGCCGATCCTCGAGGACGTCGTCGGCGCCACCGAGGGACGGGTGACCCTCGTGAAGGTCAACGTCGACGAGAACCCGGCCACCTCCAAGGCGTTCCAGGTGCAGAGCATTCCTGCCGTGTTCGCGCTCCATGAGGGCAAGGTGGTCGACTCGTTCATCGGCGCGCAGGGCCAGGCCGAGGTGCAGGCTTTCGTCGACAAGCTCGACGCGCCCGGAGCCCCCTCCGAGGTCGACCGGCTTCGTGAGGCCGGCGACGAAGCGTCGCTGCGGGCCGCGCTCGAGCTCGAGCCCGCCAACGCCGACGTGATCGCCGACCTGGCCGAGCTGCTGGTGGGCGACGAACGATCAGAGGAGGCACTCGAGCTCCTCGCCGGTGGGCCCGAGACGCCGGCCACTCGTCGGGTGGCGGCCCTGGCCCGCAGCGGCGGCGCCTTCACCTCCGACGACGAGGTGGAAGCCAAGTTGGTGGAGCTGCTCGACTCGGTGAAGGACGATGACGCCGCGCGCCAGGAGTTCATCGATCTGCTCGAGCTGCTCGGCCCGGACGACCCGCGAACCGGCGCCTACCGCAAGCAACTCACCGCCCGCCTGTTCTAGGAACAGACCCTTTCCCCGGCGGCCCGCTCCGCCTATCATTCGGTGGCGCCGCCGATGTCCGGGCCTGGGTCGGCGGGCGTTCCTCCCCCAGATGATGACGTGGCGAACCATCGCTTGATGGTCGCCCCCGCCGTTCCGGGGGACTTGTGCCCGAGCCCGACCGACCTGCGCCCGTCGACGAGCGAGCCCGTCTCGCCCTCGATTCGCTCCGCCATGCCCCCGAGCTCGACGATCGCTCGTCGGGCGCGGCCTTCGACCCGGGCGCCTGGTTCGAACGCCTGAGGGACGCGATCGACCAGCGATGGCCCGCCCTCCGGGCGCGACCCGTGCCGGTCGTGGCGTTCGCGGTGGTGGTCGTGGCCCTGCTCGGGGCGGGTGGGCTGTGGATTTTGACCACCGGGACCGAGGGGTCCCAAAGCGGTGCCGTCACCCCGCTGAGCCTGCCCTTCACCACGACGACGGTCGCGGGCGGCCCGGGGCTGGGGACGGGGGCCGGGGCGCAGGGTCCGGGCCCGGGGGCGACCGCCGTGGCGCTGGTCGTCCACGCCGCGGGGGCGGTGTCGCAGCCCGGGGTGCACCGACTCCCCGCCGGGTCGCGGGTGGCCGACCTGCTGGCGGTGGCGGGTGGCCCGACCGCGGAGGCCGACGTCGACCGGCTGAACCTGGCGGCGCCACTGACCGACGGCGAGCGCGTCTACGTACCCCGCGTGGGTGAGGTGGCTGTTGCTCCCGCAGTGGGCCCGTCGGGGTCAGCGGCCGGTTCCCCCGGCTCCGGGAGCGGCGGCGGCACCGGTGCAGCTCCCGGCACCCCGATCGACCTCAACCGGGCGACCGAGGCCGAGCTCGACGTTCTTCCCGGGGTCGGCCCGGCCACCGCCGCCGCCATCGTGCGGCACCGCGAGGCCAACGGTCCCTTCAGCCGGGTCGACGACCTGCTCGAGGTCCGGGGCATCGGCCCGGCCAAGCTCGAGAGCCTCCGCGACCTCGTTCGGGTGGGATGAGGGCGCGGATCCGGCGGGCCGGCGCGTGGTCGGCGGCCCAGGCCCGACCCGGGCAACTCGACGACGTCGGCTCGGTGATCCTGGCCGTGCTGGTGGTGCTCGGTGCGCTCGCCGCGGTGCCCGTGCCCGTGGCCGTCGGCGTGGCCGGGGTCGGGGTGGCGCTGCTGTTGCGTCGCGTGCTGTTGGTGTGGCTCGCCGTGGCGATGTTGGCGTCGTCGCTGGCGGCCTCGGCCTGGGCGGAGATGACCCCACCGGCTCCGGGGCCGTTCGTCGGCACCGTGACCCTGGCCCGCGACCCCGAGCCCGCGCTGGGGGCGTGGCGGGTCGAGGTCGTGGCCGGCGACCGGCGCTTCGAGGCGTGGGCCCGCGGGCCGGCCGGGGCCCGACTCGCCGACCGGATGGCCGGCCAGCAGGTGGAGGTGGTCGGTCGGGTGGAGCCGTTGACGGGAGCTCCCTGGTTGACCGTTCGTCACGTCGTCGGCCGACTCGTGGTCGACGAGGTGAGGTCTTGGCGCGACGGCGGGCCGCTCTCGCGAGTGGCCAACGGCGTGCGGTCGCTGCTGCGTCGCGGGGCCGAGCCCCTGCCGGCCGACCAGCGGGCCCTCTACCTGGGGTTCGTACTCGGTGACGACCGAGGTCAGTCCGCGGCAGTGGCCGACGACTTCGACGCCGCCGGTCTGCAACACCTGCTGGTGGTTTCGGGTCAGAACGTCGCTTTCGTGATGGTGGTGGCCGGTCCGCTGCTGCGTCGCCTCGGGTTGCGGGGACGCCTGGTGGCGACCGCCGCGCTGCTCTTGCTGTTCGCCACGGTCACGCGCTTCGAACCCTCGGTGCTGCGGGCCACGGTGATGGCCGGTCTGGCCTGCCTGGGTGCCACCATCGGCCGTCCGGCGAGCGGGCTGCGGGTGCTCTCGTTGGCCGTGGCCGCCCTGGTGGTGGCCGACCCGTTCCTCGTGCACGCGGTGGGCTTTCGTCTCTCGGTGGCGGCGTCGGCCGGGATCCTGCTGCTCGCCGCTCCCCTGGCCCGCGCCCTTCCCGGGCCGCGGTTCGTGGTGTTCCCCCTCGCGGTGACCTTGGCCGCCCAGGCGGGGGTGGCCCCGGTGCTGATCCCCGTGTTCGGCCCCATGCCCGTTGCCGCCATCCCCGCCAACCTGTTGGCCGAGCCGGTGGCCGGGTTGGTGATGATGTGGGGGTGCAGCGCCGGCCTCGTGGCCGGGGTGTTCGGGGGGCCGGTGGCGGCGGCTTTGCAGTGGCCGACGGGGCTCGGCATCGGCTGGGTCGCGTCGGTCGCGCGGTGGGCCGGTTCGCTGCCGCTCGGGCGGATCGGGCTCGTGGCGGTGGTGGCGCTCGCCGTCGTCCTCGGTCTGCTCGTGCTCGCCCACCGCCGTGGGCGCGTGGGGGTGGTGGTCGTGGCCTCGACCGTCGCCGTGGCGACGCTGCTGGCCCCCACGTTGGTGGCCAGCCGGGCCGACCCGGCCTTCGGTCGGCGCACCGTGCCCGGGGCCGAGGTGTGGCGCACCGACGCGACTGCCGGGGCCGACCCGATGACCGTGGTGGTCGTCGATGCCCCCAGCACGCCGGCGGCGCTGCTGCGGGGCTTGCGCGAAGCGGGCGTCGAACGGGTGGACCTGCTGGTCGTGCGGTCGGGGGGATCGCGCACCGCCGACACCCTGGCCGTGGTCCGCCAACGGGTCACCGTCGGCGTGGTGTGGGCGCCGCTCGGGCACCGTGTGCCGGGGGCCACGACACCGGATCAGGGGGAGGTCGTGCTGGCCGGTCTGCGTCTCGACGTGTCGGCGGTGTCGCCCCGCATCGACCTGGCGCTGACGCTGGAGGGTGACGCTGGAGGGTGACGCTGGAGGGTGACACCGACCGGGAGGCCCGGTCCGAGGGCGAGGCTGTCGCGGCTCGGAAGTAGGGTCCGTCGGCGTGTACCTCGACCTCGGTTCGACCCGCTTCGACATCACGCACCGGGCCGTGGTCATGGGTATCTTGAACCGGACCCCCGATTCGTTCTACGACCAGGGCGCCTACTACGAGTTCGACGCCTTCCTGCGCAAGGCCGAGCAGCTCGTCGACGACGGCGCCGACTTCCTCGACGTCGGCGGGGTGAAGGCCGGGCCGGGCGAGGAGGTCACCGAAGCCCAGGAGCTCGACCGGGTCGTGCCCGCCGTCGAAGCCCTTCGAGCACGATTCGAGCTGCCCCTGTCGGTCGACACGTGGCGGTCCTCGGTGGCCCGGGCCTGCTTCGCGGCCGGGGCCGTGGTCGGCAACGACATCAGCGGCTTCGCCGACCCCGACTACCTCGACGTGTGCGCGACCGCGGGGGCGTCGGTGGTGGCCACCCACATCCGCCTGGCGCCCCGCGTGCCCGACCCCGACCCGCAGTACGACGATCTGGTGGGTGAGGTGTGCTCGTACCTGGCCGACCGGGCGGCGCGGGCCCGTGCCGCCGGCATCCCCGCCGAACGCATCATGGTCGACGCCGGCCTCGACCTCGGCAAGAGCGAAGCACAGTCGGTGGTGCTGCTGCGCTCGTCGGACCGGCTGGCCGAGCTCGGGTACCCCGTGTTCCTCTCGGCGTCCAACAAGCGTTTCCTCTGGACGCTGCTCGAAGTCGACCGGTCCGAGGCCCAGATGGGCACGATGGCCGCCCACGCCCTCGGTATCGCCCTCGGGTGTCGGGTGCTGCGGTCCCACGACGCCCGCAATGCTCGCCGGGTGGCCGACACCATGGCGGCGGTGCTGGCGGCCGCATGATCGTCGACCTCGCCCTCCCCGTCTATCTGGTGAAGGGGGCCGACGAGGTGCTGCTGAGCGAGGCCGTGGCCGGTTTGGTGCGGGCGCTGGTCGGCGATGGCGACCGGTCGTTGATGGTCGAGGAGCTCACGGCCGACACCTACGAGGCCTCGGGATCGGGGTCGGGTGCGCTCGAGATCGCCCCGCTCGTCGACGCCTCCCAGACCCCACCCTTCCTGACCGACCGTCGCGTGGTGGTGGGTCGCCACGTCGCGGTCTTCACCACCAAGGACGCGGTGGCTCCGCTGGTGGCGTACCTGACCGACCCGCTGGCCAGCACGGCGCTGGTGCTGGTGTGGGAGAAGGACAACCGTCCGAACAAGCAGGGAAAGCTCGGCGTGGTGCCCCGCAGCCTCGGCGACGCGGTGGCGGCGGCGGGGGGCGTGGTGGTCGACACCGCGCCCGGCAGCGGCAAGGGCCGCGCCACCTGGGTCGACGATCAGCTCGCCGCGGCCGGGGTCACCCTCGACGGCGGCGCCCGTGCCGCGCTGGTGAACCACGTGGGCGACGCCGCCGGCCGCCTGCCCGGTCTGCTGTCCACCTTCGAGGGCGTGTTCGGCGAGGGGGCCCGGCTCAACGCCGCCGACATCGAGCCCTACCTCGGCGAGGCCGGTGACGTGGCCCCGTGGGACCTCACCGACGCCATCGACGCCGGCGACGTGCCTCTGGCCCTCGAGCGGCTCCAGCGGATGCTGAGCGGTGGGAGCCGGCACCCCTTGCAGGTGATGGCCACACTCACCAACCACTACCTGCGCATGTTGCGCCTCGACGACCCCGACGTGAGGGGCGAGAAGGCCGCCGCCGAGGTCCTCGGCATCAAGGGCAAGGCCAGCACGTTCCTGGCCAAGAAGGCCCTGACCGGGGCGCAGCGGCTGGGCTCGGATCGCCTGGCCGACCTGGCTGCGCTTCTGGCTCAGGCCGATCTCGACCTGCACGGGGCCAAGCACTGGCCGCCCGAACTGGTCGTCGAGGTGCTCGTGGCCCGCCTGGCCGGCCGCAGCCGGGCCGCGGCGGCCCGACGCTGACGGCGCCGCCTTTCGACGGACGTCCGGACGCGAGACGACCGGGGTCGATGCCCCGGTCGTGGCGGTGGGGAGTTCGGATCGGCCGCCAGTGGCGGCCGTCGGTCACTCGGCGGCGAGAAGGGCGCTGACCCGCTTCACCAGGCGGCTCTTGCGCCGGGCGGCCTGGTTCTTGTGGATGATGCCCTTGCTGGCGGCCTTGTCGATGCGCTTGAGGGCTTCCTGCAGCGCCTCGACGGAGTCGTCGGTTCCCTGCTCGGCGGTCGTCACGGCCCGCTTGGTACGCGTCTTGAGTTCGGAGCGCACGGCCTTGTTGCGAATGCGTAGGCGCTCGTTCTGCCTGTTGCGCTTGATCTGGCTCTTGATGTTGGCCACGTCGAGACCTTCGTCGTTCGTTCGGGGGAGTCGTACAAGGGGGGATCGGAGGCGTCCGGGCGCGGGGCGCCGGACACGAAAAGACGATGATAGCGGCCGGGGCCTCTCACGTCACACCCGGGGGTGCCCGGTAGGCTCGCCACCGGGGCACGCCCTCGCCGGGCGCCCCGCCCCCGTCACGTTCGAAGGATCGCCGGTTCTCTGTTGGCCACGCTCGACCGCTTCCGCAACGTCTGCATCATCGCCCACATCGACCACGGCAAGTCCACCCTGGCGGACCGCCTGCTCGAGCTGTGCGGGGCCGTCGACCCCCGCGACATGCGGGCGCAGTACCTCGACTCGATGGACATCGAGCGCGAGCGGGGCATCACCATCAAGTTGCAGAGCGTGCGCCTCGACCACCGCGACCACGTCGTCCACATGATCGACACGCCGGGCCACGTCGACTTCGGCTACGAGGTGAGCCGATCGCTGGCGGCCTGTGAGGGGGCGATCCTGCTGGTCGACGCCGCCCAGGGCATCGAGGCCCAGACGCTGGCCAACTGCTACCTGGCCCTCGAGCACGACCTCGAGATCGTCGCCGCCCTCAACAAGATCGACCTCCCCGCCGCCGACCCCGACCGCTACGCGGCCGAGATCGAGAAGGTGCTCGGCATCCCTGCCCACGAGATCCTGCGGATCAGCGCCAAGACCGGTGAGGGAGTCGAGGCTCTGCTCGACGCAGTCGTCGAACGGGTGCCCGCCCCCGAAGGCGACCCCGACGCCCCGTTGCAGGCCCTCATCTTCGACTCCCACTTCGACCAGTACCGCGGTGTGGTGTCGTCGGTGCGGGTGATGAACGGCCAGCTCGCGACCGGCAGCCGGTTGCTGTTCGTGCAGGCCGGAGCAGTGCACGACGCCGACGAGGTGGGCGTGCGCACCCCTGATCCCACCCCCCGGCCGGGGCTCGGCGCCGGTGAGGTGGGGTACCTGATCGCCGGCATCAAGGACGTGGGCGAGGCTCGCTCCGGGGAGACGGTGACCACGCTGGTGGCCCCCGGCCCTGCGCTCGAGGGCTACGACGAGCCCAAGCCGATGGTGTTCTGCGGCCTCTACCCGATCGACGGCGACGAGTTCACCGCGCTGCGCGAGGCGCTCGAGAAGCTGCGGCTCAATGACTCGTCGTACACGTTCCAGCCCGAGAGCTCGGGCGCGCTGGGCTTCGGGTTCCGCTGCGGCTTCCTGGGGCTCTTGCACATGGAGATCATCCGCGAGCGACTCGAGCGCGAGTTCAACCTGTCGCTCATCGCCACCGCCCCGTCGGTGCAGTACATCGTGCACAAGATCAGCGGCGAGACCATCACCATCGACAACCCGAGCGAACTGCCACCAGCCGTCGAGGTCGACCACATCGAGGAGCCGTTCCTCACCACCACGATCCTCACGCCCACTGCCTACACGGGCACGTTGATGGAGCTGTGTCAGGGGCGGCGCGGCGAGCTGGTGAAGCTCGAGTACCTGTCGCCGGAGCGCATGGAGCTGGTGTACGAGACCCCGCTGGCCGAGGTGGTCACCGACTTCTTCGACCAGATGAAGAGCCGCACCCAGGGTTACGCCAGCCTCGACTACGAGCCCTCCGCCTATCGGGCGTCGAACCTGGTGAAGGTCGACATCCTCCTCAACGCCGTTCCCGTCGACGCCTTCAGCATGATCGTGCACAAGGACAAGGCCTACGGCTACGGGCTGCGGATGACCGAGAAGCTGAAGGAGCTGATCCCTCGCCAGCTCTTCGACGTGCCCATCCAGGCGGCCATCGGCGGTCGGATCATCGCCCGCGAGACGGTCAAGGCCAAACGCAAGGACGTGCTGGCCAAGTGCTACGGCGGCGACATCAGCCGCAAGCGCAAGCTGCTCGAGAAGCAGAAGGCGGGCAAGAAGCGGATGAAGAACATCGGGCGCGTCGAGGTGCCCCAGGAAGCCTTCGTCTCCGCCCTGCGCCTCGAGGACTGACCGGGCGCGCCGCGCTCCGCCGCCTCACCGCCGGCTGGCACTCGCGGCCTGGGTCTGCTGCCGACCGGAACCGACCGATACCATGCCAGCATGTCTGACCGGCCGGTCGGACGTTCCGACGCCACCCCACGGATCCTCATGCTCGACGATCGCAAGGCCACCGTCCTGCGGGCGGTGGTCACGGAGTACATCGAGACCGCCCAGCCGGTGGGGTCGAGCCACGTGGCTCAGGCCCCCGAGGTGAACGTCTCGTCGGCGACCGTGCGCAACGACATGGCCGCGCTCGAGGCCGAGGGCTACCTGGCCCAGCCCCACACCAGTGCCGGGCGGGTGCCCACCGAGAAGGGCTACCGCTTCTTCGTCGACCAGCTCGGCGGTCCGGGCCGGCTCGGGGTGAACGAGAGCCAGCAGGTGCGTTCGTTCTTCTCGCGCACCCACGGCGAGCTGGAAGAGATGCTCTCCGACACCACCCGGTTGCTGTCCCAGCTCACCCGCTATGCCGCCGTGGTCGTGGGCCCTCCTCACGAGGTGGCCACCATCAAGTCGGTACAGCTGGTGTCGCTCGCCCCTCGGGTGGTGCTGGCCGTGTTGGTCCTGTCCAACGGGGCCATCGAGAAGCACACGGTCGATCCCGGCGACGGGGTGGACGAGCTGAGCGTCGGCGCGGCCAGCGTCCGGCTGGGCTCCATGCTCGTGGGTCACTCGTTGGCCGCCGCCGCCGCCGCGTCGCTCGATCTCGACCCGGCCGGGCGTGACGAGGGTGCAGGGCCGGCGGCGGGTGTCGATCGGGTGGTGCGGGCCGCGCTCGCCGAGCTGCGGGGCGAACACCGCCATGATGACCAAGTGTTCATCGGTGGCACCTCCGACATGGCCGCGGCGTTCGACGCGGTGGGCACGGTCAGCGAGATCCTCCGGATCCTCGAACAGCAGCTCGTGGTGGTGAGCCTGCTCGAGGACGTGCTCGAACGGGGCCTGTCGGTGGCCATCGGCACCGAGACCGGCAACGAGGCGCTGGCCGACTGCTCCCTCGTCGTCGCGCCCTACGTCGTCGACGGCGAGACCGCCGGTTCGATCGGGGTGCTCGGCCCCACCCGCATGCACTACTCCCAGGCGCTGGCCGCGGTCGCGGTGGTCAGCCACCGCCTCGGTCGGCGCCTCAGCGAGGGCTGAACCCGCACCCATGGCCGACTACTACGAACTGCTCGGTGTCGATCGCCACGCCGACGCCGACGAGATCAAACGCTCCTACCGCCGGCTGGCCCGCCAGCTTCACCCCGACGCCAACCCCGGAGACGCCTCGACCGAAGCCCGGTTCAAGCAGGTCGCTCTGGCCTACGAGACGTTGTCGGACCCCGAGCGGCGCCGGCAGTACGACACGTACGGTGAGGCCGGCCCGGGTGCGGGTTCGCCGTCCGCGGGCGGTGGGCTCGGCGACATCTTCGACATGTTCTTCTCCGGTGGTAGTCCCTTCGGCGGTGGTGGGGGCGGGGGAGGCGGGCCCGCAGGGCCGCCGCGGGGTTCGGACCTCGAGGTCGTGGCCGATCTGGCCTTCGTCGATGCCGTGTTCGGCGTCGAGGCGCCCGTCACCGTGCGCACCGCGGTCGGGTGCGACGACTGCGACGCCACCGGCGCTGCGCCGGGTACGTCGATCGAGACCTGCTCGGAGTGCAACGGCGCCGGCCAGGTGCGGCGGGTGCGCCAGTCGATCCTGGGTCAGATGGTCACCGCCGGTCCGTGCCCCCGTTGCGCCGGGTTGGGCACCGTCGTCCCGACGCCCTGCCCGCGCTGTCGCGGCGAGGGGCGGGTGATCGACGAGCGCACCTTCACCGTCGATGTGCCGGCGGGCATCGACACGGGCGCCACGTTGCGCCTCACCGGGCGGGGCGCGGTGGGCCCGCGTGGCGGTTCCACCGGTGACCTGTACGTCCACATGCGGGTGGCCGCCGACGAGCACTTCACCCGGCATGGCGACGATCTCCTCCTCGACCTGCACGTCCCGGTCACCCAGGCCGCGTTGGGGGCGCACCTCACGTTCGATTCCCTCGACGGCGAGGAGATCCTCGATCTCGATGCCGGCACGCAGACCGGCCGCACCGTGCGGCTGCGGGGCAAGGGCGTTCCTCACCTTCAGGGCCGCGGCCGTGGCGATCTGTTGGTCCAGGTCGTCGTCGACACCCCCACCGAGCTCACCGACCCCGAGGCGGCGTTGTTGCAGCAGTTGGCCGACCTACGCGGGCACGCCATCGCCCCGCCCGAGTCCGGCCTGTTCACCCGGCTCAAGTCGGCCTTCAAGTAACGATGGCGGCGCTGCCGTCACGGCCCGGAGGCACGGCGCCCCATGTGGTGGTGGGCGACGTCGACGCGCCGGGGTTGACCGACCACGACCGTCGGCACCTCGAACGGGTGCGGCGGGTGCGCCTCGGTGACCCGGTGAGCGTCACCGACGGAGCTGGTCGTTGGCGTTGGTGTCGATTCGGAGCCGAGCTCGAGGTGGTGGGCGAGGTGGTGGTGGACCCGGCCCCGGCGGTGTCGGTGGGGGTGGCCTTCGCCCTGGTGAAGGGGGCCCGCCCCGACCTGGTGGTGCAGAAGCTCACCGAGCTCGGGGTCGACCGTATCGTGGCGTTCGTGGCCGAGCGGTCGGTGGTGCGCTGGGACGACGCCAAGGGCACCCGCCAGGCCGAGCGGCTCGATCGCATCGCCCGGGAGGCGGCCATGCAGAGCCGGCGCACCTGGCTTTCGGTGGTCGAGCCCGTGACCTCGTTCGCCGACGTCGTCGCCCGGCCGGGGGCGGTGGCCGCCGACCGGGGGGGAGCGCCGCCGTCGCTTCGGTCGCCGTTCGTGCTGATCGGACCCGAGGGCGGCTGGTCGGACGCCGAGCGCGGGCGGCTCCCGGCCCTGGTCGAGCTGGGCCCGACGGTGTTGCGGGCCGAGACGGCGGCCATCGCCGCCGGGGCGGTTTTCGCGGCGTTACGGTCCGGCCTGGTCGATCCACGCGCCCGGTGACCGGATGGCGGGAGCAGCTCAGGTCGTCAAGAACCACCCTCCGTGGCCGTTTTCGGGGCAGACTGAGTGCTGAAAGTGTGCACGCAGGGCAAGAGAAGGGGAACACGGGATGAGTGAGACGGCGACCAGCGAGGTGACCGAGACCTACAGTCGACAGGTCGGCGATCGCTTGCGGGCCATCCGCCGCCAGAAGCGCCTCAGCCTCCAGGAGGTCGAGGCCACGTCCGAGCTCGAGTTCAAGGCGTCGGTGCTCGGTGCTTACGAGCGTGGCGAGAGGGCGATCTCGGTGCCGCGCCTGCAACGCCTCGCCCACTTCTACAACGTGCCGGTCGATCAGCTCCTGCCGACCGACGAGGGCCCCGGGTTCATCGAGGGCAACCCGGCTGTGGCCAGGGTGATCGACCAGCGCTCGTTCACCATCGACCTGCGGCGGCTCGAGGACCTCAGCGGCCCCGAGGCCGACATGCTCAGTCGGTACCTCACCATGATCCAGGTGCAGCGCCAGGACTTCAACGGCCGGGTACTCACCATCCGCAAGGACGACCTGCGGGCCATCGCCTGCATCCTCGGGGTCGGTCCCGACCTGGCCACCGACCGCCTCGACGATCTGGGTCTCGGGCACAGCGCCACCTGATGGGCGCGTCCCCCGACGCGCTGGCGCCGTTCGGTGCCTACGTCCACGTCCCGTTCTGCTCGAAGCGCTGCGACTACTGCGCGTTCGCGACCTGGACCGACCGTCACCACCTCACCGACGCCTACATGACGGCGCTGGTCACCGACGTGGTGCGCCACCGCGACGATGGGCGGCTCGGCCCGGTCACCTCGGTGTTCTTCGGTGGGGGCACGCCGTCGCTGGTGCCGGCGCCGCAGCTGATGGCGGTGCTGGCCGAGATCCCACTGGTGGCGGGGGCCGAGGTCACGGTGGAGTGCAATCCCGACACGGTCGACGAGAACGTGTTGGCCACCTACGGCGCCGCCGGGGTGAACCGGTTGTCGTTCGGGGTGCAATCGATGGTTCCCGAGGTGCTGGTGGCCCTCGGCCGCACCCACGACCCGGCCAACGTGCAGCGGAGTGTGGCCGCGGCCCGAGCGGTGGGGTTCACCAACTTCAACCTCGACCTGATTTACGGCGGGGCGGGCGAGACCCTCGAGCAGTGGCGCCGCACCCTGGTGGCGGCGCTGGAGCTGGACCCACCGCACGTGAGCGCCTATGCCCTCACCATCGAGGCCGGGACCCCGCTGGCCGCCGACGCCAGCCGTCACCCCGATGACGACGACCAGGCCGACAAGTACCTACTGGCCACCGAGTTGCTGGGGTCGGCGGGGCTCGACTGGTACGAGATCTCGAACTGGGCCCGGCCCGGACACCGTTGCGTACACAACGATCTGTACTGGGCGCAGGGCAACTATCTGGGTTTCGGGTGTGCGGCGCATTCGCACCGGAGCGGGCGGCGGTGGTGGAACGTGCGCACCCCTGAGCGCTACATCGACGCGGTGACCACCGGCGCGTCGACCGAGGCCGCCCACGAGGAGCTCGAGCCCGACCGGCGCCGTATCGAGGGCCTCCAGTTGGCGTTGCGCACCCGGGCCGGTGTGGCCACGGAGTCACTGAGCGCCGAGGACCGAGCGACGCTCGACGGTCTGGTGGAGGAGCACGACGGGGTGCTGACCCTCACGGTGGAGGGTCGCCTGCTGGCCAACGAGGTCGCTGTCCGTCTTCGCTGAAGTCGGGCGACGGCCTGGCGCTGGTGCTCGCGCTCGCCGCCCCGGGCGGGGACGTGAGCGCGGGCTCGTGTCAGCGCACCGGCATCGGGGGCAGGGGCACGACGAGCTCTTGGCCGGCGAAGACGAGGTCGGGGTTGGTGGGCACCAACAGGCGATCGCGATTGGCGGCGATGAGGACGTCGAGGTAGCGGCCGATCTCGTCGTCGGAGGGGGCGGTGCCCCATGCGGCGACGAGGGTGACCTCGGCCACATGCCAGAGGTGCTGGCCGGGCTCGATGCGCCACAGGCCCAGTGCCGGTGTCACGGGTGGGGGAGCGATGGTGGGTGCGGCGGCGGTGGACGCCTTGGCCGCCGGTGGGGTCGCGGTGGTGGGTGGGAGCATCGGGGCCGGGGTCGGCATCGGCGGGGGAGCCGCCGACCCAGGAGCGGGGTCGAGGGCGATGATCACTGCGCGGTCGGGGCCGATGGGCACGGTGGCGGCGGTGGCCCGCTCGGGGGGGTAAATGGCGACGAGGGTGGCGATGTCGGGACGGTTGATGTCGGGTACTGCCGTCGTGACGGAGGTGCTGGCGCCGGCGGTTCCGGGGACGAGGGTGGCGGCGGCGAGGGTGACCCCGGCGGCGCCGTGCACGAGGCGGCGCACCACCGGCAGGGACAGACGGTCGACGAGTCGGCGCAGCCAGCGCCGGCGGCGCAGGCGGCTGAGGTGGACCAGCGCCCCGGCCGCTCCGGTGAGGGCGATCCAGACCACGAGGGCCAGTCCCACCACGCGCACCACGGCGAAGGCGGCGACGATCGGGTCGGTGGTGCCGACCCAGGCGGAGACGCCCTGGTGGTCGAGGGCCGTGGGTGGGGGGAGGGCCTTCCCGGACCACCACAACACCGCTCCCACGACGAGCAGGCCGACGGCGCCGGCGAGGAGTTGCAGCCGGGGCGCGGCGAGCCCCGGATTCCCGGTTTCTTGCTGGCGGCCAGTGGCTCCGACGGGGTGGACCCGGTGGATCGAGCTGGTGGCGCGCACGGGACCGGGGGGTTGGATCGAACGCCCAGGGCGGGCGGGGGTGGTCATCGCAGGTCCTCGGGGCCGAGCACCAGGATCGGCGTGTCGTTGCGGGTGACGACGAGCGCCGGGCAGCCGTCGGTGCTGTTCGGGTCGGCCCGCAGGCCGGTGCCATCGGGGGTGGTGGTGAAGGGGATGGCGTCGCGACTGGTGCCGGGTCGGGGCCAGCCGTCGAAGACGAACACCGAGCCGGTGGCCGGTCGGTAGAGCGCGGGGGCGGGGGTGCCGGTGCAGCGCCAGTCGCCCACCGCGACCAGGTCGCCGCCCTGGCCGACCTGGTAGCGGGCACCGGCGTGCTCGACGACGGGTGGGTCGCCCGGCGGTGAGGCGGCACTTCCGGTGGCCGTGGTCACGATGGGGGCCGGACCGGCCGCCGGAGCCGGGCGTGGGGATGGGGCCGGGTTCTCGGCGGTGGCGGGTTCGGGGCGGGCGGCCACGGTCGAGTCGGTGGTGGTCATGGTCTGGTCGCCGGCGACGGTGGACACGCCGATGAACCCGGCGAGGGCCAGCCCGGTGATCATCACCGTGGCGCCGAGCCATCGCGGCCGGTGTCGTTCGGCGGGATCCGGGGCGTCGGCAGGGCGGAGGCGGGCGAGGTGGTCGTACAGATCGACGTCGCGGCCGATGGCTCTGGCCGCGACGGGGGCGTGGATGACGACCGGCTCGTCGCCCAGGAGGGCCAGGAGAGGGTCGGTGGTGGAGGCCCCCGCCGTGGTGGCGCCGATGGCGACTTCGGCCTGGGCGCGGGGATCAGGCGGATCGTCGGGACCACCGAGCAGGGCGGCCGGAGCGGCGGCGCGCACGGCGTCGACGAACGAGCGCAGGCCGGGGCGGCAGGTGGGGTCGGGGTTGGTGGCATGGTCGGCGACGGCCAGCAGGGCTCGCAGTTCGTCGGCCCGCCGGCGGCCGCGACCGAAGCTGGGGACAGAGCCCCAGCGGTGGCGCTCGGTCGGGATGCCCATGGGGTCGGTGAGCAGGTCGGCCAGCAGCGCACCGAGCCCGGCCACGTCGGTGGAGGGGCGAGGGCCTTCGGCGTCGGGGCCGTCGTGCGGGGTGTCGGCGCCCATGCGGCGGGCGTCGCCGAAGCCGCAGAGCACGGGCCGGCCGTGGGGGTCGAGGACCACGTGGGAGGCGTCGAGGTGGCCGTGCACGATGCCGACGCGGTGCAGATCGGCGAGGGTGGCGGCGACGGCCAGCACCAGGCCGGCGGCCCGGTCGGGGGACAGGGGCTGGGGGAGATCGGCGGCGGTGCGTGAGCCCACCCACCGCGTGTGCAGCTCGAGCCCGTCGGGGGTGTCGTGGTGGTCGAGGATCTCGACCACCCCCGGGTGATGGACCCCGTCGAGGACGGTGGCTTCACGCCGGGTGCGGTGAGGGTCGTCGGGAGGTGGGGTCTTGACCGCCACCAGTCGTCCTTCGCCGTCGTGGATCACCCGCACTCGTTCGCCCATGAGCCCAGAGTGGCGCGGGGATATCGAGAATGCAAGAAAATAATTGAAAACAAGTAGAATGTATCCAGAGCCGGTATCGCGCTCCCGGGGTGGCCGCCCTACTGTTGGACCACGCACCGGCAGGGGAGTGATCGGGTTGAGCACGCACTACGAGGTGCTGGGAGTAGCCCCTGACGCCCCGGTCGACGACGTCCGCCAGGCCTATGTGCGGTTGGCGAAGGCCAACCATCCCGATCGCCGCCAGGCCGACGACCCGGTGCGTAAGGAGCGGGCCGACGCCACCATCAAGGCCGCGAACGCGGCGTGGAACGCGTTACGTGACCCCGAGCGGCGGGCCGAGTACGACCGGTCCCTTCGCCCTCGCTCCTCGACGTCGAGCATGTCGGGGGCATCGGCCGCTGCCGCGAGCGGGCCGCCCCGTCGTCCGCCGGACTGGGAGCCGTCGGGCATTCTTGTGCCGCAGGTGCATTCGTGGTGGTTCCGGCTGCTGCCGGTGGTGGTGGTGGCCGTGGTACTCATCGGGATCCTGGTGTTCAGCGCCTACGCCACGGTGCAGGACAGCACGGGCCCCAACGCGGCGCCACCGTCGACCCAGCCCACCTACCCGGTGGGGTCGTGCCTATTGGTCGCCGCTCTCGACACGGGCCCGAAGCCGGTGCCGGTGAACTGCGGCACGGGCAACTCGGCGGTGGTGTCATCCATCGTCGACACGCCCCGGCCGTGTCCGCCCGACACCCGGGCGTTGCCGTTGGACGACAATCGCACCACGTTGTGCCTGAAGAGCTCGGGGTGAGGCGCTCGCGCGTCGGGCGCGCTCGGCCGGAGCGGTGCGGTGGTCCGGTCGTAGGCTCGGCGGATGCTGCGTGTGACGGGCCTCGACCATGTGGTGTTGAACGTGGCCGATGCCCGGCGGTCGTTGGCCTGGTGGCAGGAACTGTTGGGGGCCGAGCCGGTGCGCCTGGCCGAGTGGGAGGCGGGTGAGGCGCCGTTCCTGTCGGTGCGCCTCGACGCCACCACGATCATCGACCTGCTCGAGACCGAGCGCACCGGCGTGAACGCCGATCACGTGTGTGTGGTGGTGGAGGACGCCGATTTGGCCGACGTGGCCGCGTCGGGTGCGTTCGAGGTGCTGGGCCCACCGCGGACGTTGTTCGGGGCCCAGGGGTGGGGGACCGGCCTGTACGTGCGCGACCCCGACGGCAACGTGGTGGAGCTGCGCACCTACCCGTGAGGCGGACCGCAGACGGGGTTGGGCGGTTCGAGTGCCCTGGGATAACGTGCGACGCCCCGGACGCGTAGCTCAGCTGGTTAGAGCACCGCCTTCACACGGCGGGGGTCGGAGGTTCGAGTCCTCTCGCGTCCACGACTGTTGTCGAAAACACAACATCGCCCCTGGCCGGGGCCGCGCCCGGACGAGCCGATCGCTTCGCCGTGGATGTCGATCGGCCGGGCTACTTGCTCGAGTCGGCGTGTGTCGCCAGCGACGTGTGCCGGGCCAGGGCTGCGAAGTCGGCGTCGGCGTGGAGGACCGGCGCATTCGACCGTACGGCGACCGCGGCGATCAGGCAGTCGATGAGCTTGCGTACGGTCTCCCCGTTGCGACGGCATGTTCGGTAGAGCGCGGCGGCGTGGTCGTAGTCCTCGGCGACGATGGGCACGAGCGTGGCCCGAGCGAGCAGGCCGCGTAGTTGGGCGAGGTGCTGTTCGTCGCGGGCCCCCGCCAGTACCTCCATGCTGATCGCGTCGCAGATCGCGAGGTCGGCACCGAGGAGATCGTCGACGGTGTTGCAGACCTTGGATCCGGTGTCGCGCAGGAACTCGATCCAGGCCGAGGTGTCGATGATGATCATCGGGCGCGGCTGGCCCTCATCTGGTCGAGGTCACCGTCCCATCCCGAGCCCCGCAGGCGGCGAGCGTCGTCCAGATCGAGCGGCTCAGCGGCGAGACGGCGCAGGGCCAGGTTGACGGCGTCGCGCTTGGAACTCAGGTGGTAGCGCTCCATGACAGCCCGACAGGCGGCGTCATCCAGGTCAATGTTGGTGCGTGACATACACTAGTTCTACACCAATGCGGGCTCATCTCCACCCCTGACACGGGCACGGAGACAGGTCCGTGAGTCAGGTGTCTGGGTCGGTCGCTAATTCCGTCCGACGCAGAAGCCGTCGAGCAGCGGCGAGCAACGGTGGCAGGTCATGGTCGACGGTGGCCTGCACAGACGTCGGCGAGCCGTTCGTCGTCCCGCCGGCTCACAACGGCACCGCCTCGCTTTCGACCCGTTCACGAATACGAGGCTTCAGCGAGTCGGCGGACACGACGTCCACGTCGACGCCGAGCAACTCGGCGAGCTCTCGCTCGAGCCCGATGAGGTCGAACAGCCCGACGCCCTCGTCGAGGTCGACGAGCAGGTCGACGTCGCTGGACTCGACGTCCTCGCCTCGCGCGACGCTCCCGAAGACCCGCACGTTGTGCGCCCGACGGTCCTCGGCTGTACGGATGATCGCCTTCCGCCGCTGGCGCAGCCGTCGGCCGAGCAGCGTGTCGGGAAGCCCGAGGGTGCGTTCTGATGCGGCGACGACATCGATCGTGAGCTCGTGGCCGGTGGCTTCAACCAGTCGGATCAAGGTGGGCAGACTCGGCTCCCGGCGTCCCGACTCGTAGGCGCTGATGACCGACTGTGCGATTCCCGCCCGGCGAGCCAGGTCGGTCTGTGAGAGGTGAGCGCGCTGACGGGTTGCTCGCAGCAGTGCAGCGGAGGTCGCGGGCATGACCTGAGCCTATGACGGATCGTCTATGGGCACAATCGCCAATGGCGGGAGCCTCCTCTGGCCGTCGCCGTGGCCCGGGGTTCGAAAGCGGTCCCCAGAGGTCCCCCGCTGTTGTGGAGAACACGAGGTGATCTCCGGCCCCCGCTCCGGTCGGCCCGGTGACCGGCTCGTCGCGGTTCCTCCCGAGAGGATGTGGTCGGTCCCCCCGGATGGGGTGGGACGGACGCTCAGGCGAGGCGCACGAACAGCTGTCGCGGCATTCGCGGCCTTCGTCGAGCATCCGCTCGATGCCCTGTACCTGACCGGCGATCCGGCGCAGCTGTTTGCGTAGATCGTCGGTCACGGCCGCGGGTAGCTCCATCACGTCCTCCTGTAGGTGTCGATCAGCGACCACATGTCCAGGACCTATACCCCCTGGGGTTCGTTCCGGACTGGGAATAGGATACCCCTATGGGTATGTTCGTCCGTGACGTGCTCCCGAACGGTGGAAGGTCGATCATGAGCAGATTGTCCAGGTTGTCCAGGTTGTCCAGGTTGTTCGGAGCCTCGACCACGGCCCGCGTCGGGCCGGTCGATGCCCAGGACCTACTCCGTTCGGGCGGAGTGCTGGTCGACAGCCGAGGCAAGAAGGGCGCAGTGCGTTGAACGGCCGCGCGCTACTGGTCTCGCCGCTCGGGTTCCTCATCGGAGTCTCGCTCGGCGCGCTCGGAGGCGGCGGCTCGATCCTGGCGGTCCCGATCCTCGTCTACGCGGCGGGGGAGAGCCCCCAGGCCGCCACCACCACATCGCTCGTCATCGTCGGTGCTGCGTCGCTGGTCGGCATGGTCGCTCATCTGCGCGCCGGTCGGGTCCGGGTCCTGCCGGGGGTCCTGTTCGGCCTCGCCGGGGTCGGCAGCATCGTCGGATTGACCACCGGCTTCTTCGGCGTCGGTGGGGGCTTCATCGTCGTCCCCGCCCTGGTGCTGGCCCTGAGGTTCGACATGGCCGAAGCCGTTGGCACTTCGCTGCTGGTCATCGCCATCAACTCCGCAGTCGCCATTGCCGGCCGGGTCGGCAACGCGGGGGTCGATTGGGCCTTCGCTGCGCCGTTCACCATCGCCGCCCTGCTCGGGGTCTCGGTCGGCAAGCGCGTCGCCGACCGGTTGCCCATCGTCACCCTCGTCCGCTGGTTCGTCGGGCTGCTTCTCGTGCTCGCCGTCTATGTCGCCATCCGAGCCGGACTCGCGCTGCAGTCCGCATGAACCACCTCGTACCTGTCCGAAATTGCGCTGTTCGCCCCACACCAGAAGGAGCTTCACGATGATCTTCAAGCAATACGAACTCGGGTGCCTGTCGCTGTTCTCCTACCTGATCGGCGACGAGACCACCGGCCGGGCCGTCGTCATCGACCCCCAACGTGACATCAGCGGGTACGTCGCCGACGCTGACCGTCTCGGGCTGCGCATCGAGCGGGTCATCGAGACCCACTTCCATGCCGACTTCCTCTCCGGGCACCTCGAGCTCGCCGCGGCCACCGGCGCGGTCATCTCCTACGGCGACCGGGCCCGGGCTGATTTCGCGTTCGAGGGTCTGGGCCACGGTGCGCGCCTCTCGCTGGGCCGGGTCGTGCTCGAGATCCGCCACACCCCAGGTCACACCCCGGAGTCGATCTCGATCGTCGTGTACGAACGCGACACCGAGCCGCCGTGGGCGGTGCTCACCGGGGACGCCCTGTTCATCGGCGACGTCGGACGCCCCGATCTCTTGACCTCGATCGGCGTCAGCGCCGATGAGCTCGCCCGCCAGCTCTATCACTCGGTGCACGACCAGCTGCTCAGCCTGCCCGACGCGACCCGCGTCTACCCCGCCCACGGTGCCGGTTCGTCCTGTGGAAAGGACCTGTCCAGCGCCACGGAGTCGACCATCGGCGAACAACGCACTACGAACTACGCGCTGGCCCCGATGACCGAGGACCAGTTCGTCGAGGCCGTCACTCAGGGCCAGTCGGTGGCGCCGCTGTACTTCGCGTTCGCCGCCAATGCCAACCGCAAGGAACGCGAACTGCTCGACGAGACCGACGAGCTGCCGGTCTTCGACATCGATCTCGTCTCCCGCCAGCAGATCGACGGCGCCATGGTGATCGACAGCCGCCCCGCGGACCAGTTCGCGACCGGACACCTGCGCGGCTCGATCAACGTCGGGCTCGACGGCCGCTTCGCCGAGTACGCCGGCGATGTGCTGCGCCCCGGGCAATCGGTCATCGTCGTCACCGAACCGGGTCTCGAGCGCGAAGCCCGGGTCCGGCTCGCTCGCATCGGTTTCGACCACGTCATCGGCGCAGTCACCGACATCACCGCCCAGCTCGCGGTGCGCCCCGACCTCGCGGCTTCGGCGCCGCGCATCACCGCTTCGGAGCTCGAGGCCTGGCGCACCGTCGAACCCGCTCTGCAGATCGTGGATGTCCGCAATCCGGGCGAACGCATCGTCGGTCACGTCGACGGGTCCATCAACCTGCCGCTGCCCACCCTGCTCGATCGGCTCGGCGACCTCGACCCGAACCGCCCCACGCTCGTGTACTGCGCGGGGGGCTACCGCTCCGCCACTGCCGCGTCGCTGTTGCGTTTCGCCGGCTTCTCCAGCGTCGCCGAACTGCTCGGCGGCTTCAACGCCCACCTTCCTGCCCCCATCCCCACCCGTCAGTGAGCATCGGCACGAATCGCGGGGGCGGTCTGGTCTTTCCGGAGAAGCCCTTCTCCAGGTCGTTGCCCGTCCGGCCCCCTCTTCATCGGCAACTTCCGCGTTGGCTGGGGAGCAGCGCGCCGGCGGACCGGTCTCATCGCCCGAGGAGGCACCTGGGTTGATGGGGTGAAGATCCTGGTGATGGGCGCGACGGGGTACGTCGGTGGCCGCCTGGTTCCCCGCTTGGCCACCGCGGGCCACGAAGTGCGCTGCCTGACCCGGCGCCCCGAGAAGCTCGGTGGGGTCCCGTGGGCCGGGTCGGTGGAGATCGTGGCCGGCGACGCGCTCGATCGCGCCAGCCTCGAGCTGCCGGCCGGCCTCAACCGCCGCTTCGACATCGCCGGACCCGACGTCGTGTCCTATCGCGAGATGATGCCGCGTTACGCCGCCGTGGCCGGGCTGACCCGTCGGGTCATCATCCCGGTGCCTGTGTTGTCACCTTGGTTGTCGAGCCAGTGGGTCAACGTGGTCACCCCTGTTCCGAAGGCCATCGCCCAGCCCTTGATCGGGTCGTTGCGCAACAACGCCGTCGCCCACGAACACGACATCGAAACCTTCATCCCCTTTGTGCTCTGCCCTCTCGACGAGGCCCTCCGGCTGGCGCTCGAGAGCGTCCGTCGGGCCCAGGTGACCACTCGCTGGTCGGGCGCACAGTGGCCGGGCGCGCCGAGCGACCCCATGCCGACCGACCCGGACTGGAGCGGCGGCACCACCTACCGCGATGACCGTTCCACCCCGATCGACGGCGACGCCGCCGACGTGTGGCGAGCGGTCGAGGGCATCGGCGGAGAGCGCGGCTGGTATTCGTTCCCCTTGGCGTGGGCGCTGCGCGGCTTCCTGGACCGTCTCGCCGGCGGGGTGGGGTTGCGCCGAGGCCGCCGGGACCCCGACCGCCTCGAGGTCGGCGACGCCGTCGACTTCTGGCGGGTCGAAGCGGTCGAGCGCCCTACCCTGCTCCGGCTTCGGGCCGAGATGAAACTCCCCGGCGACGCCTGGCTCGAGTTCACCATCACCCACGAACAGGGTCGCCCGGTGCTGCATCAGCGCGCCCTGTTCATCCCGCACGGCCTTCTCGGGCAGCTCTGCTGGTGGGGGATCAGCCCGTTCCACAACACCGTGTTCGGATCGATGATCGCCAACCTCGCTCGAAGAGCCGCAGCCGCCAAGGTGTAGGCGGGCAGAGATCGCCGCCCCGCCGCCCCGACCCGACGCACGCGAACCACCTACGCCACCGCCGCTTCGACTCGGGCGCCAGTGGCGACCAGCAGCTCCTCGCCGTAGAGCGGTCCGACGAGCTGGAGGCTGGCCGGGAGGCCACCGGCGGCGGTGGGCACGGGGAGAGCCAGGGCGGGCAGGCCGACCACGTTGATCGGCGGGGTGAAGCGGCCGAGAGCCAGGGCCAGCTCGGCCCGTGACCGGGGATCGTCGAGACGCGGAGGCAGGACGGGCAGCGTGGGCAGGGCCAGCACCTCGAACCGGTCGAACAGCGAGCGGAACGAGTCGGCCAGGCGGGCCCCCTCGGCTCGCGCTTCGGCCACCAGGGGAGTGAACAGGGGACCGGCCTCGATCATGGCGGTGACCTCCTCGCCCAGGCCTTCGGGGCGGGTCTGCAAGAGGTGGTGGTCGGCGTCCCACAGCTCGGCGAAGTAGATGGTGGCGAAGGCGTCGCCCAGCGCTTTCCACTCGATGGCGTCGATGACCACCACCTCGAAGCCGGTGCGGCGCAGCGCCTCGTCGACGGCCGCGTTCACCACGTCGTCGGCGGGGAGGCGGAGGCGACCGATGGTGGTGGCCGCAGCACCGGCTCGGGTGAAGCCCGGTTCGAGCAACTGCATGCCGAGCTCCGCTCCGGCGACATCTCGCGCCATGGGGCCGATGGTGTCGAGCGAACGGCACAACGGCCACACGCCGTCGACGGGCACGCGACCGAAGGTGGTCTTGAGGCCGACCACTCCACAGCACGCCGCGGGGATGCGCACCGACCCGCCGGTGTCGGACCCGTAGGCCACGTCGGCGTCCCCGGTTCCGACCGCCACGGCCGAGCCGCTCGACGAACCGCCGGGCACCAGCGCCGGGTCGAGGGGGTTCGCGGGGGTGCCGAACCAGGGGTTGGTGCCCGCCGGGGTCATGGCCAACTCGGTGAGGTTGGTCTTGCCCACGATGCGGGCGTCGGCGGCCCGGGCCCCAGCCAGGCACACGGCGTCGACGGCGGCCGGCCGGGCCGCGTCGCCCACGGCCCTGCTACCGGCGGTGGTGGGCACACCGGCCACGTCGATGAGGTCTTTGACGGCGAGCCGAGGCCCGCTCCCACCCTCGTCCATGGGTGTGATGAAGGTCGACATCGCCGGCAGGGTAGACCCACCCATCGGCGAGCGGCGGGGAGGTCAGCGCTCCACGCGGTGGTGAAGCCGACTCAGGCCGAGGTGGGCTCCCACTGCCGGCCCCCGACGTAGCGGTGCGAGATGAGCCCATCGTCGTCCATGGCCAGCAGGTGCACCCATCCGTTGTCGCACAGGTCCTGCACCGACGGGTTGGCGGCCAGCACGTCGTTCATGGCTTCGAGGGGAGCCTCGATCACCACGTTGAGGCGCAGCGGCTCGTGCTGCAGGTGCTCGCCGTCGTGCACCGATTGCCAGGGCAGCCCGGTGCGCAGGTCGCCACCGTTGCCCTCGAGTACGCCCACGCGACCGACCACGTTGTGCAGGGTCTTGTTGCCCGACCCGAACAGCCGGTTCTCCACCGTGGAGGCGTAGTACTGGAGGCTGATCCAGCTCGCCACCACCATCGGGGCGGTCATCACCAGGTTCAGCACCCCGAACCCGCCGTCGTGGCGCCAGTCGTAGGAGTGCAGGAACGAGCGGCCCTCGAGGTCGAGGTCACGGGTGCGGTGCCGGCCCGCCACCACGAAGGTCCGACAGCCCGCCAGTGCCCACTCGGGACGGACCTGGGCCCAGTCGGTGCTGCGGCGGACGATTTCGGCGTCGATGCGTCCCGGGTCACCGATCCCGAGCCGTCGGGCCCGCTCGACGCGAGTGGCCCGCCCTGCATCGGCCAGGCGGCGATCGAGCTCACCCAACTCGTCGGCGTGGGTCGAGGGCACGAGGGCCCGGTCGAACACGGTGATCTCGTCGGTCGTCGTGTTGTGCTGCGCGGCCACGAACCAGGTGTCGTCGGGGATGGAGATGCCCCGGACGGCGAGCTCGCGCCGCACGTCGCCGTCGTTGAGGATCGCCACGGCCACCCGCGAGTTGGCCTCCCCGGTGTGGCCGCCGCACGCGCCGCAGTCGAGACCCGTGTCGTAGGGGTTGTTCACCGTGCTGGCACCGTGTCCCGTGATCATCACGAGCCGGCCGAAACCGGAGGTGAGGAACATGCCCCCGAGGGCACCCTGGGCCAGCTCGATCCGCTGTTCGAGGGTGATGCCCGAGGCCGGGTTGGTTGACGACGGGTCGAGGCTGGGTCCCTTGTGGTCGACGGCCCAGCTCTTCAGCGCCTCATCCCCGGGGCGCTTGACGGGACGGGTCGATCCGCGGGAGTCGGTGAACAGCTTGGGGAGGTAGATCAGCCCCACCGGCCCGACGAAGCTGAAGCACGAGATCGCCCCCATCTTGAACGACTTCCAGGCGCGCCGGACGTGGTGCGCCAGGCGGCGGGCCTCGACGGCGTCGTGCAGGCTCCTGGGGTCGGGCAGCGACTCGGCGACGGTGTAGCCGGGGGTGAGCAGCACCGGACACTGGGCCTCGCCCGTCTCGTGGGCGATGGGTACGTACTCGATGGCCACCCCGAAGAACCCGGCGAAGCCGATGGTGTCGATACCGGCCCCGGTGGCTTCGAGGTGTCGACGAAACACCTCTGATCGCACGTCGATGCAGAAGACGGCCTGGGCGAGAGGCCGCTCGGGTTCGGTCGTGGTCGGCGTCGGTCGGGCCGCGAACTGCGCGACGAGCCGCCGTTGCTCGCTCAGGTCGAACGCCTCCTGGAGCACGATCAGGTGGGCGAGCGAGGTGCGTACCGACGAGCGGCCGTTCAGCTCGGCGAGCTGGCGGGTGGCGTCCTCCCAGGCCTCGGTCATGCCCCGGTGCGACAGCGTCTCGAAGATCGCCACCTCCCACACGAGCAGCACGGAGAGGAAGTCGAGCAGCGTGTCGTCCTCTTGGTCGTACAGGTTGGCGTCCCACACGACCCGGGCGGCGTACGCCGACCAGCCGCCCGTGCGCAGCAGGAGCGCGTGCAGGTAGAGCTCGAGCGCGTCGGCGGGGATGCCCAGCCGCAGGATGGCCTCGTCCGCCGCCGCTCGCGGCTCGGCGGGCAGCGAAGCCACCACCTTGCGGAACCCGGCCAGTCCCATCACCTCCGGAGTGCGGTCGATGGTTGCTTCTTCACGCCACGCCTCGAACAGCGGCTGCTGACGGTCGGTGGAGCGCCACAGGGCCTGGCCCTCGTCGAAGTAGGCCGCGGCCCAGTTCGAGATCCGGTCGGTGGCCAAGCGCACCCAGTCGTGGCCGGTGGCGCCGGTGGCCACCTCGGCCACGGTCGGCACCCGGTCCGCAGATCGATCCGGTTCGGGGGAGTCGGTGCGCACCAGGCGGAGGAACTCGTCGACGGCAGCGGCGCTCTCTCCGCGACTCGAGGCCAAGGCCTTCTTCAGATCCTCGGGCGAGATGCGTCCGGAGTCGACGGCGGCGAGGTAGTACGACGCCGGCATGGTGGCCCGGGCGCCGGCGACGAGGGCCAGTCGCTCGGCGGCCTCGTCGAAGCGGTGGTCGGTCAGCCCCAGGTAGGGGTTCACGGCCACGAAGCTCTCGAATGGCCACACCGGGGCGATGCGGCGGCACGCGGCCCGCTGGGTCAGCTCGGTCGTCTCGGTCGTCTCGGGGGACCCCCCCACGGCGGTGGAGTCGGTGGGGGTGGTCAGCTCTCCTTGGTCGTCGGTGGTGGCGTCGGTGGGCGCGGCGCTCATCGCACGACCTCCGGTTCGGTGCGGGGTGTTCGCAGGGCTCCGATGAGCCGGTCGAAGTAGGCGTTGGCGTAGAAGCCGTTACGGACGTGCACGGCCAGGGCCCGCCGGCGCGCCGTCTTCGCCCGCCCCGGTTCGAAGATCTGGAGCAGGACCACCACGGTGAAGGCCACGAGGACCAGGGCGATGAGGCCCAGGTGCAGCGCCCCTCGACCCACGTCCTCGGGGAGCGTGCCCGAGAGCAACTCGTGGGCGCCGGTTTCGAGGGCGAAGAAGGCAACGGTGACGGCGAGGGCCAACACGACGGCCCGCACGGTTCCGGCCACGCCCCCGGTGGAGTCGAGGGCGGGGGCCACCAGCTGGGTGGTGCCCAGCACGAGGATGGCGCCGATGGCCAGCAGCACCCAGTCGGCACCGAAATCGATGCCGAAGAGCAGGGCCAGGGGCAGGTAGATCGCCAGGGCGATGAGTGCGCTCCCCGCCACGCGGAAGGGGCTGGCCAGCCGCTCGGGGAGGGCCACCTTCGCGGCGCGAACTTCGTCGACGACGCTGCCCGACGACAAGAAGGCATGGGCCTTGTAGAACGAGTGGGCCACGAGGTGCAGCAGCGCGGCGGGGTAGACGCCCATGCCGCAGACCATCAGCATGAAGCCCATGTGCGCGGCGCTCGAATAGGCCAGTGCCACCTTCACCGAGGGTTGGGGGAGCAGGGCCACCGAGGCGAAAACGGCGGTGAGGCCCCCGACGGCGATCAACAAGGCGGTGGCCGGAAGGGCGTCGTCGAGCACGAAGGCCATGCGGATGGCGATGAACGGCCCGGCGTTGAGGACGCCGGCGTGCAGGAGGGCCGACACGGGAGTGGGGGTCTCCATGACCTCTACCAGCCAGCCGTGGGTGGGGAACTGGGCGGACTTGAGCAATGCGGCGAAGCCGATGCAAAGGGCCGCAGCCCCAACGGAGGTGAACGCCCAACCCGGCTGGAGTTGGGATGCGCCCTGGAAGATCGTCTCGAGGTTTCCAGAGTCGAACCGCACGTAGAGCAGCACCGCCCCGGCCACCAGGAACACGTCACCCAGGCGGGCGACCAGGAACTTCTTGTGGGCCGCCACGACAGCTCGTCGCCGCTCCGGGTAGAACACCAGCAACCGGTGCAGGGCCAGGCTCGTGGCCACCCACGCGGCGACGAGAAGGAAAAGGTTGCCGGCCAGCACGAGCACCTCGACGGCGGCCACGGTGGCCGCCAACCAGCCGAGGAACACACCCTGGCGGTCGTCGCCGTCGAGGTAGGTGACGCTGAACCGGAAGATGACGACGGCGAGCAGCGCCACCATGCCCAACATGATGGTGCTCAAGGCGTCGAGCCGGATCGAGACGCCGAGTTCGGCGAAACCGACCGTGGGGCTCTCGACGAGTCCGTCGAGCGCAGTGGCGACGCCCGCGGCCAGGGCGACGGCGACACCGAACCAGGTGGCCACGGTGCCGAGCCGCGCCACCGTTCGGGGATGGGCACCGGGATGACCCAGGGCGATCAGGGCCAGGAGGGCGAGGGCCAGCGGGGCCAGGAGCACCGCCAAGGCCGCGGCAGAGATCACCGGTGACCCCTGGCCGGGGTGCTCATCAGGCCCGAGACGAGCGTTCGGTCTGTTCGGTGGGACCCGGGTCGGGTCTCGGAGGCGCGCATGATACGATTATACACGATCCAGAATGCAGGAAATACCAATCGGGTGAATCTTCTTTCACGCCCTCGATCAGCGGTTGTCGCGACGCTCCTGGCGGCGACGATGGCGGCGCATGACGCCGAACCCGAACCAGATGAGAGCCCCCACGAGGGCCGACACCAGGATGAGGAGCCAGAGGGGCCAGGTGAAGCTCAGCACCAGGAACTTCACGTTGACGTCCAGGGTGTTCTGGAGCATGAAGATGGCGAGCGCACCCAGGCCGATGAGTAAGGCGATGGCCCCGCCTCCGAGCCGGCGCCCGATTTCGCCCGGACTGCTGTCCCCGCTGCTGTCGGCCATGTGGCCCTCCTCGAGATGGCGTTCCTGTCGGCGGCGGTTGATCCCGCCTGGTGTCCATGATTCCACACCGGTCATCCTCCGAAAGGGGTGACGAAGGGGTCAGGGGCGGGGACCACCCCATCGGTTCCACGAGGTGACGCTCTCGACCGGTGGCCGCGCCGCGGGCTTGAACTCGGTGCCGATCGTGTAGGCCACGGGGAACAGCGCCACCTGCGTGACGTGGTCCGGGATGCCCAGCAGTTCGGCTGCCTCCTGCTCTCGGAACAGGTGCAGCGTCGTCCACACCGAGCCCAGGCCCCGTGAGCGCAACGCCAGCAGGAAGCTCCAGGCCGCCGGGAGGATCGACCCGTACGCCGATGCCGCGATCGGGTTGGGAGCGCCGTCGAACCGACGCTCGATGCACGGGATCACGTGCACGGGTACCTGGGCCAGCACATCGGTGAGAGCCAGTGCGCTCTCGTAGACACGCCGGGTCTGGGGGTCGGGCTCGGTCTCGGCGGCGTGGGTGAGGTAGTCGATGCCGCTGGAGCGGTACAGCTCAGCCAGCTTCGCCCGTAGATCGGCGTCGGTGACGACGAGCCAACGCCAGTTCTGGTCGTTGCTCGCCGTCGGCGCCTGAGTGGCCAGTCGCAGGCAGTCGAGGATGATCTCGGGCTCGACGGCCCGCTCGAGATCGAGCCGTCGACGTACGGCCCGGGTGGTGCGGAGGAGGTGGTCGGTCGCGGTCGTGTCCATGGCCCCAGAGCCTGTCCCACCGTTAGGCTGCGTGCGGGGAACCTTCCGGTTCGGTCGGTTCGACGTGGCAGCGAGGGGCAGGGGTGTGACTGCGGGGATCGTGTCGTGGGGGGTGTACCTCCCGTACTGGCGGTTGCGCCGCTCGGCCATCGGCATCGCCCTCGGCGGCCCCGCCGGACGAGGTTCACGTCGGGTCGCGTCCTACGACGAGGACACCACCACCATGGGGGTGGAGGCCGCCCGGCGGGCGCTCGCCCCGCTCGTCGGCCCCGGGCCCCAGGACCTCTTCTTCTCCACCCCTGACCCCGCCTACCTCGACAAGAGCAACGCCGCGGCCATCCACGACGCCGTCGACCTCGACCCCGCCGCCGGCAGCTACGACGCCATCGGTTCGGTGAGGGCGGCCGTGGGTGCCTGGCGCGCCGCTGAAGCGCTGGCCGTCGGCCGCCGGACGATGGTGGTGCAGTCCGACCTGCGCACCGGCCCGGCCGGAGGGCCCGAGGAACGCGACTCCGGCGACGGTGCCGTCGCCCTCGTCTTCGGCGACGACAGCCACGAACCGGTGGCGGCCACCACCATCGGTCGAGGCACTGCCAGCACCGAGTTCCTCGACCGCTGGCGCACGCCGGGGGAGGACCAGTCCCGCACCTGGGAGGACCGTTTCGGTCAGGAGGTCTACGGGCCCCTGGTGGAGGCGGCGTTCGCCGACGCGCTGAAAGCGGCGGGGGTGCTGCCCGAAGCCATCGATCATCTGGTGCTCGCCGGGCTGAACCCGAGGGCGGTGGCCGGCGCCCGGGCCGTCGTCGGGGTGCGGCCCGAAGCAGTGGCCGACGACCGACTGGTGAGCACGGGCAACCTCGGGGCCGCCCACGCCGGGTTCGTGCTGGCCGATGTCCTCGACCGAGCCCGACCGGAGGCAGTGATCGCCGTCGTGGTCGTCGCCGACGGCGCCGACGTCACCCTGTTGCAGGTGTCACCGTCGATCGACGGCATGCGGGCGGCGCGGACCGAGGCCGGCCTGCGATCGGTGGCCGAACTCGTCGAGTCGGGGCGTGACGACCTGCCCTACACCCGCTTTCTGACCTGGCGAGGCCGACTGCAGCGCGAGCCGGCCCGCCGGCCCGACCCCGAGCGGCCCGGCGCCCCGGCCACATGGCGGTCGGGCCCCTGGAAGAGCGGGTTCGTGGCCAGCCGCTGCGAGGAGTGCGGCTTCCGCCACCTGCCGCCGACCCGGGTCTGTCTGAAGTGCCACGCCGTCGATCGGATGCGCCCCGAGCGCCTGGCCGACGTCGAGGGCCGGGTGGCCACCTTCACCATCGATCACCTGGCCCACTCGATGTCGCCGCCCGTCGTCGGTGCCGTCGTCGACTTCGAGGGCGGCGGTCGTTACCGCTGCGAGATGACCGATGTCGACCCCAACACCGTGGCCATCGGTACGCCGGTCGAGATGGTCTTTCGGCGCCTCTCCACGGCCCAGGGCGTGCACAACTACTTCTGGAAGGCCCGGCCCGCGAGTGGTCCCGTCGAACCGGCAGTCACCAGTGAAGGAGCCACGCCATGACCAGCAACGGCATACGCGACCAGGTCGCCATCGTCGGGATGGGGTGCACGCCCTTCGGCGAGCGATGGGACCAGGGCGTCGACGACCTGCTCACCGACGCCGCCACCGAGGCCATCGCCTCGGCCGGGGTGGCCCTCGACGACATCGACGCGTTCTGGTTGGGCACCATGGGCTCGGGCGTGTCGGGCATCACCCTGTCGAAGCCGCTGAAGATCGACTACAAGCCCGTGTCACGCGTCGAGAACTTCTGCGCCACCGGGTCTGAGGCGTTTCGCAACGCCTGCTACGCCGTGGCCTCGGGCGCCTACGACCTGGCCATGGCGATCGGGGTCGAGAAGCTGAAGGACTCCGGGTACTCGGGCCTCACCGGCATCCGGCCGGTGGGCGACGGCACCGACGCCGCGTTGTCGTCGCCGGCGGCGTTCTCGTTCCTGGCGCCGGCCTACGCCCACAAATTCGGCCTCGATCCCGACGAGATGAAGTCGGTCATGAGCCGCATCGCCTGGAAGAACCACCAGAACGGTGCCGTCAACCCTCGCGCCCAGTACCGCAAAGAGGTTTCGCTGGAAACTATCGGGCGGTCGCCGTTGGTGGCCGGGCAACTCGGCGTGTTCGACTGCAGCGGGGTGAGCGACGGATCCGCGGCCGCCATCCTCTGTCGCGCCGAGGACGCCCACCGCTACACCGAACACCCGTTGTTCGTGAAGGCGCTGAGCTTCGTGGCCGGCCCCGGCGGTGGGGCCATGGACCCGGACTACGACTACACGACCTTTCCCGAGGTGGTGCGCTCGGCCGAGGACGCCTACCGCCAGGCCGGTATCGACGATCCCCGCCGAGCCCTGGCCATGGCCGAGGTGCACGACTGCTTCACCCCCACCGAGCTGGTGCTCATGGAGGATCTCGGCTTCTCGGAGCGGGGCCTCGGGTGGAAGGACGTACTGGCCGGCGCCTTCGACCGCGACGGTGATCTGCCGGTGAACCCCGACGGTGGGTTGAAGAGCTTCGGTCACCCCATCGGTGCATCGGGGCTGCGGATGTTGTTCGAGTGCTGGTTGCAGCTGCGCCACGAGGCGCCCCCCGAACGCCAGATCGCCACCGTCACCGCCGACCGGTCGCGGGGGCTCACCCACAACCTGGGCGGAGCGCCGGGGGAGTGCGTGAGCTTCGTCTCGATCGTGGGCACCGAGCCCGATGCCTGACCCCGCCCCCGGGGCCCCGACCCCGACCCCGACCCCGACCCCCGTGTACTACAGCGAGCGCTACGACTTCTACGCCTTGTCGCGATTCGACGACGTGTGCGAGGCCCACAAGGACTGGCCCACCTTCTCCAGGCCGGGCGACGACATGCTGAGCGAGCTCACCCAGGTCGAGGTCGACCGAGGTGATGGCGTGACGACCGGGCTCACCGACGTCGAGATCGCCGGCTACGCCAACGTGCCGGTGCGCGTCAGGGTCTGACTGTGGCCGCCAGGGGGAGTGCTGTGGACGACACCGTGATGGACCACTTCGAGTCCGAGGGCTGGGCGGTTCTGCCCCAGGCCCTGGATGGTGCGGAGATCGACCGGGCTCGCCAGGCGCTGGTGCGGGCGGCGGCGGCGTCGGAGGCCACGGGCGTGGCGACCCGCCTGGAGTTCCTCGACCCCGGGGGCTGCAACATCCGCGTCCACGACCTCATCGCGCACGACCCGGTCTTCGCTGAACTGGTTTTGCACCCGGCTGTGCTCCCGTACATCGAGCGCATTCTCGAGGGCGACGTGGCGGTCTCGAACTTCACCGCCAACACGGCCCTGCCGGGTAGCGGCTCGATGAACCCCCACAATGATCAGTCGACCGTGATGCCCGAGCCGTGGACGACCTGTTACGCCATGAACGCCATCTGGTGCCTCGACGACACCGACGAAGGCAACGGCGCCACCCGCTACCTGCCCCGCAGCCACCGCTACACGTGCTTTGCCGAGGTGCCCGATGACCCGAGGCAGGGGATGCGGTCGTTCGAGGCTCCCGCCGGATCGGTGATCCTGATGGACGGGCGGCTCTGGCACACCTCGGGGGCCAACTCGTCGACCGATCGCGAGCGGGCGCTGCTGTTCGCCTTCTACGCCCGATCGTTCCTACGCCATCAGAACAACTGGAACCGGTCGCTCTCGGCCGAGACCCGTCGATCGCTCGATCCGGCGCTGCGCGAGATGCTCGGCCTCGGCGCCGGCAACATGGCCCTCGGGTCCTATCTGGCCGGCCTCTGAGCCACCATGTCCCGTCGCCATCAGCTGATGGTGTGTTGCTGTGGATTACCGAATCGACGTGTCCGGCGGCGAACCCGACTTCCTCGGTGCGCAAGCGCATGCCCGCCGCCGCCTGGAGACCGAACTCCCGGCGTGGTTGCTCTACCACGACCTGGAGCACACCGTGGGCCTCGTCGCCCCGGCTGCGGCCCTGCTGGCCGACGACGTGGGCCTCGATTCCGTCGGCCGCGGGTTGGTGGTCACGGCGGCGTGGTTCCACGACATCGGTTTCGTGGAGCGGTATGACGAGAACGAAGTGGTGGCCCTTCGAGTGGCGCGTGAGGCGCTGCCCGGGTTCGGTTTCACACCCGAACAGGTCGAGGCGGTAGTGGTGGCGATCTGGGCGACTCGAATCCCTCAAGAGCCAGATTCCCTCCTGGCGGAGGTGCTCTGCGACGCTGATCTCTTCGTCCTCGGTGTCGACCGCTTTACCGAGCGCGAGGTGGCGTTGCGTGAGGAGCTCGAGTTGACCGGTGTGGTCGAGACCGACGACGAGTGGAACGCTCGACAGCTGCGGTTTCTGGAGGAGCACCGCTACTTCACCGACGCGGCGCGGCGACGCAACGACGCCGGGAAGGAGCAGAACGTGGCCATGGTGCGCTCGCGGCTCGCCGCTGCCCCCGGCTGAAGGCCGCGAACCGAGGCCCGGCGGACCAGCGGTTGGTCAGGACAGGCTGGCAAGAGCGTCGGCCTCGGTGTCGAACATCGAGACGAACGACGAGAACCGGACCAGGTCGAGCACCTTCTTGTAGTGAGGGCTGGCTCCGCAGACGAGGAGACCGTTGCCGGCCTTCTTGGCCTCCATCGCCACGCGGATGAGCACCGAGATGCCCGACGTGTTGATGTAGGCGGTGCCGCTCATCTCGATCAGGACCGTCGGAATGCTGGAGGCCACGGCCGCGTCGTAGGCGGCCTTGATCTCCGGCTCACCGTCGGCGCTCACGTCTCCGTGGAGCTCGATGACCGTGATCTCTGGGAGTTGACGAGTCTCGACGCGGAGGCTGCTGCTCACTGGTCGTGCTCCTTGGGCTGCACGTGGATGACCATACGGAACTGGGTGCCGTGTCCGAGCTCGGGCTCGACGAAGTCGGCTTCGTCGACCAGGGCCTTGATGACGAAGAGCCCCATGCCTCCCGGTGCGCACGTCCTCCACCCGCTCGTCGGACATGCCGAGCATGCGGGCGCAGTCGGCCGCGGTGTTCATGGCCACCTTCTCGAAGCCGGTCTCACATGGGATCTTCAGCTCGATGGTCTGCATGCCACCCCTCTCGATTGCGTTGGCTCGGGTCGAACGGTCATGTCGGGCTCCTCCCCGCTTCGGGGGATCGGGGTGATGAGTTCGGTCGGGTCACCATGTGCCGGCCCGCCACATGGCCGTGAGGACGGTCTGATCGGTGAGACCGATGCGGGCCAGGATCGACACCGCCCGTTCAAGGTGGGCGTAGGCCTCATCGTCGTGGGCCCGTCGGCGAAGGGCGATGATCCCCAATCGATGGTGGGCCCAGGCCTGCGCCGCGGGATCGTCGTCGGTGCGGGCGAACAGCAACGACAGCTCGGCCAGCTCCATTGCGGCTTCGAGATCGTCGCGTTCGGCGTTGACCATCGCCAGCCCGGCGTAGAGGCGTCCCGCCATCCCGGGGTCGAGCGCCAGTTGCAGCGCCTCGACGCCCGCTTCGAACGCCGACTCGGCTTCATCGAGCTGCCCGCAGCGGGCCCGGGCGTCCCCCAGGCGTTGGAGCAGGTCGGTGGCCACTCCCGGTTCCGGGGCCAGGTCGAGCGCCTGCTCGAGCTCGGCGATGGCGGTGCTGTAGTCGCCCGTCGCCGTGGCGGCCGCCGCGAGATCGCGGAGTATCTCGATCCGGGTCGATGGGGGAGCAGAGCTCGTGGTGGCCGCGTCATGGGCTCGCACGAGCAGAGCGCGGGCTTCGGCCGGTGCGGGAAGCCGTAGGGCAACGGCCGCGGCACCGCGCAGGTGTACCAGCGCTCGGGCCGGATCTCCGGCCCGCTCGTAGTGACGGGCGATGGAGGCGTCGTGGTTCAACCGTGGGTCGTCGACGGCGGCCAGTACACGGGCAACCTCCGCGTGGGTCGCTCGCAGTCGGGCGGCGGGCTGCATCGTGTAGGCGGCGTCGCGAACGAGTGCATGGTGGAACGCAATCTGGTCGGGTTGATCGGGGTCCATCCGCCAGATGCCAGCGGCTGTGCCGATCCCGATGGTGGCGCCGAGATCGGCGGGGTGGTCGAGCAGAGAGGCGAGGACCGCCAGCGGCACGTCGAGACCGATCACCGAGGCCATCCGCGCCACCTCGGTGACCTCGGGCGGAAGGCGGTCGAGGCGGGAGATGAGCAGCGCGGAGAGGCTCACCGGAAGTTCGTCGTCGGTCGAGTCGACGAGACCCCACAGGCCGTGGGCGTCGCGATCGAGACGCCCACGGCCTGTGAGGTCGGTGACGAGATGCTCCACGAACAGGGGGCTCCCCTGGGATCGTTCGGTGATCAGCCTGACCAAGTCGTCGTTGGCGTCGCCACCGAGCAGGGCAGTGACCAAGGTGGTCACGCCGTCGACCTCGAGCGGGCGGAGATCGACCACCATGACAGGAAGCGGGCCGAGAACTGCGGTGTCGGTCCCCGGGTCGACCCGCTCGTCGACGACCAGAGCCACCCGGGCTTCGGTGGCGGTGATGCGCAGCAGGTCGAGGAGTTGGTGGGAATGCTCATCGAGCCACTGGCCGTCACCGATGTGGATGACGACCGGCCGGCGTGTGCTCTCGGCGCGTAGGAGCACGCCGAAGGCCTCGAGCCCTCTCTCGTATCGCCGCCTTGGATCGTGGCGGCCGTAGGGGGAATCCTCATCAGCCAGATCGATCAGCGCGGCGAGAAAGGATCGATCGGAATCGAGGCGGAATGCCAGTGTCCGACAGGTGTCGTCCTCGGACCCTTGGAGGTCGTCGACGAGCGCGTCGATCGTGGCGTCGAAAAGGGAGCGCCGGTCGTCTTCGGTGGACGCCAGTTCCTGGAACGTGAGGTCGCGAAGGAGCGCGAGGAAGGGCTGTAGCGCCGACCTGGTGAGCTCGTCGGCCCGGGTGGCGAGCCAGGTCACGTCGCTGTCGGCCGCGACCCGTCGCTTCACCTCGGCGATGAGGTGACTCTTCCCGGACCCTGCTTCCCCCCGAACCCGGATCTCGCCGCCGGGTGCCATCTCGAGCAACCGGAGGCGGGTGACGAGAATCTCGAGCACGGTCACGAGCACCGGTTCATCGAATCCCTTGGCCTGCACCGGCCCGTGCTCGATGAAGCGGAACGCCCCCCTACAACCCTCGGCCACCCGGCCACTGACCAGGATGGTGCCGGGGTCGGCGGCGGACATGAGCCGGGCGGCGAGGTTGGTGCCGTCGCCCAGCGCCCCGTAGGTGAGTGCCTCCCGGCTGCCGTACGCGCCGACGCGTGACATGCCGTCAGCGATCCCGAGGTGCAGGGGACGGACCATGGCCAACTCGCCGGGGACCTCGAGCAGTTGGAGGGCGACGGTAGCCGCCCGCGCCGCCAAGTCCTCGTGGGACCTTGGTGCCCCGAAGGAGATGTAGAGATAGCTGCTCTTGTCGCCGATGGTGACCTGGATCAGGTTGCCGTCGACGGGGGCGAGGAGGTCCTGTACCCAGCGGACGAAGCGATCGAGGTCACCCGCAGCCTTGGTGTCGGTGTCGAGGGAGAACGGCGTGAAGCGCACGAAGAGGGCGACGGTCGGTCGGAGCTCGGTGAGAGCTGAGTCGGCGCGGTCACGGATCTGCCAGCCGATCCATGGTTGGACCGCCTCATCGGGGAGGCGGCCTTCTTCGAGGGCGTCCCACCGACACCCCGAGCTCGGGGACGCGTCGCCGAGCACGAGTGCGTCGCCCGATGGGGTGGAGCGCCGAGTCGTGACGGTCACCTCGGTCGAAGCGGCGAGGGTGGCGAGGGTGGCCTCGTCCACCAGCACCTGGCCGTGGTCTGCCTCGTGCTCCAGGTCGGCGAGTCGGGCCACCGTCGCGCCGCCGAGGATCTCGACGACCTGATAGGCGGGGTTCCCGGCCAGTGACCGGCTCACCTCTCCGCTGGCCACCGCGACCTTCACGGCCATCTTCACGCCGGGCTGATCGTTCCCGGTCGAGGGATTCGCGGGCCTCGGCCGATCGCCCCGGGGCGCGTCGGGAAGGGAGACGGGAGGGAGAAGGTCCATCGATCGGGTGAGGCTGCGGGCGCAGGCCACGGCCCGACCGGCCCCGTTCGCCGGTGGGTCGCCGGCACCCTTGCCAGTGGCGAGACCACGGGGGTGATCGTCGAACCAACACGTGACTGCGTCACCGGAGAAGCCGATGACGCTCCCGCCCTGGGCGTGGATCTCGTCGACGACGACGCTGTAGACCGCTTCGAGCACCTCGGAGAGCACGTCGACGCCGTTGCGGGAGCCGTAGGCCTCCGTGAGCTCACGGGACAGGCGGGTGAAGCCGGCGATGTCGGCGAACAGCGCCGCCCCCCGGGTACGGGGCGGAAGCTCGAATCCCCCGACCAGGGCCTGACGACGATCAGCGGGAAGGTAGGCGGCCTTGTCGAGGTCACGCACTGACGGTCCCGCCGGTCGCGGCGCGCCTCGAGGCCTCGAGCTCGTCTCGAAGGTCGATGTCACCGGTTGTGGGAATGGCCAGGCCCACGATCGTGACGTCGTCGTCGGGCGGAACCCCCGCGGCGAAACGCTCCATGGCCGCGACGAGGAACTCGACGCGCCCGTCGGTGGTCGGAGCGCCCCCGATGCAGGACTGGGCGTCCATCCGCACTCGCTCGAAGCCGTACAGCTCTCGCGACTCATTGAACGCCTCGACGAGCCCATCGGTGTAGGCCACCACGAAGTCGCCGGGCTCGAGGACGGCTCGGGCTTCGACGTACTCGGCGTCCTCGACCAGTCCGAGCGGGAGTCCGTCGCTCTGGAGGTCGACGAGCTCACGTTCCGCGTGCTTCCAGTGGTGTGGATGAGGATGTCCGCCGCTGGCGAAGCACAGGTCTCCGGTGGCGAGGTCGAGCACGCCGAAGAAGACGGTGAGGAACAACCGGTCGGGGATCGATGCGTACAACAATCGGTTCACCCGCTCGAGCACCCTTCCGGGGCTGGCCTCGCGCTCGGCCTCGTTGCGCAGCCGCTCGGCTCCGGCGCGCTCGAACTCGGCCAGGCGTGCGAGCTGGCTGAGGTCGTCCTCGCGCATGAGCGACAGGAAGACCGTCAAGCCCGAAACGGCGATCAGGATGGCAAATCCGTAGATCCACGACAGGGGGTCGTCGGAGAGGAGGGGGAAGTAGGCCGCGCCCAGGAGCAGCGAGAGTGCGGCGAGGCGCAACGTGCCCCGGACGTCGAGGAAGATCGTTCCGGCCAGCACCGGCATGGCCAGCGCCACCACGAGCGAATCGGCGGAGTCCGGGTACAGCAGGCTGAAACCGGTGAGGAACACGTAGATGGTGGTGATCGACGCCCAAGCGCCGCGGAGGGGGTGAGAGGATCGACTGAGGGCCCAGCTGATCCAGAAGCCGATCGCCGCCACGTAGATGACGGCGGTGCCCCGCCAACCCAGTGTGTAGGGGGAGTCGGGGTCGATCGACGTGGTGGTGGTGGAGAGGACGGCGGAGAAGGTGAGCAGGACGGCCAGGTTCAGGGCCAAGGTGACCAGCAGCCGGGCCCGTCGCCGGAGTTCAGGATTGGTGATCTCCGGGTTGGGAATGGCGAGGCGCACGGCCGTGCTGACGGCCCTGGCCGAGAGCGAAGACCGCGCCTTGCCCGTACTCGTTTCCGAACTGTGAACGGTACGTGACGTCCGCGGCCGTGGCCCCGGGCTGCCTACACTCCCGCCGGGGAGGAGCGAACAGCGGTGTCAGGTACGTGGCGATCATCGAGAACGGGCTGATCGTGCGAGCCACGCTGCGCCTGGCCCGTGCTCCCGTCTACCGCCGCGCCGGGGCGGCCTGGGATCGCCCGACTCTCGACGCGATGACCCGCCGCCCCGGTAGGCGTGGCCTGGCCTCGATCGTCGACGGGAGCCGACGGGTCGACGCGAGCGAGATGGACACAATGGTCGGGACGCTCGCTGGTTCGCTGAGGCGCCGAGGAGTGCGGCGCGGCGACACCGTGGCGTGGCAACTGCCCAACTGGTTCGAGACCGTGGTCTTGTACCGGGCTTGTTGGCGCCTGGGGGCTGTTGCCGCCCCGCTGCATCACCAGGCCGGGGGGAACGACGTGGGCCGCATGGTCGACCAGCTCGAGCCGCGGGTGACGTTCGCGGCGCCGGGCGCGGCCCTCGGTGAGATCGGTCCGGTGGTCACCGTCCGCGGTGAGGGGCCGAGTAGCGGCGACACCTTCGACGAGCTGCTCGGGGGGCCGGTGGTCCTGCATTCCGCCGCTCGTCCCGCCGACATCGCGGCCGTCTTGTTCACCTCGGGCTCGACCGGCGACCCGAAGGGGGTGCTGCACACCCATCGTGGGCTGGCCTACAAGATGGCCCAGATGGTCGGCGTCCACGGTCTCGGTCCGAGCGACGTGAGCCTGATGCCCCTGCCCATGGCCCACGTGTCCGGCCTGCTCAACGGCCTCCTGGTCCCGGCGGCGGCGGGAATGGCGACAGTGCTGATGCAACGCTGGGACCCGTCAGCGGCCCTCGGGTTGATCGAGGCCGAGCGCGTGAGCTTCATGGTCGGGCCACCCACGCTCTTCAACGGCCTCATGGACACCCCCACCTTCGAGCCCGAGCGGGTCACCTCGCTGCGTCTGCTGTCCACCGGGGCCATGGGCGTGTCGACCGCCTTCGTGGCCGACGCGTCCGCCCGGCTCGACGCTCGGGTGAAGCGAACGTACGGGGCCACCGAGATCCCGACCATCACGACCAGTGAGGCCGGTGACCCATCCGAGCGGGGACGAGAGACCGACGGTCACGTGCTCGGCGACGGTGAGCTGCGAACGGTCGACCCCGCCACCGGCCGAGACGTCGGGTCGGGAGCGCCCGGCGAGGTGTGGTTCCGTGGCCCGGAGATGTTCGCCGGCTACCTCGATGCCGAGGCCACCCGCGGCGCGATGCATCGCGGTTGGTTCCGAACCGGGGACATGGGTGAGCTCGATGCCGACGGCTGGCTGCGCATCGTGGGCCGGCTGAAGGACCTCATCATCCGCAATGGCGAGAACATCTCGCCGGCGGAGGTCGAGCGGGTACTGGCCGAGCACCCGTCGGTCCGCCAGGCCGTCGTGGTCGGCTACCCCGATGCCCGGGTCGGCGAGCGGGTCGCCGCCTTCGTCGTGAGCGACGGCCCCTTCGACCTCGACCGGTGCCGTGAGTGGTTCGGCCAACGCGGCGTGGCCCGGTTCAAGACGCCCGAACGCGTCGTTCGCCTCGACGCGGTGCCGTTGCTCCCGGCCGGCAAGCCCGATCTGGCCCAACTCCGCCAGCGGGCGGTGAGCCCCGCATGAGCGCCTCCGCCAGCCACCGTGCTTCGGGCGTCGGCGAGACCCCGTGGACCTGACCCTCAGCGAGTCCGAACTGGCCTTCCGAGACGAGGCCCGCGAATGGCTGGTCGCCAACGTCGAAACCACACCGAGCTTCGCCTCCTTCGACGAGGAGTTCGAGTGGGGGCGGCGCTGGCAGGCCCGGTTGGCGGCCGATCGTTGGGTGGGCATCCACTGGCCCCGTCAGTACGGAGGACGCGACGCCACCCCGGTGGAGGTGGCCATCTTCAACGTGGAGTACGCCCGCTCCCGGGCGCCCCAACCGGTGAACCGCACCGGGGTCAACCTCACCGGGCCCACGCTGCTGACCCACGGCACCGACGCCCAGAAGACCCGATGGCTGCCCGGCATCCTGAACGCCGAGGAGATCTGGTGCCAGCTGTTCAGCGAGCCCGGCGCGGGGTCCGATCTCGCCGGTCTCATGACCCGGGCCACCGACGTGGGCGACGGCTGGCTGCTCGACGGCCAGAAGGTCTGGACCAGCTACGCGCAGCACTCGCGATGGGGGATCGCCCTGGTGCGCACCAACCCCGAGGCCCCTCGGCACCGGGGCATCTCCTATCTGGTGGTCGATATGGAAGCGCCTGGCATCGACGTGCGTCCGCTGGTCACGATGACCACCGAGGCCGAGTTCAACGAGGTCTTCTTCGACTCGGTGTTCGTGCCACGCGACCACCTGGTCGGCCCGCTCGATCAGGGTTGGGCGGTGGCCAACACCACGCTGGCCCACGAACGGGGCACCACGTTCCCGTTCAAGGAGCAGGTGGTGCACGAGGTGTACCTCGACGAGCTGCTCACGTTGGCCGCCGCCACCGGAGCATTCGACGATCCACTGGTGAGCGACCGACTGGTCGACGCCTATGTGAACCTGCGGGTGCTGCGTCTCCACAACTGGCGCACCATGACGCGCCTGGCCCGGGGCGAGGAGCCGGGCGCCGAGTCGAGCGTGGTGAAGCTGGCGTGGACCGACATGACCCAACTGCTGTCGGAGGTGGCGCTCGACGTCGTGGGCCCCGCGTCACCGCTGTGGGCGTCGGCGGCCGACAATCCGGCGGCGGGTAAGTGGCAACGGCAGTGGCTGTGGAGCAAGGCGGCGTCGATCGCCGGAGGCACCTCGGAGGTACAGCGCACCATCATCGGTGAACGGATGCTCGGCCTGCCCCGCTGACGATCACATGATGCGGGTCTGGCGGCCCTCCCAGTAGGGGTCCTTGAGGCGGCGCTTGAACAGCTTCCCGCTGGGGTCGCGGGGCATGGCGTCGATGACGTCGATCGAGCGGGGGCACTTGTACGGGGCGAGCCGCTCGCGACACCACGCCAGCAGCTCGGCCTCCGACGCCGGCTGCCCGGGGTCGGCGAACTCCACGACCGCCTTCACCGCCTCGCCCATCTCGTCGTCGGGAACACCGAAGACGGCGACGTCGAGCACCGAGGGGTGCAGGGCCAGCACGTCCTCGGCCTCGCGGGGATAGATGTTGACCCCGCCCGACACGATCATGTCGGCCGACCGATCGGTGAGGTAGAGGTACCCGTCGGTATCGAGGTACCCCACGTCGCCGAGAGTGCGCCAGCCCTGCTCGTTGCCGGCCGCCGCCGTCTTGCCCGGGTCGTTGTGGTACTCGAAGTCGCGTCCTCCTGCGAACCAGATCGTGCCGGCCTCACCGACCGGGAGGTCGGTTCCGTCGGGGCCGACGATGTGCATCTCGCAATTGGGTCGCCCCACCGAGCCGGGGTGGGTCAACCACTCCTGCGGTCCGATGAAGCTCCCGCCGATGTCCTCCGTACCGGCGTAGTACTCGTAGAGGATCGGACCCCACCAGGCCATCATGGCCTGCTTGATCGCGATCGGGCAGGGGGCGGCGGCGTGCAACACCATCCGCAGCGACGAGGTGTCGTGGGCCTGGCGCTGTTCGTCGGGAAGGCGCAGCAGGCGGGTGAACATCGTGGGTACGAACTGGGCGTGGGTCACCTGGTGGCGCTCGATGGTGGCCAGGCAGGCGTCGGCGTCGAAGGCCTCCATCACCACCGCCGTGGCCCCGGCCCGGTGACAGCCCATCGTGTAGACGAGCGGAGCGGCGTGGTAGAGCGGCGCCGGGGTGAGGTAGACGGCGTCGGGGCCGAGGGCCGCGGCCACCCCTTCGGCGATGGCCACCGCCGGTGACGCGGGGTCGCCGGGCTCGACGGCGACGAGGGGCTTGCTCACGCCCTTGGGTCGGCCGGTGGTGCCCGACGAGTAGAGCATCTCGCGACCTTCGGCCTCGTCGGCGATCGGCCCGGCCGGGGCCTGGGCCAGAGCCTCGTCGTAGTCGACGAAGCCGCTCGGCCACCCGCTCTCGGCTGAGCCCACCACGATGCGCAGCCCGATTCGCGAGAGATCGAGGTCGGCGGCGACAGAGGCCAGCTCCGCCGAGATGACGAACGCCGAGGCCCCGCAGTCGTCGAGGATGTACTGCACCTCGTCTCGGCGCAGGTGACTGTTGAGGGCGGTGTAGCGCAGACCGGACCGCTGCGCCGCCCACGCCACCTCGAGGAAGGCCGAGCTGTTGCCCATCATGAGGGCGATGTGGTCACCGATCCCGAGCCCGGCGGCGCGCAGGGTGTGGGCGATCCGGCTCGAACGATCGTCGAGCTGGGCGTAGGTGGTCACGGCACCGGTGGCGGCCATGATGATCGCGGCCCGTTCGGGATGCAGGGTCGACTGGTGTTGCAGGCTGCGCTCGAAGGTCATCGTCGCGTCCTCGATCGGCCCGGCTCAGCGGCCCGTGAATCGGGCCGGGCGCTTCTCCATGAACGCGGTCGCACCCTCGCGGGCGTCGTCGCTGCGGAACACCGCGTTCATCTCCTCCGGAGTGGCCTGGCCCGCGTCGGGGCCCTTCGAGACGGCGTAGCGCATCAACTTCTTGGTGAGCTGCACACCCAGGGGCCCGTTGCCGGCGATCTCGTCGGCCAGGGCCGTGACCGTCGCCATCAGGTCGGCGAGAGCCACGATCTGGTTCACCAGCCCGGCGGCCGCCGCTTTGGGCGCGTCGATCAACCGGCCGGTGAGGCCCATCTCGAGGGCGAGGGCCAGGGGCATGCGGGTCGACAGCATGGTGCCGCCACCGGCGGCGTAGAGCCCGCGCTTGACCTCGGGCAGCCCGAAGCGGGCGTGGTCGGCGGCGATCGCCATGTCGCAGGCCATCACCAGCTCCATGCCCCCACCCACCGCCGCCCCGTTGACGGCCGCGATGAGGGGCTTGGGGTAGTCGCCGGCCATCAACTGGGCGAACATCGCCGATCCCGGCTGGGGTCCGTCGGAGCGCGCGTTCACGTCGGCCAGCGCGCTGAGGTCCATGCCGGCGCAGAAGTGCCGCTCGCCGGCGCCGGTGATCACCACGGCGCGGGCGTCGTCGTCACCGAGGATCGCCTCGAGGGCCGCGCCCAGCTCGCCGATGAGCGCCGGGTTGAGCGAGTTGGCGGCCTCGGGCCGGTTCAGGGTGAGGACCTCGGTGAGGCCGATGCGTTGGCGGGTGACGAGCACGGGGGTGGCTCCTGGTTCGGTTCGGTCAGTAGGGCTCGGTCAGTAGGGCTCGACGAAGACCTCGTGGCCGAGGTCGGCGCGTCCCGAGAACAGCTCGGTCGGGGGTCGGTCGGTGTGGGGACGGTCGGCTCGGCTGGCCATGATCCCCTCGCGTTGGCGCAGAGCGAACATCGACTCGCGTTGGCCGGTGTAGCCGAGGGGTTGGCGCAGCATCCAGAGGATGCCTTCGGCGGCCACGGCGGGGGGCTCCCAGTCGGAGCGGTCCATGCCGGGGGTGTTGGCGATGAAGCCCTCCGACGCGACCGGGATGTCGATGCGGAAGCAGTTCACGGCGATGTGCTGGTCCTGGAACTGGCGGGCACAGTCGACGGTGAACCGTTCCAGCGCGACCTTGCTCATGCCGTAGGACATCAGGCCCGGGTGCGGGTACAGCGCCGCCACCGAGGACACGTTGACGATGGCTCCCTCGCCGTGGGCGGCCAGGTGCGGGCGGGCCACGCGAGTGGCGACGAGCGGTGCGTCGAGGTTCACCGCCATCACCAGCGCGTGGCGGGAGGGCGCGATGTCGATGTCGCCGACGAAGGTGACGGCGGCATTGTTCACGAGGATGTCGAGGCGCCCGAAGTGCGCGACCGTCGTGTCGACCATGGCGGCGACTTCGTCGGGGTCAGCCAGGTTGGTGGGCACGGCCAGGGCCCGGGCCCCGGCGGCCTCGATGCGGGCCACGGTCTCGTCGAGGGTGCCCGGGGTGCGTTGGGGGGCGTCGGCGGTCGAGCGGGCGGCCGCGGCGACGGCGCAGCCCGCCTCGGCCAGGGCCAGGGCCACGGCCGCGCCCACCCCGCGACTGGCGCCGGTGACGAGGGCGACCTTCCCGTTCAGTTCCATGGCCGGGTCACGTTCCTTTGGCGGGGAGGAGCTCGAGCAGTTGCCCGTCGGGGTCGCGCACCATCACGGCCACCCCGATGTTGGTGGCTTCGAGCACCTGCCCTCCGTATTCGACGACGGCGGCGACCGCCGCCGCCAGTTCGGGCACGGTGAAGGACAGATGGGTGAACCCCGGCTCGTTCATCACCCGGACCACGGCGCTCGGATTGCCGGGCCGCTCGAAGTGCAGCAGTTCCAGGGTGAACGAACCACTGGTGAGGTACACCGCGGTGAGCCCGACCGGCTCGGCCACTTCGAGCAGGGTGGAGCAGATCGGGTCGGGCGGGTGCAGCTCGTAGGCGAACTCGAAGCCCAGCACGTTCTCGTAGAAGGAGCGGGAACGCTCGATGTCGGCTACGCCGAGGCCCAGGTGATTGACGGTGACGGTCGGGGCGGCGCTCATGACCGGGCGGTGTCCTGGGAGAGACCTGACGGCATGACCATTCCCACCTGCTGAAGATGTTGGCCGAGGGTGGCGTCGAATTCGGCGGCCACGCCGTCGGCGTCCCATCCTCCCGCCCGGTTCATCCAGGCGATCTGCTTGGGGTGCTGGAAGAGGGTGTAGCTGAAGTCGGTGCGACCGAAGATCTGTCCGTTGACGTGACCGGCCTGCTCGGAGGCCAGGTACGCCACGAGCGGAGCGTTTCCGGCGGGGTCGAGACGCGGGTCGGGCTCGCCGTCACCGGCCAGGGCGGCAGTCATGCGGGTGGCTCCGGCCGGGGCGATGGCGTTGACGGTGATGCCCGACCGGCCGAGCTCGAGGGCCCACACGAACGTCATCCCCATGATCCCGGCCTTGGCCGCGCCGTAGTTGGTCTGACCGAAGTTCCCCCGCAGGCCGGCCGACGAGGTGACGTTGACGATGCGTCCGTAGCCGGCTTCCTTCATGAGGGGCACGGCGTGGCGGGCCAGGTTGAACGCTCCCTTCAGGTGGGTGGCGATCACGGCGTCGAAGTCGTCCTCGGTCATCTTCACCAGGGTGCGGTCGCGCACGATGCCGGCGTTGTTCACCAGGATGTCGACCCGACCGAAGGTCTCGGTGGCCGTGGCGACGATCCGCTCGGCGGCATCGAAGTCGGTGACCGACTCGTGCGAAGGCACGGCCCGTCCGCCCCCGGCCTCGATCTCGGCGCACACCTCGCCGGCGGGATCATCGCCGGTGGTGTCGCCCCGCAGCCCCACACCGAGGTCGTTGACCACGACCGAGGCACCCTGGCGGGCGAGCTCGAGGGCGAACTCGCGGCCGATGCCTCGCCCCGCTCCGGTCACGATGGCCACGCGGTTCTCCAGCAACATCGACGCTCCTCGGTGGGTCGACGGGGCGGCACCGTCGGCCCGGATGTCGACGCCGGCTCCCCCGGGCCGAGGCGTAGTATGACACGAACGTCAGATTCGATTCCCGGGTCTCACGGCTCGGGTGCTCGCCTGTGCCGGTTGAGTCAGCCATCAACGCCGAGGCTGCCGACGGACGGTCGGCGGAAGCCGTGGTTGGAGCGAGACGAATTGCCGCGGTTGGTGTTCCCCGAGGCGCTTGCGGTGCTGCAACTTCCGCGAATCCTGAGTTCCTGCTTGCGTACGTGTGTTCGATCCGGTAGGGTGGGCTTCTTCCCCACTCGGTGCCGGTTTCGGTGCCCGCCAGTCGCTCATTTCGCTCGAGGACTTGATGGCCGTGGGAATCATGACGAACCAAAGCAGTGCTGTCGGTGTGCGCGACGGGCATGGTGGGCGTGACGGGGACCCGAGCTGCGTCGACGCTGAAGTCGATGCGTTGCCGGTTGTGGTGGAGGTGCTGACGGTGCTCGCCGGCTGTCTCGGTGTCGTCGATGGTGAGGGCCCGTCGAGTGGGGTTCCCCGGTTGGATTGGGGGCGTCTCGACTCTGCGGGTCTGCGTGCTGCGGCGCAGGGGGTGCAGGCGGTGGTGTCGGCGGTGGAGCATCAGCAGCGGTTGTTGTTGGGGTTGATCGACGACCGCCAGGCCTATGCGGTGTCGGGGGCTCGTGACGCCGCGGATTGGGCGGCCAACACGTTGGGGGTCGACCGGGCCCGTGCGGTCGACGCGGTCGAGGTCGGTCAGCGTCTGCAGGGGCTACCGCGCCTGGCTGAGGCGGCGGCGGCGGGGCGGTTGAGTGCCGACCAGGCCCGCCCGGTCAGCCAGCTCGCCGACACCGAGAGTGACGCGGCGTGGGCGGTTCAGGCTCAGGGGTTGCCGGCGGCGGTGCTGGCCCGCCAACTCGCCCGCCGGAAACGGCCAGTTGCGGCTGATCATCGTGCTGCGCGCGCCGCCCGGTACTTGCGGGCGTGGGAACACGGTCACGAGTTGTTGCTCCGGGGGGCGCTCCCTGTTGATGACGGCCGCCGGTTGTTGGCGGCGATCGAGCGGGCCATGCCCGACCGTGACCCTCACACCGACGTTGCCGCCACCCCCGATCAGCGTCGCGCTGATGGTCTGGCGGCGTTGGCCGGGGCGAACCTCGCCGCTGACACCGACCCGGATCGGGCCACGGTGTTGGTCATCGCCGAACTCGCCGCCATCGACGACGCCGACCCTGCCGCCACCGCCGAACTCGAAGCGTCTCAACCCCTCGCCACCGCCACCGCCCGCCGCCTGTTGTGCGACAGTCGCACCCAGCTGGCGGTGCAGGACCGTCACGGGGTGTTGGTCGGGGTCGGTACCACCCAACGCACGGTCAGCCCCCAGATGCGGCGGGCGCTCGTGCACCGCGACGGGCACTGCCGGTTCGGACAGTGCACCAACACCCGGTTCCTGCACGCCCATCACATCGTGCACTGGCCGTCCCCGACCACCATGGGCAACCTCGTGCTCTTGTGCCACGCCCACCACCACGCCGTCCACGAAGGCGGCTGGACCCTCACCGGCGACCCCAACCACCAACTCCGGGCCGCGCACCCCACCAACGCCACCATCGTCACCAGCCAACCCCAACACCACAGCCCCCTCGCCCCGAGGCCGCCGTAGGTGTAGGCCTCGGGGGAGTTCCGGGCCTCGCCTCGACTCTCGGCGCGTGGTATGACACGAACGTCAGATTCCATCATTTTGGGAGAAAGCGGGTCGTGGTGGCTCACGCAACGGGTACTGATCCCTTCGCCGAGAACGAGGATCAGGCGGCCCTGCGCGGCCTGGCCCGTGACGTGGCCCGTCGCGAGGTGGCGCCGCGAGCCCAGCAGGGCGATGCCACCTACGAGTTGCAGCCCGAGGCAGTGAAGGCGCTGGCTGCAGCCGACCTGTTCGGCGTCACGATCGGCGAGCGCTGGGGTGGGCTCGGTTTCGGCGATGTCGAGGCGTCGATCGTCCTCGAAGAGGTCGCGCGCTACGACGTGTCGCACGCCGTCGTGTGCCAACTGGCCTTCAACGGTCCCTCACGGGGTATCGAGCACCTGGGTGGTGAGGCGCTCAAGGAGCGCTGGCTGCCGGTGGTGGCGTCCGGCGAGGCCATCTTGAGCATCGGTATCACCGAGCCCGATGCCGGCTCGGCCGTGCAGAACATGCGCAGCGCCCTGACCGACGACGGCCCTGGCCGGTGGCGGCTCAACGGCTACAAGAACTACTCCACGCTCGGCCACGTGGCCGACGGGGTGCTGGTGTGGTGCCGCTGGCCCGGCGGGTCGGGGGCCAAGGGCATCGGCGCGGTGGTCGTGCCCATGGACCGTGACGGCGTATCGGTCACCGGCCGCCACGAGGGCATGGGCATCCACGCCGCCACCGAGGCCGAGGTCGCCTTCGACGACGTGGAGATCGGGGCCGACGACGTGTTGCTGGCCGGCGATCCCGGCGACAACGAGGCCTTCAAGGTGCTGCTCGGCCACCTCAACCACGAGCGTTGCGGCAACGCCTCGATGTGCGTGGGGGCCGCCCAGGGTGCCCTCGAGAACTCCATCCGCTACATGAACGATCGTCAGCTCGGGGGTCGGCCCATCGCCGAACTCCAGGGGTTGCAGTGGAAGCTGGCCGACATGGCCGTGCAGCTCGAAGGGGCTCGGCTGTTGCTCGGCCGGGCGGTGAGGCTCGCCGGCGAGGGCGGTACGCCGCCGGCGTTGGAGACGGCGCTGGCCAAGACCGCGGCCAACCTGGCGGCCAAGTACGTGTGCGACGAGGCGATCCAGATCCACGGCGGGTACGGCTACAGCCACGAGTATCCGGTGGAGCGGGCCTACCGCGACGTTCGCGGCCTGTGCATCGGGGCGGGCACGGTGGAAGCCCAGCGCAACTACATCGGGTCGTCGCTGGCCCGGGGTCGGGGCACCGTGTCGACGGCCTGGAGCGCCAACCTCCTCGGTTGAGCCTCGGTTGAGCCCCGCTTCTGGTTGAGCCCCGGTTGAGCCTTGGTTGAGCCCCGGTTGAGGTTCCTGCGCTCAGGCGTCGGGGCGCAGGAAGTGCGCCTCCGGATCCCAGTGCCGCAGACGGTCGATGTGGGCGGGATCGGGGGCCGCCAGTTCCCGCACGGGCGCCACGACGTGGAGGTCCCACGGACAGCGTGAGCGGATGCGCTCCACTCGCTCGTCGACCGTTCCCGGGCCGGGGGCTAGGGCAGTGAGGGCCAGCTCGCCGTTCGGTTGCTTCTCGAAGATCCCGAGATCGGTGACGAAGGCCGACACCCGGGTGCCGGGGGAGGTGATGTACCCCACCTCGGCCACGGCCCGGCGCGAGGTGAGCGTCGACATGACCACGACCTCGTCGGCGCTGGTCGCCACGTCGTTGCCGCCACCCGAGCCGACCAGGAACACCTTGTCGCCGATGATCGTGGAGTTGATGTTGCCGAAGCGGTCGATCTGCGCCGCCCCCAGGCACGCCAACAGCGTGGTACCGGGTCCGCTGACCAGGCCGCCGAGCACCTGATCGGCGTCGCTCAGCATCGTGGCGGTCGGGAAGCTGCGATGGTTGAACACGAAAGGATCTGCGAGGGTGGGCTCGTATCCCCACAACCCCAGCTCGGCCGTGAGCACCACCTCGGTGCCCTGCTCACGGGCGAGCTCGACGGCCAGCCAGGCGGCCAGGTTGGCGACCCCCGCACCGGCCAGCACCGCGTCGGCGTCGGTGGCGACCACCCGATCGGCCAGGTAGCGGGCGCCGAAGGCAGCGGCCAGCTCCCACGACCCCGTGGGGGCGTCGAGATCCGGGGGGTGGGCGGCCTCGTCGTCGCGCCACGAGTCGGGCTCGGCCCGGCGCCGCAGCCCGGCGATGCGCTCCGGGCCGAGCTGTTCGAGGTAGTCGTGCTGGTCGGCGGGTTCGAGCACCCAGCGCTGGATCCACGCGTCGAAGTCGTCGCCGTGGCTGGCGTCGCGGGCCTCGGACCAGAAAGCCAGGTCCTCCCCGTAGGCCTCGACGGGCACGTCGCGGGCGAACAGCCCGCCGGGGTGGGCGCCGAGCGGGGTTTCGGTCACGGCCAGCACCCGGTGGCCGGGCACCTGCACCAGATGCGACCACGGCGTGATGTCGTCGACGATCCGGTCGACCGTGGCGATCACACCGCGCTCGGCGGCCAGCGCCCCCCACACCCCCTCGAGTCGGGGAGCGGCGAAGGCCAGGTTGCCGTCATGGTCGGCGATCGGGGCGTGCAGCAGCGCCACGTCGGGGGCGTAGGCCTGCAACAGACCGACCTCGCCGTAAGGGGTGTCGACCCGCGAGTAACCGGGGTTGTCGGCCATCGATGAGCCGGCCAACGACATGGTGGTCACGGCGGGCAGACCGCGGGCCGCGGCCTCGAGGCGTTGGGCGAAGGTGAGGAACGACCAGTGCTCCACCTCGACCTCGCCGGCCAGGTAGGCCTTCGCGAACCACGGGTTCGGGGTGAAGTTGGGGAACACGTCTCCGGAGTACCCGGTGACCACCTTTTTCACGAGTCCGCCGCGGAAGAACAGCGCGCCCAGGCTCGACAGGCTCAACATCACCAGGGTGAACCCGGGGTCCTGCCCCCACCACCGCCGCACCAGGTGGCGGGCGCCGGCGGTCCATCGGGAGTGGTTGGTCACGATGTGTACGGCGTCGCCGGACCGGACGAATCCCACCGCGTCGTCGAGCGATCGCACCTTGTCAGCCATCGGCGGCAACCTACCCGAGCGGGCTACTGGCTAACGTCGACGTCATGATTCGCTACGAAGTGGGAAGCGACCACGTCGCTCGCGTCACGCTCGACCGGCCCGACGCCAAGAACGCCCTCACCGTCGAGATGCGCGACGACATCGTCGACGCCGTGCGCCGGGCCCGGGCCGACGACCAGGTGCGCGCCCTGTTGCTCACCGGCACCGGCGACGCCTTCTGTGCAGGCATGGATCTGCGGGCTTCCACGGTCAGCCAGGCCGGGGGACAGGGGTTCGACCCGCGGACCACGAGCGAGGCTCTGCGCAAGGGGGTGCAGGCGTTCATTCGTGAGCTGTGGGAGCTCGACAAGCCCACGGTGGCAGCCGTCAACGGGACCGCCGTCGGGCCCGGCGCTCACCTGGCCCTGGCCTGTGACTTCGTGCTCGTGCAACCCACCACCCGATTCGTGTGGTCGTTCGCCAAGTGGGGGCTCGTGGTCGACGCCGGTGGGGCCTACCTGCTGCCCCGGCTCGTGGGCCTGCCCCGGGCCAAGGCCATGGTGATGCTCGGTGAGGGAGCCATCGGGGCCGAGGCGGTCGAGCTGGGCCTGGCCTACCGGTGCCTCGACTCGGTGGAGGAGCTGGCGGTCGCCGCCGACGCGCTGGCGGCGAAGCTGGCCGCCGGCCCCACCCGCTCATTGGGTCTGTCGAAGCAGTTGCTCAACCGCTCGTTCGAGAGCGACCTCGGTCCGTTGCTCGACCAAGAGGCCCAAGCCCAGGCCATGGCCGCCGTGTCGCCGGAGATGGCCGAAGGCATGGCCGCCTTCAAGGAGCGCCGCGACCCCGACTTCATCGGTACGTCGGGTGCCCCGGGCAACTGATCGTCGCGCCGGGCGTTCGGCCGACCCGCTCAGATGACACCGCGGGTGCGGAGGTCGTCGAGCTCGGTGGGGGTGAGGCCGAGGAGGTCGCCCCAGACCTCGGCGTTGTGTTCGCCCAGCGCCGGCGCCGCACGCGGTGCCTCGGGTCGGCGGCCGTCGAGCCGCGGGTACGGGGCTTGCTGGAGGTGAGGCCCGGCTACCGGATCGTCGACGGTGACGAGGTCGCCGCGGGCCACGAAGTGGGGGTCGGTCACCATGTCGGCGGCGCTGTAGGCGGTACCCACCGGTACTTCATGGGCGATGCACGCCGCTTCGACCTCGGTCGCGGTGAGCGATGAGGTCCAGGCGGCCACGATGTCGTTGATCTCGTCGGAGCGTTCGGCGCGTTGCGCCAGGGTCGCCCACTGGGGGTCCTCGGCCAGCGCCGGCCGACCCATCGCCGCACACAGGCGGGCGAAGTTCACGTTGGACCCACCGACCACGCACACGTAGGCCCCGTCGGCGGTGGGGTAGTTGTCGAGGGGAGCGCTGGTGGCCATGCGGTTGCCCTCGCGCTCGCGCACGATCCCCAGGCGGTCGTGGGCGGCCACGGTCCACTCGAGCACCCGCAGGATCGAGCCGTACAGCGGGGCGTCGACCACCCCGCCGAGCAGGGTGCCCCCCGGCCGGTCGCGTCGGTAGAGGGCGGCGATCACGGCCTCGGCCGCGAAGGTGCCGGTGAGGTAGTCCGAGATCGACACCCCGGGCCGTACCGGCGGTCGGTCGGGATAGCCGGTGAGCTGGAGCAGTCCGCCGTAGGCGATGCCCATGCGGTCGAGGCCGGTGCGGCCCGAGTACGGGCCGTCCTGGCCGAACACGCTGATGCGGGCCCACACCAGGCGGGGGTCGCACTGCTCCGGTCCGATGCCCCACGCCTCCATCGCGCCGGGGCGGAAGTTCTCGCAGACCACGTCGGCGGTGGCGGTGAGTCGGCGGAACAGCGCCTGCCCCTCGGGCTCGCGGAGGTTCAGGGTGACGCCCTTGCGGCCGCGTCCCTCGACCGCCCACCACATCGAGTACCCGGGGCCGTCGTCGTCGGTGGGGGCGAAGGGGCCGATCGAGCGCATGAAATCACCGCCGCGTGGGTCTTCGATCTTGATGACCTCGGCGCCCATGTCGCCCAGCAGCCCGGCGCAGAACGGGGCGCTGATGCGGGTGCCGACGTCGATGACCCGCAGTCCGGCCAGGGGCAGCGGCGGTGGGGCGTCAGTCACGGCGGTCAGTCACGGAGGTCAGTCACGGTGCTCGGCGAAGACCTCGGACATCGAGCTCTTCTCCTGTCGGGCCTTCAGGGCCGAGGTGGCTGTCTCGGTGTTGTGCATCCAGTGGTGGGCCATGAAGTGGTACTTCCACGACGCCTCCTTGCCCATCAGCGTGGCCGTGTGGTTCAGCGAGTCCTTGGTGAGCTGGGCGGTGGCGGGCGGCACCAGCGCCACCCGGGCCGCCAGCTCGTTGACCCGCTCCGTGAGCTCGTCGCGCGGCACCACCCGGTTCACCAGGCCGAGCCGCCACGCCTCTTGGGCGTCGAGCTTCTCGCCGGTCCACAGGAACTCCTTGGCCTTGCGGATGCCGAGCTCCCACGGTTCGACGAGCAGTTCCACCCCGGCTCCGGTCATGCGCAGCACCGGGTTCTGGAAGGTGGCATCGTCGGCGGCCACGATCAGGTCGCACATGCAGGCCAGCATCAGCCCACCGGCCACGCAGGCCCCCTGCACGGCGGCGACGGTGGGCTTGCGGAACGAGTAGATGCGACGGCAACGGTCGTAGTACATCACCTGCTCGTGGCGGAACTTGCCCTCCGGCGTGTCGCGCATCAGCCGCCACTGGTCGGGTTCGGCATCACCCACCAGCGCCTTGAGATCGTGCCCGGCCGAGAAGTGCTTGCCGTTGCCGGCGAGGATCACCACTCTCACGTCGTCGTCGGCGTCGGCCGTGTCGAGGGCGGCATCGATGCCGTCGATCAGCGCGGTGTCCTGGGCGTTGGCCACCTCGGGGCGGTTCATGGTGATGGTGGCGACGTGGCCATCGACGGCGTAGAGAACAACGGGTTCAGCCATGGGTCGGCTCGTTTCTGGTGCGTTCGGCGGGGACACCGGCGGGGGCGGGGACGGCTTCGCGACGGGGGGCTCTTACCGGCCGGGGAAGGCCCAGCACCCGTTCGCCGAGGATGGTGCGCTGGATCTCGTTGGTGCCGGCCCACACCGACGAGGCCTGGTAGTACAGCCAGGAGCGCTGCCACTCCCCGTCGCCGGGGTTGTGGGTGGCGTGGCGCCACAGCGGCGCGGCGTCACCCAGCACGGCCATGGCCGTCTCGTGGAACCGCTTGCTCATCTCGCTCCAGTAGAGCTTGAGGGCGCTGCCCTCGGGCCCGGGTTCCAGGCCGTGGGCGAGCCGGCTGATGCTGCGCAGGTTGTGCAGTTGGAACAGGCGCACCTCCACGTAGGCCTGGGCCAGGCGCTGTTGGAGGCGGGCGTCGTCGATGGCGCCGTTGGCCACGGCCAGCCGCAGGAGTTCCTCCAAGAGCTGGATGTGGATCACGAGCTGGCGGGGGTTGGTGCCCCGTTCGTGCGACAGCGTGGAGTTGGCCACCCGCCACCCGTCGTTCTCGGGCCCGATGAGCTGATCGCGGGGCACGAACACGTCGGTGAAGAAGACCTCGTTGAACTCGGCCTCGCCGGTGAGCTGCACGAGCGGGCGCACCTCGACCCCGGGTGCGTGCATGTCGACGACCAGGTACGAGATCCCCTTGTGCTTGGGTGCCTCGGGATCGCTGCGGGCCAGGCACACTCCCCAGTCGGCGAACTGGGCGTAGGAGGTCCAGACCTTCTGACCGTTGAGCACCCAACCACCGTCGACCGGTGTGGCCCGAGTGGTGACCCCGGCGAGGTCGCTGCCGGCGCCCGGCTCGCTGAACAGCTGGCACCACATCTCGGTGGCGTCGAGGATCTCGGGCAGCCAGCGCTGCTTCTGCTCGGCGGTGCCGTGGGCCATGAGGGTGGGTCCGGCCAGGTTGATGCCGATGCGCCCGACCATCTCGGGAGCCCGGGCTCGGGCCAGTTCGTCCTGCACGATGAAATGCTCCACCGGCCCGGCGCCTCGCCCGCCGTACTCGGCGGGCCAGGCCACGCCGACCCATCGGTCTGCGGCCAGCTCGGCCTGCCACTCCCGGCCGAAACGCACCTCGTCGGCCAGCTCGGCGAACCGGGGTGGGAGGCCGACCCCGTACTCCCACGGCAGGTGCTCCACCAGCCAGGCGCGGATCTCGGAACGGAACTCGCGCTCGGCGTCGGTGGAGCTCAGGTCCACGGCGGGCTCCGATCATCTGACACTCACGTCATAGTATGCGGACATGGACTTCGACCTGTCGGCCGACCAGGTCGCCTTGCGCGACGGCGCCCGCGACCTGCTCGACGGTCGGTCGGACCCGTCCCGCGTCCGGGCCCATCTGGCCACCGGTCGCCCCTATGACGTCGACCTCTGGGAGGCCATGGCCGAGCAGGGTTGGCTGGCCGTGGCCGTCCCCGAGACCGAGGGTGGGCTCGGCCTCGGGTGGGTGGAGGTGGCCGTGCTGTTGGGGGAGGTGGGTCGGCACACCGCGCCCGTGCCCCTCGCCCCCACCCTGATGGCGGTGGCCGCCCTCGTCGGGCGCCCCGAGCACGCCGAGCGCGTTCAGGCCATGGTCGCCGGTGCGTCGATCGGCGCCGTGGCCTGGACGGGCGACCCGTCGCAGCTGTCGGTGGACGGCGAAGGTGACGAGGTCACACTGAGCGGTCGGCTGGGCCCGGTGGAGGGGGCGTCGGTGGCCGATCTGGTGGTGGTGGTCGTCCCCGACGGCGTTCATCTGGTCGATCTCTCGGCCGGGGGTCGGCCGACCGCCGAGCCGGCGATGGACCTCACCCGCACGCTGTCGTGGTTGCCCCTCGAGTCCACACCGGCGATGCGGTTGGGCGGGGCCGACGAAGCGGCGCGGCTCACCGCACTCGGGGCCGTGGCGGCCTCGGCCGAGTTGCTCGGTGGTGCCGACCGGGTGCTGGAGCTCTCGGCCCAGTACGCCAAGGACCGGGTGCAGTTCGGTGCACCCATCGGGAGCTTCCAGGCGGTGAAGCACCGTTGTGCCGACATGCTCGTCGACGTCGAGGGCATGCGTTCCACCACGTGGTATGGCGCGTGGTCGGTGGCCACGGCCGACCCCGATGCCGGGTTGGCGGCGGCCACGGCCAAGGTGTGGGGCGCCGACGCCTCCAAACGGGTGATGGCGTCGGGTTTGCAGGTGCACGGTGGGATCGGCTTCACCTGGGAGCACGACCTTCACCTGTTCATCAAGCGGGCCCAGGTCTCCCAACTCGCGTTCGGCGATGCCGCCTTCCACCGCCGGGCCCTGGCCGCCGGCCTGCGGGCCAAGGTCGCCGATGGCCTCGGTGTGATGTGAGTCTGCGGGTCACGTCGACGTGGATCCACTGGTGATCGCCGGTGGCGTCGGCGGGGAGGAGGGTCACCGCGGCGGCCCTCGGGGCCCGGCTTGGGACGGGGCGTCGCGTTCCTGCTTGACTGGAGCAGAGACGTTTCGAACATCGACGTCATCAATCGGGGACCGTCGATCGGCAAGAGCCGGTCGGGAGAACAGGGGGGCCTGATGGCCTGGGATTTCGAGACCGAGCCTGAGTTCCAGGAGAAGCTGGACTGGACCGAGCGGTTCGTGAGCGAGGAGGTCGAACCGCTCGACCTGTTGTTCTCGGGGTTGGCCTTCACGCCGCTGACCGACGAGCTGCGCAAGATCGTCGACCCGCTCAAGCAGCAGGTGCGCGACCAGGACCTGTGGGCCGCGCACCTCGGCCCCGAGCTCGGGGGGAAGGGCTACGGACAGCTCAAGCTCTCCCTCATGAACGAGATCCTGGGCCGCTCCGGGTGGGCGCCCGTCATCTTCGGCACCCAGGCCCCCGACACCGGCAACGCCGAGATCATCGCCCACTACGGCACCGATGATCAGAAGAAGCAGTACCTCGACCCGCTGCTCGAGGGCGAGATGTTCTCGTGCTACTCGATGACCGAGCCCCACGCCGGCGCCGACCCCACCATGTTCACCACCCGCGCCGAGCTCGACGGCGACGAGTGGGTCATCAACGGTTGGAAGTGGTTCTCGTCGAACGCCCGCACCGCCTCGTTCCTCATCGTCATGGTGGTCACCAACCCGGACGTGAGCGCTTACCAGGGCATGTCGATGTTCCTGGTCCCCACCGACACGCCCGGCGTCAACATCGTGCGCAACTCCGGGCTCGGCGGCGAGCCCGAGGGTGAGGGCAGCCACGCCCTCATCCACTACGAGGACGTGCGGGTGCCCCGTGAGGCCCTGCTCGGGGGAGAGGGTCAGGCCTTCGCCATCGCCCAGACCCGCCTCGGCGGTGGGCGCATCCACCACGCCATGCGCACCATCGGCATGTGCAACAAGGCCTTCGACATGATGTGCGAGCGGGCCCTCAGCCGCGAGACCCAGGGCAGCCTGTTGGCCGACAAGCAGTTCGTGCAGGGCTACATCGCCGACTCCTACGTGGAGATCAAGCAGTTCCGGCTCATGGTGCTCCAGACCGCATGGGCCATCGACCGCTACAAGGACTACCGCCGGGTACGTAAGGACATCGCCGCGGTGAAGGTGGCCATGCCCACGCTGCTGCTGAACGTCGCCCAGCGGGCCATCCAGGTCCACGGTGCCCTCGGCGTCTCCAACGAGATGCCGTTGGCGGGCATGTTGCTCACCTCGTCGGTGATGGGCCTGGCCGACGGCCCCACCGAGGTCCACAAGGTCACCATCGCCCGCCAGGTGCTGCGCGACTACCGGCCGAGCGACGACCTGTGGCCCACCGAGCACCTCCCCAAGAAGCGGGCGGCGGCCAAGGCCAAGTTCGCCGACCTCATCGAGCTCGAGGTGGGGAACCTGTGAGCGACACCGAACGCCTCTTCGGCGACCTCGACACCCCCACCATCGACACGACGACCCTCGGGGCGTGGATGGACACCCAGGGCTTGCCCGGCTCGGGCCCACCCGACTCGCGCTACATCTCCGGGGGGAGCCAGAACGAGATCTACGAGATCCGTCGTGGCGCCCTGCGCGCCGCCCTGCGCATCCCTCCGCCCACCGCGCCCGAGAGTCGCGACGCCGGGATCATGCGCGAATGGCGCATCATCGAGGCCCTCGACGGCACCGACGTGCCCCACACCGAGGCCGTCGTCGTGTGCGACGACCAGAGCGTGCTGGGCCGCACCTTCTACATGATGGGCTTCGTCGACGGCTGGTCACCGATGGACGGACCCGATTGGCCGTCACCCTTCCAGGAGGACCTCGCGGCCCGATCGGACCTGGCCTTCCAACTCGTCGACGGCATCGCCAAGTTGTCGAAGGTCGACTGGCAGAGCCGGGGCCTCGGCGACCTCGGTCGGCCCGATGGGTTCCACGACCGCCAGGTGCCGCGCTGGACGGCGTTCCTCGACCGCATAAAGGGCCGGGAACTGCCCGGGTTCGACGAGGCCAGCGCCTGGCTCGACACTCATCGCCCCATCGACTTCATTCCCGGGCTCATGCACGGCGACTACCAGTTCGCCAACGTCATGTTCCGTCACGGCGCGCCGGCGCAGCTCGCGGCCATCGTCGACTGGGAGATGGGCACAGTGGGCGACCCCAAGCTCGACCTGGCCTGGGTGGTGCAGAGTTGGCCGGAGGACACCGCGGACGTGAAGGGCGGCAGCTACGTCGACCTGACCGGCATGCCGGGACGGGCCGCCCTGCTCGATCACTACGCCGCGGCGTCGGGTCGCCAGGTCGACGACATCGACTACTACAACGTGCTGGCCCGCTGGAAGCTGGCCGTCGTGTTGGAGCAGGGCTTCCAACGGGCCGGCAACGACCCGAAGCTCAACATGTTCGGCGACATCGTCCTCGGTCTCATGGCGAGCGCCGCGGAGCTGGCCGAGTCGACCGACTACGACGTGCGGGGCTGAACCGGCTCGCCGGCGCGGCGCCTACTTGGGCGGGAAGCGCAGGGCGCCGTCGAGCCGGATGTTCTCGCCGTTGAGGTATGGGTTCTCGACGATGCTCAGCACGAGCTGGGCGAACTCCTCGGGTCGGCCCATGCGCTTGGGGAACTGGATGCTCGAGGTGAGCTTCTCTCTGAGTTCTTCCGGGGCGCTCATCATGATCGGGGTGCCCATCGTGCCCGGAGCGATGGCGCACACCCTGATGCCCACGGGGGCCAGATCGCGGGCGACGGGCAGGGTCATGCCGAGGATGGCGGCCTTGGCCGCACCGTAAGCCACCTGTCCGGCCTGCCCCTCGAGGCCGGCGACCGAGGCGGTGTTGACGACCACCCCGCGCTGGCCGCTCTCGTCGGGTTCGTTGCCGGCCATCGTGGCCGCCGCCAAACGGGTGACGTTGAACGTCCCGAAGGCGTTCATGGCCATGGTGGTGGTGAAGATCTCCATCGAGTGCGGTGAGTTGTCGCGCGACAGGGTGCGCCCGCCCCCGGTGGCGCCACCGGCCACGTTCACCACGACACCCAGCGGACCCATCGCCACGGCGGCGGCGATGGCCGCGCCCACATCGGCATCGTCGGTGACGTCCCCGCTCACCGCCGCGCCCCGGCCGAGCTCGCTGACGAGCTTCTCGGCGCCCTCGGCGTTCTGGTCGAACACCACCACCCCGAGCCCCGCCTCGGTGAGTAGGCGCACCGTTGCGGCTCCGAGCCCGCCGGCCCCACCGGTCACGATTGCTGAGCGTCCGTTCAGATCCACTGCCCCTCCAGGGTCTCGATGGGGTCGGTTTCGACCCCGGTGACAACAGCCGGTCACCGTACGCGCTACCTGACACGGGTGTCATATGCTGCGCCGCTGACCGCTGGAGGATCGATGACCGACATCTCGCCCACGTCCACGTCGCTCCCGAGCCGGCTGGGCAGCACGACCCGCGTGGAGGACGGTCAGCTCGTTCTTCGCCTCACCCCGGCTCCGGCCACCTGCGCGTTCGGCTCGGTGCGGGCCAGTGTGCTGAGCTTCGCCATCGACGCGGCCACGGGGGTGGCGGTCGACTCCGATCCCGACCGGTGGACGTTCACGTCGGACATGTCGGTACGGGCCTGGCCCATCCCGGCCCCCGAGTGGATCGACGTGCGCCCCACCGTGGTGCGCGAGGGCCGACGCTCGGCCACGTGCGTGGCCCGCCTCACCGACCCGGACGGTCGCCAGGTCGGGTACGGGTCGGCGGCCTTTGCCCACGTCGCCCGCCGCGAGGGCGACCCCCCGAAGTTCCCGTTCGACCCGGCCACCGCAGGGAAGGCCTGGGCGCAGATCGAAGTGATCGACGAGCCCCTCCAGACGGCGATGGGGCTGCGGGTCCTCGACGCCGCGGAGGGGGTGGTCGAGGTGGACGTGTCGCCCCACCTCCGCAACCCCGCCGGCGCGTTGCAGGGAGCCATGGTCGCGGCGCTGGCCGAGGCGGCAGCAGAGCGGGCGTTGTCGCAGCGGTGGGGCCAACCCGCGTTCGTGATCGACCTCGATGTGCGCTACCTGGCCCAGAACCGCGTCGGTCCCATCCGAACCCGTACCGAGGTGCTGGGAGCCGGGCCCGACACCATCGCCATCGTGGAACTGGTCGACGTGACCACGGAGGTGGTGACCACCCACGTCACGGCACGGGCCGTGGCGGTCGACTGACTGCTCAGTCCGACGATCGGGCCCGACTCCGTAGCAGCAGGGGGATGTCCTGGAGCGAGCGGAGGGTGTCGTTGAGGTGCGTGCAGGTGGTGGCGCCGGTGAACTCGGTCCGCACCATCGGCCGCAGCCCGGCGAGAGGCCGGCCGATCAGCCGCTGGGCGCTGCCCACCGCCCCCGGACACTCCTGCCACGGAAGCACGTGGGCCGTCGTTCGGATCTCGGTGATGGTCTCGGTCTCCGGATCGACCCGTCCGCGGATCAGATACTCGTGAAGGCACCGCTCGAGGCCGTGCCCGTCGACGTGGCTGTCACGGAAGTGCACCTCGAGCGCACAGCTGCCGTCGGCCTCCGTGGGGCCCAGGTCGAGGCGACGCAGCCGACGCATCCCGTTCGGCGTGAGCGCGCCCATGGCATGCCAGGCATCGGGATCATCGGGGTCGACGGCCGGGGGGGCGGCCGGGCCGAGCGGGGTCATGATGACGCCGGTGGCCCGCAGGTTGGTCATCAGCACGGCATCGTTGCCCCACCCGGCACACAGATCGCCCTGGGCGATCATCATCTCGGCGCCGGCGGTTCCCGCCTTCGGCCGGTCCCCGTCGTCGGTTCGGTCGCGGTCGGGCTCGTCGGCCCGGGTCTCGGCCACCGTGGCGGCGTACTGCCCGGCGTAGCCGGCGACGAGCGTCGCCCCGGCCAGGTCGTCGAGCAGCTGGTTCAACAGCCCCCAGGTGCCTTCATCGACCGTGTCGGCTCGAGACGCGAGACTGGCCGCGGCCTTGGCCCGGAACCCACCGGCGATCCTGACCCCCACGAGGTCGTCGAGGTCGGCACCCCCGGATGCGGTGATGTCGAGCAAGGTGTTGCCCGGGAACCCGTGACGAGCGGTGAAGCTCGCTTCGGCCAGCACGACTGCTGTCCCGTCGGCCGAGGTGTACAGGTCGCGGGCTCGGGCGTCGACGAGGGCGGGCCCTTGGAAGCCTTCGGGCCGGGTGGTGTCGATGGTGGTGGTCCGGCGCACCCACCCGGGGTGTCGGGTCGTGATCGCGATGACCGGATCATGCGGCCCGGCGAACTGCGGAGCGAAGCCCATCAGCCCCGTCCCCGGTGGAAGCCGTGACGGTCAGCCACCCCGCGCCTCGATGAGGGCCGATCGGCTCACCTTGGTGGCGGCGCTTCGCGGGATGCGGTCCACGACCTCGACGGTCTTCGGGACCTTGTAGCCGGCCAATCGGCCCTTGGCGAACCCGATCACGTCGGCGTCGCTGGGTGGCGCGGTGGGATCGCGCGGCTCGACGATGGCGTGCACCCGGCGCCCCCACTGGGGGTCGGTGAGCCCGATCACCACCACGTCGGCGATCTCGGGATGCTCGATCAGGGCGCTCTCCACTTCGGCCGGGTACACGTTGGCGCCACCGGTCACGATCATGTCGACGCGACGGTCGGCGATGTACAGGAACCCGTCCTCGTCGAGCCTTCCCATGTCGCCGGCGGTCGAGAAGCCGTCGGCGGTGACCGGCAACGGTGCCGCGCCACCCACGTAGCGGTAGAGGCCGGTCATCGGGGACCGCAGGTAGATCTCACCGATCTCACCGGTCGCCACGTCGGCGCCTCCCGGGTCGAGGATGCGGATCTCGGTACCGCGGAACCCTTTGCCGACGCTGCCTGGATGGGCGAGCCACTCGTCGCCGCGCAGCGCCGCCAGTCCGAGCCCTTCGGTCATCCCGTAGGCCATGAAGAATTTCTCGGGGCCGATCAGGTCGAGCCAGCGCTCGACCAACGACGGGGGGATCACCGCCGCACCCTGCAACACCCACACGATCGAGCTGAGGTCGCGATCGTCGAGATCGGGCACTTCGGCGATGCGCTGGAGCATCGTGGGGGTCGCGGTGAAGGTGGAGATGCGGTGGCGTTCGACGAGGTCGACGAGCAGGGCCGCATCGAACTTCTCGAGGACCACCAGTCGGTCGCCGGCCAGGAGGTTGCTGAGGGTGGCGAATCCGTTGGTGTGGTAGAGCGTGGTCGGTAGCAGCACGGTCTGAGGACGGGGAACGTCGATCCACTCGCCGACGAAAGCGCCCCCGCTCTCGCTCGTCCATTGCGCCGGGTTCTCCATCACGATCACCTTCGGGGTGCCCGTCGACCCACTGCTGCAGATCCCATGGGTGTGGGCGGGGGTGACGTCGGGTAGCGGCGTGGGGTCGAGATCGACGGACGCCCGCAGCCACTCGAGATCGTCGGTGTCGACCGACAGCGCCGCGCCCACGACACCGAGCAGGCGATCCCGCTCCCAGTCGGGGAGGTCCCAGCGCACCGGAACCGGGACGGCCCCCAGCTTCCAGACGCCGAAGATCGCCGCGAACATCTCGGCCGAGTTGGGCAGGGCGAGGGCCACGTGGTCGCCCTCGCTCACGCCTCGCTCGGTCATGGCCCGGGCGACCTGGTTGGCCCTCTGGTCCAGCGCGTTCCAGGTGAGCGCCGACTCCGATCCGTCGAGGTGGGCCACGACGAGGGCGACGTCGTCGCCGCGCTCGCCCGCCAGCTGGGTGAGTCGGGCGCCGTACGACATGGTGGCGATGTCGGCCGCACCATCGGCGACCGTGGTCGGTGTCGTTGTGCCCGTTGGCTCCCCGTCTGTGTCTGACATCGGCGTCAGGTTATCGGTCGGCCGTCGGCGAGGGTGGGGGCCGCTCTCCGCCCGGCTGCGGGGCGGTGGCGTCGAGCGGTGCACCCAGCAGCAGGCGGACGGTGCGTGACGCCGTGGCCACGATGGTCAGGGTCGGGTTGTAGCCCGCGGAGGTGGGGAAGACCGACGAGTCGACCACCAGCACGTTCTCGACGTCCCACAGCCGGCCCTCGGGGTTCACCACCGACGTGGCCGGGTCCGGGCCCATCCGGGTGGTTCCCATGATGTGGTAGCTGGCCGGAGCCTGACCGAGGACAGCTGCGCTGCGGTCGCCTGGCGCGGGCGGTGACGTCGAGGTGTGGGCCCATTCGGCCCCGGCATCGCGCAGCACCGCCTCGAGGATGGGTGCGGCATGGGCGGAGGCCACCAACTCGTGGGGATGGGGGTTGTAGGTGACCCGCCCCGCCGGGTACCCGAAGGCGTCGCGCACCTGGGGATCGAGGTCGATGCGGTTGGTGGGTTGGGCCAGATCCTCGCCCTGCATGGCGAAGATCCACATCCGTTCGCGCAGCGTCGACTGGCGCATGGCGGCTCCGTGATGGGCTCCGGGACCGTAGTACTGGGCCTCGCGCACCGGCTCTCCGGCCCCGCCGTGTTCGACCAGGCCTCCGCGGATCCAGGGCAACCCGGCCTCGCGAGCCGCCGCCGCGCTGGCGTCGTCGCCCACGATGTGGTCGTCGTGGGCGCCGGTGACGCACCGCCCTCGGCTGGCGTGCAGCGGCATCGGGAACGAGCCGACGGTCATGGTCTGGAAGTGGTACATGAGGTTCCGCCCGACCAGGCCCGACGAGTTCCCGAGAGCTTGGCGCAACAGCAGGCGGGGGGTCTCGAACGCCCCGGCCGCCAACACGACGTGGGCGGCCCGCACCTCGTGCCCCTCACGCTGGTCGTCGAGGTAGCGCACTCCCGTGGCTCGCCGCCCGTCGGCCGCCATGGTGATGGCGGTGACGTAGCTCTCGGCGCGAAGCTGACACCGGCCCGAACGCAGCGCCCGGCGCAACAGGGCCACCGGATCGCCCTTGGCCTCGATCGGGCACCCGTAGCCGCCACAGAACCCGCAGTTGTTGCAGGCGGGCCGACCGTCGTAGGGCACCGAGTTGACCCCGGTGGGGCACCGATACGGGTGCAGGCCGGCTCGTTCGGCCGCCGCCATGGACAGGGTGGCACCGAACATGTCGGCCCCCGGGGGCATGGGGAACGAACCCGAACGCCACGCCGCGAACGGGTTCGTCTCCTCGCCGGCCACTCCGATCAGGCGCTCAGCTTCGGCGTAGTAGGGCTCGAGGTCGGCGTAACCGAACGGCCAGTCGACGACATCGGCACCGTCGTGGGGACCGAGGGCCGATCGGAGCCGGAAATCGTCCTCACGGAAGCGAGGGAGCTTGGCGTCGGCGTGGAACCCACCACCGCCGACGGTCGACGGCAGCGAGTTCACGTGACCGACGAACAGATGATCACCGTCGGCTTCGGTGCGCCGGAAGGTGCGGGGCTCGACCAGGGGATCGGGGCCGAGCAGGTGGCGTTGGATCGACTTCAGCTCGTCGTTCGACGAGTGGCCGAGCGGACCGTGGGGCGGCTCGAGATCGATGAGGTGGTTGGCGCCCTTCTCCAGAACGACGACCGTCCACCCGTGGGCGGTGAGCAGATCGGCGGTCGTGGCCCCGCTCGGGCCCGAGCCCACGATGACGGCGTCGCAGTCGAGGGTGGGGTCGGCGGCGGCGATCATGGTTGCTCGACCTCGACATCGGTCCAGCCGCGAGGCTGAACGTCCCCCGCGAAACCGATGCCGTGCCAGCCCGACCGGTCGTGGTTGCCGCCGTAGACCGGATCGCCGTAGAGCGCCTCGCAGGCATGGGTGAAGGCCAGCTCGCGGAAGGCCTCGTCGGTGCCGGCCAGACGCTGGACCCTCGCCGTAGATCTGTTGCCAACCCCGCACCGGGCCGTTGAACTCGCGCGCGGGGTCGCCCTGCGAGCCTTCGATCCGCATCCGCCACGCCAACTCCTCGAGCGCCCCCATCGGGATCCACTTCTCGAAGCTGGCTTCTCCGCCGTTACGGCCCGAGAACGGCCCGCCGGCCCAGATGTGGGGCGGGTCGAACGAGAACGCCCCGAGCAGTCCGTCGACGTAGTCGGCGCCACCCGCTTCGCCGGCGCCGGGACTCGGGCCGTTGCGGGGCACGAGCAGATCGAGGACCGCGCCGACGACGCGATGCTCGTCGGCGCTCAGCCAGACCGGCATCCGGGTCACCGCACCCTGCGGGAGGGCGCAGAGGATGCGCCCGCGATCACGAGGGCATCCACAGGTTGCCCCGGATGAACTCGTAGTAACCCCGGAACCGGGTGGTGGCCTCGGGGGTCAGTTCGACCACCCCGCCGAGTTGGTGGGCGCCCCACATGATGTGGGCGTTGTGCTCGACCACCAGCGCCGAGTGCAAGGCGTCGTCGACGGACTTCCCGATGCACACGAGGCCGTGGTTGGCCATCAACGCCGCCGAGCGGTCGGCCAGGTGGCGGGCGATCTCGGGGGCCAGCCCGGTGCTGCCCGAGGCGTGGTAGTCGGCGCAGGGCACCTCACCGCCGATGTACACCACGAACTCGTCGATGGCCGCCGGGATGGGAAGGTTGGCCACGGCGTACATGGAGGCGTAGCGGGCGTGGCAGTGCACGACGGCCGCCACCTCGGGGTAGGCCGCCAGTGCGGCGAGGTGCACGCCCTTCTCCGAGGTGGGGGAGTGCTCCCCCGCCACCTTCTCCCCGTCGAGGTCGACGACCACCAGGTCGTCGAGGATCATGGCCTCGTAGCTCAACGACGACGGGGTGACCACCACGGTGCCGTCGTCGACGCGGCCCGACACGTTGCCGGCCGTGCCCTCCACCAGGCCCCGGGCGTACATGGCCTTGGCGGCCGCGAGCACCGCCACTTTCACCTCGTCGAGGGGGAACCCGTTGACTCGGGTCATGGCAGCACCTCCGGGTTGACGCAGAAGAGGGGACGTTCGCCGGCCAGCAGCCGGGCGATGTCGTCGGCGATCATCGACGTGTGGTTGGCCTCGGTGTCGTAGGTGGCCCCCCCGATGTGCGGGGTGAGCACGACCTGGTGCATGGCCAGCAGGGGATGACCGGGTGGAAGTCGTTCGCCGTCGAAGTGATCGAGCCCGGCCCCGGAGAGGTGCCCGGATTCGAGCGCCGCAACCAGGCCGTCGAGGTCGTGCAATGCGGCTCGGGCCGAGTTCAGGTACACGGCACCGGGGCGCATCGACCGGAAGCGGGCGGCGCTCATGAGTCCGAAGGTCTCGGGCGTGGGGGCGGCGTGCATGGACACCACGTCGGCCTCGGGGAGCATGTCGTCGAGCGACGTATGGGTGGCCTCGGGGGAGTACGGATCGAAGGAGATCACCTTCATGCCCAGCCCTTCGAAGCGCCAGCGGGCGGCCCGGCCCACGGCGCCGAGGCCGATGATCCCGACGGTCTGGCCCGCCACCTGCCAGGCCCGGTAACGCTGGTAGGGGATGGTGCCGTCGACGAACACCCGGTCGGCGCGCAGATCGGCGTCGGCGGGCACGATGCCCCGGGTGACGGCGAACAGCAGGGCGATGCTGAGCTCGGCCACGGCGTCGGCGTTGCGCCCGGGCGTGCGCAGCACCGGAATGCCTCGGGCCGTGGCTCCGGGCACGTCGACGTTGGTGGGGTCGCCGCGAGTGGAGCCGATGATTCGCAATGGGCGCTCGAGGACCTCCCCCTTCACCGAGTCGGCCTCGGCGACGACGACGGTGGCGCCGATCTCGTCGATGCGTGCCGCCAGGGTGGCCGGGTCGAGCAGGCGCATGGTGCGCTCGTCGATCCACGGGTCGTAGTGCACGTCGCACAGGGTCCGCAGGCGGTCGAGTCCGGCTCCTCGGCACGTGGCCGTGACGAGGGCCACCGGCCGGACGGGTGCATCATTGACCGAAGAATCTGACATTCGTGTCATGTTAGGGCATCCATCGGTGACGCGGAGACGGCCGGACCGCTGGTCGGGACCCGTGTTCGGGTAGCCGGTCGGGTCAGCGATAGAAGGCCGGGCTGGTGGCCCCTTCGGGGATGGCGTCGAGTGGTTCGGCCAGCTCCGACACGGTGGGGCCCACCTCGGCGGCGCGCGCGGCCAAGGCATCGAGGTCGAAGCCGTACACCTCGGCGGCGGTCCGGGAGAGCACCTGCTCGAGGTCGTCGACCGACCAGTCGACGAAACTGCGGCGCAGGTGCTCCCGGGTGAACGGGGTCACCCCCTCGTGGTGCGGGTAGTCGCTGCCCCACATCATCTTGTGCAGGCCGAGCTTGCGCATGGCGGCCGCATCGCGGGCCCCGGGGAAGCTGGCGCCGATCCAGACGTTGCGCTCGAAGTACTCGCTCGGGCGAAGGGGCAGGTGGGCATCGGGGTCGAGCTTCAGCTCCCCGGCCCGACCGAACGACGCCGCGAAGTGCATACCGTCGAGCTGGGCCAGCGTGGCCGGGAGCCATGCGCATCCCTGTTCGGAGAGCACGAAGCGCAGGCGGGGGAAGCGCTCGAAGACCCCGCTCATGATCAGGTGCCAGAGGGGCCGGTGGGCCATCCACTCCGTCTCGATGGCCCAGATCATCGATGACGACGGGTACGAGCCGTAGTCCGGGTGTCCGCTGCCCGAATGGGAGTTCACCACCAGGCCGAGGTCCTCGCACACCTGCCACAGGCGGTCGTAGGCCGGGGAGTACAACGGGTCGAGACCGGCATCGTCGGGAACGGCGGGAATCAGGATTCCCCCGCGAAGGCCGCTCTCGGCCACCCATCGGGCTTCCTCGATGGCGCGGTCGACGTCGTTGAGGAAGACCTGGGCGATGCCGGCGCGACGCTGGGGCTCGCCCGCGCACCAGTCGGCCAGCCAGCGGTTGTGGGCGCGGAGGCCGGCCCAGCGCCGATCGAGGTCGTCGGCGGTCGGCGGGCGGGCCACCAGGGCTCCCGTGGGGAAGAACGGAGGGACAGTGTTCGGGAACACGACCTCGGCCACCTGCCCGTCGGCCTCGAGCTCGGCGATGCGCTGATCGCTGTCCCAGTTGCGGGTGCGACCGGGGCTCTGCAGGTCGCGGAACGGGTTGCGGTAGGCCTCACGCCAGGCCACGAAGTCGTCGCGGAACTTCGGGTCGAGGTACTCGCCGTAGGTGTCCATCGAGCCGCCGGCATGGCAGTCGGCGGAGATCACCACCAAGCGCTCGTCGGTTCCAACGGTCATCGGTGCCCCCTGGCGTGGTCGTGTCAGCCTTCTTGCGGCCCTCTCGAACCTGACGTTAGCGTCAGAAACATCCGCGCCTGGTCTCAGCGGAAGTCGAAGGCGTGCTTGCGCTGGCCCTCGAAGGTCTCGTCGCCGAAGGCGTTGGAGCCGACGAGACACAGTTCCTCGAAGTCCATCAGCACCTGCTTCGAGTCCGAGCCGCAGATGCCGGTGAGGCGGTTCTTCAGCACCATCCAGTCGTCGGCGATGAGAGGAGGATCGTCGAGGTCGACCAGGGCCATCGGCACGGTGCTCAGGTTGCGCAGGAGGCGGGGGGCGTCGTCGGGGAGCACCTCGGGCCAGGGTTCGGGGGTGGTGAGGAACTGCAGGGCCTTCATGGCTGGTCTCGCGCGGTCGGGTCTGCGGCCAGTTCGGCGGCGGCGTCGAGATCGGACAGGTCGACCGTCCACGATCGGTGCCCGCCCCCGAACGCCTGGCAACGTTCGAGTACCTCGGCGAGACGGTCGGTCCGCCGAGCGGCGATGCCGACCTTCGCTCTCCTTTCGGCCAGCATCGGCGCCAGCGCCGCACCGATGCCCGAGGATGCGCCCGTCACCAGCACGCGCGCTCCGTCGAGTGAGGCCAGCGGGCTCACGGTTCGGCCCTGTGGGTGACTCGGCTCGGCGGCATCGGTGTCCCCCCGGGGCGTTCGTGCGGCCAGTCCACGCTACATTCCGTGCCTGACGTGCGCGTCAGAACGCGGAGCGCTGGGCTCGGCGCGACACGGTCCGGGAGGACGATGGCAGTCGAGGTGACCGTCGGTATCGACATCGGGACGACGTCGGTGAAGGCCATGGCCGTCGACGCCGAGGGCCGGGTGATCACCCACACCCGAGTGCCGCATGAGCTGTTCGCGTCCGAGGCCGGTGAGCTGGCTCACGATGCCGCCACCGCCTGGTGCGACGGAGCTGGCCTGGCGCTCGACCAGCTCACCGCGGCGCCCGGTGTCGACCTCGACGTCAAGGGTGTCAACGTGGCCGCCATGGTCCCGTCGCTGTGCGCGGTGGATGCCAACGGGCGCCCGCTGTCGCCGGGCCTGCTCTACGGCGATGCCCGAGGGATGGGCGATCCGGCCCTCGGCGAGATGGGCAACTTCCTGGCCTGGCTGGTGAAGAGGTACCCCGACGCCGCCGGCTTCTGGCCGGCGCAGGCCGTGGCCAACGCCGCGCTCGGGGGCGTCGGGGCCATCGACGGGTCGGTGGCCTTCACGGCGATGCCGCTCTTCGACCGCACGAAGTGGAGTGGTGACGTGGCCGAGGCGGCGGGGGCCCGGGTCGAACAGTTGCCCGAGATCAGGGCCGGCACCCGACCCATCGGCGCCGTCGAGCGCGCCAACGGCGCCGTGTTGGGCCCGGGCACCATCGACGCCCTCGGTGAGCAGTTGGTGGCCGGAGCCGACCACGACGGCGACGTCCTCGTGATCCTCGGATCGACGCTCATCGTGTGGGTGGTCACCACCGACTGGTGTGAGGCCGAAGGCCTGTGGACCACTCCCCACACGGCGACCGGGAAGGTGGCCATCGGGGGGCCGTCGAACGCCGGTGGTCTCTTCGTGAACTGGGTGGCTCGCGTCCTCGGGGTCGATCCGTGGGCGCACGGCGATCCGGTCGACGACCCCACCCGGGTGCCGGTGTGGCTGCCCTACCTGCGTGGTGAGCGGGTGCCCTACCACGACCCGTCCCGACGGGCGTCGCTCCACGATCTCGACATCGGGCTCGGCCCGGCCGCGCTCACTCGGGCGGCCCTCGAGGCATCGGCTTTCACCGTGCGTCAGATCATCGACCGCAGCGGTCTGCTGGCGTCGAGGATCGTGGCCACCGGCGGCGGCGTGCGCAACGCGGCGTGGGTGCAGGCCCTGGCCGACGGCACCGGCCTCCCGGTGGACACGGTCGCCGTGCCCGAAGGAGCGGCACTGGGGACGGCCTGGTTGGCCCGCCAGACTGCGGGGCTCGAGGGGCCCGGCGCGTCAGCGGCACGTTGGGCGGCGGTGTCCGGCCGGGTGGAGCCCGACCCGACGTGGGTGGACGCCATGGCCCGCCGTTACTTGCGGTTCCAAGAGTTGGCCGGATGAGCCCGCCGTGCGCGGGTGCGAACGAAGCCCGAGCGGTGCGACCAGCGCACGGGAGCCGAGGCTGATGGGTATCGGCGTGGGGCCCGACCACACCGAGCTCGAGGCCACGGCGCGACGCTGGACCGGCGCTCGTGACCTCACGGCGGCGGCGCGGGCGATGCTCGAAGCGGAACACGACGCGATCCCCGCGTTCTGGCCCGAGCTGGCCGGGTTGGGTTGGTTGGGGCTGGCCGTGTCCGAGGACGGGGGCGGCGAAGGCTTCGGGCTGCTCGAGGCGGCCGTCGTGCTCGAGGAGCTCGGCCGGGTCTGCGCGCCGGGACCGATCCTGTCGACGATGGTCGCCGCCGCCGTCATCGACCGGTGGGGTCGCGACCGGGGGCTGGCCCGTGACCTCGTGAAGGGCCGGGCCACCGCCGGCTTCGCCGCCACGTCGGGGCTGCGGCTCACGCAGTCCGGTGGGCGCGGTCGGGTGGCGGGTGAGGCCGGCGCGGTCTGGGGGGGCGAGGTCGCGGACCGGTTCGTGCTGCCGGTGACCGTTGGTGACGACGCGTCAGCCGCCGAGCTGGGAGTGGCCGTGGGGGGTATCGCGTGGGCCGTGGTCGATCGGCCCGATGTCGAGATGCGGCCTCTCCAGGGGCTCGATCGCACCTCTCGAGTGGCCGAGGTCCGGCTGGACGGGATCGCTTTGGCCGCAGGGCGTTGGCTCGTTCCCGACCACCCCGACCTCCCCGTCCGTCTGGCCGAGGTACTGGCCGGGGCCATGGCCGTCGGGGTCGCCGACTGGTGTGTCGAGACCGCGGCCGAGTACGCCCGGGTCCGGGTGCAGTTCGGGCGTCCCATCGGCCAGTTCCAGGCCGTGAAGCACCGGTGCGCGGACGCTCTGTGCGCGCTCGAGGCGGCGCGAGCCGCGGTGTGGGACGCCGCGGCGATGTTCGACGACCACCAGGAAGCGGGGTGGGTGATCGCCCAGGGGGCGGCCGCCGGTCTGGCCCTCGACATCGGTTTCCGGTGTGCGAAGGACGTCATCCAGGTCCTCGGCGGCATCGGGTACACCTGGGAGCACGACGCTCACCTGTACCTCAAGCGGGCCACCGCGCTGCGTTCCCTCCTGCCCCCGGCGAGCGAGGCCAGGGCTCGGGTGGCCTCGGCCGTGGCCTCGGGCCAGCAACGATCGGTGGCGATGGAGCTCCCCCCGGAGGCGGAGCCGGCTCGCCGGCGTACCCGCACCTTCGTCGAGGATCTGCGCACCCACGACAAGGCCGAGTGGCGGGCGCTGATCGCCGACGCCGGCTATCTGGCGCCGCACTGGCCCCGGCCGTGGGGCCTCGACGCCACTTCGATCGAACAGTTGGCCATCGACGCCGAGCTCCGAGAGGCCCGAGTGCGCCGCGACCATCTCCAGATCGCCGGATGGGTACTGCCCACCATCATCGGGCACGGGACATCTGAACAGCAGCAGCGCTTCGTCGGGCCCTCGCTGCGGGGCGAGTTGTCGTGGTGCCAGATGTTCTCCGAGCCCGGTGCCGGCAGCGACCTCGCCGCCCTCACCACCCGTGCCGTCCGCGTCGCCGGCGGATGGTCCGTCACCGGCGAGAAGGTGTGGACGTCGATGGCGCAGTTCGCCGACTGGGCCATCTGCCTGGCTCGTACCGACCCCGACGCCCCCCGCCACGATGGGATCGGTTGCTTCCTCATCGACATGGCCACCCCTGGCATCGAGGTGAGGCCGTTGCGCGAGCTCACCGGCATGGCCATGTTCAACGAGGTCTCCCTCCGAGAGGTCTTCGTGCCCGACGAGGGCCTGGTCGGCGGCCCCACCGACGGCTGGCGGTGCGCCCGCACGACGCTGGCCAACGAACGGGTGTCGATGGCATCGGGATCGTCGTTCGGCCCCGGCGTGGTGGCGCTGTTCGCCCTGGCCGACAGGCTCGGACGGATCGACGATCCCGTGGTCCTCGACCATCTGGGTTCCCTGGTGGTGGACGCTCACGTCATCGCCATGCTCGGGGTGCGGGCCACGCAGCGGGCATTGGCCGGAGGAGGGCCCGGGCCGGAGGCCAGCATCCGCAAGCTGCTCGGTGTCGAGCACGACCAGCGGGTGCAGGAGGCCGGACTCGATCTCCTTGGTCCCGCCGGGGTGACCGGCGAGGGCGACGGCGCCACCTGGGCTGGTGGTTTCCTGGGCAACCGGGCACTGTCGATCGCCGGGGGCAGCAGCGAGATCCAGCGCAACGTGATCGCCGAACGTCTGCTCGGCCTGCCCAAGGACCCGTGACCAACCGACCGAGGGCCGGTACTCGGCTCGCAACATCCGTCGCCGGTGCCCGGGCAACTGCGACCATGCCCTCTCATGGGCGCCGCTCGCGCCGCCGTAGGGTGGGCGATTCGGCGACGACGGGACGAGCACGATGACGAGACGCACCTCACTCTGGTTCATCGCTGCAGGCGCGTCGACGGGAGCCGTTCTGGCCTCCCTTGTCGCGGCCGCGCCCGTCTCCGCCCACACCGGTCACCCGATCAATGGGCTCGGCGACGGGCTCGTTCATCCCCTCTTCGGTCCCGACCACCTGTTGGCCATGGTGGCGGTGGGCGTCGTCGCCGCCCTCGTCACCAATCGCCGCATCGCCTGGCTGGTCCCCGCCGGCTTCCTCGCCGGCATGGTGCTGGGCGGCCTCGCCGGGCTGGCGGGGGTCTCCTTCCCGGGTCTCGAGGTTGCCGTGGCGGCGTCGGTGGTCGCGCTGGGATTGCTGGTCACCGGGCTGGCCCGGGTCACCGACGTCTGGCTCCCGGCCCTCGCCCTGCTCTTCGGGGCGGCCCACGGCCTGGCCCACGGCGGTGAGCTTCCCGCCGGCGCGGCCCCGTTCGCCTACGTGGGTGGTTTCGTGCTGGCCACCGCGGCGTTGCACGCCGTGGGGATGCTCGGTGGTTCACAACTGCGGGCACGGCCGGGGGTGCGAGCCGCCGTCGGGGCCGCCCTTGCGGCTGCTGGTGTGGGGCTGCTCGCCCTGGCCTGATCATCGCGCCGCGCGACACTGGCGCTCGTGGAACCCTCGCTCAGCCGCCGACGCCTGCTGGGTCTGGCCGGTGCGGGAGCGGCGGCGGGCGGTCTGGTGGTGGCCGGAGCCGCGCTCCCGGTCGGGATCGCCGGCGGCACGACCGACTCCGGGTCCGAGGCCAGGTCCGACCTCGTTCCCTTCCACGGGTCGCATCAGGCCGGCATCGTCACTCCGGCCCAGGCCCACGCCGTGGTCGTCGGACTCGACGTGGTGGGCAGCTCCGGTGATCTGCGGGTGCTGCTCGATCGTTGGAGCGTGGCCGCAGCCCGGCTCGCCGGCGGTCAGCAGGTGGGGGAGCGCTCGCCCAGCTCACGACTACGGCCCGTCGATTCGGGGGAGGCCGACGACCGGTCCACGGCGCGCCTCACCATCACCCTCGGTGTGGGCCCCGCCCTCTTCGGCACTGGTGGCACTGGTGGCACTGGTGGCACTGATCGGTTCGAGCTCGGCCAACGTCGCCCCCCCGCGTTGACACCGTTGCCGGCGTTCGCCGGTGACGATCTCGACCCGGCCGTCGTCGGCGGCGATCTGTGTCTCCAGGTGTGTGCCGACGACCTCCAGGTGGCGCTGCACGCCGTGCGCAACCTGGTGCGGGTGGGCGAGGGCGCGGTGGCGGTCCGCTGGTCGCATCTGGGCTTCGGACCCCCGGTCGGTGACCGGGTGGGCAGCGGCGGGGGCCGGTCGTCGCATCGCAACCTCCTGGGTTTCCGGGAGGGCACCTCGAACCTGCCGCCGAGCTCCGGGGAGTTGGCCGAGGCGGTCTGGGTGCAGCCCGGTGACGGCGCCGACTGGATGGTCGGTGGGAGCTACCTGGTGCTGCGCCACACCAGGCTCGATCTCGCGGAGTGGGAGGCCCTCAACCTCCTCGACCGCGAACGGGTCATCGGTCGCCATCGCCGGTCGGGAGCCCCGATCAGCGAGCGCGACGAGAGTGCTCCACTCGACCTCGACGCCGAGGGGCCCGATGGGCGGCCCGTCACCGAGCCCCGGTCCCACGTCGCCATCGCCCACCGAGCGGCGGCGGGTCATCCCCTCCATCGACGCAGCTACAACCTGGCGCCCGGTGTGCCCCAGGCCGAGGCGTTCGCCGGGGCCGACCCGCTGGGGGCCGCCGCCGGATTGTTGTTCCTCGCCTTCTGTCGTGATCCCGCCGTCCAGTTCGTGCCGGTCCAGCAACAGCTCGCCGCCCACGACCTGCTGGGCGCCTACACCCGAACGGTGGCGTCCGAGCTCTTCGCCGTCCTCCCCGGGTTGGCCGAGGGCTCGTCGTGGTCGACCGCGCTCTTCGACCGGTAGCAGGCGGGGTACGGCGCGAGCGGTCCACGGCTCCAGCGACGCCGGGTTCTGTGACAGTGTCACCGGGTCCGTCCGCGACCGAACCTGGAGACGTCTGTGCCCCCCATCCCCGTCGACGAGTACCCCCTCCATCAGGCGCCGTACTCGCTGGCCTACCCGGCGTCGAGCGACCGGAACTTCTACGACCGCTGCTACATCAACGCCCACGATCGCAGCGGGGAGATCTTCCTCATCACCGGCCTCGGCGTGTACCCGAACCTCGGGGTCATCGACGCCTTCGCCTGCGTGCGGCGGGGCAACGAACAGCACGTCGTGCGCACCTCCGACGCCCTCGGCGACGACCGCATGAACCAGTCCGTCGGCCCCTATCGCATCGAGGTCATCAAGCCGCTCGAGGAGCTCCGGGTGGTGTGCGACGCCGACGACCACGGTCTGTCGATGGACCTGCACTGGCGTGGCTCCTATCCGGCGGTCGACGAGTCGCCCCACGTCATGCGGGTCGGCGGACGGGTGATCCTCGACGCCCAGCGCTTCGCCCAGGTCGGTACCTGGGAGGGCGTGATCCGGGTGGCCGGCGAGGAGTTCACCGTCACCCCCGACCGGTGGGTCGGCACCCGCGACCGGTCGTGGGGGATCCGGCCCGTCGGTGAGCCCGAGCCGCCCGGACGCGCCGCCGCCGAGCCGGACCCGACCTACGGCTTCTGGTGGCTGTACTGCCCGATCCGTATGGAGGACCACGGCCTCGTGTTCATCGCCCAGGAGACCGCCGACGGGCACCGCTTCCTGAACGACGCGCTGCGGGTGTGGCCCGAGGAGTCGGGCAGGGGGGTCGAGGTCCTGGGGTACCCCCGTTACGACATCCACTACCGGTCCGGGACCCGGATCCCGACCGGCGCCACCATCACCGCCACCGAGCCCGACGGGTCACCGCTGGTGGTGGAGATCGAGAGCAAGGGCTACGTGGCACTCGCCGCCGGCTGCGGGTATGGCTCGGATCCGCAGTGGACCCATGGTCAGTGGCGGGGGCGGGGTTGGGTCGAGGGGGCCGTGTACGACCTCGATGATCCGGCCAACGCCGCGGCCACGAGCTTCGGGATGCTCGACCACGTCGGCATCGCCCGCTGCAACGGCCAGGTCGGAGCGGGGCTCTTCGAGCACGCCACCATCGGTCGTCACGACGCGTCGGGCTTCACCGACTTCATGAGCGTGGCCCCCTGATCACCGCCTCGCCGTCTCGTTCCCGGCTGCGGGAGCGGGGCGGCGGGGGGATCAGGCCAACTCCACCAGGTCGAGCATCTCCGGGCTGAAGTAGTCGAGCTGCCCCTCGGGCATCAACAAGCTGCGGTCGGGCGACAGGGCCCGGACGAACTCGACGTCGTGGCTCACCACGATCATCGTGCCGGGCCATTGGGCCAGGGCCGAGCCGATGGCCTCGCGAGACATCGGGTCGAGGTTGTTGGTCGGCTCGTCGAGCAGGAGAAGGTTGTGGCGCCCGGCCACGAGCTGGGCCAGCGCCAGCTTGGTCTTCTCGCCGCCGGACAGGGTGCTGGCGTCCTGGAAGGCCTTGTCGCCCGACAGGCCGAACATGCCCATCAGCGCCCGCAGGGTCTCGTCGCCCAGCCCGGACTGATCGCCCATGTGGTCGAGGAGGGTGCGACCGGCGGTGATGCCCTCGTGTTCCTGGGCGTAGTAGCCGGGGGCGACGCGTAGACCCAGCTCGACCGTGCCCATGTCGGGTTCCACCTCGCCGGCCAGCACCTTCAGCAACGTGGTCTTGCCTGCCCCGTTGAGGCCCATGATGAGCAGGCGCTCGCCCCGCCCCACGTCGAAGTTGACGTCGGCGAACACGTCGAGCGCCCCGAAGCTCTTCCAGAGGTCGGTGGCGGTCACGGTGGTGCGCCCACTCGAGGGCGGCTCGGGGAAGCGCAATTCGAGCGTCCGTCGCGCCGACGGTCCCTCGACCCGGTCGGCCTCCAGTCGTCCGACCCTCCGGTCGATGGTCTTGGCCACCCGGGCCCGCTTGGCCGTCTGCCCGCGCATCGAGTCGGCGAGCTGGGAGAGGCGTTGGATCTCGCTTCGTTGCTGTTGGGCGACCTTGGCGAGCCGTTGCTCGTCGCCGGCCCGCGCCTTCAGGTACTGGCTGTAGGTGCCCTTGTACTCCACCAGTTCGCCGACCGCCTCTTCCTCTTCGCGGTCGAGGTGGATGACGCGGGTGATGGCCTCGTCGAGCAGGTCGAGGTCGTGGGAGATCACGAGCAGGGCCCCGCGGTAGCCGCGAAGGAACCGGAGCAACCAGTCGCGGGCGTCGGCGTCGAGGTGGTTGGTGGGCTCGTCGAGCAGGAGCAGGTCGCTGCCGCCGAACAGGATGCGGGCCAGCTCGAGGCGGCGGCGCTCACCGCCGCTCAGTACCCCGATCGTCGAGGCCAGGCGGTCGGGGCGCAGTCCGAGGCCGGCGACGAGGCGGTGGACCTCGGCCTCGGCGGCGTAGCCCCCTTGGTTCTCGAACTGCTCCTGGGCGCTCGAGAAGCGGGCGATGTTGCGCTCGCTCGGGTCTTCCTCCAGGGCGATGCGTAGTTTCTCGAGGTGGTTGGCGGCATCGTCGAGACCCCGGCCCGAGAGCACGTGGGCCAGGCAACTGGTGTCGTCGGGTACCGCCTCCTGGCGGGGATCCTGGGACAGGTAGCCGGTGGCCCCTTCTCGTCGAATCACCCCGGACTTGGGCGGCATCGACCCCCCGAGGGTGGTGAAAAGGGTGGTCTTGCCCGCGCCGTTGCGCCCGACCAGTCCGACCTTGTCGCCGGCGCGTACCTGGAAGGTGACGCCGTCGACGATGGTCTTGCTCCCGATCTCGACCACGAGGTCCCTGACGCTCAGCACCCCTCTAGTCAATCAGCCCCGACGGTGGTGTCGATTCCTGCGCTCGGCTGTCGCTCTACGTGCCTAGTGTCCTACGGTGAGTGGTTGTTCGGCCCGCATTTCCCACAACGAGTGTTTCTCACCGCGCGTTGCGTGCGTTGGCCGTCAAGTCGCGGTGGGGGTGTTCGGCGGCGCCTGGCTCGCCCTGCATGCCGTAGGGCTGCTCGACCCCGAGGCCCGGATCACCTTCGGTGTCTTCGCTGTCCTGGCCGCCGCCGGCACCGTCTACGGGATCAAGCGCTACCGACCCGTGCCGCGATGGCCCTGGCTGGCGGTGCTGGGCGCCTTCACGCTGTTCCTCGTGGGTGGGCTGCTCCGGATCGTCCACTCCACGCTGGGCGACCTGACCGCGGATCGCACCCTCGTGCCTGACCTGCTCATCCTTCCCGGCTACGCCATCATCGCCTTGGCGTTGGCCGGTCTGGCCCGCGTCGGTCGACGGGGTCTCGCCGGAGACTTCGATGCCGTGCTCGACGCCGTCGTGGCCGCCCTCGCCGTCCTCGCGCTGGCCTGGGTGTTCCTCATCCTGCCGGCCTTCGCCCAGCAGGACGCCCCACTGACCGTCCGTCTCCTCCTCGGGGCCTACCCGGCCGCCTCGGTGTTCGTCGTGGCCATGGGGGCGCGATTGGCCTTCACCGCGGCGCGTCGGCCCCCTTTGGCCTTCCGGCTGTTGTTGCTCGCCACCTTCGGCCTGCTCATCGGTGACGTGGTCTACATGATGGCCGAGATGGGAACGCTCGACCTGCCCACCCACGTGATCGATCTGGCCTACGTGGTCGCCTTCGTCTGCGTCACCGCCGCGGCCGTTCATCCTTCGCTCCAGTGGGTCGGTGAAGCCTCACCGATCGAGGACCCGGTGCCTCGCCGAGGCCGGCTCGTGTTCGTGGCGGTGGCGCTGTCGGTCCCCGCTCTCGTGCTGCTGACCCCGCTGGCCGAGTCGCGTGGTGGTGAGCGGTTGGTGCTCGCGGCCATCGTGCTCTGTCTCACGGCCACGGCTTCCTGGCGCCTCTTCCGGGCCTTGCACCAGCACGCCCGATCCCAGGAGCGAGTGGCCTACCAGGTGAGCCACGATGCGCTCACCGACATGCCCAACCGGGTCGCCCTGCAAGACCATCTCTCGCGCCTGCTCGACCCGGCGCGAGGTGACCGGCAGCACGCCGCGGTGTTCCTCCTCGACCTCGACCGCTTCAAGCTCGTGAACGACACGATGGGGCACACGACCGGTGACGAACTGTTGATCGCGGTGGCCGACCGGCTGCGTCGCAATGTGCGGTCCTCGGACTTCGTGGGACGAGCGGGGGGCGATGAGTTCGTGGTCGTCGTGCACGGCGCCACCGAGGAACAGGCCCTCGAGTCGGCCGAACGGACCCGGCTTCTCCTGCACACCCCGTTCGTCGTTCGGGGGTCGGAGGTCCAGGTGGCGGCGAGCATCGGCGTATCGCTCCATCGTCAGGGCGACGAGCAGGTCGTCGCCGAGAGCCTTCTGCGTGACGCCGACACCGCGATGTACCAGGCCAAGGAGCGAGGGGCGACACTGTGGTGTGCTTCGACACCACGATGCGCGAGCGGATCGCGACCCGCCTGATGCTCGAACGCGAGCTGCGCCAGGCGCTCGCCCGTGGTCAGCTCGAGGTGCACTATCAGCCCAAGCTGCGCCTGAGCGATCGGCGGGTGGTGGGCATGGAGGCCCTGTTGCGCTGGAATCATCCCACTCTGGGGTGGATCAGCCCGGCCGCCTTCATCCCCATCGCCGAGGACACCGGCATGATCGTGGAGATCGGTGCCTGGGTCGTCGACCAGGCCTGTGGCGAGCTCGGTCGCCTGCACGCGCTGATGGCCCGCCCCGAGCTGATGAGTGTGTCGGTCAACCTTTCCATGCGTCAGCTCCGTGACGACACGATGATCGACCATGTGGCGAGAGCGCTCCTGCGCCATCACGTGGCCGCCTCGTCGCTGTGTCTCGAGCTCACCGAGTCGATGCTCATGGAGGACGTCGACACGATCTCCTCCCAGCTCGCCGCGCTGCGCTCCTTCGGGGTGAAGATCTCGATCGACGACTTCGGCACCGGGTACTCGTCGCTGGCCTATCTGCGCCGCCTTCCGATCGACGAGGTGAAGATCGATCAGACCTTCGTGACCGCGTTGGATCGTGATGGGCCGGGGGCGAGTCTGGTGGGCGCGGTCGTGGCCATCGCCAACTCCCTGGGCATCACCACGGTGGCCGAGGGAGTGGAGACCGACGATCAGGCGGAGACCCTCGCCGAGCTGGGCTGCGCCGAGGCGCAGGGCTTCCTGTTCGCCCGGCCCGTGCCGCCTTCCGAGCTCGTGGACACCATGAAGCGGATCGGTTCGGCCTCGGGTCCCCGTCTGCGAGCGGTCTCGTCGTGATCTGGTCCTGAGCGCAGCCGTCGCTTCGTGCCGACGGCTCAGACCGCCCGGCGCAGAGCGACGGAAGGGGTGGCCGCAGCGGTGGTGACGATGGCCGCGCCGACGCCCTCCACCGCGGTGCGCGTCCAGTCGGGGGTCGACACCGCGGCCTCGAGGCCCGAGCCTCGAAAGAGGATGTCGTACATGTTCGGGTCGGTGAGAGCGAGCCGCGGCTGGTAGTCGTCGGCGTCGAGGAACACGGGCAGACTCGCCGGCGAGTCGAGGTAGCTGAGGGGTTCGAGGCCGGCGAACGGCGTGAACGGACGGGAGATCATCTTCTGGATGAGCTCGAGGACCACCAGGTCGAGCACCGCGGTCACCCACTTGACCCCGTCCTGGTGGGCCAGCATCGCCAGGCACTGGTACAGCGAGAGGGTGATGAGCCCCGAGGTCGACGAGCCCCGGTAGTCGGGCATGGCCGCCAGTGTCCCGATGTCCCAGACGAGCGATCGGTCGATCCCCGGGTTGGTACGGGCGATGACCTCGTCGGGGTCCTCGCCCCAGGCGCGGGCGATGTCGTCGAGCGACTTCGCCGGACCATGGGGCAGCAGGGCCCGCAGCACCCCTGCCGGGGCGCGGAGGCGATGGTCGATCACGACGAAGAACAACGAGTTCGGGTCGTACGGTTCGTACTCCTCGGCCAGCAGCTCCGGGCTGTTGCCGAAGAACTCGGCGAACACCTCTCGCTCGATCGAACGCCCCAATTCGGCGGCGGGATCGAGTCCCGGGATCACGTACAACCCGAACGGGGTAGTGTCGCGGCCGGCCTTGGTCATGACCGACTGGGCGAGGTCGCGCAGGTCGTCCATCAAAAGGCTTTGGCCACGCACGCAGTGGCGGAGAAGAACCCCGCGGTGAACTCGAGCGCGGCCACGGCGCTGAACGCCTTGCACGTGTAGATGTCGACGCTGAAGAAGCGCACCGGCTGTTCCCACGCATAGAAGTGGGCCCCGCTGGTCCCCCAGTGGATCCAGCCCGCCCAGCCGAAGGCATCGGAGCGATGGGTGGTGGGCGCCAGGATGGTTCGCATGTCGAGGGTGTCGGAGAGCTGGGTCAGGTAGGTCGACACCATCTCCGCGGTGATGATGTGGTCGACCGTCCCTTCGATCACCAGCCGTTGGCGGTGGATGGCCGGGGCCAGGTCGGGTAGCTCGGTCGGGTCCAGCACGAGCTGCGGACTCTGGATGTCGATCATGGGTGACCTTCCGGTCAGATGGGGGGCGCGTACGGCCCGAGGAGTACTGCTCCGCCCGCCGGAAGTATGGATGGCGAAAGGGCGCAGAGGAAGCCAAAAGCCGGGATTTCGCGCCATTCGCGACATTTTCGCCCCGGTGTTTGACGCTGCGTGACCGCACAGTGACGTTTCGTGTTCAGATCGAACCTGCCCCCGGACTCACACCAGGGTTCGGCGCGAGTCTCAGACGGGGGGGCCGACGAAGACGGCGATGGGGTCACCCTTGCGGCGGATCTCCTCGACCCGCTCCAGCAGGTCGAGATCGACGCCCGGGACTCGTGGCGCGGCCGTCGCGTCGCCACCGGTCCCCAGGTTCGTGGCGAGATCGGATCGCCCGGCCGCGTTCAGTTGCTCCTGCAACGTCTTGACCGCGACGAGGAAGCTGGCCCGGGTCAACGGGTCGACCGGGTCCCATCGGGTGATCAGCCGCACGTCGGGCCGCTGCTGCCACTCGATCGAGGCATCGGCCGCCACCACCCAGAGCGTGGCCTCGGGCGGGCGGGTTGCCTCACTTCGCTGCGGCCCGAGGCGGAAAGCGTCGGACTCGTCGGCGACCACCGGGATGCCGGCTCGCTCGAGCTCTAGGCGGAGCCCGTCCCCGACCGTGCCCCACACCGAGCCCGTCGAGCGGACGAGGATGGGCCCGGAGCCCTCGAGCGCGGCGAGGGTGGGCGGGACCAGCTCGCCCAGGATCGCGTCCGACGAGGCGTCGGGGACCTGAGCTTGGGTCCCGGCCCGGGCCGTCGACGCTCCGAGGCCCAGGAGCAGGACCACCACCAGCGGCGCGGCCGCCCGGTTGATCGCCCGTCGCGCCGGGTGCCGGAGCGCGAACCATCGCCCGCCGGCGATGCCGATGCTCCACGCCGCCGAGAACCAGAACAGAGCGGCGACGACCCACCACCAGCTCAGGAGGTAGTTGTAGGGCTCGCCGGTGATGCGCGAGGTGGCCACGATTCCGGCCAACACCCCCGTGCCGGCCAGGGCCTGGAAGCGCACAGCGCTGCGGGCCCCGGCCCGTCCGGCCGCGATCATCGCCAGCACGAAGACGACGGCGGGAACGACGAGCCCGATCGGGGCCGACGGGATCTGCCCGCCGCCCTCGGTCGCCACCGGCTCGAAGGCCCCGAGCCACGGGGCGAGGTACCGGGCGGCGAGGCCGAGCGCATCGGGGAGGCCGACGCCGGACTCGGATGCTCCCGTGAAGTGCGAGACGATCGCGTCGATGTTCCCGCTTCCGTTCACCTGGTCGACCACGACGGGCGCCCAGCACACCACCAGGCCCAGGGCGGTGGTGGCGACGAGGAGGATCTGCTGGCGGCGGTCGGGAGGGCCGGATCGCGGGTGAGATCGATGGTCGAGCACGACGATGACCGTCGTCGCGGCGGTGAGACCGGCCACGAGGACCACGTAGCCCACGTGGCTCTGCACCAGGAACGACCCCACGACGACTGCCACCGGGATGGGCCAACGCTCCCCGTCGGCGATCGACCACAGCAGGAACGCCAAGAGCACCACCGAGGTCAGCGTGATGTACGGGTTCCACGGATCGCGGAGCACCTCGGGCCCGAGGCCCCGGGTTAGCAGGGCCAGGGCGGCTCCGGTGAGCAGCACCAGGGGTAACCGACCCCGGCGCCAGGCGAGAGCCACGGTGCCCGAGAGCGCGAGGGCGTTCAGTAGCGCCGTACCGAAGAGCAGGTCGACCGGCTGCTGCCCGAGCACCCGGTACGGGATGGCAAGGACCCAGTAGAGCATCGGTCCGGGATGGTTCCACCCATAACGGGAGTAGGGCCCGACCAGCGGCGTGGCTTCGCCTACGTCGCTCACCCGCAGGGCCAGCACTGCCCAGTCGCCGCCCGGTCTCCACCCGGTGCCCAGGGCCGAGAGCCCGGCCAGCAAGACCGGGGCCGCCACCACGACCACGACGAACACCGTGATCACGATCGATGAACGACGGCGGGTTCTCGATCTCGGCTCCGCCGTCGCAGGGGTTGCTTCGGGCGTCAAGGGCGAGGGGGGGTCGGGGTCGTTCACGTCGGGGATCACGGCCGTCGGAGGAGAAGCCGGACGTCATCCTATTGACGCCGCTCCCTCGTGGATCGTCGCGAGCCCCCGGCATCGGCCTGGGCCGGCGTCGAGCCGGCGTCGAGCTGTCGCTCAGTTGCCCGCCAGCGCCCGCCTGATCGGCCGGCTGATGAGCAGGTCGGCCACGATCGCGGTCCAGCCGGTCTGATGGGCGGCCCCGAGGCCGGTGCCGTTGTCGCCGTGGAAGTACTCGAAGAAGACGGGCAGCTCGTTCCACAGCGGATCGTCCTCGAAACGGGCCAGTCCGCCGGTGGCCACGGCCGGCCGGCGTCGCGTGCCGTCGGGGTCGGGACCGGGACGTGAACGGAACACCCCGATGAGCCGTTCGGCGAGCTCGTCGGCCACTTCGGCCAGGGTGGCGTCGTGGCCGGACCCGTGCGGCAGTTGCACCATGAACGAGTTGCCGAGGAAACGATGGGCGCGAAGGAGCGACTCGACCAGCAGGAAGTTCAGCGGGAACCAGACCGGGCCCCGCCAGTTGGAGTTGCCTCCGAACAGCCGGGAGGTCGACTCGGCCGGTTGGTAGGACACGGTCGATGACTCACCTCCGAACGCCACGGTCACGGGATGATCGGTGTGCCACTTCGACAGCGACCTCAGCCCATGGGGGGAGAGGAACTCGTCGGTGTCGAGCATCGGCCGCAGCACGCGGCGCAGGCGGTCGGGATCGACGACGGACAACATGACCGCGTGGCTCGGCGCCTGGCCTGGTGTGGCGGCGCTGCCAGCGATGACCGAACCCATCGCTATGGCCTCCCCGGGGTCATGGCTGATGTGCACGAATCGGCGGATCGACCGGGCTTTGTCGTGGCGATGGCTGAGGAACCACTGGGCCCGGGCCCGGAAGTCCTCGAGCTCGACGATCTTGTCGGTCTCCACCACGGTGAGAGCGGCGAGAGGGATGAGGCCGACCATCGACCGCACCTTGATGCGTTGGGTTGCGCCGTCCGGTGTGCGGATGATGTCGTAGAAGAACTCGTCCTCGTCGTCCCAGAGCCCGGCCTCGGACAGCGCCGCGGCGACGAGGGTGAAGTGTTCGAGGAACTTCACCGCCATGTCCTCGTAGGAACTGTCGTTGGCCGCGAGCGCGATGGCGATCTCGAGCAGGTTGAGGCAGTACATGGCCATCCACGCCGTGCCGTCGCTCTGCTCGAGTGTGCTCCCGCCGGGAAGAGGTTTGGAACGATTGAACGGACCGATGTTGTCGAGGCCGAGGAAGCCGCCCTCGAACACGTTGTTGCCCTCGGCGTCCTGCCGGTTGACCCACCACGTGAAGTTGATGACGAGCTTGTGGAAGATCCGCTCCAGGAATCGGAAGTCTGTGCAGCCGTCGATCTCGAACACCCGCATGGCCGCCCAGGCGTGTACCGGGGGGTTGGCGTCGCCGAAGTCCCACTCGTAGGCGGGGATCTGTCCGTTCGGGTGCTGGAACCACTCGCGGGTGAGCAGGAGCAGTTGTTGCTTGGCGAACGCGGGGTCGATGTGGGCGAGGGCCACACAGTGAAAGGCCAGGTCCCATGACGCGAACCAGGGGTACTCCCAGGTGTCGGGCATCGAGATGATGTCGTTGGCGGCCAGGTGCGCCCAGCTTCCGTTGCGTTTCGTCCCCCGACCCCCGGGTGGGGCCGGACCGGACGGGTCACCGGTCAGCCATCGGGCCACGTCGTAGCGGTAGAACTGGCGGCTCCAGAGCAGCCCCGCGAACGCCTGGCGCATGACGCGGGCTTCCTCGACGGTCGATACCTCAGGGGTGAGCTCGGCGTAGAACTCGTCGGCCTCCGCGAGCCGGGCGGCCATCACCTGATCGAACTCGGTGCCGGTGTCGGGCGGCCCGTCGACCGGCCGTTCGCGGGCCGGTATCGGGGGACGGTGGTCGTCGGCCGGGGCCAGGTCGGGGCTCAACATGGGGAGCGGCGCGGGCGGATGGCTGGGGGGCGCCACGCACGCCGCTCTCAGCCGGAACTCCCGGGTCTCCCCCGGGGGGACCGTTGCCGTCCACCAGGCCGCGGCGCGGGTGCCGGTCCTCTCGGGATTCACGGTGTCGGCGCCGGCGACGACGTGATCGTTGATGCCGTCCTTCGGGTACGGCGTCGCCATCTCGGCATCGGGCCCCCACAAACGGAGGGCGTTGGTCTCGTTCTCGCAGAAGAGCCATCGGGGCGGGTCGGGCCGGTCGGCACCGTCTCCGTGGGGCTCGTCGCCATCAGCGACGTCGCGGACATCGATGAGCCAGGTGCCCAGACGCGACGGGTGGTCGGCGCGCACCGCCCCGGCGTCGGTGTCCCATCGCAGGGAGGGCCGGGGGGCGGTGTCGGTCTTGCCCCAACTCCAGGTGTTGCGGAACCAGACATGGGGGAGCACGTGGATGGTGGCCGGCTCGGGTCCGACGTTGCGGACCCGGATCCGCATGAGGATGTCGTCCACTTCGGCCTTGGCGTAGTCCACGTCGACGACCCAGAACCGCTTGTCGTCGAACACGCCGGTGTCGACCAGTTCGAACTCGGGCTCGTCGAGACCGCGCTCGGCGTTGACCCGGACCAGATCGTCGTAGGGGAAGGCGGCCTGTGGGTAGTGGTAGCGAAACGACAGCCAGGCGCTCGACGGCACGGCGTCGAGATGCCACCAGTAGTCCTTGGCGTCCTCGCCGTGGTTGCCCTCGGCGTTGGCCAGCCCGAACGGCCGCTCCTTCAGGAACGGATCGACCCCGTTCCAGAGGGCGAGGCCCATGGCCATGCCCTGGCGCCGATCGCAGATGCCGGCGAGGGCGTCCTCACCCCAGCGGTAGACCCGGCTCCGGGCGTGGTCGTGGGGAAAGAAGGCCCAGGCGTCGCCGTCGGCGCTGTAGTCCTCGCGTACCGTGCCCCAGGCCCGCTCGGCCACGTAGGAGCCCCACTCGTGCCAGGCCGTGAGCCCGCTGGCGTCGCTCGGCTCGGCCAGCCGTTCCCGCTCTGCTCCCATCCCGGCTGTCTAACACCTCCCTCCCGCCCCGCCGCCGCCTCCCTTCCCGCCCCGCCGCCGCCTCCCCCGATTCCGAACCTGTCTACGAACACTGCCCCAAAAGGCAGTGTTCGTAGACACATTGGGAAGACCCAGCCAACCTGTCGAACTTGACTGCTGTATGGGGCGCCTTCTGTAGACAGGTTCGGGGGACGCGTCAGGGTCGAGCGTTGGCCATCAGGAGGGCGCCGTGAATGGCCCCGACGACCGCCGTGCGTCGGTGCCACACGTCGAACTCCTGGATCTCGACGACGATCCACCCCTCGGCCCGAAGTCTCGCGATGCGCTCGGTATCTCTGCCCTGATCGAGCAGGCTCCGGTGGTAGAGCTCGCTCTGGATCTCGACGATCACCGCCGGGTGCCGGTGGGCGAAGTCCACGCGCCCGATGACACCGGTGACATCGCCGACCACGACCTGGCGCTCGAAGCCGCCGATGCCGGCCTCTTCGAGGATCGTCTCGAATCGCCGCTCGAGGTTCGAGTCGGTCGGCTGAAACCGGGGGTCTCCTCGGGCCTCGAGAAGGGTCCGCATCAACGTGATGCCGGGTCGCCCGCGCCCCTGGAGATCATTGAGCAGCTTCACCAAATCGTGTATCGTGGTGAGCCGACGGCTGAGGCACGTGTCGACCAGTCGCTCGACGCGGGCGGGGTGACGCCGGCCAGCGAAGTCGAACAACATCCGGCCGGCGGTCGTGACGCGCAGACCATCCACGATCGTTACGTGGCCCTCGTCGTATCTCGTCGAGGTGTGGCGGCCGGCGCCGGGGCGTTTGTTGCCTGCCCGGAGGCGGATGACGTGGGCCGGCAGGAGCGTGAACCCTTGCAACCCCCAGATCGCCGCCGCCGAGTCGACGGCGAGCGCGCCGTCCGGGTCGTGGCGGAGCAGGAAGGCCATGGCGGTCTGAGGTGCATCGATCGACGCGCCACGTATGGCCCAGACCCGTCCTCCGCGATGTTCGATCTCTCCGGTGCGCCGCCAATTCTGCAGTGCGTTGCTGCCCAGGCCCCGGGAGCGCGCCTGGTCGGCGGTGAACAGGCCGTGTTGGGCGGCCGCGACGGTCCGCATGAGTCGGCGGGGGGTTACCCCACCGTTCGTGTGGGCTCCCGGCCCGGCGTGCAGGTTCGCCATGGATCTGTCCCTGTGCAGTCGTGCCCATGGACGGAAGCCGCCGAGACCCCTATTGCACCAGCCCGTATCGCCCCGCACAAGGGCCAGCTTCCCTGGCCACGTCGTCGGGTCCGTGCCTCCCCTGGCGAACCTGTCGCGCTTGGCTGCCAGATAGGGCGGTGTTGGTAGACAGGTTGGGCTGGAGGGCGGGTGAGGGCGGGTGAGGGCGGGGGTTGACGGGGGCCGGTGAGGCCGCCGTCGACTCAGGGCGCCAGCGAGCGGCCGATGATCTCCTTCATGATCTCGGTCGTGCCGCCGTAGATCGTCTGGATGCGGGCGTCGAGGTAGGCCCGGGCGATGGGGTACTCGAGCATGTAGCCGTAGCCGCCGTGGAGCTGCACACAGCGATCGACGACCCGTTTCTGGAGTTCCGTGGTCCAGAACTTGGCCATCGCCGCCTCCTGCACCGTGAGGGCGTCGGCGACCAGCGCTTCGACGCAGCGGTCGACGAAGACCTCGCCGATCTGGATCTCGGTGGCCATGTCGGCCAGCTCGAACCGGCTGTTCTGGAAGCTGGCCACTGATTGGCCGAACGCTTGGCGCTCGTTGGTGTACTCGAGGGTCCAGCGCAGGGCCTGGCGGGCCGCGGCGATGGCGCTGATAGCGATCGACAGCCGCTCCTGGGCCAGGTTCTCGACCAGGTGCACGAAGCCCATGCCCTCGGTGCCGAGCAGGTTGGAGGCCGGTACCCGGACGTCGGTGAAGAACAGCTCGGCGGTGTCCTGGGAGTGCAGCCCCACCTTGTCGAGGTTGCGACCTCGCTCGAACCCGGACATGCCCCGCTCCAGCACGAGCAGGCTCATGCCCTTGTGGCGCTGGGTCGGGTCGGTCTTCACCGCGGTGATCACGAGGTCGGCGTTGATGCCGTTGGTGATGAAGGTCTTCGACCCGTTCACGACGTACTCGTCGCCGTCACGCCGGGCGCTCGTCGTCATGGAGGCCAGGTCGGAGCCGATGGCGGGCTCGGTCATGGCCACGGCGGTGATCAGCTCTCCCGAGCAGATGCCGGGCAGCCAACGGGCCTTCTGCTCGTGGGTGGTCAGTGACAGGAAGTACGGCAGGCAGATGTCGTTGTGGAGGGTGATCCCGAGTCCCGCCCCCCCGCAGCCGGCGTAGGCCAGCTCCTCACCGATCACCAGGTTGTAGCGGAAGTCGTCGACGCCGCCGCCGTCGTGCTCTTCCGGGGCGGCCATGCCCAGGAACCCGTGCGCGCCGGCGGCGGCGAACAGCGAGCGGTCGACGATGCCGGCGGCGTCCCACGTCTCGGTGTGCGGGGTGATCTCCTTGAGGACGAAACTCCGGAACGACTCCCGGAACATCTCGTGGTCGTCGGTGAACAGCGTGCGCTCCATGGCCCTCAGGCTAGGCCCGGTCCTGGGTCGCTGATGAGGCCGTCAGCGTGATGTTCGAGGTGGTCGGAGCTGGGTCAGGCGTCGGAGGCGTTGCGCTTGCGGACCACGAAGGTGACGAGCGCACCAACGGCCAGCAGGGCGATACCCATCTGGACCAGAGGAGCCGATTCGGTACCGGTGTAGGGCAGCGCGCCCGCACGGACCGGGGTGGCCGGACCAGTGGTGGCACATGGCGCGGTGATGGTCGTGCTCCGAGACACGCCGCCGCCGGTTGCCTCCAGGGTGTAGCTGCCGCACTCGGCGGGCATGCGGAAGGTCAAGGTGCCGGAGCCGTCGGCAGCGCTGGTGGTCGAGCCGAGGTCGACGGTGGTCGAGCCGAGGTCGACGGTGGTCGAGCCGGTGGCGGTGCGGGTGAGGGTGAAGGCGATCGAGGTGTCACCGGGGAAGCCCACGAACGTGACAGTCACCAGACCGAGGACCTCTGCTGTGGGCGGCGCCTCGATGGCCACCCCACTGTATTCCTGGGCGCTGGCGGCGCCGGCGAAGCTCACGAGGCCGACCGTGACGAGCGCCAATGCGGCGATGGCCCGAAGGATCTTGCTCATGGAATGAGCCCTTTCGTAGTTGTACGGACGACAGGCTTCCCGCCACGCCGATCCGGCAGTGCTGAGGTTTCTATTGCGAACAGAGGGAAACTGTACCCCAATTGACGGCAAGGACGCGGATTTCGGTCGCGCGAAGTGTGACGGTCGCGCGAAGTGTGATGGTCAGTCGGAGCCCGGCTGGTCGGGGAGGCGCACCACCGGGCCCAGCTCGCCGCGGAACTGCGGTGCCGGGCCCATCTTGGGCGCGCCGTCCACCGACACCGTCATCTGGTCGGGGTTGGCGGTGGGTTGCGGGACGATCTGGAGGCGGTAGGGCCACGCCGGCACCACGCCCGACAGCTCGAAGACCACCGTGCGGGTGGCCCCGGGTCCCACGTCGACGGTGGCCGAGTAGACCGGCCCGCCGAACTCGGTCTGGGCCTGCACCCCGCGGGGCAGGCCGTCGACGGTCACGGCGTCGAGGACGTGGGGGGTGTGGAGTGTCACGACCTGTCGGTTGGTGCCGAAGGGCAGGCCGTTGGCGTTGCCGATGATGTAGCGGGGGAGGCCCTCGCCCGGGGCGGTGTTGCGCAGCCTCACGGTGACGGTGGAGGTGAGCTCGCCGGTGTCGGGGTCGATGACGGTGGCCACGTCGATGTCGCGGAACAGGAAGGAGTCGATCTTGTTGGCGAACAGGTTGGCCGATCGCACCGAGAGCACGTCGGCGCCGTCGGGCACCGACCAGCGCCCCGACAGCCCGATGCGGTCGAAGAACGCCTCGGGGCGGTCGTCGAACACCGACAGCCGCAGGTGGCCGTCCTCAACGAGGGGACCGAGGACGTCGGTGAGGTCGGCGATGCCGGGCAGGGGGCGGGAGGTGAGGGCGGCGAAGGTGGCGTCGGCGACGTCGCCGAGCAGTTCCTTGCGCTCCGGGTTGTCGCCGTCGAACTGGATGTACTGGTCGACGAGCAGGAACTGCTCGACGTTGCGGTGGTCGATGCGGAGCGTCTCGCCCTCGATTTCGACCTCCACGGGACCGGTGAGGCGCAGCAGGCCGGCCAGGGCGGCCGGGTCGGCGTAGATGGCGCCGTCGACCTCGGTGCCGTCGGGCGTCTGGGGGAAGAGTTGGCCGATCACGTCGCGGTTGGTGGGCCAGTTCGGACTGGCCCCGCTGTTGCCCAGGAAGACGTCGACGAAGTAGGCGCCGTAGCGCTTCTCCCAGTCGGGGGGTGGGTCGAAGGCGTAGGGGTCGGTGAACCCACCGGGTGGGTTGAGGGCGCCGAGGTTGCCGGCCTCGAGCAGGTCGAGCTTGCCGGCGGTGGCCTCGAGGAGGCCGTAGGCACCGATGAAGCCGCCGCCGTTGCGGCTCTCGGCCGGGGTGGACATGGCCACGAAGTAGCGGGCGGTGCCGTCGGCGCCGAGCAGCGCGGGGGCCACGGCCAGGGCCTCGGCGGCCAGCTCGGTCTGCTGGGCCACATCGGCCAGCTTGTCGCGGAACCGGTCGAGCTCGTGGTCGACCGGTCTCACCAGCCAGGGCGAGCGCACCGAGTCGACGGCGTCGAGGGCGGCGGTGACGGTGGCCGCAGAGTCGGCTACCGGTTTTTGCAGGGCCACGACCTGGGCCAGGTCGACTTGTCCGTCCTGGGCGGTGAGGGTGCGGTAGTCGGCGGTGGAGGCGGTGATGGCGGCGCTGTCGCCGAGGTCCTGGCCGGCGGAGGCCACGGTGCGCAGGGTGTCGACGTGCTGGCCCACGACGGGTACGTAGCGGCCGGCCCAGGTGAGAGGGCCCTCGAGGCGGTCGGAGGCGCGTTCGAACTCGAGGGCCGCCAGGCCGAAGCTCTCGGCTGCGGCCGGGGTCTCGGCGGCCCGCACCAGGTCGAGGCCGCTGGTGGCCTTGTCCTCGCCGGCCTCGAGGCCGGAGCGGGACTCGAGGCCGGCCACTGCCGCGCCGATCGACGCCAGGGCGACGAGGCCCACCACCGTGTACGTGAACCGCCGGGTGATCTTGCGTTCGCGGGTGCGGGCCATGCGGTAGCCGGACCACATCGCGGGCGCGATGGCGGCGGCGCCGACGACGGTGGGGAGGCCGACAAAGCCGTAGTCGGGGCCGCGCAGCAACGCCTGGACGGCGACGGCGCCGATGAGCGCGGCCGTGAGGCGGTCACGGCGATCGGAGAACACCACGATGCCGACCAGCAACAGGGCGACCACGGCGCTGACCTTGGCGGTGGCGTCGCCGCTGATGCCGACCACGGCGGACAAGCCACCCAGCCAGATGAGGGCCCAGCGTCGGGCCCGGGAGGCGGCGAGCACCACCCCGGCGCCGAGCAGGGCACACCACACGGCGTCGGCGGCCCGCAGCCCGACGGGCTGGGCCGGGGAGAGGGCGGCCTCGACGGCCGAGACGGCGGCGACCACCGCGATGAGGGTGGGGGTCAGCTCGCGCAGCTTGTGGGTCATGGGGCTGCTGGGCCGCCGCCCCCGCCCGCCGTTGCCGCGACCGCCGGATCCCCGATCCCGTCGGCCGCCGCGTGCTCCGGCGTCGTGCGCCGGGTCCGCTCGGTCCTCGCTCCGAGCTTCGTCGGGGGCGTCGGTCGACATCGCCCGCTGCTCGTCCGCGAGGTCGGCGAAGAGGTCCCCCAGGTCGTGGTCGGCGCCATGGGCGCCGGTCTCGGGGGTGCCTCCCTCGCCGGGCGCCGGGGGGCGACCGGCGAAGCGGGGATCGTGGGGGTCGGGGGGAGTGGTCACTCCGAGGTGGGAGCCTCGCCGATCGCGATGAGTTGCTGAGCCATGACGGAGGATCTTTCGATGGTGGAGGCCCGATGTGGTCGCGGACACCCAGGCGGCGTCACTCTACGGCGGTCGTCATGTCGGCATTGCCCGCCGGCCTCGCGGTCGTTCTGCAGGTGCGCCCGGTCGTCCTGGGGGACGTAGTCTTCGATGGCGCTGCGAGCGAAGGGCGATGGTAGACGGGTGGAGAAGAGGAAATTCGATGGCGTGGCGGCGGCGGCGGCGGCGGCGGCGGTACTGCTGCTCCTCTGGCCGGTCGCGATGCTCGTGGCGGTGGTGGTGCGCCGTGTGCTCGGTTCGCCGGTGCTGTTCCGCCAGACCCGCCTCGGCCGCCGTGAGCGGCCGTTCGACATCGTGAAGTTCCGCACGATGACCGACGCTCGTGGACTCGATGGCGAACTCCTGCCCGACGCCGAGCGCCTCACCTCGGTGGGCCGGTTCCTCCGTCGTTCCAGCCTCGACGAGCTGCCCGAACTGGTGAACGTGCTCCGTGGGGAGATGAGCCTGGTCGGTCCTCGACCGCTTCCGGTGCGCTATCTCGATCGTTACAGCCCTGAGGAGCGTCGCCGGCACCAGGTTCGTCCGGGCATCACCGGTTGGGCCCAGGTGCAGGGCCGCAACGCCCTGGGCTGGAACGAGCGTCTGGCCGCCGACGTCTGGTACGTCGAGAACCGGTCGTTCACGCTGGATCTGAAGATCCTGGCCCGGACCGTGGCCGTGGTCTTCGGCGGCGGTGGGGTGAGCGCCCCGGGCCGTGCCACCATGGCCGCCCTCACTCCCTGCACGGAGCGTCAGACGTCGGCGATGGAGCAGTGAGCCGTCCGACGAATCTGCATGACGACCTGATGAGGAGCCCTTTGGACGGGAATGTCCCCCGGGCGACCGTCCCCGAGGTGCCCAGCTCAACGTGCATCATGGTTGCACGAGAGTCGTTCTCCCGGTGGCCGGCGGCCCTCGAGCACATGGCTGGCTCTGTGCCCTCTGCAACCCGGCTCATCGCCGTCGATGGCGGGTCACCACCGGCCATACGCCGGGAGCTGGGCAGACTGGCCCCTCGCCATGATGTCCTGTTGTTGGAGACCGACGAGGTGCTCGGCCCGCACACGGCCCGAGCCGCCGCAGTTCCCCATGTCACAACAGAGTTCACTGTCTTCATTGACAATGACGCGTTCGGTGACGAGAAATGGCTCGAGACCCTTCAGGACGCCGCAGAGCAAACCGGCGCGTGGGCCGTAGGACCCATTTACTCGATCGGCCATCCGGACGAGGGTCGGGTCCACATGGCCGGCGGCCGGAACCAACTCGTCGATCGGGACGGCACGCTCGATCTCGTCGAGCGTCACCTCTTCTCCGAGGCAGAGCTCGTTGCGACCCTGGGCCGCGTCACCCGAGGCCCCACGGAGCTGATCGAGTTCCACTGTGTGCTTGTGCGCACCTGTGTGCTCGAGACGGTGCCGCTCGACCCTGCGTACCGATCACTCCTGGAGCACAACGCTTTCTGCCTCCGGGTCCGTGAGGCCGGTGGTGAGGTATGGCTGGAGCCCGCCTCGCGTGTGACCTACTGCCCTGTCATGGAACCGACGTCCGAGGACCTCCGGTACTTCCGTCGCCGTTGGAGTCGGAGTTGGAATTCAGCGAGTGCTCGCCACTTCGCCGGCGAGTTCGGGATCGCCGAGCGGCGCGTCCTGCAGCTCGACACGTTCCGCTTCGCGTCCGAGTATCGGTTGCACGGTTCGCGTACCGAGCGGTTGCTGGCCTTGACCCCGAACTGGGTTCGGCGGCGAGCCGTGGCCGGACTGGTCGGACTGGAGCGCCGGCTCGCGGTTGCGATGCCGGCGGTGGATCCGGAGCCGTTGCCGGAGCTCCGTGTGGTTCATCGGCCGAGCTGGCACGAAGTCGTTCCGAGCAGATGATCGCCCAGACCAACCTGCAGTTGGACCGCCAGCTCGAGGGCCTGAACTGGCCGGAACCGGATCGCGGCGCCATCGCTGACGCCTACCGACTTGCGGTCGAGCTGTTCGGTGGGGCGATCCGATCGTCGGGCAAGCCGTTCCTGTGTCATCTCGTGGGCACGGCGAGCGTGGTCGCCGCCAGCGGAGGGTCTGCTGACCTCGTCGCCGCTGGGCTCCTCCACGCGGCCTACGACGTTGGTCACTTCGGCGACGGGACCGGGAGATCGCCTGGGCACGTGCGGACCGTGCGTGCGAGCGTCGGGGACCGCGTCGAGGCCTTCGTGGCGGCCTACCACCGTCTCGAGGTCTCCCACGAGGTCGTGGCTTCGCTGGAGGCCCGTGCCGACCGTCTGTCGCCCCATGAACGTCGTATGCTGTTGCTCGTCCTGGCCATCGAAGTCGACGACCATCTCGACGGGGGGGTCGCTGTGGTGGCGGCAGATCTGCCGTGGCGAAACCAGCCCGAAACGGTGGCCCGCCTGGTCGAATTGGCCCGACGGGCCGGGTTCAGTGCAATCGGCGACGAGTTGGACTCGCAGTCAGCCACGCGCCTCGAGGTGATTCCCGAAGGTGTTCGGCAGAACAGGGCCAAGCGCTTTTACTGGGCCCCAGTGAGGTTCGAGGGGGTGCGGGATGTGCCCTGGACCCGGATTCTGCGCACGTCGGTTGCGTCCGGGTGCCGGCGCAGCCGTCGCCTCTGGAGACCCGGCCCCGAAGGCTCCTGATGAGTCGCATCTATCTGTCCGCTCCGGACGTGCGCGGCCCCGAACGTGAGCTCCTGCTCGCCGCTCTCGACTCGAACTGGGTGGCCCCCGTGGGTCCCGATCTCGACGCCTTCGAGGCCGAGGTGGCGGCGCTCGCGGGCCGGGCCCACGGTGTCGGGCTGAACACGGGCTCTGCGGCGTTGCACCTGGCCCTGCTGGAGTTGGGGGTGAAGGCCGGTGACGAGGTGGTGGTGTCGACGTTCACCTTCGCCGCCTCCGCGTTCGCCGTGACCTACTGCGGGGCCACTTCGGTGTTCGTCGACAGCGAGACCGACTCCTGGAACATGTCGCCCGACCTGCTGGCCGAGGAGCTCGATACCCGGCGCCGGACCAACGCCCCCATGCCTGCCGCGGCGATCGTGGTGGACCTCTACGGCCAATATGCGGACTATGCCCGCATCGAGCCGATCCTGTCCGAGTACGGTGTTGCCCTGGTGGAGGACGCCGCCGAGGCGATCGGCGCCACCCACTACGGCCGGCCCGCTGGCAGCTTCGGCGACGTCGGCGTGTTCTCGTTCAACGGCAACAAGCTGATCACCACCTCCGGTGGGGGATGCTGGTCAGCGACGACGGTGGCTTCGCCCGCCGCATCCGTCACCTGGCCACCCAGGCTCGCGAGCCCGCCGCCCACTACGAGCACACCGAGATCGGGTTCAACTACAGGCTGTCGAACCTGCTGGCCGCCTTCGGTCGCGGTCAGCTCAGCGGCCTCGCCGCCCGCATCGCCCGGCGCGCCGAGATCCGGGCCGCCTACGCCGAGGCCTTCGTGGCCGTCGACGGCGTCGAGCTCAACCCCGTGGCCGAGGGCAACACCGTCAACCACTGGATGACCTGCATCACCGTCGACGCCGACCGGGCCTGTTTCCCCGCCGAGGATCTGCGCCGCCATCTCGAGGCCGACGACATCGAGGCCCGTCCGTTGTGGAAGCCCATGCATCTTCAGCCGGTGTTCGCCGGGGCGCCCCGTCGCACCGACAGCACCAGCGAGGCCCTGTTCGCCACCGGGCTGTGCCTGCCCAGTGGCAGCGGCATGACCGCCGCCGAGCTGGCCCGGGTCGTCGCCCGTATCGGCGAGGTCGTGGACGGGGCCACCCGATGGGCGGGGCCCGCCGCCCCGCCACCAGGAGCTGTGAATGAAGGTCGTCATCACCGGGGGGGGGCCGGGTTCATCGGTGCCAACACCGTTCGCATGCTCACCACTCTCCCTTCCGCCGGCGTGGGAACCACCCCTGAGGTGGTGGCCCTCGACGACCTCTCGTCGGGGCGACGCGAGAACCTCGACGGTCTCGACGTGACCCTGATCGAGGGCAGCATCCTCGACGACTGCGCCCTCGACGAGGCCTTCGCTGGCGCAGAAGCGGTCATTCACCTGGCCGCCCGCCCTTCGGTGCCCCGCTCCATCGCCAACCCGTGGACGGCGCACGAGGTCAACGCCACCGGCACCGTGAAGGTGCTCGAGGCCGTGCGTCGCCACGATGTCGCCCAGGTCATCGTGGCGTCGTCGTCATCGGTGTACGGCGCCAACCAGTCCAACGTGTTCGGCACCCTCAACGTGCTCGACGCCGCCGGCGCCGTCGAGGTCACGAACTTCGTGAACATCTCCACCGACAAAGCCGCCGACCCCACCTCGGTGCTCGGCTACTCCAAGCGGGTGGCCGAAGGACTAACAGCCGGGGCTGCGGTGCGCTACGTGGGCACCTACCTGTCGGTGCGCTTCGGCAACGTCCTCGGCAGCCGGGGCAGCGTGCTCACCGCTTTCCACGCCCAGGTGGCCGCCGGGGGGCCCATCACCGTCACCGATCCCGAAGTGACCCGCTACTTCATGACCGCCGGCGAGGCCGTGCAGCTGGTGGTGCAGGCCGGCGCCGTGGGCCGTGCCGGCGAAGCGCTGGTGCTCGACATGGGTGAGCCGGTGCGCATCGACGACGTGGCCCGCCAGATGGCCGCCCAGGCCCCCCGACCCATCGAGATCGCCTACACCGGCCTGCGCCCGGGCGAGAAGCTCCACGAGGTGCTCCTGGCCGAGGGCGAGACCGACGAACGCCCTGCTCATCCGCTCATCTCGCACGTGGCGGTGCCGGCCCTGGTTCCGGCCGACCTCGAGCCGCTCGCCGCGGTTGCGGGAAGGGACGCCGAGGTGGTCGAGGTGCTGCACGACATGACGGCCCGAATGGGGTCGGCGCCGTCTCCCTACGAGCCTCAGTCGTAGGAGCGCCAGGTGTCGTCGAGCGGCGCCTGGCCCCGACCGGGCCGCGACCAGTCGCACACCCCGACGGGGAAGACCTTGGCGAGGCGTTGCGCCTGGCTGGGGGTGAAGGTCACCCCGTACACGCCGGAGGACGCGTCGACGGGCCCGAGCGTGCAGGCCACGGTGGTGCCGGTGATGGGTGCGCCCGCGACGCGACGGGGGTCGGCGTGGGTCGGGTAGGCCAGATCGCAGGGTGCGCCCGGGTCGTAGGTGGTCGGACCGGTGAGCACCGAGCCATCGGGGAGCACGCAGCGGTCGGCCGCGTCGGCGGGCCGAGTGCGCGACAGAAGCGCGGCCCGTTCCGACATGCCGGAACGTGAGCCGGCGTCGTCGGAGGTTGCGGTGTCGTCGGGGCCCGCAGGCTCGGCGGCCGTGAGCCACTCGTCGAGGAGCTGCACCGCTTCGGTGGTGAACCCGGTGTCGCCCGAGAGCCGGGTGATGAGCGAGTTGAGGTCGTCGGCTCCGGGGTAGGTCCACAGGACGACGTTCGGGCTGGCCGTCCCGTCCGGCAGGCGGAGCCGGTCGCGGATGGCGAAGATCCGTTGGCGGTCGTGGATGTCGCCTATCGGGTCGCTGTACACGTTGAGCAGCAGCACGGGCACGTCGGCCAACCCGCCGCCGGTCGGTTGCGCACCTTGCGCCGCCGCGGCCCCGGCGCTGATGCGGCCGCCGGCATAGGCCCGGGTCAGGACCTCGTCGGGGGCCCGGGTGCGCGACGCCTGCCAGACGCCGTCGATGTCGTAGCCGCCGATGCCCTCGTTGAGGTCGAGGAAGTGGTCGACGTCGATGGTGCCGGCCTGCAGGGCGCCGAGCCCGTACTGGATGCCCACGTTGTCGAGCGGACGCTGGGCGAAACCCGTCTCCCGGTCGGTGCCGAACAGGTTGACGTTCGAGTCCTGCGTCGTGCAGCGCACCCCTCGAGGGTTGGTGACCGCGTCGTACACCTGCCCGGCGCCCACGAGCTCCCGGTCGCAGCCGACCTGCGGGTCGATGTTCGGCAGGAAGGTGGTCTGCCAGATCAGGCAGGTACCGAGCGTGGCGAAGCCGGTGACGGCCAGCTTCTGGTCGTCGCTGAGCGTTGCCCCCCCCTGGTCGTACCAGCGCCGGAGCAGGCCGCAGTCCGCCACGCCCCCGGCGATGCTGATGGCGTCGGGGAACGGGATGGCGGGACCGATGGCGTCGAGCAGACCGGGGTAGTTCTGGGCGATGAGCAGCTGTTGGATCGCGCCACCAGAGCCACCGATGCCGATGGTGAACCGCGGGAGTCCATAGGCCTCGCTGAAGTGCTCCTTGGCCACCATCACCGTCTCCGCCGCCACCACGTCGTTGCACGCCGCCTCGAAGGTGGTGAGCGTGGAGACGACGACGGCGTAGCCCTCGGCCAACAGCACGGGGTCGAGCGCCGAGGGACTGCCCCCGCCTTGGCTGTAGGTGGCCCCGCACCCGCCACCGAAGCGGACCACCAGTCGACCGTTCCATCCCGAGTCGTCCCAGACCCGTGCTGGGGTGGGGCCGGGCACGGTGCCGGCGATGGGACCCGGTCGCGGATCGAGGGTGGCGAAGGTGGTGACGGATCGGTTGAAGACCCCCTTCTCGATCCGCACCACGAACGGCACTTGACGCCCGTCGCGGGTCAGGATCGCCGCGTCGGGCGGGGTGACGGCCGGGTCGGGGAGGTCGACCGTGCGGCCATCGGTGGTGCGGTACACCCACCTGACCGTGGTCTGGGCCCAGCAGTCGTCGACGGGGGCTCCGAGGCCGTTGCGTTGGGTCGTGCAGACGAAAGGGCTCTGGTGCGGTCCCGAGAAGAGGGGCCCGTCGACCGGATGGTTCACGACGTCGAGGCTGGCCGTGGCGACACCGGCTGCCGCGGTGACCACGTTCGGGCCGTCGCTCATCCCCGAGACCAGCCCCACGAGGCGGGGCGCGGACTCGGCCCCGCGAGGAGGTCTCGTGTCCGGGGCGAAGGCCGAAGTGACGTCGCGCCCGTTCAGCTCGACCCGTAGATCATCGAGCGAGGCCCCCGTTGGTGAGCCCACGGCCACGAGCAGGTCGCCGTTGGTGGCGTACTCGGCGCGGGTGGACAAGGGTGTGATCCGGAGGGCCGCATCGCCCGGCGCAGGACCGGTGGGGTTGCTGCTGGTGCACGAGGCGGCGAGGGCCCCGACGACCGCAAGGACGGCGATAGCGGTGTGGAGATTCCGCAGCGGGCGCACTGTCACCGGGTCCGGCGGGGCAACGCTGCCGCTGGGCGACATCGAAGGCGACAGCGAGGCTCACGGCCGTTGCCGAGGTCGGTCACCCGGCGCGGGCTCAGGCCGTGCCGGCCGGGGCGGGGGGATCGGCTTCACTCCGGTCGGGGGTCGGTTCGCTGACCGGGATGGCGGCATCCGTGGCGCTCTCGACGAGGGCCTCGTTGACCGCCTGAGCCACCTCTGGTGGAAGATCCGACCAGATCAGTTTGCCGTCGAATCGGTTCAGCTCGTGGAACGCAGATTCGTTGTCGACGAAGTTGGTGAGCAGGCACAGCCCGGCGTGGCCTGGTTCGAGGAGGTCCTCCATCTGGTCGATGAACTCGTCGGAGATCCCTCGGTCGATCACTTTGGCCAGTAGCGCCCCGGCTCCTCCGGTGACCGCACCGGTCACGATTCCCCCGACGGGACCGGCGATGAGCGTGCCGAGCAGCATGCCCCAGAAGGCCCCTCCGAGTCCGCCCTCGAGCGGGGTCATGTCCGTGGTCTCGATCTTGTGGGAGTGGCCGTCGGCGTCCTTGGTGATGATGACCGCGTCGTCGACCCCGAGCTTCCCGTGTTCAGCCAGCCTCCCCGCAGCGATGAGCATCTCTTGGGCCTTCAGTGGATCGTCCACGGCGATCACGACGAGTTGCTGGGACATGGGTTCGGCCTTTCGCCAGTCATTCGCAATCCCGGGTCTCACTTCCCTGCCCGAGGTGGATCACCTTACGGCCCGAGATCGCGCCGCTGCGATCAGGTCACCAGTGGCGGTGGGGAATCATGCCCGATTGGAGCTCAGCGGTGGAGGCTGGCGCCGCTTCGCGCTACGGTTGAAAACGAACACGGGAGCCCGGGGAGCCGGGCTGAGAGGAAGGGACAGACCCCTTCGACCGTTCGAACCTGATCCGGGTCATGCCGGCGCAGGGAGGTTCGGTTCACGCGTCCCCGGGTTCTCGTCACCGAGATGAGTCCCCATGAACTCGAAAGCCAACACCTCGACGGTGGTCGTCGTCACCGGCGGCGACGCACCCGGTGCGCAATCGGTCGCCGGGCTGTTGGCCGGCGTTCCCGAGGGGTTCACCGTGGTCGCCGCAGACTCGGGGTTGGAGCACGCGTTGGCGGCGGGATTCAGGGTTGCGCATGCCGTGGGTGACTTCGATTCGGTCGATCCGTCGGTCCTCGCCGCCGCCGCGGCGGGTGGCACGCAGGTGCACCGGCACCCGGTGGGCAAGGACGCCACGGACCTCGAGTTAGCCCTCCTGACGGCCGAAGGCCTGGGGGCCCGAAGGGTGGTCGTGCTGGGCGGGCACGGGGGGCGACTCGATCATTTCCTCGGCAATGTCATGGTCCTGGCCGCACCCCGCTTCGAGAACCTCGTCGTGGAGGCGGTCATGGGCGACGCGCTGGTTCGTGTCGCCCGACCTTGGAGGCCATCAGTTGTGCGAGGTGCGCCCGGCGATGTCGTCACCCTTCTTCCCGTGCACGGGCCCGCGGAAGGGGTGACGACCGTCGGTCTCCTCTACGCGCTCGACCGCGAGACCCTTGCCACGGGAACTACCCGTGGGGTGTCGAACGAGTTGTGCGCCGAGGAGGCCGAGGTGCGCCTCACCGCCGGTTGCCTGTTGATCGTGCAGCCCGGAGCGACCGGTACCCATCTCCAAACTCGGCTCGACCAATCGAGCGTCCCCCCACTGAAAGGCCAGTCATGAACGAACCTCAGATCCCCGCCGACAGCGTCGCCGACAGCGTCGTTCGCGTTCCCAACACCCTCGCTCGGGCCACCGGCATTCCGTGGCGTAGGGCGGCGCTGGTCCTGCTCGCCCTTTTCGCCCTCGTCGGGGCCGCCTGCTCCAGTCCGGCCGACGATGCCGCCCGGTCGGGCGGTGCGGCGGCGGTCGGACCAGCGGTGTCGACCCCTGAAGGGGGACGGTTCCCCGACGGCACGACGGTTCGCCTGCTGGCCCACGACTCGTTCGCCATGAGTGAGCAGGTGTTGGATCAGTTCACGCAGACGACGAACGCCAAGGTCGAGGTGGTCCTCGGCGGAGACGCGGGGGTGATGGTGAACCAGGCGGTCCTCACGGCCGGGAACCCGCAGGCCGACGTCCTGTTCGGGATCGACGACAACCTCCTCGGGCGGGCGTTCGCGGCCGACCTCTTCGTGCCCTACGCGTCGACCGGTCTGGCCGACGTGCTCGCGACCGTCTCCCGGGACCCCGAGAACCGGGTCACCCCGATCGACTACGGGGACGTCTGCATCAACTACGACCGGGCCTGGTTCCGAGACCGGGGTCTGCCCGTTCCCACCACCTTCGAGGCCCTCGCCGACCCGGCCTACAAGGATCTCCTGGTGGTCCAGGACCCGTCGGCGTCGAGCCCCGGGCTGGCGTTCCTCCTGGCCACCGTGGCCCGGTTCGGCGGAGCCGACAACGACGCGACCGACGCCGCCTGGCTCGCCTATTGGCAGCAGCTCGAGGACAACGGGGTGAAGGTCGTCGACTCCTGGGAGACGGCCTACTACACGGAGTTCTCGGGGTCGTCGGGCCAGGGACCCCGGCCCCTGGTGGTCAGCTATGGATCCAGTCCGGTGGCCGAGATCACCGATCCTTCGCTTCCCGTCGACCAAACGCCGACCGGTTCGGTGGAGGCGACGTGCTCCCGCCAGACCGAGTTCGCCGGTGTCCTGCGCGGGGCGGCGCAACCGGCGGCGGCGCAGGCCCTCATCGACTTCATGCTCACCGTGGCCTTCCAGGAGCAGGTCCCCGAGCAGATGTACGTCTACCCGGTGAACTCCGCGGCGACGCTGCCCCCCACCTGGGCCACGTTCGCGCAACCGGCGCCGCAGCCGTGGGTGGTGCCTGCGACGACGGTCGACACTCGACGCGACACCTGGCTCCAGCAGTGGTCGGGTCTGTTCCGTTGACACCGTCGCGACCATGACACTGCGGGCCCGGTGGGGGCTCTTGGCCGTACCCCTGGCGTTCCTCGGCGTGTTCTTCGTCTGGCCCGTGGTGGCCATCGTGGGTCGGGGGCTGCGTCCCGACGGGGCGTGGGACCTGTCGCCGATCGGCGACGTGGTCACCGATCCCGTGATCCGTCAGGTGGCGTGGTTCACCCTCTGGCAGGCCGTGCTCTCGACGGTGCTCACGCTGGTGGTCGGCCTCCCCGGTGCCGCGTTGTTCGCCCGCTACTCGTTTGCCGGGAAGCGGGTCATCTGGGCGGCCCTCGTGGTGCCGTTCGTGTTGCCCACCGTTGTCGTGGGTATCGCCTTCCTCGGGGTGATCGGCCCGTCGGGCAGCCTCGGTGTCGACCTCTCCGGCACCGTGTGGGCGATCCTGCTGGCCCACCTGTTCTTCAACTACGCGGTGGTGGTGCGCACCGTCGGTGGGTTCTGGGCGTCGCTCGACGCCGGGCCGGTGGAGGCGGCCGAGGTGTTGGGGGCTTCCCCCCGTCGGGCGTTCCGCGAGGTCACCTGGCCGCTCCTGCGCCCGGCGGTGGCCGCGGCAGCCTCCATCGTGTTCCTCTTCACCTTCACCTCGTTCGGGGTGGTGCTCATCCTGGGCGGGGTGCGCAACCGAACCCTCGAGGTCGAGATCTTCGACCAAACCGCCCGCTTCCTGCGCCTCGACGTGGCCGCGGGACTGGCGGTCGTGCAACTCGTCTTCGTGGTCGTGGCCCTGGCCTGGTTCGCCCGGACGCAGCAGCGACGCGCCGTCCCCCTGCGCCCGGCTGCCGCCGCCACCAACGCTTCGCCGGTACGGGGTTGGAGGGCCCGCAGCTTCGTGGCCGCCAACCTCCTTGTGATGACGCTGCTCCTGGTGGTGCCGTTGGCCACCCTGGTGACCCGGTCCCTGCGCGCCCCTGACGGCGGTTGGAGCGCGCAGTACTACCGGGCCCTGTCCACGAACCCCCGCGGGAGCACGGCGTTCGTGCCCCCGGTCGATGCCATCGCCAACTCGTTGGCCTTCGCGGCGGTCGCCACCGTTCTCGCCGTCGTCCTCGGTGGCCTGGCGGCGTGGGGCATCGCCGGTCGAGGGGGGGGAGGGGGATGGCAGTGGATCGACGCCGGGCTGATGGTGCCGTTGGGCACCTCGGCCGTGACCGTCGGCTTCGGGTTCCTGCTCGCCCTCGCCCGACCACCCCTCGACCTCCGCGACTCACTGTGGCTGGTGCCCATCGCCCACGCCGTCGTGGCGATGCCCTTCGTCATCCGCCTTCTCGTTCCGGCCCTGAGGGCCATCGAGCCTGGGCTCCGGGAGGCCGCGGCCGTGATGGGTGCCTCCCCGGCGCGGGTGTGGCGCGAGGTCGACCTGCCCCTGGTGGGACGGGCCCTCGCCGCGGCCGCCGGGTTCGCGTTCGCGGTGTCGCTGGGCGAGTTCGGGGCAACCGTCTTTCTGGCCCAGGTCGACCGACCCACGCTGCCGGTGGCGATCTACCGGTTCCTGTCGCGTCCGGGTCCCGACCAGTTCGGTCAGGCCATGGCGTTGTCGACCGTGCTGATGCTGCTCACCGTGATGGTGGTGCTGATCATCGACCGGGTCCGCCCGCCGGGCACGGTGGAATTCTGATGGGGGCCGCGGTGGTCGTCGACGAGTTGGTCGTCCGGTTCCCGGGGCACGACCGACCGGTGGTCGACGGGGTGACGTTTCGGGCCGGTGCCGGTGAGGTGGTGGCCGTGCTGGGCCCGTCGGGCTGCGGCAAGACCACCGTGTTGCGCGTCATTGCCGGCTTGCAGGCACCCACCTCGGGGACGGTGCGCATCGGTGGTGACGACCTGACCGCCACCCCCGCCCACCTGAGGGGGGTGGGTCTCATGTTCCAGGATCACGCCTTGTTCCCGCATCGCGACGTGGGCCAGAACGTGGAGTTCGGCCTGCGCATGCAGCAACTGCCGACCGCTGCCCGGCGGGCCCGGGTGGCCGAGGTGCTCGAACTGGTGGGCCTGGCCGGGTGGGAGCGGCGGGCCGTGGCCACGCTGTCGGGAGGGGAGCAGCAACGGGTGGCGCTGGCCCGGGCGTTGGCCCCGTCGCCGCGGGTGTTGTTGCTCGACGAGCCCTTCGGTTCCGTCGACCGGGCGTTGCGCGATCAGTTGGTGCCGGAGCTGGGCGGGCTGTTCCGAGCGCTCGGCACGACGGTGGTGCAGGTGACCCACGACCAGTCCGAGGCCCTGGCCTTGGCCGATCGGGTGCTGGTGATGACGGCCGGGCGGATCGTGCAGGCGGCGCCGCCGGCCGAGCTGTGGGCCCGACCCCACAGTCCGTTGGTGGCCCGGTTCCTGGGTTTCAGCAACGTCACCGCCGAGGCGATGGTGCGGGCCGACGCGGTGGGCCTGACCGTCGTCGCATCTGGTGACACTCCGGGGGCGACCGGGGCCGAGCGGGGGGTGGTCGAGGCGGTGGTGTTCCGGGGCGATCGGGCTGACGTGCACGTGGGTTACGCCGACGGGAGCGGGTCGATCGATGCCGAGGTGTCGACGCGGGCGGGCCTGGTGGCGGTGGGAGATGTCGTGGAGGTCACGGTGGACCCTCGGGGCCGGTGGACGTTCCCCGTCCCGTGATCGCGGTCGGAGCGGTTCCGTGGCCGTGGCCCCGGTCCGTGCTTGGTTCGGGCCGGCGTCGACCCCCGGTAGGGTCGGCGCGTGGGTGAGGCAGGAGTGGCGCAGCCGGCTCGTCGGATCGCCTTCGTGGTGCCCGAGTGGACGACCACCGAGGACGATCCCGGCCCACAGGCGTTGGTGACCGAGCGGATCTGCGCGGCCCTGCTCGACGTGGGTTGGCAGCCGGAGGTCTTCACCCCGTCCGACGAGCCCGGAACCGTTGACGAAGACGGGATCGTGGTGCACGGGGTGCGCCGGGGGACCGCACCGCCGGGCATGGCGGGAGCCGAGTGGATCGAGCGGGTCGTCGACAAGTCGATCCTGGCCGCAGCCCTGCGCAAGGCCACCAACACCAAGAACCTGATGGCCAGCACGCGCATGAAGGACCGCCGGGCCTTCTTCGCCCTCGAGGCCCAGGCCCGGACGTTGGGCGACGCGGTGGAGGCTCGCCAGCAGGAGGCGCCCTTCCAGGCGGCCATCTCCACCGAGGAGGGGTTCGTGGGTCTGCACGTTCCGTCGCGTCGGAGCCGTCCGCACATCGTCCGACTCACCAGTTGGCCCCACGAGTGGGCGGCGGCCGACGAGGACACCTCGGTCGGGCGGCGTCGCCTGGTGGCCTCGCAGATGAAGGTGATCGACCAGGCCCAGGCCCTCTACGCGACGTGCGCGGTGGTGGCCGACAAGGTGAGTGAGTCGACGGGCAAGGTGGTGCCGGTGGTGAGGGCCCCGGCCCCGATCACCCCTCAGACCGGTGAACGGCGCAAGGGTCTGCCCCGCCGCTTCCTGGCGTCGTGCGGAACCCTTGATCGTCGTCACGGTGCCGAGACGTTGGCCGCGGCGCTGCCGCTGGCATGGCGCACAGCGCCCGATCTGCAGGTGGTCCTCGCCGGCGATGTGGATCCCGAGCGGATGGCGGAGTGGCAGGCCACCTGGGGTGACGACGCCGAGAAGGTGACTTTCGTCGAGGACGTGGGTGGCGGCGACCTCGTGGCCATCGCGGCGCGGGCGGTGGCGCTGGTGGTTCCGGCCCTGGCCGACGACGTGGACGAGATGGCCCAGCACGCCCTGGCCGTGGGGGTGCCGGTGATCGCCACGCGTGGCGGCGGGACGGCCGAGTTGGTTGAACCCGGCGTGACCGGGTCGGTGGTTCCCACCGGGGCGCCGGCCAAGTTGGCTGATGCCCTCGCGGCCGCCTGGACGGGCCGTTGGGGGGTGCCTGATCGGGTCCGGTGGTCGGGCCCGGTGCGTGACGCCATGGAGCCGGTGGTCGCGGCCAACGCCCTGTTGGCCTTCATCGCCCAGGTGCGCGACGACTGGACCGAGCCCGCCCCGCAAGGCTGACCGGCGCGACGGCGGTCGCCGTCGGTTCGCGCTCTCTCTGGCGCGAACGGGCAGACTCGGCCCTCGATGGACGTGACCGCCACCCTCGACGCGACGTGTGAGCCCCATCGCCTCCGGGCGTGGGTCGACGACCTCGACGACTACCCGGCCTGGCTGTCGATCGTGCCGCGCGCCGAGCGGGAGCCGACGTCCGACCACGAGGGGCCACCGGCATGGGCGGTGGAGCTACGCGCCCGGCTCGGCCCGCTGGCCCGGTCGAAGCGACTGCGCATGGTGCGCACCGTCGACGAACCCGGGCACCTGCGCTTCGAGCGGGTCGAGGTCGACGGGCGCCACCACTCCGAATGGGTGCTCGACGCCGTGGTCACGGCCAGCGCCGGTGGTTCGCGACTCGTGATGTCGCTGCACTACGGCGGGTCGTTCGGGGGCAACCTGCTCGAGCGACTCCTCTCCGACGAGATCGAGGCCTCCAAGCCGCGCCTGTTGGCGCTCGTGGCGGGCGACTGAACGCCGGGCCAACAGTGCCGGCCGCCGGACCGAAGCCGCCGCTTGCCGCCGTAGCCTGATGGCCATGACCGCCGTCGACACGACCACCCCTGACCCCGATCTCACCGCGGCCGACGTGGGCTGGGACCTCGAATCGCTGGTCCACGAAAAAGGCCCCGCCGGGGTCGGCGAGCTGATCGCCACCGGCGAAGCGATCGCCGAGCGCATCGAGGCCTTTCGCGGTCGGATCCCCAGCCTCGACAGCCCCGGAGTCGTGGAGCTGATGGGCGAGCTGGCGGCGTTGCAGGACGCGCTCGGCCGGGCCGGGTCGTACGTGAGTCTGCGCTTCGCGGTCGACACGTCAGACCCCGAGCGGGGGGCGGCCATGCAGAAGTTCGCCGAGCAGGCCACCGCCATCTCCACCCGGGTGCTGTTCGTGGAGCTCGAGTGGGCCGAGGTCGACGAGGCCCGTGCCGAGGAGCTGTTGGCCGATCCCGCGCTGGGGTTCTGCGCCCACTGGCTGCGCTCGGCCCGTCGCTATCACCCGCACCTGTTGACCGAGCCCGAGGAAAAGGTGCTGGCCGAGAAGTCGGTCACGGGCTCAGGCGCGTGGAGCCGGCTGTTCAGCGAGCTCACGTCGGTGATCGAGGTGGACCGGCCCGATGGCCCGACCTCGCTCGAGCAGGCGTTGTCGGTGCTGGCCTCGCCGGACCGCGACGAGCGTCGAGCGGCGGCCGAGGCCGTCACGGTGGCGCTCGAGCCGGGGTTGCGCACCCGGGCCTTCGTCTACAACACGCTCATGGCCGACAAGGCCACCGACGACCGGCTCCGCTCATACGACTCGTGGGTGGCCAGCCGCAACTTGTCGAACGAGGCCAGCGACGCCTCGGTGCAGGCTCTCGTCGACGCTGTCGTCGGTCGCTACGACATCCCCCAACGGTGGTATTCGTTGAAGGCGCAACTGCTTGGGGTCGACAAGCTGGCCGATTACGACCGCGGGGCCACCGTCGCCGAGGTGGAGGAGGAGTTCCGCTGGAGCGAGGCCACCGAGCTGGTGCTCGATGCCTACGGGTCGTTCTCCGGCGAGTTGGCCGGTGTGGTGCAGCAGTTCTTCGACGGCAACTGGGTCGACGCGCCGGTGCGTCCGGGCAAGCAGCCGGGCGCTTTCTGCTCCTACACGGTGCCGTCGTCGCATCCGTTTCTGTTGCTCAACTGGACGAGCCGGCGCCGTGACGTGCTGACCCTCGCTCACGAGCTCGGCCACGGGCTGCACGCCTACCTGGCCCGGGAGCAGGGGGTCTTCCACCAGTCGACCCCGCTGACCTTGGCCGAGACGGCCTCGGTGTTCGGTGAGACGGTCACCTTCGGGCGGCTCCTCGAGCGCACCACCGACCCCGATGCCCGCCTGGCGCTGCTGGCCGAGAGCCTCGAGGGGCAGATCGCCACCGTGTTCCGCCAGGTGGCCATGAACCGTTTCGAGGACGCCGCCCACACCCGCCGGCGCACCGAGGGCGAGCTGTCGGTGGAGGACTTCGGGAACGAGTGGGAGCGCACCCAGCGCGACCTGTTCGGCGATTCGGTGGAGATCACCCCGGGTTATCGAACCTGGTGGAGCTACATCCCGCACTTCATCGGTACGCCGGGGTACGTGTACGCCTACGCCTACGGGCAGCTGCTCGCTCTGGCCGTGTACGCCCGCTACGAGGAGCAGGGCCCGGTGTTCGTGCCGCAGTACCTCGACCTCCTGCGCGCCGGGGGATCGTTGCCGCCGGAGGAGCTCGGCAAGATCGTCGGGGTCGACCTGGCCGACCCCGGCTTCTGGGACGGCGGCCTGCGCATCATCGACGGCCAGCTCGCCGCCGCCGAAGTGGCGGCCCAGGAGGCCGGTCGGCTGTAGTCGGGGCGGGCGGGTCGGCGACAACACCTCGATGGGTAGCGGAAGAAGAGCCCGGTTCTGCGTGCCCTCGGTTCTGGGTATCTGGCGACCAGGTGAATCGGCCGGCAGTCCCGATCCGGTTCTCGACGGGGAGTCGTGATGGCCGGAAAGAAGTTGAGGGCGAGGCTGACCGGAGCCGCGAGTGCGGGGATGGCACTGGCCCTGGTCGGATCCTTCAGCCTCGTGGGTTGCAGCGGCGAGAGCGCGGGGCCGCCCACGCTCACGTGGTACACGAACCCCGACAACGGCGGGCAGAAGACCCTCGCCGAGAAGTGCGCAGCCGAATCCGGTGGCGCGTTTCGGATCAGCACCCAGGTGTTGCCCAACGACGCCACCGCTCAGCGCGAGCAACTCGTGCGCCGCTTGGCCGCCGGCGACTCGTCGGTCGACCTGATGAGCCTCGATCCGCCGTTCGTGGCCGAGTTCGCCAACGCCGGGTACCTGTTGCCGGTGACCGACCCGGCGGACGTGGCCGGGCTGACGGCCGGCGTACTTGCCGGTCCCCTGAAGACCGCCTTCTGGAACGACCAGCTCGTGGCGACACCGTTCTGGGCCAACACCCAGCTTCTGTGGTTCCGACGCTCGATCGCCCAGGCCGCTGGTGTCGACCCTTCGGCCACGACGTTCACGTGGAATCAGATGATCGACGTGGCCGAGGCCCAGAAGAAGAAGATCGCCGTCCAGGGCAATCGGTACGAGGGCCTGATGGTCTGGATCAACGCTCTCGTCGCCTCCGGGGGTGGCCAGATCGTCGAGAACGCCTCTGCGGGGGCCAAGGCCACACCGAGCGTGGCGTCGCCGGCGGGTGACGCCGCCGCTGGGGTGGTGGGTCGTCTCGCCCGCTCGCCGGCCGCACCGTCGGACATGAGTACCGCCACCGAGGAGGAGGCCAGGTCGCTCTTCCAGAGCTCCGATGGCGCCTTCATGGTCAACTGGCCCTACGTGTACCAAGCCGCCAAGTCCTCCGTGGCCAAGGGCGCGCTCGACCAGGCGATGGTCGACGACATCGGCTGGGCCCGCTATCCCCGGGTGGATGAAGGCCAGGCCAGTGCCCCCCCGCTCGGTGGGATCAACCTCGCCATCGGCGCCTTCTCCAAGCAGCCCGAGGCGGCGCTGGCGGCAGTGAAGTGCATCACCTCGGTGCCGAGCAACGCCGAGTACATGGTCGAAGCCGGTAACCCGGCGGCTCGCGCCGCGGCCTACGACGACCCGGCGGTACGCGAGGCGTTCCCGATGGCTGACCTGATCCGGCAGTCCATCAACGACGCGGGGCCCCGTCCGGTGACGCCCTACTACGGCGACGTGTCGAGCTCTGTACAGCGCACCTGGCACCCGGCGCAGAACGTGACGGCGCCTCAGACGCCGGAGCGCACGGACACCTACATGGCCGAGGTCCTGAGCGGAGAACGACTGTTGTGACCACCATCGAGAAGCCACCGCCGGCCGCGGTCTCGCCACCGCCACCCCCTCGTGGCGAGCCGCCGAAGGCCCACGCCTCCGACCGCCTGCGCCACGAACGTCGTCTCGGTCTGCGGCTCTCGGCCCCGGCGTTCATCGTGATGATCCTGGTCACGGCCTACCCCCTCGGGTACGCCCTGGTGCTCTCGTTGTTCAAGTACCGCCTCACCGACCCTTCCGGCCGAGAGTTCGTCGGCTTGGCGAACTACGCCACGGTGCTCACCGACCCCATCTGGTGGTCGGCGGTCGTGACGACGGCGATCATCACCGTGGCCAGCGTCGCCATCGAGCTGGTGTTGGGGTTCTGCTTCGCCTGGGTCATGTACCGCATCGTGCGGGGACGGTCGCTCGTGCGCACCGCCATTCTCGTGCCCTACGGCATCATCACGGTGGTCTCGGCCTTCGTCTGGCGGTACGCCTTCCAACTCGACTCGGGCTTCGTGAACCAGTGGCTCGGGCTCGGCACGTTCAACTGGTTCGGCGACCGGTGGTCGTCGCTCTTCGTCATCACGTTGTCGGAGATCTGGAAGACCACGCCGTTCATCTCGTTGCTGCTGCTGGCAGGGCTGGTGCAGGTGCCGGGTGAGCTGCTCGAAGCGGCCAAGGTCGACGGGGCGACGGCCTGGCAGCGGCTGTGGAAGGTCGTCGTGCCCAACATGAAGGCGGCGATCATGGTGGCGGTGCTGTTCCGCACGCTCGACGCGTGGCGCATCTTCGACAACCCGTTCATCATGACCGCGGGCGCCAACGACACCGAGACCCTTTCGTTCCTGGCCTACCGACAGAACGTGACGCTGGTGAACCTCGGTGCCGGGTCGGCGGTGTCGGTGCTGTTGTTCCTCACGGTGGTGGTCATCGCCTTCATCTTCATCAAGGTCTTCAAGACCGACCTCTCGCAGGTACGAGGTGACCGCTGATGGGCGTCGACGGTCGCAAGACCAGCAACTGGTGGACGGTGTGGGGCCTGCTCATCCTGGTGTGGGCAGGGTTCCCTCTGGTGTGGATGGCCTCGCTGGCGTTCAAGAGCCCCGAGACGTTCCGCGACGGCGTCCCCACGTTCCTCCCGAAGGAATGGACGTGGCAGAACTTCCGAACCGTGTTCAGCGACGAGCTGTTCACCTCGGCGCTGCGCAACTCGGCCGGCATCGCCGTGATCGCCACGGTGCTGTCGGTCATCGTGGCCATGTTCGCCGCCTACGCCATCGCCCGGCTCGACTTCCGGGGCAAGAAATTGCTGTTGTCCATGGCGCTGGCCATCGCCATGTTTCCCCAGGCCGCCCTCGTCGGGCCGCTGTTCAACATGTGGCGTGGCCTCGGCATCTACGACACATGGATCGGGCTGATCATCCCGTACCTCACGTTTGCGCTGCCTCTGTCGATCTGGACCATGTCCGCCTTCTTCCGCCAGATCCCGTGGGAGATGGAGCAGGCGGCACAGGTCGACGGCGCCACCGCCTGGCAGGCCTTCCGCAAGGTGATCGTGCCGCTCGCCGCGCCCGGGGTGTTCACCACCGCGATCCTCACCTTCTTCTTCTGCTGGAACGAGTTCCTGCTCGCCGCCTCGCTCACCTCCACCGACAGGGCCCGCACCGTTCCGGCGGCGCTGTCGTTCTTCACCGGGGCGTCGCAGTTCCAGTCGCCGGTGACCGCGGTGATGGCGGCGTCGATCGTCGTCACCATTCCCGTCGTGGTGCTGGTCTTGCTGTTCCAACGAAGGATCGTGGCCGGGCTGACGTCCGGTGCGGTGAAGGGCTGAGTCGACCCTGTCGAACGAAGGAGTCAACTGAGATGGCCGAGATAACCATGCGCAACATCGTGAAGCGCTACGGCGACGGGTTTCCTGCCGTCAACGACGTGAGCCTCGACGTGGCCGACGGCGAGTTCATGATCCTCGTGGGTCCGTCGGGCTGTGGGAAGTCGACGCTGCTGCGCATGATCGTGGGGCTCGAGGACATCACGTCGGGAGACATGGAGATCGGCGGCGTGCGCGTGAACGACAAGGCGCCGCGTGAGCGCAACCTGGCCATGGTTTTCCAGAACTACGCGCTCTACCCGCACCTCAGCGTGTTCGAGAACATCGCCTTTCCGCTGCGGCTGCGCAAGAACCTCTCGGAGGAAGAGATCCACACCAAGGTGGAAGCGGCGGCGGAGACGCTGGAGCTGACCGAGCACCTCGACCGTAAGCCGGCGAACCTCTCTGGTGGGCAACGGCAACGGGTCGCCATGGGGCGGGCCATCGTGCGTGACGCCGATGCGTTCCTGTTCGACGAGCCACTGTCGAACCTCGACGCCAAGCTGCGAGGCCAGATGCGCACCGAAATCCTGCGCATGCAGCGCCGACTCGGCGTCACCACCGTGTACGTCACCCACGACCAGACCGAGGCCATGACGCTCGGTGATCGGGTGGCGTTGCTGCGCAAAGGCGTACTGCAACAGGTGGCCACGCCGCGCGAGCTCTACGAGCAGCCGGTCAACATGTTCGTGGCCGGCTTCATCGGATCGCCGCCCATGAACTTCGTGCCCGCCCGCATCGAGGACGGCATCATGCATCTGCCGTTCACGTCGTTCCCGTTGCCCGACGGGTTGCGCGAGGCGGTGGCGGAGCGTGAATGGGTCATGGTGGGCGCCCGACCCGAGCGTTTCGAGGACGCCTCTCAGCTCGACCAGACCGCCCTCGGGCGCGGGGTCAGCTTCGAGACGCATGTCGACGTCGTCGAGTGGCTGGGCAACGAGCAGTACGCCTACGTCCCGTACGACCCGCCCGACGTGCATATCGAGGGCCTGGACGCCCTCGCCGAGGACCTCGGGGGCGAGGGCGGACGGACCCAGCTCGTCGTCGCTCTCGATCCGGCCAGCCGTCTCGGTGACGGGGCCGTGGCGACGTTGTGGTTCGACCCGACGCGCCTGCACATCTTCGACGTGGCCAGTGGCGAGAACCTGGTGTCCCATGTCGCCGTCGACGCGAGCGGCGCGGAGGTCACGCCGGAGTCCTCCTCGCCGGCTGACTCGTCGGCCACCTCGCCCCCGCCCTCGCCGCCGACCTCCGTTCCGGCCTGACGGCCGTCCTCTCCTGCGACCCGTGCGTGCACCGGTGAGGAAACCCGACCCGTATCGCACTCGGCTCGATGGGGAAGAACACTTTCATGTCGGGAGGCCGGATTGACCGTCGACCTGCGGCTGCGTGATCCGACGCCGGAGCTGTTGGGCCTTCCGTGGTCACAGCGTCTGGCCGAATGGGACCCGACCCAGGTGCCGTTCCGCGACCTCCCGGTCGGCCCGAGCCGCCATCCCGTCCGATTCGTCGAGGCCGACGGTCGTCTCTGGGCGTTGAAGGACCTGCCCCGCCGGGTGGCCGTGCACGAGTACGACGTGCTGCGGGTGCTCGAGGCGCGCCAACTCTCGGCGGTGCGGGCTGGTGGCGTGGTGCTGCAGTCCGACGCCGACGCCATCCTGGTGACCGAGTTCCTCGAAGGTTCCTGGCAGCACCGGCGTCTTCTGCTGCGGGTCCCTTGGAACATGACCGCCCATCGGGCCCGCCTGTTCGACGCCATGGCTGCGCTGCTGGTGGAGTTGCACCGCAACGGGATCTACTGGGGCGACTGCTCCCTGGCCAACACGCTGTTCGTGCGCGACGGCCAACGGCTGCAGGCGTGCCTGGTGGATGCCGAAACCGCCGAGTACCACCCGGCACTGAGCGACGGCCAGCGCTTCATGGATCTCGACGTCATGGAGGACAACCTCGCCGGCGGTCTTCTGGACGTCGTTGCGGTGCGGAAGGAGCCACCCGAGGCGATCGAGCGGGTCATCGCAGAGGTGGGCGAGGTTCGGGGGCGGTACGAGCATTTGTGGGATCTGTTGCACGATGAACCGATCGTGGCGCGCGCGGACACTGCAGGCGTGGGGTCGCGGGTGCGTCGGCTGAACGAGGCCGGTTTTGCGGTGGACGAGGTGCATCTCGAATCAGCGGGCGGTGACGACCAGTCGGTACGCGTGAAGGTGGCCGTCGCCGGGCGGCGCTTCCATACGGAGCGGTTGCGGGCCCTCACCGGCCTCGACGTGCGCGAAGGACAGGCCACGATCCTTGTCGACGATCTGCTCGCCCACCGCGACCGAATGGAGGCATCGCTGGGGCGTGCTGTTTCGGAAGAGGAGGCCGGGTGGGACTGGTTGGTCACGGTGATGCGGCCGGGGGTGGAGCGGGCCACGGCGGCGCGGGGCGGGACGGGGGAAGGAACTCAGGCGTTCTGCGACCTGTTGGAGGTGCGCTGGCTGATGAGCGAACGGGCCGGACGCGACGTGGGCGACGCCGCCGCCCTGGAGGCACTGGCCACACGGGCCACCCCGGACTCGGCGGCAGCCAACCTCGCCTTCGTCGAAGAGGCGACCACCGAGATGCCGGTGGTCGATGTGGGTGGCGGCGTCGGGTCGACGTGATCGCCTGCACTGGCGATCGTCGGCGTGGGACCCGTTCTCGTTTACTGAGTCGGAGAGGGGCCGCGCTATGTTTGCCCTTCTCATCACGGGCACCGCAGTGCCATGTGGTGGCCACGTCGGAGTGGCGGAATAGGCAGACGCGCTAGCTTGAGGGGCTAGTGCCCGAAAGGGCGTGGGGGTTCAAGTCCCCCCTCCGACACGTACTTGTACTCCACGAGGGTGCGCCTGCACGGAAACTGTCCCTGCAGGGTCGTAGCGCAGGGAGACTCGGAGCTGGTTGTAGAGCTCGGCTTTGTCCGTTGGCTCGGCATCGGCGAGGACGTCGATGATGTCGCGTAGCGCGGTCACGAGTGCCTTGACCTGTTCGGTGGTCATCTCGCCGCCGGGGATATGGCGACCGAGCTGACCTTCGAGTGCTCGGCGCTCGCGTTGTGCGTCGCGGGACCGCTTAGTCGGGGGGCGGGTTGGGCCGCTTCCCCTGATCTTCGTGGACGATGAGGTGCGTCGGCCGGAGCTCGACGAAACCGACCTCCTCGAGGGCGCGGACGATGGCGTCGAGGTGTTCGTCGACGAGCGCCAGGAGCGCATCGTTGGTGATGTTGCCGGTGGTGACGACGAGGAGCCGGCGAGGGGTGCCGCCCAAGAGGTGGCTATCGCGGAAGTCTCGGTCCTTGGTGACGACGACCCGGTCCTCGGCGTCGGCGAACTCGGCGATCGCAGTATCGGTGGTCCGGTTGCCGTTGGGTAGCTCGGACGTGTGAACGGCATCGTGGTCGCGCTTGTCGAGGCGGCGGGCCACTCGGGCGGGCAGTTGGGCGTCGACGAGGAACTTCACCCGGCGCCGAGCGGCTCCACGCGGCGCATGCCCGATGCCAGCGCTCCGAATTCGAGGGCGGCGAGGAGGTCATCGTGGTCGAGGTCCGGGTGGTCCTCGATGATCTGGTCGATCGTCATCCCCGACGCCAGCTGCTGGAGCAGGTCCTCGACCGGGTAGCGCAGGCGGCGGATGGTCGGCTTGCCATGGCAGATGTCGGGATCGGAGGTGATGCGGTCGAGCCGAGACATGACCACGAGCGTACCCACCACGGCCGACGCAATGCCCCATGGCCTTCGGCGAACTTGTTGGGTGGTGAGGCCCGCGTCACGGCGGGTTCGTTACGGCCAGGCGCTGCGGCTCACCGCATGGTGAATCGGACTGGGTTCCCCGGAGGCTTCAGACCTTGGAAGAGGATGGGGCATGGACAGGAAACCGGCGACGAACAAGCGTTACCCTGCGGAGCTGAGGGAGCGGGCCGTCAAGATGGTCGTTGGTCTTTAGCGAGCGGATCCGAACGATCACGGCGTGATCGGGAGGGTCTCGCGCCAGCTGGGCGTC